>OAZZ01000079.1_pt1 | contig 94182 bp, 119 predicted proteins | sample 1495051 | NCBI WGS metagenome assembly OAZZ01 (sample SAMEA2579977, study PRJEB22360) | human gut metagenome
CTCCCTGTTTGGGAGTAAGATAATTAACAATAACATTCTATTATACAAAGACTTACGAACAAAGAAAAAACAATATGTTGAAACAGTGTGTCAACAGCTGCCAATATTTTGAAGAACTAAGGATTAATAAGATTGATGATACCTTGTCTCCCTATTCCGGTAATCTTTCTATGGTAGATAATATGGCCATTGTCAGCAACCTCTTGCTTTATATCAAACCAGCCAAGAGTAGCGTATTTAGTATATGGCACCCACGTCTGATTAACTTTGTATTGCACACCAAGTTCCTTTAAACGGTTATTAAGTTCAATTGCCGATTTAAGTCCCAATTCTTTGGCAACTTCCGTACATGTATAGGTTTTATTTACATGAGTAAGAACAGCTACCTGCTTCTCTGCTTCAATGCGTGCTGACCGTTCTTGTTTCAATTTCGTGAGAGCCGCTATCATGGCATCAGGATTATTTAGGGCCTCTTCTATAAAGTCAGAGGTCGCAAAGATACCATGCTTACGTATTGAAGGTAATACCTCATCACACACCCAGTCTTGAAACTGTTCAGCATTAGGGAGGTTACTTCTCATTATAAGCCGATATACATCCTTTTCTGGAATATATACCATATTAGTACCACCAATTCCATTGCCATGTGGGTGAAACACCTTTTTGCCTGATTTGCAATGCCTTTGTATTGCATCAGCTGTATCAGAATAGCCCAATGCAGTCGCTACATCCTTTGCACAAAACAAAGGATCATTACTTTCGTTCATTACAATTCGGACTTCGCCAAATTGCTCATTTTTGAAAATCTGAATATCATTCATACAATTTTCGTAATGTGCCCCTTCACACATGGGAATATAAAAAAACAGTACCGAACGCTTGAGGATCTTTCGGCACTGTTTACATATTCCCAACTCTATGGAAATACTTAATATTTTCATGCGTTTCCTCAAACTGTATCGCCATTACAAAAATATAAATAATTTCAGAAATGTCAAATATACATTGAGAATAATCAAAAAGGCCTATTTTATCTCATAAGATGAAAAACAGAACTAAAATCAAGTAATTAGTCAGAAAAATTACGGGGATTATAATTTTACCACATGAAAAATAGAACATTTTCACAACATCCAATACACCCTCGCCAATATCGCACAGAAAGCGCAATACGGAATGTCAGAATCGACGATATCGATCAATGTAGATATAATACGGTCAAAGATTTCTTCTAAACGTTCCATAACATAACCAACAGAAGTCTACAAAAATCGGAATGGTACCGATCATCGACTTGTTCCAACAATATGTCCAGCTTATCGTTTTTCATTGTCAAGAACTGATTTTATCCGTTCTTCAGTAAAACCAAAACGGGCAGCAAACTTTTTGAAAGCGCCCATCCTGCCACCCGGAATAAGAGCATACATACTATTAATAGGAGTATCGCTCTTCAATGCTTTCTTAATTTCTTTATTTTTCATGAATTAACGTATTAAATGTTTGACCTTGTTTTTACAGCAATCACACTCACATAATAATGACTTTGCATATTCCCACGTCTTTTCAACAATATCATCACCGATATACTGTATTTCTTCACCGTACGGATCTATGCCGATGGCCTGACATATATGGGTAGCCATGTGTCCACATTCGTGCCTCCATGATTTAGCAAACTCCTTTGGGGACGAAGTAAGGGCAATAACCATTACTGTTTCCCGGGTGCCGAAATTAGAGTAAGTAACTCCGGTATTCAGGTTGCCGGAGTTTATGTTATCGTACGCAGTACGGAGCATATTACCGTCGCAGCCGATAGAGTGCATATAATCCAATATTTCTTCCGTGTAATACGTATCTACTGCGTAATACACCATGCAGTTCCAGTCATATTTGGATAGTATAAACCGTTGCCTTATCATTTATCAAAGCATTTCGTCCCACTCTATAGGTATTCCAGCCGCAATCATTGTAACATACCATCTTCGCATCGTTGTTCCATCAGGTGCGTCAGGATCATCAATCGTGTCTTTTACATACAATGCTTGATACTGTTCGTTCGGAACAGATGATTTAAGAAAATCGGCTTTGCACATATTAGCTACATATACGTAGTCATAACCGATCTTATTTTTAAGAGTTACACCGTATTTAGTTAACAGTGCGTCCACCTCGTCCTTAGACATCGCAGGCAGTTTTTCTTTTTCTCCGTTCTGACCCTTCCATTCCATTAAAGAAACAGCAAATTCACACATTTTCTTGTTGAAATGCCATCCAAAATGCGAAAGATATACTTCCATTTCTTCCGGTCTTCTATCTCTTATATCCAGAGGTTCTCTTTTCATGACTTAATAAGGTTATAGGGAGCAGATAAACTACTCCCTAATTAAACATTAGCGATAGCGTGAATAGCGTCCGGTACCCCGTACACCACGTCTTTCACCCATACCACCACGATTAGAATTACCACCTCGGCCATAACCACCGCGTTCACCCATGGTTTCTTCGTCAAAATAGCGATCGTCATCATATCTACGATCTTCATCCCAGCGTTCACCCATGCCCTCACCCTCGGAAAGCTCTTCTATGCATTGCATGAGCTTACCACCGTAGCGAAGCATCTTTTCAGCGTAGTCGGACATTTTCTCGACCTTGCTTTCGGAAATTTCAATCATCATCATACTTGTTATTTTTTAGAATTGTTACTACTTGCAGCCTTCTCAGAGGACTTAAAGAAATCAGCCATCATAGCTTTCAATTCGCTAAGTTCTTGCCGAAGCGCTTTGTTCTCCGCTTCCTGCTTTTGTCTTTCTGCAAATTCTGGGTTAAGTACCTGGAGCATTTTATCACATGATTCCATCACAGACTTATGATGCTCGACACTTCCTAATATCTCAGAAGAACGATTTCGCATAGCCGCCACTTCCGCATTCATAGATTCTCTTGAACCGGATATTACCATATTACCTCCACCTGGAAAATTTGCATCAGCAATATCAGACATGGCAGGTATTTTTTGAAAGGTAACAGTCTGTTCACCTACCTTGATAGTTATATCAACCACCATCTTAGGAGGTTGTCCATAAGGAAGGGGTTGCTGCATAAACTCAGGAACAGGATTAGACACTCCAGAAACGGAGCCGACCTCTATATATGGAGTACCATCCCTATGCAAAATGAAAAACTCACTATTTACTCTTAGATTCTGAAAAGGCATAATCAATAAACTCTTAAGGAGCGGGATTACTCCCGCCCATTGTTTTAAACTACCCCGGTAAGAATTTGCAATGTGTTGCTACCTGATTCGTAGTAGCACAGATAAATTCCGGTACCGGTAATATCCGAAGCAGTAACATCTGCACCGGCGATCGTAGTCAGTGCCTGAGTAGCACCGTTGGTATCAAAAACTACCGGTAATGTACCGGTAGTACCGGAAGGGATCGGCTGTGCCAAACGGAACAGAATCAATCCGCTAAATGGAGCAGAAAGGAACGGATGATTCCGGAAAGAGAAACGTACGTTGGTAGTACCTACGGTAACCCCTGTACTCTCCAATCTTGGAATACCATTCTTATTTGCCATGATAAAAGGACTAATGAATGCCATATAATGCCTCCTTCCTTTTATCCCCAACCATTAAAATTGCCCCATGCTCCAATACCATTGTAAAGACCATACTGAGCTGCAACGCAAGAAGGAATCCCTACAACCGGACTATAAGGCACCTTCGCTACTTCCGGCTGATTACATTCGATTTTTGCAAGACGAGCACTCAAATCATTTAAAGCTGCACCAAGAGGAGCCGTTGCCTGTCCGACGATCTGAGAGGTCATGGCAGAACTCTTAAATGTGCTATTCTCCTCACGAAGTTTATCAATCTTGTTCTGCATTTCGCGCATTTCAGCCGCACGCTGGCCGGCAAGAATCTGTTGTGTGCTATCCTTGATGGAATTTTGCAGATCACAAGTCTGACGTTGAGTTTCATATGCAACAGAAGCAAAGCCTCTTTCCTGACCAGTCGCAACACCGTTAATGGCATTTTGCAATGTGTTCGTTTGCTGACAGATCGCCAGACGGTTTTCGCAGCAGCATGAAGCAATCTGTTGAGCGATCTGACAGTTACCCTGCTGGATAGCATTGATAATCTGCATTGAGCTTTGACCAACCTGATTTCCTACCTGTTGCACCTGTGACATCACCCCATTGATAGCATTCTGAACCTGACCGATTGAACAGTTTAAATTAGTAGCCAGATTGTTGATTGCCTGTCCGTTCCCCTGAATTGCACTCATAAGTAACTCCCTTCCTGCATCGTTATTAATTAAGTTAGGGATACCGGCTCCAGCAAATCCGCCACCGTTTCCGCCATCTCCATTATTTCCCCAGCCATTGCGTCCAAACAATGGGAACAGGAAGAACAGGAAGATTATCCAAAGGAAAGAAGAGCCATCACCACCAAACATACCGCCACGATTATTCATTGCAAGCAACAAATTGGGGTCAAGACCGTTTTTCTGCAATAAGGGGGCAAGCATACCAAGCATACTGCCTCCTCCACCACTCCCGCTTTCCGGGAATACGTAAGTCTTTGTTTCACTCATATTTAATTATACAATTATAACACGGTCAATATTAACCGCATCACAAAGAACACGATAAATCCGTTGTACTTAAATTATATCGTTGTAAGCTCGTTGTAAACTGATTGTAGATTTGTTGTGACACTCCATTTACGGGTGCGGATAGAAAAGTTATTCTTGAGTTTATTAACGCACTGTTGAGTTAGCCCGGTAAGGTATGATATTTCTCCTTCTGTTATTCCCCTTTCTGTGAGCACATTTACAAGTATTGATCGGGCATCAACACAGACCTCTTTGTTACTATGAAACATTGAATATTCGTCTATTCCCGTCGTCTGACAGACTACCGCTACTACCTTTTGATACATATCAACAATTTTCATGCTAAAGAACATATTAGATTATAAAACAAAACATCGAAGGCACTGTTATTTAACTTTGAAAGCCTCCTAACAGTGTTCCGACGATGTTTGCCCGTTTCTGATTGGTAGTCGTATGACGGGTAGTGAGGCTTTCTTTTACTTCTTTGCCCCTAAAGAATGCGTTTGTTAATGGTGTTTCCTATGCCGGCCTTCTACCACCGGCAAATCAGAATATTATTTCATATTATCCTCCTTTCCTTTTAATGCAGATATACAATAAAATAAGAGCGATACATATCAAGCCGCCAAATGCCCATCCGCCAAGTTCTATCTTTGCCTTCTGCCATCTGGTCAACGCCTTTTCAACCGGATAAGGTATCTGAATACTGTCCGTCTTAATCACAGTATCAATACGATTAAGATATAAATACTTATATAGATACCGATCCTTGTATGTGTACACTGTATCACCCCTGTCTATTACATAAATGCTGTCACGGCGGTACACGCTGTCAATACGGATACTGTCACGGGTCTTATACTCGGTCTTAATGGTTTCAACCGGTACGTATTGAGTAGTCCTACATCCGGTGAAACACATTGCCGACACTAGCAAGACGATACATGTCAACCGTTTCATAATACCCCCTCTTGCGGAACCGTCCACTCAGGACCACTCAAGATACTTCTTAGTTCGGACGAATCATGCCGATACGAGGTCATGGCATCCTCTTCTCTCAAGACGGGATCGATATAATCTTCATGCAAGATGACTTTCAAACCGTTGACTGATCTTCTTGCTTGTGCCGGTACCACAACACCGTGATTCAGGCACCATTCAACTGTTACAATTACGTATTTCATAACTTTCTTATTAACTTTAAGGGAATATTTGTTTAGTCTCAGGGAAACTCTTTGTGATATTCTTATCATAGAGGATTTCTATCTCAATAGGCTTATTGATGACTATTTGAGATACTATTCCCATATTATATACACGATCTTCTTTTAATATAGCAGGTATATCATAGACACCATCTTTATATATTGGAATAGGAGAGTCCCAATTACCTGTATTTTCATCATTAATTTTAGCTGGCATTAATGCTATTCCCCAAATTCCATCAGGATTATTATAAGCATCAATCCCAGTAACTTTTAATTTATAAGCCGATACTTCAATAGGATCACCAGTTGTAGCTTCTGGGTCTTTAGCTAATGCAATAGCCCCAGTAAATGATTCGGTTGTACTATCTACAACAATTTTATTTGTTGTAACTTTGCCAGTAGCAAATTCAGGATAATCAACGGCTTTATAGGCGAAATTATCAAAGTTCAATGCGAACACTGGATTTGGAGTACCATATTCCATGACGTTGATTTCTTTCTGAATTTCTTCAGCGGTGAGAACATTTTGATATATGGCAACAGAATATATAGCTACATTACTATATTCCATTGGACGACCTGAATTACTTAATTTACAACCTAATGTAAGAGGAGTTGCAGCGTTTTTATCTATATTAAATGTTCCAACACTATATTCTCCATAATTTTTATATGTTGTAAAATTGTTGTTAAGTACACCAGAAGTATCATATTGTAAAGCTACTTCATCTGTATGAATATTTAATATAGAATTAACAATATTGGGTTTTATATTAATAGGTTTAAATTTTATAATTATAGTACCCACCTTATACCCTACTTTATCAAGTTTCAGATAATCATCTATACCATCTGTTACAATTGCTCCTTCATATTCTGGAATTTGCTGTATAGTTACATTTTGAGATAAGGCGTTCTGTACAATGAAACCAACACTATAAGTTTGAGTATTAACTACACTCTTAGGTAAATCATATTCTCCATCTGAGGGAATTGCCATTAAGACTCTTGCTCCATCATTAGTAGGTGAATACCCATAAGCAAGTTGGTTATTGGCTGTAAGTCCTGTCACTCTTATTCTTGTAGCATTTAATTGACTATTCCCGTATTTTGAAAGTATCCAATTATTGGCCGGAACAAAGTTCATTATCGTAACAAAATGATCATCCGTTACGAATACATTCTGCGCTTTATTATAAGTTAGGTAATTCTCCTTAAATAACCCATAACCACTGCCTAAGCTCCAACCGAAGTTATACGCGGTCAATATTTCACCTTTTATTCCCTTGATAGTATTCCTATCTTTATCAAAATTTCTCTTACCTTTAAAGTTCCAATAATCCACAAGGGAAGGGTGAAAAGGAGAAGTTTGCCCTCCCTTTGAAGCTGATCCAAGACGTATTCTCTGAATGCGGGCAGTGTTAATTCCTACCCGGGATACATTTACCTGATTGATTGAAACTTTCATTCCGATACAAGAATTTTAGCCAAAGTAGGCTGTGAGATAGACTGCACTTTGATATACATCCCGGGAATCACTCCTGTAATAGCAACATCCATTGTGCTACCCACATAGTTATATGATCCAAAAGGGACGTAATTTGTATTCGTCATACTCTGAAACAGAGCGACGTTATTTCTTTCCTTATCTTCACTTGCAAATTCAAGATGAAGACCTGCATCCGATTGAAGTTGCACAGGGTCCGATACATAAGCTTCACCCTGTTTGCTGAAAGTTAAATCTGTTAGAGCCATGTTACTTTGAATTTAAATAGTTAATAATACCTTCTATGTGAATATTTGCCACAGTCCGCTTGCCCTCAGCCGACAATAAGAACTCCACGTCTTCCTTGTTGTCCTGGAAGAAGTTCTCTGTCAATACAGCAGGGCAGTTCGTATCCCGGCAAATAGCCAAGTTCTGCACCCAATAGTCCACATCCGAAGTCTGTTTGCGTACTGTCACACATTTACTTATTGCTGCTTGTGCCAGGGAAGAAGCCAGCCTTTTGCTATTAAAAGAAGCATTATCACTGACATATACACCCCATCCCCGGGCATTCATCCAACTTGTCCCGTTACCGGCCGCATTGCAATGAATGGATACCAGAATAGCGTTCTTTTGAGAATCGCGATAAATATTATTAGCACGTTTGCAACGCTCAGACAATGGAACATCCACGTCCTCCTTCACAATGCGTTCCGCGTCAACACCATGCTTTCTCAGCCCGAAAACGACCATATCCGCTATCTCTCTGGAATAAGCCCACTCACGCAACCTTCCGTCCGGTGAACACTTTCCCGGTGTATTCTCGCCATGTCCATTGTCAATTAGAACTTTCATATCATTCATTCTTTGTCCTCCTCCTTTTTAGTTATCACCTCTTTTAAATCTTCTTTCTCTATCTTGAATACCTTTTTAGCGAATAACCCAATAGCTACTATCAGATTAAAATCATATCCCTTGGGCTTAAGAATATTCGATATGATAGAGCAACCTTCGATAAAGCAGACAGATAAGCAAGCAAATATATCAATGTTATATCTTCCACCACTGGCCTCGTTTATCATCACCACCATGATTACAAAGCTAAAATAAGTAACCATCTTACCCATTGTAGCCCGCCAAGCCCTACTAAACCTCACGTGCTCACCCATCAATAAGCTCTTCCTGCATCCCGTAGCCAAATCACACAGTATCACAAAGAACATAGTGATCAACCATGGGATCATGTGCTCTATAGCTTCCATTACGAAACTTCCGGCTACAGGAGCAAACAAACCAGAAGAGAATTGATGTATTGATTTGTCTTGCATATTTGTCTTTTTAAATAATAATACTACATTTGTAATCAGATTACATAATTAGATTAAAACTAGATAAATGCGTGAGCCTATCTTGCCTGTGAAGGTGAGGTGGGCTTTTTTATGCTATGACTTATCGCCGGTGATCTGGTCAATGATCTTACGGATATCAGACATATAACATTCAAAGTTCTTCGTATAGATAAAACTAACAGTAGTTATCTGCGGAGTTGGAACAGGGTCAAATCGGACCTCTCCCAACTTCATCTCTCTAATCTCTTCATGTGTGCCATCTCCATCAGCATTCGGAACCGTTTCTGTTGCATTATCGGTTACACCGACAAATATCGACTGTTTGTTACCATTGATTGAAGTATATCTGATCGAATACTTCACGGTCGGAATACTTAAAGAAGTTCCTTCAAAGCTATTTACTTCTGTTGTACCAGTAGCTACAATTTTAATCTCTTCGTTCATAACATTTTAATTTTAAGTTTATAATAAGTTTATTCTTTGTTTTGATTCAAAGCTGAATCCAGCAATTTGAAGAGGGCGGACTTTACATAAGCATAGAAAATCTGATCTGCAAATTTCTTAATCAGAGCAGCAGTGGGACCATCGACTTCAATCTCACCTTCAAGATATAACTTTCTGCCGATCTCCTGATCTTTGATGTCACTCACATTGAAGTAAATAGCATTACCTAAGTCCTTGCTTACATCTTTGTAATCAATCACTCTCTCCGTCCCGACAATGTTGCCCTCAGAGTCTCTCTTCTCAACCTCTTTCATCAAGACGTTGCCTTCGATATCGTTAACCACGATCTTTCTAAAATCTATTTTCATACTCTATATATTTTGATTTAATAATTATCTCTTTACTTACCAGACATTACGACCTACTAAATACAAGTAGAAATTTACGTTTCTATCTCCTTGGTTAGCATCGACCAAATGCACTTCAAGGTAAGTGCTAGTAATACTCTTTACCATGCCAAAACACCATCCATTGTCATCTGAGGCCTGTATAATCGCCGAATATTTTGTGTGACCTAAATTATGATAGATACGGTACCTTCCGGTTGATATATTACTTACTGTACCAACTGTACAACCATTTCCCCAAAATTGGTTACCAGTACCACCAGCATACACATAAACACCGCAAAGAATACCAGGAGCGTTCCATGACTCAGAATTACGTTGGCCAAACAGATGCGATCCATGACTCTGTATTGCATGCCCACCCTCAGAGTTTGCGATGATTCTCAAAGCCTTTCCTCCTTGTCCGTATGTAGACAGAGAGAGGCAGTCTTGGTTGTCATTACGAATCTCCATCAATGGGTAACTTCCTACTGTAGCTGCACCTCCATACTGATTTATACGCAAGAAGCGATAGCCGTTGATTTCAAGCTGTATCTTAGCGTCTGCTATGTTACGGGAATATATGGCGTTGTTTTGGATCTGCCAACCACCAAGATAGGCACCGTCAGTCACGGTGATATTTCCTGTTGTAATTCTACCGGCGGCCAAAGCATTAACTACGATAGCTGTAGCGTCAATTAAGTTCGTTCGAATCAATCCACCATTGATAATTGTTTTACCCTGAGTAGCATACGAAGCCATTTGATCATACGAGGAGTATCCGAGTTTCGTTGCAAAATCATTTTGCAAGTTACGCATAGCGGTAGCGTCTAAGAATCCCTGCGGGCCTTGAGGTCCTTGTGGACCAGTTGCACCCTGAGGACCCTGTGGCCCTGGAAGCCCTTGCGGACCTCTTTCTCCTTTAGGCCCAATAGATCCGGTAGCACCAGTAGCACCGGTAGGTCCAGTTGGACCTTGGGGACCCTGCGGACCTTGTGGTCCTGTATTACCCTTGAAATTTTGCTGCTCGGATGCCGACAAGCCGGAAAAAGTAACCATGCCTGCAATACTGATATCTTTCCCGAATATATTGATAGCACCCGGCTTAATAGTGATTCCAGTTTTTAATTCATCCTTTGTAGGAGTGTCATCAATAGAGCCGGCATCGTAGACTGTGGCAAAGGCAAGGTACCAGGTGACGGGTAAACTGCCATCACCTCCCGCTAAATAAAAGTAGTTAGTAGAAGAGAATGTACCACTTGAACCACACTTGACATAGCACGCATATTCTTCCCAATCACCAGTGCCAACATTGTTAGTAAGCCATTTCGATGTACCACCGTTACCTATGGCATTTGAAGCCCACTCAATTTTATATCCAACAGGAACCCATGCTATAAACCGGGTAATAAATACAGCATTAGCGCGTGTTTCAGTGCTAAAAGTAAACCCACCTAAACCCGGCACTACAGCCCCAGACGTCGTAATTTTAATTTTATATCCGGATTGATTAGGCAAATTAATATCTGCTGCTCTTTCAACTGCAACCATACCATTACCACTATTATTGTAGATTCCAATGCCATTCATCCCGCTCCTAAACTCCGGATCACGATTCAACATCTTCCCCTTACTCATAGCAAGGGCAATCAAACGTGCATTGCCCGATACCGTTGATACAAGGTTAATATCCGTCTTGGTCTGAGAGATCTCAGTACCTTGATTGGATACAACCTGTCCGAGAGCGTCAAAGTCGGTTTGGGAGACTTTGCTTTCAATTAACCCTTTCGTTACTTTTATCTCTGAGTCGGTGTAGGTCTTGGCAATGTAGTTAAGATCTTCAGGGGCTGGGCTCCAGGCCGTGGCAAGTTCACCTGATTCAACTTTGAAATCTTTCACCCATATATAAGCCCATGAAATATTCTCTATATCAACAAAATTATATATTTCCTTCTGATCTTCTGTGTTATTGGTTACATTAAATGTATGATTGAAATAACTCCAATTATTGTCAGCAGTAGCGGTTATACGAATACTTTCAGAATCGCATACATCAATGGTTATACCGGGAGTGGTACTTTGAGATCCTTTTATCCATCCTGACACAGTATATTTACCAGGAATGGGGGGGATTATGCCTGGAATACGAATCGCATTTCTACCTGAAGACGCACCTACTAATCTGAATCCATGAATGTCATCAGATCTGGTTGCGGTAACAGTACTACCTCCCAAATTATCAAGAGAGGAAGTTTTATAACTATATAGATTAGTTCCCCCTACCTTCACCTTACTCACCTCACCCTTCACAGCCAACGTAATCTGCCCTGGCAAAGCCTCCATAATCGTGTCAGTCTCAATCTTAACCTTTTCACCTACGTAAGAGTATGAAGCGGAGTTGATAGCGTCTATAATTGTCCGCTGCTGGTCATAATAAGCCTGTTGAAGAGTCTTGAATGAAGCGCTAACCGGTATATTTTCAGGTTCGCTTGCCGAATGTGTTTCAAGCACATGATAGTAATCGTTGAAAGCATTCCGATAAGCAACGGTATCAATGCCATACCGTGTTGCATTAGCCAGAATAGAATCTCTTTCTGCTTTTAATGCCTCCATTTCCTGCTTTAACGCGGTCTTTTCGGTTGGTGATATGACACCATCATCCGCCCAGGTGTTCAATCTATCTTGGGCAGCTTTCGCATCGGTTTTGGCGATGTCTATTTCCTTGTTGGTTGACTCAAACTCCTGTTCGATGGTCCTGCCGTTGCGAAGGATGAAGATGCCTTTGAAATAACCGTTATTTGTATATACACCATTATCGTGCGGCTGCATATTATCCGGAAAATCCGGGTCCGTTATATGATCTAAATTCCCAAATACAGAGCGAGACGCTCCGGCAAATGACTTAGTCTTGACTCCACCTAATATCTCAATCTTAGGCTTGCCATCCTCGGCAGCTGACATATATATCAAGCTCTGACGAAGAGGATTCTCAGTATTACCCATCTGTACAACTTCATCACCGACACTTGGCGTAATACCCTCAAATTCAGACTTAGGAATAGTTACGAGATTACCATTTACACTCGCAACTTCGCACCAATAGTATTTACCTTTTTTAGATGATGTATCCTCCATTTTTTGAGTAACAGTAACCTTTCCGTTACCATGTCCGGAATCTAATACAATCATTATACCAAGGTTGTATATCTCTTCGGATACATTGATGGCACGAATTACATTCTCGCCATTTGTCAAAAGCCCTCCTACAGTATCAGAACCGATTCCATCCTTTGATAAACCACTCCATACAGCCATAGCACCATCATACAAACCAGATATTTCTAATTTGCATTCTTTAGTCGTTATAGGAGCATCTGCTACATGTCCCTCTGGATACATGTAAAGTTGAAAGCCTGAATTTGCTGAATTATTCATGCTAAACTCAATGCTTGTGTTCGTTATCTTTACGCTATCATCTATGGCTGAACCATCATATAAATAGGCTGTAAATTTTGTGAAATCAAAAGCCGGTGACTGGATTATTCTTCTATCAAATACTTGACATCTCACTAAGTCGTGCGCCTGGAATGTTTCATCTTTATCCTCAAATTCAAGAATCCAAGATTGCAAATCAGAAGTCTCAGTAACTGCACTGACTTTACCGTTCGCTTGGCTTATAACAAGAGCACCATTTATTGAACGTACTTTCTGTATAAGCAACTCAAATACATTCATAACTTTCCTCACATCTAGAATATCACATTCTATATGCCAGTTGCCATACTCGTCTTTATATATTTTAAAGCCTTCGCCTGTGAATCCCGGAACAAACTTCGGAGAAGAGATGTATTCTTTCAATATAGCTGCGGCAGCGTTTAATATACCATCCTCAGAGAGAGAAGCGGTAGGCTCTGCCTGAGATTGGTCCCAACCGGTTTCAATGCCACCACGGATGGTCAGTTTGTAGGGGGTGGTGTCGTTTTGGTCTTTCCTGAGAAAAACCTTTTTCAAAGCCTCCATGTCAACATCCGCAGCAAGCTTAAACGCTACTACATTATCCCTGTTGGTACGTATAAATATAGCCGGATCTTCGTCTGCATTACAGATATAAAATTCTCCTTGATTAAGCCCTTCCAAATGCGACATAGAATCAGGAGAAATGACGGGAGCTTTTGCTTTCCCGTTTTCAATTTCTGAACCAAACCATTGTATTTTGCTTATATTCTTTTTCATGTCAAATTCGTGAAGTATTTATGAATGCCGCTTCGCTTTCTTTATATTTCAACATTTCCCCCTCCTTCGGGTTATTTACGACAAAACCGACAATAGATGCGCTGCTCGCCTGCTCAGGAGCACCGCCAACACCGGCAATAGAATTTTCCTGTGGTTCCAATGCAATAGTCACGAAAAACATTTGGCTGTCTTCCATAACCTGACTTATCTCTGGAACAGAATTCTCGGACCTTACATATCTTTCTCCATTCACATCAAACATAGACACACACAATATCCGGTTAAGATGCCTTCCGAACCAATACGGGACACCACACGAGTTTCCTATTGTAAGTACATACGAATCATGTGGAATAGCATATAACTCTTCTATTTCTTGTCTTTGATTGCGGTATTGTTCATTATCTATCTTTGCGGAATATCCTGCCGGCTTAAACCCAGCTTCCACTCTCCATTCGAATACCTGTTGAGTATCTCCTATCCAGAAGATATTATCAAAAGCAGAATTATTATCTTTGTGTGAATAGCGAATCAATGCGGTTTCTTCCAAGATATTGGAATCGGAACATACTTCAAATGGCTCAGATTCTTTCCTTTCAAAAGTTATACTATAGACTGAATCCGGAAGTGAAGTAAACACGACATAATACATCATAACAGATGCATTTACCTCATAAGTCTGGAATTGGATATTGGAAGAAGTTCCTTTGATAAGATCGTTAAGAGAGGCTGAAGCTACTTCTCCGTCATCCGCAAATATTTGCAGGAGTATTTTATCAGTTGTATGAAACCTCTGAATGTAATCTACATCGATTGCATATTTGTCCTTAACTGGCGAAAAGAACAATGGGCATATATCACCTATCTTAATCATAGTCCTTTAGTCCGAATTTGGGTTACAAGCCTCTTGACCTGTGTTATCGTAGCAAATATATGAATTAAAAACGTAATTATGAACGATTTCACCTTATTTTATACTCTCTACTATCAAAGTATATTTAGCAGCTTCAGAACGGCCGTAATTAAACTTACCGTCTTTAATATACCCATGATATGTTTCTCCTCCCTTCTCTATAGATATTAATCCTGTGAGATCATCAGGAGCTTTCATATCTCCGGACTCTACTGAAACCTCGCCAACAGTAAACAGCCTCTCTCCTTCCGTCAACTGGATATCCGTTTTCTCGGATACTCCATCAATAACAACGTCACTGTTACCATCAGAAGACGCAAAGTCCAATGTGTTGGTAAATGCACCAATAAACTTCCGGTTAGCCTCTATCATATAACGTGGAGAGTATACAGCATTAAACATTGTATCGGGACTTATTACCCCGGAAATGGATGGACCACCATTTATCTTACGTATAAGACGGTATCCGCCATCTATTGAAGCAAGCCTTGCATTAACAAAGAATACGTCATTGTCGCTATCACTATCCGTAGTATCCTCTCCCCTTTTCTGAACCAAAAACTCTATTCCGTATGCGTCAGCCCGAAACGGGCTTATCAATTCAAGGGAATTATCAGTCAAGGTCACTCCGGTACTATATTCATTTGTGAAATGAAATTCATCACGTCCGTTCACACTGTCATAATCCTGCTTGTCATAACCGGCCCGTACCCGGGAATAAATCAAGGAAGAATTTACGCTATATTCAAACGACCGTATATTGTCACCGAAATCTTTTACTATGTTTTTTGAAAACAGACTACTTCTATGTACAAATGTAACCTTGTCTTCCCCTATCACAGGAACAAAGCCAAACTCCGACTGCATCCAATCAACAAACTTTGTATACGAACAATACAATTTTGCCTTTTTCAGACCTCTTGCACTCTCAGCAGGAATTATCATACATTCATCCAATCTCTTGTCTACCCCTGAAACGATCTCTCCTGTAATTCCTTCCTGCCCTCCATTTATACTTTGAAGAAGCCGGTTTAGAAGCTTGACAGGAGTAACTATATCAATGTTAACCGGTATTATTCTTGCATCCCAATTTAGACTAATATAAGGGTCCCGGATAGTCAAAGTCATGTTATATGCCGAACCATATCTTATAAAACAATAATCCCCTTCAAGCAATGTTATATCTTTCATATATGAAAGTATAAATATGGTCTCAGGGTGTTCGTCGTTAATAACAGTTCTGGTAAGCTCTGTTTCATTCCCATCTGCTCCGATTTTTACCAATGTCATAGACAATGCCTTATTTGCCGGAACATTAAACGAGATAGAGACACTTAAGAAGCAGGTAATATTCCTTTCCGCCCTGAAAAGGAAAGTGTCTTTACCACCATCAGATACGTTCTGCTGAAAAGTATCCCCATAGGTTATATATCCGCCTATTGAGGTCTCGCTTGATTTTACAGCCAACGGAAAGTATTTGGACTTTAATGCTGCCTGTATCTCAACCGATACGTCCGTTGAATCCTCAATGCTATTCCCGGCAACCAACCAGTTCACATTCTGATTCATTTTTATACCATCATAGTACAAGTATTTGCCTTCTGTAAGTTCGCTCACAGCATATTCATACTGTGTTCCCTTTTTAGCTTTTATCAATGCGGCCAGGCTGTCATCTACAGCACTGATAGATATGGTATTCCCATCATCTTGAAATGTGGAGAAATCTAACGAACACCGGAATCTTTCATTCCATAACCAGCTATTATTTCTTGTGTAAAACACCACACTCGCAGATGCTTGCAGATATTTATCCCGGAATACGCGTTTTAATAAATTATATGCAGCATTAGAAAATTCAAACTTTGTAGAGAACGATCTTACGACTCCATCATAATCCCCCCTCTTAAAAGAAGTGGTTATGTCATCCCAATTGACCAGGTTATCCGTTACCTGATACGAGTATCCATCAACTAACAACTCACATTTATAATACATATTATTTTCTTTTTAATGATTTCAGACGCAAATCAACATCATCACACATCCTCTTTACCATATAGGCATATTCCTTTGCGGAAAATGAATCCGGATCAATATGCATATTGAAATGTTGCATTACGGCCACTCTTTCTCTCACAAAGTAATCCCTATCCATAATAGCCGACTTAGGGAGGTCGGATTGTTCTGACATGATCTTATCCACCCGAAATCTACTGTTAGATAAAATAGCTTCAATCCTGCTGCATATCTTATTGTGATCATTAGGATCAAGACTATATCCTATATCATTAAGAATCAAACAAACCGTAGACCACTCCTTCTCTTCAGTAAGGTAACGGCAGCAGTTCATCAACTGTATCTTCATCACAAGGCTGATAATTTCATTCTTCTTAGAAACTTCAGCCAATATTCCCTTCTTCCCAACTATAGACATATATTCATTAACCAATCCGGACGCCGCTTTCTGCTTTTCATCTTCACTATAATCTCCTTCACACACGGCGTCCGAATTTCCACAAAATACATCTATGAATCTTCTGAGGGATATTCTATCAAGATCTGTGTATATCATATTAAATACGATTTGATATATTTCTTAGCTCGGCTTCTTTTGCAGCCTTCTTCTGGTATTTAGCCATCTTTTCAAACGAACGGTTTAACGACTGCATCTCACGCTCCAACTTTCTATAATCATTATTCACATTCACAGTAATAGGCTCACCCATCCTCTCGGCATCCTTCATCAAAGCACCTATGTCTGAACGTAAGTTCATACTACGATACAAAGCTAACCTGTCAAAAGGAGGCAGGAAATCACTGCGCCTCTCTATATCTACATCAGGAATTACCTTTGCCCGACGTGGCAAATCAATCAAAGTAGGAACGTTAGGAGTTATATAAGCTCCCCTGTCAGTTACAACAGCTTCATGCTTACCTCCATCTCCTACAATAGCTAACCCACCGGGATGGTTATCTGTACCCTTAGCATATTTGGGAATAGGCTGAGCAATAATAGTCGCAAGCTGAATAGCGCCTAATGCAGAAGTTGTAGCTATAAATGGAATTGCTGCCGGAAGCCCAACTTCTGCAATAGTTTTCATTATACCGGCTGCTGTATTCATTATTGTTTGCATTATATTATTAGCTTTATCAAACTTGGCTTGCCTGGTTTGTAAATCAGCTTTTTGCTTCTCCAGTTCTTTATTCTTTGCCGCTGTTTTCTTTTCAGCAACTCTTTTCCTTTCCTCAGCTTCCTCTGTAGTAATAGCCCCTTTTTCAGCCAGCTTTTCTATTCTTTCTATTTCTTCCTCTCCGGATTTTTCATTAGCCTCTTGTTCTTTCTCTATTTCAGAGATTTTCCGATCAAAAATGGCAGAACCAAGTTCTGAAAATCCATTAAGTATTTCTGAGGCCATTTGTATACCTTCAGAAATCTTATTCATTTTCTTTTGATGCGCTTTTACTGTATCTTCATATGCATTAATTTCAGCATCACGTACCTCTTTAGCAAGAGCGATCTCAGCCTCTGCTATCTTTCTTTCTAATTTAAGTTTGTCATCCGGAGATAATCCGGGAGTATTCAATTGTTGTTTAGCCAATTCAATAGCCGCTCGTGCTTGTTCTATGGCATATTTTTGCGTTATTTTCGCTTTTTCACGCTCATAATCCTCTCTTTGAATCAGCCCCTTAGTGTATTTTGCAGATAAGGCATCCAATTCTTCCTGCATACTGGCTGAAGCTATTATAGCATCCATAGAATATTGCTCTTGCAGTTTTTTATTCCTTAGATCTGCAAATTTGGCCATCAAATCAATAGATTTCTTATCATATTTCTCTTGAATGGCAACGACATCTTCTCCAGTTTTATCTGCATAATATACCTCTCTTGCACGTTCAACAAGAAGCAATCTCTGCCTTAATTCCAACTCTTCCTCACTCCCTTCCTTTACAAGTTCAAGCCTATTAGACAAGTCCTTTTTCTCTTTGTCTAAATTGAATGACACAGTTTTGTCTTCTATGGCTTCTTGCATTTTTTTAGAAAGATTTTCACGAGTCTTTATCTCTTCTTCACTATTTCCCTTTATGGCAGCAATTCTTTTGGTATATTCAAAACTGATCTTTGCTAACTCTTTTTCAAGGCCTTCATCCATCAGATCCAATTCAGACTGCTGATAGTTCTCTTTTATTTTTAATCGCTCTCTTTCAGCCTTTTCTAATTCTTTTTTTTCTTTATCCGTTAATTCTTTTGTTAAGTTTTGATTTGTTTCTTCTTGCTGAAGATCTACTTTTTTTAAATCCTCAATAATAGACTCTGTTATAGATGCTATTGCCTTTTTACCAGCAGCGGCTACAATTGCAGTCTCAACGTTTTCTTTTAATTGTTTTTTAGACAATCCTTTTGATGAATTAAAATAAAACAATCCCGTTTTATTTAATTCCTCTTCAGCTTGTTTCCGATCATGTATTGCTGTTTTATATGCCCTATTTTCAATTTCAAAAGTACTTTCCAATGAAGAAATATATTCTTCTTTAGCAGATATAGCAGCTTCATCTGCCGACATCCCTTCCTTAATTTTTTCTTTATACAGTCGAGCCATGTTTTCTCGATTCTTTTTCAGAACATCGGATGTGGCTAACTCCTTTTGTGCTCTAGCTACTGCTTCATTTTCCGCATCATCCTGCATCTGATTATATGATTTCAACTGTTTCGCAACTTCTCTTAATCCTTCTGCAAAAAAATCTAAGACATCTTTCATCAGACCTGTAGATTTTGAAAATGATAGCATAAATGCTTCCCATGCTGAAGATAATCCGGCAATAGCTCCTTGAACATTATCCCCCATTGTATTAGCCATGTCATCCAATTCTCCTTTAACTCCTGTAATTTGTTCACGTAATGGAACTATTTTATCAGCAGCAGTAAGAAAAGCATTAAAAGCAGCAACACTGCGCTTATCTGTTAACTCTAATGTCGTATTTAGATCTACTCCTTGATCTTTTAATTTTTTAAGTCCAGCAACTAATTCAGGGAGTGTCTTTACCGGACCACCAAGCGCCTTTGCTAATTTACCTGAACCATCGGCAAGATTAAGCAAAATATTACGCGTTGCAGTAGCAGACATAGAAGCATCAAATCCGGCATCTGCTAATTTCCCTAATAATGCTAAAGTATCTTCTATCTGGAAATTAAAAGCTTTTGCAACAGGTCCTACAATGGGCATAGCTGTCTGAAGATAAGAAAATGAAAGTGCACTCTTTGAAGTTGCAATAGCCATTGCCGACACATATCTTTCCGTTTCAGAAGTATCAGCATTAAACATTCGTAGTGCAGCACCGGCAAGCGCTGCCGCTTCAGGTAATTCTGCACCAGTTGCCTGAGCAAACTTGAGAATACCTTCAGTCGATTGCAATATTTCTTTCCGGGAAAATCCTAATTTGGCTAATTCTATTTGTAGTCCGGTAGCTTCAGAAGCAGTATACTTAGTAGCTGCCCCTAGGCGTTGAGCATCTGCGGTGAGATCTTTTATATTTTTAGAAGTAGTTCCTAAAATTGCAGAAAGATTACTGTTTGCAGCTTCAAAATCTATAATAGATCTTACTCCCGATTTAAACAGACCTATCATTTGTTGTATGCCGGAAATGACAGCCTGTGCACCTACCATTCCCTTAATCATTGAACCCACTCCAATCCTGACTTCTTGTAATCCGGTTCCCATACTGGATTTTAATAGACCTCCGGTGCTCTTGGCCAGATTACCCATGTTTTTGAGAGAGACATTACCTTTTAATATCTCCGATGTAGCAGCTTTTATATCTTCTTTATAACGGCCGACATTCATCTTTGACTGAACTAAAGAATCAGAATTCTTTTTAATCAATGAATCGTTACGATCTATGACTTCATTAAACTTCTTTATAGTTTCAGTACCCTCTTTTGTAGTTATATCTACTTCTTTTCTTGCGGCACGAAGTATTTTATTTTGCTCCTCAGCATCCCGAAGTGTTTTAATTTCCATTCTAAGGGCTGAGATCCCCTCCTCTACTGTATATTTATATCTTTTATTTTCTTGATTTATTAATTTTTTTTGCCTTAATCGTTCCGTCTCAATCTTTTGAGCTGCCAACTCTGCATCTTTGTTTAGTTTATTAGCTTTTGCTTCTTCCAGAATAGCTTTTACATTTTTCTCCGTTTGTTCTTCTATTTGCTTAAGTAAACCCTTGTATCTACCTTGTATATCAGACAGTTCGTTTTGAGTAGTAATCAATTGGTTCATTATACCGGTATACTTCTCTGTTTTATCCGCTAATTCTTTAAGATCTTTAGGTTTAACGTCAAGACCACCAGCCAATTCTTCGGTAAGCTCCTTGTAAACCTTTTTGGTTTCATTAAACTTAGCAATTAAGCTATTTAATTCGTCAAAAGCTTTTTTATCAACAATATCCGTTATTTTAAATTCATTCGCCATAATTTAAAATTTTGTATCGTGCCCCTTCACACGATGGTTATTACTTCTTATTCTAATAAAATACCAATTCAACAAACGTTCCATAGAATTCAATACCTTCCGGTAGAAAATCAAAGGTTCCGTCTTTCTTTTCGTAAAGCACATACACAGAGTGATCCATCTTGGCAGCTATGCGTGCAAGGCTTCGGACTCTCTCTATATCCTGCATCCTTTTTTTATTATCACACCAACAGCTCACAGTATACCGAATTTTGCATAATATTCCCGTAATGCGGGATTCATAAAATGAACCATAAAATGCCCCAATGCTTCGGGCCCTACGGCCAGTATTATACTGCCGTATTTCTTTTCAATATCATCCCCGAAAGAGACCCCGACAGATTCTATCCTCAATCCGTCATTAATGGGGATAGCAGTAATAGACGAGTAGTAGTCACCCCGAATTTTGAGGTTTGGAGTTTTCATGTCACGCGGTGGCAAGAACAGATAAGAAGGAGCCGGAGGTGTCTTTTCCATCTTCCACTTCATATATCCTTCAGCATTATGAAACCATCTGCCGGCATCTTTCGAATTAAAAAAAGGGTCATTGAGATATGTCGGCCTTAAAGGCTTTCCACGACCATTCACCCCTGAATACAATTGTTGCCGGATAAAGTCCTGCACCAAATCAGCATTACTCTGAATTGTGTGTTTTACAACTTTCTCAAGTCCTCCAACAAACAGTTTAAAATTATCAGCCGCATCGCTTAATGTTGCCATATCCCATGTAATTTAAAAGGGGATGAACTAATAAAAATCCATCCCCTTCACACTGTCAATCAATCAGTTTACCTTTATCCGGAATCAAACCCTTAATCCGGTCGTAAATATCACCCAGTATCTTTTCCCTTTCAAATTCTTCCCTATCTAGGAAAAATAACTTTTTGTGAGTATCGATAAAGTCCTTTCGTTTCCATTTCACGACTTCATTTTCTATGAAGTTCACACCTTCTACAACCATGTTATATCCTATTTATAAGTTAAACGCTTGCATCATACGCCTCTTTCTGCTCAATACCGATAATGCCTTCCTTCTGGAGCTCCGATGGTTTCTTCAAAGAAGGAGTGCCTGTAGCAGTAACGGTCAACTCACCATTAGCATAGGATACTGCTGATACGCCTCCGTCGAAAGATTTTCCGGCACTCTTGGAAAGAGCGTCCGCATAATACCCCGTAACATTAAGGCCTCCGAAGTGCTCAATCAACTTATACTTATTCTCTCCCACTTTCACCAGGTCAACAAACACAAGCCCTTTCAGTGCTTCCACTACATCAAACTTCAGGGCCATGATGTCTGCCGTCTTGATGTATTTCTCGTAATCCTTAAACATCAGGTTTACGATCAGATTAGCTTCCTGGCCGGAAGAGTCCCAATCCTGGCCGCTCGGATATACTCCCGAAAGCGGAATACCACTCAATCCCGTAGTATCACGATTCGTTCCGAACAATACATTGTCTTCATCAACAATTACCCCGTCAAATTCCACGCCTTTTGCCATCATAAGATTGGCTTTAAGGCTGGCATCATAATTATCCAAAGTAAGCGCCGCTGTATACGCCGAATAGCCGGTGATTTTATTGCCACCATAGCCGGTTGCATTTACATTGGCTTCACCACCGGTAGGCGCAAACTCCTCAACCGTCTTTATCGGATAAATACGGTTGGGCCGGTCTGCATGACACAGCTCTTCTAACTTATCTGCGGTCAGTCCGTTAGGGATTTTAAAACCACGTGGAATAAGGATTACCGCTTTTATCTTTCCGGGATCAAGAATACACTTCGATCTTCCGGTATTAAAGTCTTCCTGCCCCTTACATTCTCTAAATTCTATCGCCATAACACTTCTCTTTTTTTAATGTGATCTGCAAATTCTTAATATTTATCCCGTCGATATAATCTTTGAATGGCTTTCCGTCCAGGCCTGTCACTCCTACTTTGCCGTACCGGTAATTCTCAACATATATGTGCGGGATACTTTTTACATAAGCTATATCAAACGCCGGCTCTTTACCGATCTCCTTGATCAATATCTCGTAAATAGGTCTGAGACATTCGGCGAATGATATACGCGAACGTTCTTCGTTGGTATATGAAGGCAATGTATTTACGACAAGGAGTATATCCAATGACATTTTCCCTTTCTCGCCGGTCCTGTCCTCTTCGATCGGAGAATAAAGGAATATGGCGGGATATTTTAGCTTCGCAGTATCATTTGATTTGCTCCAAACTAACAACTGGTCAGAAATGTAGCTCCAGTCTCCAAACATATACGAGATATGTTTGCCATACTCCTTTGAGACACGCTCTACTATTTCCCTGAATACATCCGTTATTACTATCATAAGCCAAACGAATTAATCTCTTCCAGCATTGAGCGGTCAAATGAAAAACCGTCATAGCTGTCATCCTTGCATAAGAAATCAAGCAAATCATGATTCATCTCAACCATTTCATTCCATGCCGGAATAAGTACCACATTGGGATCGGCATGGTCTTCATCATCAGAACTGGTTGTGCCCACATCGCTTACATGCACATTGTTCCTTCTCACAAAGAAAAAGAACACATAATTTGCGATAGGGCTTTTACCATCCTTGGTTAGAAACTCTTTTAGCCTTTCCCATTTATCAATCTTATCTTCCCCGTCTGCCTTCAGGTAGTTTATGAATTGACGGCACATATCCCTTCCCAACACCAATTTCAGATACTCTTTTTCATACGTATCAATGAAACTGTCAAGGTAGTCCTTCATTGCAGTACGGGTAATTGAAGGAGCCCCCGTATCCACGTTCAGTCCATCTATAGATGTTGTCCCCTTAAAGTATGTACCGTCAATTATCATATGCTACTCTTTTAATTTATTATCACCCGGTTTAACGAACAGTTCTTCACAGCCGAGCTCTTTTGCATCCTGCATCAGGTTATTCGGCACCCGGATCTTTCCGTCCTTGAAAAACTTACTTGCAAGGGGCATATTCACACTCGTTTTATCCCCTTTCTTAAAGAAGTTAACGTCTTTAATGAACTCAACCTCGTACTGCTTATGCAGGTCCATGTTATACTCTTTTCCCATATTTATCCAACTTTATGTTTAACCACCAACTGAAGGAGAAATAGCCTCCATTACTGTAGCAAATGAATCACTCACAAATGCAGTCTTATACTGCGCCTTTACATAGGCCATCAATCGTTTTTCACCGATCATGGTCACAAGGTTCTTCGTGAAGTCGTCGTTCTCCCAACCGAAAGTAATAGTTAACTGAACCAGGTCGCGAATATTCAGGTAATTGAAGTCACCGATACGGAACTTACCCTGCTCGATAGCAGTAGACGTTTCCACCGCAAGTCCTCTGATCAGTTCATCACCAGCACGGAACGGCCGCAGGTATTGTCCGTTTGCATCCTTCTCAAGCTGCATCATAGCATAATCGATCGGATTCATCAAAACAAGGTTAGGACGATAATTCATCTTGCTTGTAGAAAGAATCTGTGTATATGCCGCTACAATGGCATCATACATATTAGGGGACTTAGCTACTTTGAATCCGGTAAGCGAGAATGAAGGAAGATCCTTAAATACACCTGTAATCTGTCCGTCCGATCCGGTACCAGAAATAATACCTTCCTCTTCTGTAATACCAATACGGTTAATGATTTCCGCTCTGATTTCTGCTACCAACTGAGGTAAATCAGTCAATGTTTCCTCAGTCAGCTTTACAGTCAACGCAACCTTACCGGCAGTAATGCTCTTTTCTGAAAGCGTTGCATCCATATTAGGTTTCAGGCCACCTTCAGGTACCCATTTGGCATCACCTTCTCCCGGCTTGAACTCAGCATAAGTCAACGAACGCGTACTGATGCTTGCCACGTTTGCGTATCTTCGAATAACTGTTTCAGCTTTCGGATCTACAGAAAGAGTAGTATCTACCGTATTGTTATAATGCGGTGCAATGCCTGTACTGGTTACTGTAGAAACAGATTTGCTGTCCAACACCAGATTAATACTCTTCTTATAGCCGGCAGATGTTTTACACGCCCCTTTCAAGTCAACTACCTTGGCACCTTTCTCAACCGTGATAAAGTCCTTCAGTTGTTCCTCAATCTGTTTATCGATGCTCTTAAGAGCAATTTCACCGTTCCCGGTCTTTTCCGTAGCGGCCTTGATCCGGATAAGGCTTTCCTCGATACTGTTGATGGTTTCATCAAACGTTTTCTTATCAACCACACTTTCGCCATTCTCTTTCTTGAAATCGCTGATCGATTTTACCGCTTCAGTAATAGATGTACGCAGATCCTCAATCTTCAGTTCATCGTTAAGGTAAGACTTGATCTTCTCTCCTATCTCCTTATCGATAGAATCAGCCAAGGCGATGTCCATCTTCTCCCATACTTTTTTGTCATCCTCAGACATTCCTTTTGTGTCAATAAGGTCCAAAAATCCTAATTTCATAAGCAATCCTGTTTTAGTTTTAATTTATTAAACATGGACTTCTTACCACGTACGTCGGCTTCCCTTGCAGGCGGATTGCTTTCCGGCCTTGCAGAAGCAAGTGACATAGCTTTAGCAATGATCCTTTGTAACTCTTGTTGTTTTATGACGTTAAGTCCTTTACATAAGACGTCGATGTCAGATACCAATTCACAATATCGGTCCTGGTAATCCTCTTCTGACTTTAATCCCAGATACTCCGTTTCACCATTAGCACCGATTGAGACAACAGAGATTTCATAAAGGACAACCTCTTTTACGATCAGGCAATCTCTTTCTTCATCCCATTCACATTTCTCCCACACGTATCTATATCCAATAGAGAACTGGTTCAGCGTTCCGGATTCAAGCTGTGTCAAAGTCTGGTTGCCACGTTCTACATCGTCAATCAAAGCCTCAAAATACAGGCCCTTTTCATCTTCACGCAATGCAGTTAAACGGCCTATAGGCTCACTCATATCATGCATCCACAAAAATATGATCTTATCATTAGCCGGACTTTCCGGTCCCCTGTCCTGGATACTTTTTGAGAAGCATCCTTTTATAAGCATATCTCCGGACTTGTCTATATTGCCAAATATGGCAGCATATCCCGAGATCTTCCGGCTTCCGCTGTCAATTGACAAATCCTTTGTCTCAAACGAAAAGGACTTAGTTTGCTTGCCAATTCTACCTTTATATTTATTCTTCGTTTCCATAATCTCCCTTAGGTTTTTCAGGATCAATATCTATATATTCAGCTAATACGCTTCTTCCTTCATCCCCAGTAATAAGACCGGCTTGTTTACCCTTAATCATGGAATCCATTACCCTTTGCAATACTTCCGAAGACTTACTCTTATCCGTCTGTAAACATTCCACATGCGAAAAGTCAATCTTCATAATAGTGCCTTCCGGACAAACATTTTCCGTAAAAGCTTCCGATATTATTTCTGAGTTAGGTATGATCAGGTCCTGGTAACCGGCACGTTTAGCCGATTCCTGGTTCTCAAACTTACTTTCATTAAAAAGGCTCGGGTTAAGACCGATAGCATTAGCGATTTTTTCAGTACACCTCTTATCCTCTTCATGAAGTTTCAACTGGTCAGAATTATAATTCAAAGGAATCCATCCCAATTTAGCACGGGAGACAGCAATCTGGAACTGACTTTTCATCAACCCGTACTTCCGCTTGAATCTATCAAGAAGTGATTCCTGTTCGGTTGAATTCAGCGAAGCGTTACCTGTCTCACTGTTATCGTTATTGTAAATGATCCCTTTGGGGCCTCCATTCGTTATCAGGGAATTACTTGCCTGCATAGAAGCCATCCAGTTAGAAACAGGAATAGACAAACTGTCTACGGCCGTACCGAACGTTATCTCATCACCTTCATTGCAAGGGATATGGATATCACTGTCGTAAATGATAAAATACTCCTCCTTGTTAAGGACCTTTTTCTCGGTCCCGCACTCAACGTACGCCTCCTTGACTATTCCGTCCAAATCTACCTGGTCAAGAGATTTACCCGTTCCGGTCAGGTGGAAATGCATGGGATGGATGATCCACATCGTACGAGGAATGCCTTTCTTAAAAATACGGTTGGTATATATAGGGCAGTATCCATATGTCCGGAGGACCATTTCTATTTGCGAAAAGAAAGCAATGGAATTTTGTAGAGGATTAGGTTTCTTAAACAAGGCGGTCAGCTTCGGATCTGTGACATCGTTACCCTCTGAGTCTGTCAGGTAAACCCTTCCGTTGGCAAACATGGCTCCCACCTTCCTTATAACGGTAGCGAACGGAGTACAATACAATAAGGCGTTTTCTTTATCCATGGCTTGGGACATGTTAAAGTCCGTCTTCCAGATGGCACCTTTCGAATCAAAAAGATTGGTAAGATAGAATGTATCATTACCTCTCTTCTCAACCACATTAACCTTATCGGTCATATTCATTGCCTTTTTTGAAAACCAGCTACCCATATATGCAAAAAGAGTGGATACACCCAAAGGCGTACCCACTCCCGTTTTTATGTATTTTCGTTCTTTTATGATTTACGGTAGCATATACCTTTATATGCCGTGGATACTCTCCACTGCAAATATAGATAATATTATTGATTATTTACCTAAACTACCTACTTTTTATTTATAGAATTTATTATTTTTATTTCATTTAACAGATTGGTTTATAATAGAATTAAGTAAGCAAACGAACAAACTAAAGAATATTATAAACAAACAAAATATAATTGTTACTTACTGAGATACTGACTAAAAAAATAAAAAGGTTTGGGTCCTTTACCATCCAAGTGTGCTTAAAAACATGTTCTATTATTATTATATTTATAACAAATATGTTATATTTGCACCCGTAAACAAATGCTCTTTGAAATGAAAACAACAGAGTTCTTAAAGAAGGCTGCAAAGATAGGCTGCTATTTCGTGAGTCACGGCAAAGAACATGACGTATGGTACAGCCCGAAAACGGGAAAATACTTCCGAGTGGGCAGGCATGGTTCGCAAGAGATAAAAGGCGGCACTCTTAACAGCATGATGAAAGATGCGGGTCTTAAATGACCCGCACATTTGTTTACCGGAATTATAAAATAAATGGAATATGAAAACGGTTGCTATTGTTGAAATGTGGGACGACAAGACAATAAGTGTCTATGTTCCGGAATTTGACGGTTTTAACTTGAACGGTCAAGGAAAAAGCGTTGATGAAGCCAAACAATCACTACATGAATGTATTGATGACTATATTACCATGCTTAAAGAGCAAGGTAATGAAGTGCCAGAGGAACTGAAGAATGTAGAGTTTGAGTATAAGTATGATATAGCTTCATTCTTTGATAATTTCAAGTTTATAAGCGTATCTACTTTTGCAAAGTACGCAGGCATTAATCCCTCTTTGATGCGCCAATACAAGCAGAGGATAGCGTTTGCTTCCGAGGCACAAAAAGCTAAGATAGAGGAAGCCATACACAGGGCAGCGAGAGAAATGCTGGCGGTACAACTTTAATTTCGGCATTTGTTTACACGAGACCTCTTTGGAGGCATATTCAAGGCGATGGAATTTAGGTTCCATTGCCTTTTTTATCAGCTAACAGATAAGATATAAAAAAGGCCGGGATTGCTCCCGGCCAAATAAAAAGTGTTTCTTAGGAAATTACAATAGGAAAACTCGTTTTAAAAACAAATTAGTGATTATATTTATGTTGCCAACAATATACACTACCTTTATCTGCTTTTCTTTTGCATCTGGTTCCTTTTTTAGTTGTTGCAATACATCTTCCTGAAGATATTTCAGGCTTTTCGCTTCCTACATAATTAGGTAGGAATTCATAAACTACCCCATTTATTTGATATATCCAGAAACTACTACCACAAACAATTTCGCCAAATTTATCTCCATTAGGTCCTTTTATAATATTTCCGCTTACATATCCTACAAATGAAATAGATTCATCTGCGTTTTTCTCAACTCTCATTTCCAATTTTACTTTTCCGTTATCATTTGTTATTTCACATCCACCTAATGCATTTGGAAAATGTTTAGTATCATCAAAACAACTTTTCAATTCATAATCACCAATGAATTGGAAAGAATCAATCTTATCATCGTCTTTAGAGCAAGAAATAAACAATAAAGATAATAGTATAAATAAAACGTTTTTCATTTGTGCTTATATATTAATGATTCCATTCGAGTATTCCAGGTTCAAAAGTAAAAGTCCTTTTCCCATTCCCATAAAAAGGAAGTTGTATTTTAATCACAGATGCTTTCTTTATTTTAGATATAAGAGAATTCCCCGCATATATAAATGCAAATTTTGAATCCCCATCATCGCTCCCAATTAAAGTATAACTTGTAGCTTTACCATCATCCAAACGAATAGATGCGTATTTATCATAAGTTTGCAATTGTCCCTTATTTACTGTTACGTAAATTTCATTTTTCCCTTTCATGTTTCTAATTGTAAGAGTTAACTTGGTTCCTCCTTCGTACGGAAATTCTAAATATTCTATATTTTTAGACTCGCATGAAGCCCAATATATTTTCTTATCAGTCATTTCATCCGTGCGAGTATTATAATCCCATTTTTGCAAAAGGAGCTCTTGGTCTTTAGCTTTTCTAATGCTCTCTTCGTCTAATTCAAGCTTCTTTTTAAGTTCTTCTTTTATTCTTGCTTCTAGTTGCATTTTTTCATTTTTATAATCTTCCTTTGTTTTCCCATCACAAGAAGCTAATGACAGAACAGAAACAATAGATAGTAACAATAAAATAGTTCGTTTCATGAATATAACATTTTAATATTAAAAAATATTGTGCAAAATAATTAAATAGATACATACTGACCAAATTTTGGTCTAATTATTTTTTATGCGAACAAACTTATTGCCAAATAAAGCCCCAAACCGACAGTGTCGGAATGGGGCCTTGTTGTCTTAATTAAACGGTCTCGCTTCACAGCGGTACATTATCTTTAGAATGTAGCGACGGAAAGTTCCTTGGATATATGCTCCACTGCCACACGTATCTTATCATATTGCTTTTGTCCTGCTGTTGCCACACCTGAAGTATATTGCCTCATTAATGAAGCGTTTATACCTGCCAACTCTGCAACTTTGGTAACATTCAAAAAAGAGAAATAGTTGAAAAAGGATTGCATGTCATATCTATATAAGAAATCCAATTCGGGTACTTCCAAACCTTCTTCTGCCTGTATTTCCTTGATTTCAGCATATGATTTCAGCATATCCTTCTTTGCGGCTTCTGCCGTATCTCCATATCCTGCCAAACCAAATCCTGGTAAATCTTCCTCGACAAAGCAGGAATAAAACCCGTCTTTCGCCTTTTCTATGATTACAGTTACTTTCATACACACTATTGTAGTGCAACGGACGCTTTTTTAAGTTGGTCGCCAAGTTCAGACAATGCAAACGAGAATGTATTCAGTTCTTCTTGTGTAAAATCAGCAGGTTTCCCGTTTACTGTATTGCCATTAATGCGCTGATATAGCCATTGACGAGACTTGCCGAAATAGTGCTCTGCAATATAGGACATGGACGTAAAGTCAAGCACTCCGTCCAGTTTCTTTTTCCGTTCCGCAATCTTCACCAATCTATCTGCTTCTTCCATTGCGTGTATAGCACCTTTCTTATATTCTGTAACGAACTCTTTTCTATCGGATGGTGACAAAGAGTTTATAAACGCCTTAAACCGTCTTTTATGTTCTGATTTCTCCTGCTCTGTCCCGGCATTGGCAAAATCATTTTTCCATTTTTTCAGTTCTTTCTTCGCATCCATAATGGGTTAATTTTAATTGGTTACATATTGATGAGAAAGCGGTAGCCCCTTATGGGGGACTACCTTTCTCTTTCAGCTTGTTTTCTGCATCAATCAAATCGTCAAGGCAATCGTTGATACTATCTTCAAGCTCCTCGTCTGAAATCCATTCGGTTTCCCTTATTGCATCCCAGTTGAGGGAAAAGAAGCTGAGGTCTTTTTTCGCAGCTTCAATCCGAGCCTTTAGCTCTTCATCGTCATCACACATTGTGCACTCTGTCTTAATGACAATGCAAATATAATAACCTTTTGGTAATTACGCAAGAAAATGGGGATTTTTTTAGTTTTTCTTTGCCATTCCAAAAAATATGCTTTACTTTGTAGTGTTCAAACTACAAAGCGGTACGAAGCCGCAAAATTAGCGGCATTTTTTGTGCCCATACATGATTATAGAAAAGTATTAGATAATACTGCGCCGTGTCGGGAAGTGGAAACACCCCCGGAGTTCTGCTTTGTAGACTTGAACAGCACGTAGCGCAGTTTTTTTTTATGTTCAAGTTACAAAGTCATGGAAGAATTAATCTTATCCAAAGAGAGCAGCGAAAGCGAAATCAAGCGTTATTTCAACGCTATTCTCGAATTGTCTAAATCAGATAACGAATTTCCAATCAATCTTGATGAAGTGTGGATGTTGGTTTATCCAAGAAAAGATCATGCTGTTAGAGAATTGGTAGATAGTAGCCAGTTTATTGAAGGTGTTGATTATCAAGTTTCCCTCAAAAATGGGGAAAACCCTAAAGGTGGCAGACCGACAAAAGAGTACAAGCTTACCGTTTCTTGCATGGAGTTCTTCATCGTTCGCAAAGTAAGACCAGTATTTGAGGTTTATCGCCAAGTATTCCATAAAGTCGCAAAGCATGAATTATCCCGTAAAGAACTTGCTTTAATGGTACTCCAATCGGAAGAAGAGAAAGAACGTTTGGCTTTAGAAGTCCAACAAAAGCAAATCACTATCGAATTACAAGAGAAGGAAATCAAGCAAGCAGCCCCGAAAGTCAGCTACTATGATAACCATTTGCAATCGGTCAACACGCTTACCTCCACACAGGTGGCTAAGCAAATCGGAATGGATGCGGAGAAGCTTCACAGGAAAATGAAAGAAATTGGTATCCTTTACAAACAGTCCGGTCAATGGATATTACATGCTCCTTATTCCACTTGGGGATTACATTCTACCCGTACACAGACGTACACACGTTCTGACGGTTCGACAGGAACAAGTGTATATACAGTATGGACTACCAAAGGTGTGCGTTTCATCATTGCCCTATATGAAAATGAATGGAACGTGAAGAAAGCCATCAAGCAGATAAAGAGTGAGGTGAATCCAGCCGCCTAATCTATTACATAACTATCAGCGGTCGGTTTAAATGCCCGACAGCCACAACTATATTCCAAAATTATGATAGAGATTATATTAATATTGGTTTGTCTGTACACAGGTTACAGGCTCACACGGAAGAAAGGAGAATCGTTCTTCTACAACGATTGATTATATATAACGCTTCGACTACCAATCAGGCGAACATCTCTGTTAGGGGATGAACACCCCGGGAGCAATACGGCTCCTGGGATCTCGATGAAGGAAACGAAATTAATCTAAATGAAATTCTAAATAAAAAAGCTATATGGAAACTTCAAAATATACCAATATGGACATGGTATTGCTGAGCCGTGTCGTATCACTTACCGATGACATACTTAGAATGCATAAGGAACTCAATGAACTCAAACTGATCCTCAATGAACGGACAAAGCAGGCTGAAACAAAAAGCAAGCGAAATGTCTTCATGAAAATAGAGAAAACAGGACGGTAAATATGATGAAGGGAGAGCAAAACAGAATCTCCCTTTATTTATAGAATCTTAAGAATAGAACCAAATTTTGGTACTTAGTCAGAAAAATCACGGGGGTTATAATTTTACCACATGAAAAATAGAACAAAAAGGCAGCTTACTCGGCTGCCTTATCCATTTTTTCTATTACCTCCCTAAACCTGTAGAACTGATCAATGCACGGATAGTATGTAGGGTTCTCCCACTGGGCTCCGATCATCATTGTCATAGACTCAATATAGTATTTGCAGTCTACGATCTTGGAGGCTTTATCCAATTGGAATTCATTCGGATATTTCCCTGAAACAAGCAATTGCTTTCCCCAGTTAATCAGTTCTGTTATGTTTGAAAGGCTATACTTCTCTTCCATTTACTCTTTTGCCTCTTTTATATTCTGGGCAAGTTTTTCCCCCAGACTAGTCAAGTTTAAAGTAGGGAGTAATACGTTACCACATCCGGATAAGGATGTTAGCATTGAAATATACCCTCGTATATAAGGAAATATAATTGCAGGAGCATTCATCGTAAAAAATGCTCCTAATCTTTCCATAGGAATACTCTCTCTAAATAGAAAATAAGCATCTATTATTAACTTAGCGTAAAAAAGTTCTTTCTCATCCTTAACTTCCAATTCTAGCGTCAAAGTAAACTTATCTTTCCTCTTTATTCCACTAGGATTTATGTCAATGGATAAGGTATTATCTTTTTCAATTCCACCTTTTATTTTTAATGAAGACTCTTTTATTAGATAATTATCTAATCTAAAATCTGATTTATAAACTTCAACTTCTTTCATATTTTATGCTGCTAAAGCGTAATTTTCCCCTTTAAACCAACAATCTAAACGTATACAAAATACTTCTTCATTGTTAGTTTCGTATCGTACAGGATTATCATATCCTACTTCTAAAAGTATTTGGTCAACTTTACACAACCCATCATCTGATACAAAAATTATATCATAATCATTGTACAAGCACTCAAATTCTTTACAAAAATCTAGTTCATGATAGGCATATTCTTCATTGTCTCTAAATTCTGACAATGGTTCAACTTCAACAATATAAGTATGATGGTTTGAAAAAGCATAACCACATTTAAATTTTAAAATGGGAAACTTTTCATTCATTTTGTTCAAAAATGACTTGATTTTTTGTATTCTCTCATCCATAATTATATTGAATTTAATTTTTGTCTTATTTCCTTTGCCAATTTAATACAAGCCTCACTTGCTTCCTGCGAAATCCTTTCCTCTTTATAATCGGAAGACTCTCTTTTTTCCTTTAATTGCTTAACTCCATTACGATAATCTTGTTCATCCCTACACTTATCAAATTTCAGACGTTTACATGTTTCTTCTATTAAACATTTATGTGAATGCCCAAAATACTTAGTACTACATAAACTGGCTTGATCTGACAGAGACACTCCTTTTTTAATTAATTTATGACTCATTAATTGTAAACATGAATAATATGCAGGATGACATACTGAATCATAAAGGCAATGATTATACAATTTTTCAGCTGCATCTATATTTAAATCAGATTTTTCGTATAATTCATTCATGTTTATCATCTAATTTTAAACTCACAAAAACGGAAATATCCATCTAAAAACTTATTCATTAATTTTCCTTAGTAGGGAAATACTTATCCTTTTTAGTTAAAAGATCATTTTTAGTTTCACATTTCCTGCGCTCCAATTCCCTCACAAATTCAAGAAGCTTTTGTGTGAGTATTCATATTAAATCAGTATTTATTATTTAGATGCGTTACATTATAATGTTATCACGTTGCAAATATAGTAAATCAGTCAGTATCTCACACTAAATCATCACTAAATTTACCATCAAGACGATAATTTTAACTAATACCAATATGATTATCAGCTAAATCACATCTATTATCTATAGAACAGAACTAATAAGAGGAAGGTTCAGAAGGTGCCGGAACTTCTTACGTGAACCGGCTCAGAAAGCGTGTAAAGGGATATATCCTATTTATACGTTTCCTGAGAGTAGAGAGAGAACCGGAAGATCAAACAATTACTGATTATTCCTAATTGTTCTTGCAACTACCGAAGCCAAAGCACTCAGGCAATTAATCCCTTCATAGCTCTCTTTACCATTATAATCCATCACTGAATCCATAAAAGAAAGATATTCAGGATAATCATCATAATCACTTCTAAATTTAAATCTCTCTTTTATAAATTCTTCATTTGCAGATATTCTTTGGTCCATATTCGCATATAAGCTGGTAGCCCGCACATTATCCATCCATTCCCGCACATCTCTTGCAAATTGGAAATATGATTTATGACTTTCAAAAACAGTACTGACAGGTGCCCATTCTTTGAGTTTCTCTTCCATTAATCCGGCATCAAATCCATCTCTAAATAAAACTCCGTCGATAAAGACCTCAGTTCCATAGACTGCATGTATCATTATAAACTTACCATTGCAATCTGGCATGATATAGACTATAGAATCTCCTTCTATTGCTATTCCTACATTATAATATTTCATATTTTCTTTCTTATGTGTATTTCTCTTCCTAGCCATTGAATATGATAAAAACTGTTCCCGGAATATATCTGTACACACATAACGGAAACAGTCTGTTAAATGGCCAAACTCCTCGTAACTCTGTTTTGTTATCTTGTCCTTAATCCGAGCTTTTAATATTCCTCCATTAGTGTCTTTCTTTACATTCTCGTAATCTTGTATAGACTTCTTACATGATTCATCAATAGACACAGATATTCCATGGAAACCCTCTAATAAAGCATTCACAAACTCTCCCGACATAGCAACAGGAGGGTTCTTTTTAGGGACCATATCAACCACCCGAAAAGTTTCTTCCAACACATCTATAAATTTATCCAGAAAAGATCTCTTTTCATCATCAATAGTATTTCCGCTTCTGGTACTCGCATCTCCATGCAAATATACCACATCGTTATATCCGATTCCTTCCAGCCATGTACGTGTCAACTCGGCTGCTTTAGTTACTGTATTAAACGGATCTTCAGCACAGATTTCATGAACTTGCCTTAACTCCAATTCTTCATTTTGCCATATTGATACACTGATATATGGGAGAACATTATTATCAACAGAAATATGCAAAGGAATTCCTTCTGTTACAGGACATATCTTCTTATGCTTACCAGAATCAAATGCATGCAAAAACTCTCCACCTGTCTTTATTTTACCCCATTCCCCAAGCGCATATATACGATAGTAATTATAATCTCTTGTCCTATCCTTATCAAAATCAGCAACCGCCTGCCGGTCATAAAATCCATATTGCCCGTCCGGACTGCCAACTACCCAAAAATTATTGAGGTAAGTTGATTGCATTATAACTGTATCCGGAGCATGAACTTCCTCAATTCCCGTTCTAGGATTTCTCAAAAGCCTTTCTGTATTTTTCCATTTTCTAGCAATCATTGAGAATTCTTTAGGAAGAATCTTCTTTGTTTCATTGTCTCTCAATATACCATACAAGTCATTTGACTCTTCTTTTAACTGCTCTTTATCAAATACATTTTTTTTAATCCAACACTCTTCCTCAATTGGATTAAACATTGAAATGATTTTCTGTCCTTTCCGGCCTCTAAGACGCTTCTTTATCTGTTTGAAATCTTCTTCTTTAAAATCTGACAATTCTTCACAGACAACATATTTATAACTCTCCAATCCTTTTATTTTCTCAGAATCATCCAATCCCTTAAATGTTATGTAGGACCCGTTAAAACAAATAATCTTATTCTCTCTAAACGAGAATAGTCTATATACTCCAAGGGACCTTACCGCCTCCTGAAAAGTCTTATAAATACTATCAGCAATAGAAGAACCTACTTTTCTAAATACAAGCGTATTATTACCCCCTGAAAGACATTCTATCAACATAGCCTGAGCTACAGAAAAAGACTTTGCCGATGAAGAACCTCCATAGAGGAAGATAAACCTTATATCATCATCTTTCATAGCTTCCCTAAGATGATGAAAATTTGGATTAAACTTTCTATAACTAATAGATACCTTTTCCATTAATCCCCCGTCCCCGTATCAATGTCAAGCAACATTTGTTTTATATTAACTTCTGTCGGTTCATCATATCCCAGCATCTTGCAAATACGAGATATGCTCCAACTCTTACCATTCAACTTTAATTCAATCCCCTCCTTGGTAACTTTAACACTTTCTACTGCACGCGCCATTTCTTCAGTCCATTCGGATGAATCTTTAAATATCACCATACCATTTCTTATACTCAGGAAATCACGGATATCAGCAAATGCAATACACCGCAATTCCTCAAGTACGCGATCCTTAGTAATATTTGACTTCTTTCTTAATTCACTTTGGAGCTCCTGTATTCTGGGAGACAGCTTTGAAACCAACTTAGATGCTGCCTCCCATACAGTTTTATCACTGGAGCCTTTGCACGAATATACCTTTCTATATGCTTCAGAAGCATTACTGGTCTCAATATAAAGATTACAGAATTTTTCTTGTTTAGGTCTTAGCTTCATGTCTTTTCGTTAGTCTGAGTTATGTATAACATAATACACATTACAAATATAATTATTTTTCTCCTAATATAAAAACTTGATTAATAGATAATCTGTAGTTTGTGGTACCATTTATCCGCATGTGGGAACCATCCTATCATAAACGATATCTGGCATATAGTTATTTTATATATCTTTCCTTTCATCGTTATTCCTCCTTTTCTAATTGCTTCACAATCTTGAAATAATCCTCCTCACTCAAAACCTTTTCAGCTGCATCAAGAACAGTATTATATCCGTTACAATAACCCAGGTCTGCAACTTCACTTATTATGAGTTTATTAAAATGTTGCAATTTCAATAGCCTTTTCATGTAAAGGGATTTATTATGATCTCTATTCATTTTTCTTCCTTTTATTTAAAATGATTAATAAGTTCTTCTACTGTAGCCTTGTGATAACTTCCTGAAATAATAGTGGCATGATTCCAATTTTCATCCCAAAAGAACATACTGCCTTGGGTTCTGTGAAATAATGATCGTTACCAATAGAATCGTCATAAGAAACGCTAAGAGGGGAATCTGTTATAAACCACTGCATGTAGTTACTATCGTCCCTCAATGCGGCTATAGCAAGAAACAAATCCTCTTCGACTCCACAATCAATAAATTTCCCGCATAAGAGGCTATGTTTATCAAAAGGAATATCAAAAGCATTTGCCATCACATAATGAGGAATGTCAAAACCCTTTTCATGGGAATATTGATAAGCCCATATTATATGGCAATCATCTGTCCAGACAGGAGAATTTTTGATATACCCCAATTCTTCTAATCTCTTACGAAGTTCCTCCGTATTTTTTCTAATAAAACAGGGTGTTGTAAATCCCATATCAATCTCCTTTCTCTTTAATTCGTTCCAGTACATCTCTGTTGGCTTCGAGTATCTCATCAAAAGACGGAATAGGTAACCAGGCTTTTATTACGCCTTCATCGTAAAATAGATGAGGATAATCCCTAGTTGATACAAACTTATTCCATCTTTTAAAAAAATAAACTTTCTCAACGACATCACCGTCAGTAACAAAGTAACACCCATCCTCTTCCGGCAACAGTTCCTTAACGCTTATCCAATGTGATTGCTTTGCCTGCCATTCGGCTCCGGAAACGAAAGCCCTCTCGGTAACATCCAATGTTGCATCACGAGCACCAGAATCGTAATTGTCTTCTTCAAAATTTACCTCAAAATCAGCTGACTCTAATATTCTGTTGAGATAGTCATTATCAACGAGTTAACCAAAATAAAACAATCTAAAAACTTTTACTTAAACTTTGTTTAACTTACTAAATAACAAGCAATTAATCAACCAATTCAAACTCATATACCCATACGTAGGGATTAGACTCCCATGTACCTCTACCAGAAATTTTGTCTATTAATACGGAAAAAGCTTCTTGCGGAGTACAATATGGTTGGTCGGAAACAGGCAGATAATAAGCATCCAAGAAATGTGTTTCTTTTGAGCCGCATTGCCCCTTCACTATTCCCTCACGTAAGCAATCTGTATCAGATATACCCTTTAGGCGCTCGACTTTGATATCAGTAATACGGATATGATGTAGCATTAGATCAGATCTAACAAACATTTTGTTACCCCATCCTGGATATAATTTCAGTCCAGGTAACAGTTCTAAATAAGCTGCATTTTTACCATTTCGGTGAAACTGGTCAATATCCATATAGCATTGCGCAATAGCAACCACTTCGCCTACTTTGTATTTTGGAAGTATTTGGCCCTCATCAAATTCCCTTTCGTCTGCATCGTACATACAAGGATAATCAACTATTTTCCTGTCAGATTGCTGGATATGCACATTGAATCCTGCAACCCATTCACCTCTAAAGGTTTTCGGACAAGTTATTGCCCTTCTCGTCATCGTCTTCCGACCGTCAAGAACAGCCTGTGTAAGTCCAAATTTATCATTAAAAAGTATCTTTTTCATAATTCCTCCTTGATTAACTCTGGATTATCGTAGATATTTCCTTTTAGTTCATATTCATATAAAACAGTTCCGTGCGCATGACCATCATTCCAATCCGAAGAATATACAAAACTGGATACAATGTAACCTTTATAAGTCTTATGTTTTATACCAAAAACTCCATTATCAAAGCCCACTTCACCTATAAAACCAAAACCGTATCCATTTGTAACTATTCGTTCAACAATATCACCTTCGTATATTTCTTTTCCGTTCTTGTCATGCAAGCCGGTGAACTGCCCAACAGTATTCTCCTGTACACACTCATTAAATAAGTCCATGCCAAACCCATGTAATTTTGCATACACCCATTTACCATTATTTGTGCTTTTCCCTCTGAATATTATTTCTCTGTTCATGATTAATATCTTTTCCCGTTCAACATAGGTCTTAATTCATTATATCTTTGTTTCTGTTCAATATGCCAGAGCAAATCAATATCAAGATGCTTAGCAAGCCCGAAAATCTTAATTAGAGAGTAGGATATATCTCTATCAATAAGATTTTTAGTAATATTGAAAATGGACTCTGTGAATGTTTTGTTAATGAATATATGCGAATATTCTTCAAGCACTTCATCATGCAGACAATCATTTTCTAACTCAATTCTACGTAGCCCGCATAGATCTAACAGTCGTATAGCAGCATCGGCAAGTTCATCGGGAAGTGAATCTTTTACATTATTTTCAAACGAGCACTTAAATCGTTTTTCTTCCTCTACTAATGCAGGATAACGATTGTATTCCATTTCAAAACGACGTTTACAATTTTTTCCTAATCTATCTTTTCGGTCCGCTTCCACAGCTTCCATAAGCTCAGAAATGACAAGGCAAAGGCAGTGTTCTTTACTCAGCTCCTTATCATGGAAACCGTGCTCGCAAGCGGTCTTATAAGCACGGTCGCGCCATTTATTCAAATTAATATTTTCCATAATCACATAAGTTTTAATGCTTCCTGTATTCCTGCTTCAAGTGCTTCTTCGTAGGTGTTGTAACGAACAGAGTCTCTGTCCTCCAATCCTATCAGATCATGGGTAGGTATTGTCAGAATATCGTAAAGCCAATAGTCTCCATACATATAGCTTATTTCAATATGGAGGCATTTAGTGTCACGCAACCACTTTTGGGCAGCGGATTGAGTAGGATGGGAACATACTTTTATTGGTAACTCGCTATTTGTTCTACTAGTACCATATTGTCTACCATCTTCAATATTAATAGCTATCGAACATGGCTCGTCAAATCCTTTCTCTTTCAACAGCTTCGCCGTATCTAATGTTACAAGTTTTTCGGTCATAGTTATTCTCCTTTCTTTAATTCTTTAATAAGAGCATCAGCAAATATAACTGCGGCACGTGCAATATTAGTTTGAATTTGTCTTTGACCATGCTCTGCTCCCTCACATAAAACCTGATGATAGAAATCTTCATTTGACATTATTGCAGTAACTGTTTCCTTTGCTATTTCATAACGCCTCTGTTCCCAATCAATAGCTGAATTTCCAATATTTAAAAAGTCAAGTTCACACTCTCTGAATACCATATTATCACATACATATAGGTTATCTCCACTATGTAACGCATTGGTATTTATTTTCGGAATTACATCTATTAGAACCCCTGTTGATTTTACTCTTGCTTTCATATTTAATCTCCTTTCTCTTTAATCCGTTCTAATACATCCCTATTAGCTTCCAGTATTTCATCGAAAGAAGGGATAGGCATCCAGTGAGTCACATTGTCTATCACATAATACCCGCGATTATATTTCAGCCACTTGTTTCTGATGAAACATGCTCTAAATACCTCACCATCACTATCCATTACAATACAATCATTCGATGAATCGCAACCAGCCTTCTCTTTCACACTTATCCAAGGTGATTGATTTGATTGCCATTCAGCACCAGCTTCAAACGCATTTTCCACCAGCAACCTTATATTCAAATCTGAATACGGATAATTCTTTTCGCAATATTCTTTCTCGGCTTCTTCTAATGTCTGTTTCATAATTAGACCCTTTCTTTTTTAAAATCGGAAAGCATTGGGATCAAGCCCAATATTTTCCAAAACGATTGCATTTTATTATTTCATCTAATTTCAATTGTTTCCGACGGAACTTATTTATAGCCCGTTTCTCAAACTTTCTTTTTTTAGAACTGCAATGCTTCTTATCCATTCGACATTGGTAACAATGACATATCCCAATGCCTGTATATGACTCCTTCATGTCTTATCAGTTTTGCTTTTTTCATGTCTTTTCCCTTTTATACATAACAGGGTTCGAGTGCTCCCAAACGGAACAGGAATGACAGCTATAAGTATTACGGTACCTAACCAATGCCAGAAACTTTGAAAGATAAATTCTAATATTTCTATCATAACTACTTGGGTATTTATAATCGGTTCAACGGATAAAACCTATCATTCCATGCTTTTACAAATTCACATTCTGTGATGATTTCGATATCAGTCATACGGGGATTCTCTGAAACAAAGCATTCCGCTTGCTCAAGAGTAGGGAAAGAACGCACCTTGCAATACTTGCACTCCTTGGGAACAAGAATAAAGGCAGAATCGGAGTTTGTACCCAGAGAACCTAAAGTGCCGTTAACACCACATCCTAAGTCATTGGGAATTTGGGAAAAGTCTGAAAAATCGTCCTTGTGCATCATAGTAACTCCCCAGCAGCCAACTTCCCGAAATTCTTTAAATTCTTCAAACGTACCTTGAAAGCAACCGGATGCGACCGCTCTTTCATAATCTACCAGAAGAAGTTCGTTCTGCCGGTTCAGTATTTCACCCTCTGAATCTTGTTTGGCTATTATCTTCATATTTAATCTGTTATTAGTTAAATTTGGCTCATAGTATCAACGAACTCTTTTTCAAAGTCAGGTCTACTCGCAGAGAGCTAACCGAATTCCGGAAAGTATCAGTTTTGTTAGGTAATTATCAAGTTCATTGCACGGGAAACGTATCATCATAAGCGTTTGGCTATCCCCGCAGATGTGTTTTTTGATGTCAATGTTCAAAACCTTAGAAGCTATTGTTGCATCATTCTCATACATTTCACAAAAATCTGCTTTCCTGAAAATTAATAGGTAGTCTGGATGCTTCTCTTTTATTTCGTAATATCCCTCCATTACTGTCTATTTTTTTTAATATAATGTTTGTAGTACATGATAATCAATGATAGATACTATGATTTTTCCATCCCTCTTGTTGGCAATTGGCTGGGAAATGAATACCTGTGTAAACAAGATAACGATATAATGTTCCCTTTGACACTTTCAATTTCTTAGCTATAAAAGTTTTTTCTGTTCCTTTGGACATTTCTTTTACAATATAATCATGTTTGTTGGCACATTTGGGATTAAGTCTACAGCGAAAGCCACGACGATGACCGAGCATTGCCCCTTCTGCTTTTTTTCTAGCTAATGCCTCTTTTGTACGTTGACTGATAAGATTACGTTCAATCTCAGCTGACAATCCGAAAGCAAAGGCAAGAACTTTACTTTGTATATCTTCCCCAAGTCGATAGTTATCTTTAATTGTCCACACTTTGCATCCCTTTGTCATACAGATATTCAAGATTTCCATAATCATAAAGAGATTACGTCCAAGACGTGAAAGTTCACTACAGATGATAATATCATCTTTGCGTACTTTACGTAGTAAACGTCCAAGCTGTCGTTTTGTGTAATTTTTCGTTCCACTGATAGTTTCTTCTATCCAATCGTCAATTGTTAACTCATTAATTTTACAAAAATTACTTATCTCAAAACGTTGGTTTTCTACAGTTTGTTTATCACTACTTACTCTAATGTATCCATAAATCATAATATATATTTATTTCTCCATGTTAACTAAATCACACCAAGTATTATCGTTTTCCCAAAACCATTGATACCCACCAGCATGTTTACGCTTGCCGAAACAACAGATAACTATATTCTGTACACATATTCCATTTCTTCTACCAGCCTCGCAGGCTGAATGATAAACGCCCACAAGTTTGTCTTTTTCAATCGCAACAACAGGCTTTGCATTCCATCCCGCTATCCGACAGGTTCGTACAAGATTCTTCGTTCCGATTCGTTTTATCTTTTCGGCTTTATCTAAGTCCATGTAATCTGAAATCTTTTTCCCCTTATTGTGAGGAATGTGACCTTTTAAAAACTTACCAGTAATTAAGTTCCTCGTAGGGCGTTCAATAGGTATATATAATTCACTCATTTCTTATCAGATATTCGTTAATTACTTCATATCCATCCTCCCAATCCTTTGATGTTCGCCATCTATAGATATCTTCAAGGGTACAAATTACTCCATCTTCAAGCACTACCATCCCGTCACTATTCATTGTCATCCATTCTTCTTTGCTAAAATAGTAATGTCTAACTTTTCTACCATTTTTCATTGCTTGTATAGCTTCTTCCTTTGTCATACGCTCATTTCTTTCTTTTATTGATCATTATTGATCAGTTTTAAACGTTTATAATTTACTATAAATCAATATCAACCACCCAATAATATTTAATAATAAGGACATCAGGGTTGAATCGTCCCTGTCTCGAAAGTTAGCCACAATCGAAGCAATAAAGACAAACATTGCAGCCAAACGAAGAAGTATTCTTGGATCCATTTTACTAAGTTTTGATGGTTATTTATTCTCAAAAACATGCGCAAACACACACTTTTCATCAGACAGCTCCAAACCGAGTTGAGACGGATACCGTTTGATATAATTATAAAACTCAAACATCTTCTTGTCATCATCACCGCAACGGTCTACCAATAGCCGGATGAAGGCAAGAAGACAATCCGAGTCATTTCCAAAATTTTCCTGTGTGGATAGCTGGGATTTATCCACATCTTGTTTCAATTTCCGGATCGCGGCTATTGCTGTGTTGAAATTGCGTTTCGCATCGTGGCGTAATTCATAGCCTTGCTTTCCCATTTCGCTTCTCAAATCGTAGAGAAGCGTTTCCACGACGTCGGTCAGGACGTATGCCATATTGAGCGTCGTATTAAGATTTGTTGTTCCTACTAACATATTATTTATTCCTTAAGCTTATAAAGCCTCGTTTAACCAACTCTATCAGATCCGACATATTTTCTTCACTTATTTCTGCCTGAGTCTCACCATTTACAGATATATAGTGAGGAATGCCAAATCGATCACAGATTCTCTTACGGATAACAGGAGTAGACTTGTTCTCCCAGTAGATAGTTACTTTCATGAGAACATTAGCATTTTTCTGGCTTTTTCATCTCCGGATTTCGCCCGGCGTTTCAATTCTTGATATTCAGCATAAGAGATCCTGTTATTCCCACGTTCTTCTATCTCTTTCTCACGCTGCATTCTGTATTCTTCCCTTTCTTTACGCTCAATATCCTTTCTTCGTTCGGATATGTAGTCTAACATCGCACTTGTTATTTTCATGGGGTCTATTGCTCCGTAAAATCTTCCATACTTGCCAGCCTTGAATCGTGCAATAAAAAAGCAAATCTCAGCGGTATTGATGTAGTAATACTCCGAAAGAAATATCTCTGATAGTTCAGAGAGTTGTTCTTTTGTTATCTTAGTCGATACCTCCGCAAAGTCGTTCAGTGAACCAAACTGTATCTTTAGCCATTCTATCGGGGTTTCATCTCCGTAAGTGGAAGACAATAACCCTAAGCTTGGAATACTGTCATTCAATGCCAGTTCTGAATGAGTTGCATTACATCTGACAAGTTTGAATTGCAAATCAGGGTTGTAATCAAGAATAAATTGTGCAGGATCAGGATATTTATTCAATAACGCCTTCTGCTTCAAGTTCCTTTCTCTTTTTTGCGGCAGCTTCTCTGACGGTTGTAGCGACTGCAAGAACTGAATCACGTTTTCGCTGCTCGCTATCCTGTTGATTTTTACTAAGTCTTGTCCCATTATAGTTTCCTTCCAATATTTTTATGAAATTTGTCGGTTTAAATATCCAATCAAAATCACATCTCCAATTTTGGTTATTGCGTCCTAGAAGAAATGCAGACTGGGCCACGTTGTTGAAAACATCCATTATTGATGTTTTCCCGTGTTCGGAAGCCCTTGCTTTTACAGATTTCTTCCTCTTATCCGTCATAGATGATATTCTAGGGAGTTTGTTTTCAAACATCCTATTGAATATATTCATAAGAGCATTATAATCTATCGTTTCATGATGCTCGTCTGAATGTGCTACATCCCCTTGGGGGATTATAGGGGGGATATATTCATTTACATTCTTATTCTTATTATCATTATAATTAGGTTTTGGCTTGGTTTCTTCTTGGTTATCGTTTGGTTTTGGCTTGGTTTCTTCTTGGTTATCGTTTTTTGGTCTTCCACCCTTACATCCATTGTCAAAACGTTTGTTATTGACATCAATTTGAGGTTTTATCAAAGTGAAGATACTACGAGCGACCGGCTTTAGATTCTCAGCTTCATTACCATATAGGCTATACTCCATTATAGCCGTGTAAATCTCACCCTGAATATCTCTCGGCAGATCCTTTATTGCTTCATAGAAACTTCTATAAAAAATAAAACTATCTCTCATTGCATTTCCTCCATTCCAAAAATTCGTCTAAAGTTTTATCATGCTTCTGCGCATTGCATCTTCTGCATGAAGTAACCAAATTAGAAATATTATCACTTCCGCCTCTTGATACAGGCAATAAATGGTCTATCTCCATTTTACAATCAGACCGTCCGCAATAGAAACAAGTATAATTATCCCTTTTAAAGACAATCTCACTAATTTTCTTCCACTCTCCCCAGTCTTGTACATCGAATCTATCTGAACGCCTTATACCTAGAATATTTCTTGGTATTAACTTTAGATATTTGCTATCTAATATTTCGACTAATCCATTATCTGATAATTCTTGTATGACTTTCTCATGAATAATTTTTCCGTACCTGTGCAAATTAGCTCCCTTTTTTACAAAATCTAATGTGTAGTTAGACTTGTTGTCATTATCAGATGAATACCATAGAAATATTAAAATTAGTCTTGCATCCCTTGTTATACGCCCTATTTTTGTATCTTCCCAAAATTCTGGCTTAATGGTTCGTATACGTGCCATACAAACATTTTATTAGGTAATACAGATTATATTCTCCACTTTGGGGATACTTTGGAATATGCTCAATGTCCTTAATTACTTCTTTTATACTTTTCATATTAGAATCTCACATTAGTTAGTTGTCTACCTTTGGAGTAAACGGCCCATTTGCCATTGCTTCCATCAACAAGCCTTAAATCAGATACTTCACCGAAGCGTTTGATGTTTCCACATAAATCTACAATCCATCCAACCTCTTTCTGAGGATGTGGACGAATAGCCCGACCAACTATCTGATACCACATAGCAAGTGACATCGTAGGACGGGCCATAACAACCGTATCAAGCTCGGGATAATCAAAACCAGTAGTCAGAACTCCGACATTGGCAACGACCGGGATTTCACCAGATTTGAACGCAGCAAGGATTCTTTCACGAGTAGATTTGGGAGTATCACCCGAAACAATAGCGCATCCGGGAATGGACCACGTAAGCTGTTCGGCTTCTTTCAAGAACTTGGTAAATACTAAAATGCCTTTTCTCTTACCACCTGCTTTGGGATTCATCAGCCTTTGGACGATATGAACGAGATAACCGTAGAAGTCAATTCGTTCATATTCTCTTTGGACTGACTTATCTGTGTAGTCGGCACCAGTGGTATTTACCTTCAAATTGAGTTCGTTCCACCCTGAAGGATTCATTGAATAGTAATCCAACTTCGCCAAGTAGCCCATATCTAATAGGGTTGATACCTGTACATGATAAATGACCTCTGAAAAGACATGAGGTTTTGTCCGAGTGATAAATTTCAGCATGGAGCCGAAATCACGGCTGGAGCTTAAACGGTATGGCGTTGCTGTCAGTCCAAGAACCTTACACTTCACTGCATCAAAAAAATCCTTGTACATTCCCTCTTTGGGGTTTACAAGATGACATTCATCCACAATGATGTTCTTGAAGTGGGTAAACAGTTCGGGATGATTCTTCACACTGCCGATGGTGGCAAATGTTATCCGGCTTATCTCCTTTGAGTTAAAGGATGCTGAATAGATACTGCAATCAAGAATGCCGTATGAACAGAGTTTCTTGAAATTCTGTTCGAGTATTTCCTTCGAGGGCTGGAACACCAAGGTATGACCGTCAAGCCTTGCGGCTATATCCGCTATGATAAGCGACTTTCCGCTGCCCGTAGGTAACACCATAATGGCATTTGTTTTCTTCGCCTTGTTGTTGAAGAAAGAAACAGCAGCATCAGAAGCTTTCTGTTGGTAATCACGTAGTTGGTAAGTCATTCTGCTTCTCCTTTCAATAGTTCGGGATTGTCATGGATATTACCTTTAACTACAAACATTTTGCGTGTCTGTTGAAGAGTGTTTTCTACAAAGCCATCCCATCCGACCCAGCATCCTTCTTGGGTACACCATTTAACCTCAAATGAAAGTCCTATGCGGTGTTTTCCACTCGTTGTAATATAGTCTAGTTGTACAATATCACCTTCATAAATCTCTTTGCCGTTCCTATCAATCAGTCCTGTAAACTGCCCGACTGTGTTGTTGGCAACTTCACAATCATTTACAACAAATCCGAAGTTATCTGTTGTAAAACTTGCTATATTCTCAAAGATTACAAGTTTGTTAATGTTTAACGAGCAAAAGTTAGAAGAATAATTGGCAATATTTCCATATATCCATTTGCCGTCCTTGATGCGTTTACCTCTAAATTTAATTGTTCTCATAATCCTTTCTCCTTTCGTAATTTCTTATTAAGGACCTTGTAATACTTGATTAGCTGTTCGTACTCAAAATCAGTCATTTTGGAAGTGCTGGCAACTTTGACTTTCAGCAAATCAAACTTCTGTTGACCGATTTTAGCAATTAGATTCACCCGATAGCCTTCCAAATGGTCGGCTTTGAACCTGTTGCAGTGACGGCACTCAGCATGGCAGTTATTTTCATCGAAACGTGTTGCCAGGTGTGTACGACTGAAATAGTGCCCGCAGTCTGCTTGTGTAAAAGGCTTTATCTGTCCGCACGAGATACATCTAAAATACCCGTTTGGCATTGCATCACGAAGCCGGATGAAAAGAGAAAACTCTTTGTCGAGTTTAGCTTTCAAATCCGGCTTCTTCTTTACTGTTACCCCTACTTTATCAAACAGAGGTAAAGGCTTGTCTTTCTTCTTAGCCTTGGCTCTTTTTATGTAGTATGGCATTGTTTATAATTTTAGTTTGTGGTGGTAGCAGGACTTGCACCTGCATGATAGGATTGATACGGATTGTCAGGTTTTAGTTTCAACCTATCTAACACTTAGCAAAGAATTTCACTTTACGATTAACCGTACTCAATTAGCGTCTCTCATTGTTCCGCCATACCACCAACTATCTTATACTTCAATAATTTCAAATTTCCCTTTTTTGATATATATCTTGTGGCTATAATAGTCCTTAACTATGGCGTAATCTGACTGGGGACGTATATTCCCTATACAATCCTCTACATAAGAATCGCCGTAGGCTTTCACCGTTGCGCTGTCGTAGGCTTCCACCGTTGCGCTGCCGTAGGCTTTCACCGTTGCGCTGCCGTAGGCTTTCACCGTTGCGCTGCCGTAGGCTTCCACCGTTGCGCTACCGTAGGCTTTCACCGTTGCGCTGCCGTAGGCTTTCACCGTTGCGCTGTCGTAGGCTTCCACCGTTGCGCTGCCGTAGGCTTTCACCGTTGCGCTGTCGAAGGCTTTCACCGTTGCGCTGTCGTAGGCTTCCACCGTTGCGCTGCCGAAGGCAAATGAAGAAGTTTTAACCTTATGTATGCCTCGGATGTAAATACCAGCTTGCAATAATTCTTCTTCGGTAAAATTATCTTCCAAGTATTCAGCATCAACTATTTTTTCGTCCCTAAATACCCAAAACCAATTTTCGGTAATAGCTATCAGTAAGTCAGCTTTAGTTTCGCTTCTTAATCCCATTGCATAACCTCTTTGGCACGCTCCTGCATTTTTAGCGCGGGTTAATAGGTCTTCTTTCAGTTCTTCGAATGTTTTCATCGTATATTCATGTTAATTAGTAAAATGGGAGGATAAGGGTGGACTCGAACCACCAATCAGCATTATTTACGAGCAGACCCCTGATTTACGGGCAGCACTACATTTGTTTTTCGAGGTGTAGCATGCCTCTTTACAATACCATTCTGTCACTTATCCATGTTTGCCCGCCATATCTTCACAGACTGAGCAGGCAGGTTAACAAAGTTATTTCTGTAACTTAATCAAATCGGGAATAGCTCCGTAAATTGGCGTTTTCCCATCCCATTTGTCGATAAACTGTTTATATAGGATTTCTTTAGTCAAACCCCTTGAAGTAATTAAAGCCTGTTCTGTTTTTAATTGCTCCAATTCGTTGCGTTTCTTCTGCTCTGCAATCTGCTGGTCTAATACAGATATATTGGTATTCACCTCATTACGACTATCAATCTTCTCACGCACAGCCTTTGAAAATTCAAGCTGTGCAGAAAAAGTCAGCAATTGAAGCCCTCTTTTCTCAAATTCTTTATCCACAATCTGCTCCAACCGCTTTTCAAAAAGAAGAGAACCACCGTCAGCCATTAAACTGTCTGTCTTGTGCTTACGGCTTTCTTCTTTGATTAAATCATAAATACGAGGTTCAAGTATATTATCTTCAAGGCTTTGCATAAACCCGTCTTTTCCTGATTCTGTATCAGCTTTATCTATATGTTTGTTATCGAATACAACATCTATAGCTCTATTCTTGATAACTTTATAAGAATAAGTAGGACGTGCGTTAAATTCAGTGTTATCAGCAGCCTTCAATGTGACAGGTTCAGCAAATTCCCCTCTTTGATCAAACAATGGAACTTGAAACAATTCAGTGCCCCATTCCCAAGTGGAAACTTTACCGGACACTACCTTAAAATCCTCTTTTCCTTGCTTCCCATAGTTCTCCATTAGAACACCGGCATAATTAGGGGCTACTCTTTCGCATGAAGCAAATACCACTAAGGTCATACAGACCAGCATTAGATTAATCAATCTTTTCATTCTTCAAATTTTTAATTAGTTTATAAACGAAATAAATCACTGTGGCTGATATTATTACCACGCCCAGCCAAGCGTTGAGGTGATTGAATATTCTGTTTCCGATAGATATTCCGACTACCAGAAACAGAATTAAATAAATGTGCTTTCTCATTGTTACACCTCAACGATTACAATGTCTGGTGCAATCTGTCTGATAGCATCCAGTTGCTCATCAATCACCTTGTTCTTGTATTCTTCAATCGCTTCATTCGCACCAGCGGACACAAGAGAAAGGGAAACGTCACGACCGTCCACATCAGCGTAAATCTCAACTTCTATCTCTTCGTTGGCAAAACCTTTGAAAAGAGGAATGTTTAGTTTGAAAGATTTTGGAAGGTTGGAATCAACCACCTGTGAGTAATTATCCACTTTGCTTCCGTTTTCTTCTTTACTACGCTCAATGTCTTGGTTTACCTTTGCTTTGAAGCTCTTCAAAGTAGAAACAAGCATCATGTTCTGCGACTTGTCAGTAAAGAAAGCTCGGTGCATCTTCAAAAACTGTGACAATTTGATAGGTTCCCAATTCTTATCTGTATTGATGCCGAACTCCAGCATTTCTTTTGAAGGCTGCAAAATGCCGTTGATTTCTGTCTGATAGTAGCTGGTTTCATCAATCGTCAGAGCCAGCCCCATCTTATCACGGTTTACGATAATGTTCGTCTCTTTCTGATTAATCAGTTCGACACGTTTCTCTAACCATCTGAAAGGTGCGTCTATTGTTCCATTGATAACCACTCTTTCCGGTTCTTTCGGGTCAAGTGCTACGGGTGCTTTACCTTCTCTTAACACTACTTCGATAGGTTTGCCGTTATAATCTTTCGGCACAACCAAGTTGATTTTGTTTTCGCTCATGATTCTGTTCCTGTTTTACGATTAATATTAAAAATAGTTCTTTGCATTTCCTGCGGCATGATAGGACGGGAATAAACCAGCTCACCAAGTTTGTTGTAATACCCGGCCATTTTTTCTTCATGATAGAGAATCTTCACACACTCTTCATTTTCAACATATTCAGAGCCTTTCTTTATGTTTTCAAGAAGTTCCTGTTTTTTTTCATTTAAAGGCTTTAATTCAGCCTTAAATGCTTCCATAGCTTCTTTTTTCTCTATCTCAATATCATTGATTTTGATTGAGGTTTCAGCAAGAGATTCTTTCTTTTGTGCTAATTCATCCGGTGTAAACCGATGTGTATAGCCAATCTCTTCCACTGCATCGGCATTGTCCTGTAGGAACTGCCATCTTTCCTTTTCGGGGATTTCTTGACCTAAAAATTTATCCATTATTTTTCATTTTAGAAATTAGTTCTTCTTTCATCCTCAGCATATTAGCCATTCCTTTCATTCGGGATTGAGCAGCAAGATACATCTGTTTGTATTTGCCAGCATCCTTCAAAGCACGCTCATACTTCGCTGTCTTTTCATCAGAAAATCTACCGGCACTATCACGGTTGTATATCTTGATTGGCTTTATCTCATTTCCGAATAAATCTTCCATAGCTAAATAAACTCTTTGTTACGTTCAATTTCTTGCTGGGCATAAATCAGCATTTGATGTTCATTTGCAGCTGGCAGATAGATACCTGCCACCGATGCGCTCCAATTACGGAAGCGGTCAATACTCAGGGTCATTTCACCTGTTGTCAGTTCGGCTGAACTGCGCAAGTAGATTACTTCCTTGCCCTTCTTGTTGACCGTTTTACGTTCAAATAAATCACGGTTGCAAGTCCTCTTATAGAAGTCTATTTTGGCTTCGTCAAGGCTGCAACCATACTCACTACCGAAATACCCTAAAAGAAGATGTAAATAGCTGTTTTGGGCAAGCGTGCGGTTAGGTAGTTTCTTTTTCACTTCCACCACCGCACGTTCACTAAACAGCTTGTTTACATACTCCTTGAATTTGGGTATCTGATATTCATTCTTCAAATCGAACAACATATACTAAAAAGGTAAATCGTCCTTTGCATTACCATTTGCATCAACTGGTGGCTGAAAGTTCTGCGGTTGCTGATAAGTCGGCTGTGGTGCTGGTTGTTGTACTGGTGCAGTCTGTGGGGATTGCGATACACCGCCACGCGCTTCTATTTTATAACACCGGATGGACACCATACGTTTAAGCTCCCCGTCCTGAGTAGACCAGGAACGCCCCTGTAGAACAAATGACACGGTAACAACATCACCGGTTTTAAAACGGTCAAGTTCGGTGCATTTATCGCCTGAGAACTCTAAGGGAATAATATTTTCATACTCGCTACGCTCCTTGGTATAAGGATCATAGGTGGTAGCGTCCAACAGGAACTCCCGTTTAGTGAATGTAGCTCCACTGTTTTTGGATTGGATTTGGACGGTATTGCTGATAGATAAAATACGTCCGGTTATTTGATTTGCCATAGTCTATTTGGTATAAAAATCTTTAATTTGTTGGAATATCATTCCTCTTTCTTTAATATATTCTATAGTTTGCTCATCTCTTGATATCCTCACTTTCGTAAAATCATCTTCTGATATTTTTCTATGAATATTCTCTTCATCGTTATAAGAATTAACGCAGAGGAATGTAAGAGTACATGAATTTAGCCCTGAGCAATACAATTGCTCCTGTACTTGATTGTAGTATGATTTATGCTTTTTCTTGAGATATTCAAGTAACTTGGCGTTATCCCCTTTTATAGGCTGTATGTTATCGACATAATCGTTTAGATAAACAGTCTTCAACTCAATGAAATCATTCAATTTTCCTTCTTTTATCTCTGCAAAATCAAGAGAAGCCTTGAATACATCCATTTCTTTGCAATGAACGACATATTGAGGGAAATACCACATAGGCAAGAAAGCAAGAAACCTTTCCTCTAATATAGCACCGGTTCTAAGAGCGTCTATAGGACTGCATTTGGCATTATAATAAGGTTTTTCACCACTAACAAAACGCTGCATAAGAGAGATGTGAGATTTCGTATTCTTGCCTGATAATAATGCATGAATATCTCCACTTCCTATATACATTGTTTCTATCATACAATACCTCTCTTTCTCATACCGTCATAAATCATTTCAATCTCTTTCGCATCAAGTTCCTCAATAGAACCTTTGTTGAACCGCTGAAGAAAACTGGTGCATTTGTTATTATCAGATAAAAGGAAATTGCTCACTATAACTCTTTTTTCATCAAGTGTTTTCATCGCAAGCATCTCTTTTGATTTTACATCATCCGGATCTTCACCCGTTGCTATTTTATATGCGTTTAGTAAAGCATATTTTCTTGCATAAGTAGAAGCCTTGCCAAATCCCTTATCTCCGCTGTCAAGCCCACGCCCGAAACTTTCAACCTCTATATATTCCTCTGGTTTATCAAGATTGATGATCCTTACAGTCATCTTAACGATATCAGCATAAGTGATAGATTCTATATTTTCTTTTTTTATAGTTCTTATCACCTCTGATTTAATCAATTCTTGCTTAACCGGAATACTTACTATACCGTATTTCGTTTCGGCATCTTTCACACAAAGAGTAACATCTATATCCTGGACAGCCTTATAGGCATAACTACCGGCACCAACGGTCATATTTTTTTCGATGTTCTTTACCTCGTTGGAAACAGCCTGTATCTTTTGATATAAATTTAATCCGTCCATAACTATATGAATTAAAAGATAATTATAATTGTTTTCATCCTTTTATAAGAGTAGTATTATGCGTATCGGCTCAATCCTTGAACTTCACAAAGAGCATCATAATCCATACCACTGTCTTCAACCACAACAGACCTTGAAAGGATGGTTTCATAAGTCGCAATTTCTTCTTTTATCACCTCGATAATATCAGCCTTACAATCTACGTTGTAAACTCTACAGGCTGTTGCTTCATCCATGCTATCGGCTGCAAATAGGTCTTTACGAAGAGCATTTAAGCCCTGTTCTAATTCAAATTGTGTCATAATATCTATACGTTAATATACTTATTCATTTGTATTGTACATAAAGCTTGCTTTATTTCCGCTTTCGAATAATAGATAGGAGAATTTCGGCCGGAACCTTTTCGTTTACCCTTGATCAACCCCACATCCTCCATTTGCCGTATAAGCTCGGTATCCAAATTCATATTGACAAACCATCTGGCCACTTCTCTCCTACTGATGCTATCTTTTGTCGGTTCATAGCATTTCACCGCATTCATATACCCTACTTGCACCATATCAGATATTATATTCTTCAATTGGTATAAATCCAGCGTCACTTTCATTGGTATATTATATAAAAATTAAACATCATGGTAAGAAAAATGCCTGCATCACGCCTGATGCAGGACTTGATAATCTAAATCTAAAATTCTAAATAAATAAACTACCCTCGCGAGTGTGGACGGTACAGGATTCGAACCTGTCTTTCTGATATGCAGCGTTTCACCTAGAATACTTACCGCCCTGTCAGCCGCAAAACTGACATCGAGTTAAAAACGAAATTCACAATGTTCACCTTCACAGGCTACTTAACACGCAAAGTCTTAAAGGAACTTGGTAGATTTTGATAGCGCTCTTGCATCAGTTTACAGCTTCTCCTTTTTTAGTGAGCGGAACTCTACATTCCGGATGCAGACATGTTGGACATCTCCGTGTGAAGATGCACGGTACCGTACAATGGGGCAATCATGCAACTGCCCGAGGGGAAACAGTACGATGGAGTACCCGGCATGATAATCGTGAGCGTAATGCGCTGCTTGTAGGTAATGGGAAGCCTTTCACGATGAAAAATAATAATCAGCACAGATTTATGAACTAATGTAAAGCGTCCGATACAGTCCTATATGAATCGGTATAAAGTATGTAGTGTTGGGGGCGGCTACACACGCTTAACAAGATATACGAGATCGCCTCGCGTCAGTAGGCGGATTTCCTTCCCGTAAAATTCGGGCGAAGAAACGTATTGTTGCGTTGAAGGAAACAATTTAAATAGATGGTTATTCGGAAATTCCGAACAACCACCACCAAGGGATAAAATGGTCATAGGGAGCTAAGACTAAATGAACGGAAGTTCCAAGTGTACATAAGAATGGATGTCATCAAGACCGGTGCTGTTAGTAACAGGTTGAGTAGTTTAAGAATCGTAGGATAACCAATATACGGACGAAAGCGAGAAAGCAGACGATACTTGTGCAGGTTCGAATCCTGCTTATCCCTCAACCCTTATAGTAATTTAAAATCATATATAATAACTATGAATAAAATAAGTAAAGCAGCGCTATGCGTGTCGGCAATAATAGTATTATTGGGATATGCCGGAAGTTTTGAATATGCGGAAGAGATAGTGTACTCTCTTACTGAAAAGCAATATGAAGCGATAAAGAATGATTTAGGAGGCAAAGCAAGTGATAAGCAAATAGCAATGAAATATCAAGAAAATAAAGAATATTATGACTCGATTAAGTAATAAGGAGAAAATTAATAATACAGAAATGATACCTTCAAAAGACAAACCGATCAGTAAAACGATCAATAACATGAAAGTTGGGGATGTAGAAAAGTTCCATATCTCTAAGAGCAGATCTGTTAAGAACAGAGTCTATGACTATAATATTGAGCACATTGAAGAGGGCTTCTTGTGTAAAACGTGTGTCGAAAGGGACAAATTTATTATATGTGTGAAAAGAGAAAAGTAAATATACGCCAAGTTCCTTTAAGACTTGTCCCCCAGAATTGATTTTTCAAATTTCTTTTGTATATTTGGAAATCGGTACTGAGATACTGACTTTGATAATGCAAAGATAAGCGGTTTACCTATAACTAAAAAGAAATAAAGGAATTATTTTATAGGAAAACCGCTATTTATACAAATTCTAAATAACAACAACATGGAAACAACTATTAATCAAAGAATTGAGGACGTAATAATATATACAGGTCTAAGTTTGACAGCTTTTGCCAAGCATATAGGTATCGCTCAAACTTCCTTAAGAGATTGTGTGAAGAATAACTCAGAACCTAAGTATTCAACTTTAAACAAGATTATTATAGCTAACCCGATAATATCTTCAGAATGGCTTTTGCTTGGAACTGGGCAAATGCTTAAATCTTCTTCTGATTCAGAAAAAACAAATTATGAAAAATTATTGGAAGAATACACAAAACAGACAGAAGACTTATTATCTGAAAGAGACAATGAAATAAGAAAATTACAATTAGAAAATGCAATACTAAAAGCCAAAGAAAGCATTAAGAACGCAGGATGACAACCAGTATGGAAAGTGACATTACAAAAAGAATTAAAGAATATGTCTTATATAAAGGCATACGGGTAAATCAGTTCGAACAATTATGTAACCTCTCAAATGGTTATGTGAACCAAATAAAGAGATCTATTGGAGAAGAAAAACTAAAGACTATAAGTCGACGTTTCCCAGACTTAAACATCTCTTGGGTATTAACAGGTATTGGAAATATGATACAAAACCAAGATATAAAGGACTCCAATAATAATAAAACAATTAAAGAGGCTATAATACAAAGGATTAAAGAAATAATAGAAAATAAATCGCTCTCAGAAAGCCAATTTTCTAAGTTAATATCAGCGAATCAGAAAACTATTAATCAACAATTAAAGGGAGAAAGAGGTATTAGCATTGATACTATATTAAGCATATTAAGTTCGTTTGAGCACATTTCTTCAGAATGGTTATTACGAGGGAAAGGTAATATGTTCAAATCAATAGATAAATTTATTTCTACTGAGGAGTTACCCGAATCTAACCGCATCACCAATAAAACCACTTACGAAAAGCTGCTGGAAGAATACACCCGTCAAACAGAAGAATTACTATCTCAAAGAGACAAAGAAATCAGAGCTCTTCAATTAGAGAATGCACGCCTCAAAGCAGAAGCATCCACGAGAGAAGCCGTATAATTTCATCATATTTATTCAAAAACAAAACAAATTATATCTTTATCTGAAACTCTCTAAAAATAAATTACACTTTTTATGCTGAGAAACATACATTCCTCCTCAAACTTTCATTTTTCGAAAGTGTTTATATAAAACGATTCTCAAGATATAAATAACAAATTAAAATCCTTAAGCTATGGAGATGTATGAATTATTATTAAAGCGTCTGATTACCCTAACAGACGAGTATTTTAAGCTACGTAAAGAACTGAACGAATTAAAAGAACAAGTTCATCCTACATTAAATGAAAGATTCGGCAGCAAACGAATTATTCCAATGAAAATAGAAAAGAATAAATAAGAATTGAGAACGTTGATTGTACTATATAGTGTCAGAAAAGCCGGACTGTAATTAGCCCGGCTTTATTATTTCATGCACATTCTTTTTCTCAGGAGCTTATATGCCTTTTGTTATCACGCTTCAGTCATCATCCTGGTCTTGACCTAATATAATAAAGAAAGCCCGGAAATATCATCCCGGGCTCGTAATAATCATCTTCCGATGACATGTACAGAAAATGTCGTCAAACAAAAGTCATTGATATTTTAATCAAAACTGAACTGTACATAGTTCTTTCGCTAATTCATGAATAGCTTTCTCAAACTTTTGTTTTAAAACGCTACTTTTGTTTTTTAATAACAGTTATTTAACCAATAAAACTAATAATTTAACAACATTTACGTCATTTGATTATTGAAAACATAATCGATTACCTTCCGGTTAGCTTCATTAATCATAGTGAAATCTTTCTCAATATAAATATCAGTGATTTTCATTTTGCTATCTACATGGTTTAGAGCTTCATGTACTACATACTTATCAATTTTCAAATCATTGCGTGCTATAGTTGCCCATGAATGACGGGCAGCATAAAACTCAAGATCATCTATCACTATATCTTTCCCCATTCGTTTCAGTTCCGCATTGATATCCTTCTCTATTTCCTTAAGACCTTTGTTTATAGCAGAATTAAAACAGGTGTGATTTACATACATTCTGCTAAACCGAAAAACTTTCTGCTTTGTCTTATCTTCATATTTTTCCATCAGATTTTTTATGAATGGGGTTACCTTTACATGAATCTCTGCTTTGTCATCCCTTCTTGTAGCTGTTTTTGTACGAAAGTACTTTATCATATTGTCTTTCAATTCATCACAATTATATAAATCGACAGAGTTCATTCCTATCAAACAGAAAGATAATATGAAACAGTCCTTTGCTAAATTATACCGGCAATTCTGTTCTATGCTTTTTCTCATATTACTTCTGTATTTATATGGCAGATCTGCTATCATTTTAATTATAAAAGGTGGTATCGCCCTCTTTCTCGCCACCTCCTCCCGTGGTACTTTAAATTTAGCAAATGGGGCCCATGGGATTCTTATCACTCCACGTTCTTCATCATTATATTTTAGTTTTGCTTGATTATATAGATGCCTAATGCAAGACGTATACTTGCATAACATGCAATTTGATGTTACTCTCCTTCCCTTTGCAATAGCTTCTTTATTGGCTTTCTCTTTTTTTTCTATTATAAATTTAGAAAAGTCGTTTAAGAATTTATAAGTTATCTCAGACACACCGATTACTTCCCTTCCGGTAAATTCTATCATTGCTTTAATAGTGCATTTGTAATTAGAAGAGGTACCCTTTCTTCCTTCTGCATCCATTTTTTCAATATGTTCCCGGGCAAACTGTATAAAATCAATGTCTTTTTTATCCTCCTCTACTCTGGTTACAAATTCTACAACCTCTTCAATTGACATGGAATTGATAGACAAAGATAATATATTGCATTTGGCTCGATATGAATCTATAATCTTATTAAGCTCGTCAAGGATTGATTGATTTTTTATTTTCATCCCTCTCGTCATATCTTCCTTCTTCACATAGATCGATGTTGCTATCCTTTTTATCTTTCTATTGTGAGTCACCCGTATCTTCACATTATATGTCCCATCTTGCCTCTTTCTGGAAGAGCACACCTCTATTCTGAATGTTGTTGCCATAGTATATGATTTTAGTTATGTTGAAACAATGTTGAAACAACTGCAAACAAAAGTAGCGTTTTAAATCAAAAGTAGCAAGTATAACGATTGAAAAGAAAAAGCGGAAAATCACTTCCCTTAAAGCCATTTACACAATAAATCACTGATAGTCAACACATAACAGAACAAAAACAGAGTTAAAACAGACTATTTTTTTGCGAACCCGAAGAAATTCGAACTATTAACGCTACTCCCTGTTTGGGAGCCAGTGAAGCCCGGAGTTTAAATCCTCCTCCACTTTGCGGCTCATTCAGGCTTTTACCTTCTTCCAGTGAAAATTTCTCTTCAGCTGTTTCCGACAGTGCATCCAGAATTTTAATATCGAAATCGAAATCTGCTTCCTGTACTTGCAACAGTGGCAGAGGTACCAATGTCAGTATCGGTATACTTACACTTTGCGTTCTTCCCCCGCCGGCATCCTGACTCTGATAGTTGAACGTAAGCATACGTATCTTACCGGTCCGTCCTGTCACAGGATCATAGGATTCAAATGCGATTTTCATCAGATAATCCAGATATCTTTGTGAAGATAATGAATCCGCTTCAATAATTGCAATCAAAGGACCGGCAATCAATTGCTGAAGTTCCATTACCTGGCTACTAGTGCTCCTAACTTTCTTATTATCCATATTATATCATTTGATTTTATCGCATCACAAAATCTTCCAGTAACGAATCATCATCCGTTTGACTGACTGAATAATTGCGAGGACTGAACTTGATCTTAAAACTGTGTATCGCTTCTTCAGGCATATTCATCAGTTCATCAGCCGTGATGGCCACATCCAGCTGTGGAAATGAATGAAGACTTTTAAAGTTGGCATCTACCGACAGTTTTTTTACAATAGCTTCCATCGCTTTTATAATATTCTTTTCAGCGGTATCACGAAGTTTTTCTCCATCTTCTCCGGCAAAAAGATCATCAAGATCTGTATCGTAAAGAAATTTTTTACGTACGACATCCGTCAGTCTGCTAATCACAACATCGTTATTCACAGAACCATTACTACTGTCTACGGCATCATAGAGATTATTTCGGAAAGAGTTTCTCATATTACGGCTCAGAAAAGTGCAGAATTCCTGATGAAGTTTGTTTTCTTTTTTAAGCCGTTCAAAGAAGTGTTTCTCTCCTTCATTTCTCTCTATATCCGAAGTCATCACTGTGGTGACAGCACTGCTAATGGCTACCCTGGCAACTTGTTCGCACAGTTCTTTAAGGAACTGACGGAACTTATCATACTTGATATTAAACTGTTGCTGACTTTCCGATGCACTTTTCACACCATATTTCAAATCCAGTTCCATATCGCTTACCATAACATTAGGCAATTGAAAATCTTTCGCCTTTCCGTCTTTTCCGTAAGAGTCGCCAAGCGACAACGAATAAAGATTTGCTTCGTGTTGTGCCGAAACGATATCACGCAATATAGAGCCGATTACTGAACTTAACTGAGCCATAATATGATTTTTTAAGTTTTAATTAACGTTATTCCGTTACCTCTTCCTGGGGAGTTGCCGTATCTTTTTTCACTTCGACAATCACTTCCTTCTTGCTTCCCTCTGCTTTGATAGTATATGTACCTTCCGGCAAGTCGATAATCTTACTGTCACCACTTACCTTAAAGTCGGCCGCATTGGCTCCGGTTCCTGTAATAGTCAGTTTGTCAGGAGCCAACAGACCGCTGCCATCCTTATAGGTGGCAATCAACCGTACTGTTTCTTTACCATTTTCAATAAGCAGCAAGTTGCTGTTCACTTCCAGTGTACCGGCAGGATCGGAAACATCCAGTGAGTTACCCAGCAATTCCAGAATTTTAGAAAGACCTGCGGGCATACTGTCTTGTCCGGCTTTTACAGCCACGTCCATGGTATACTCTACACTGTACTTAGAATCGGAAGTTGCTTTAGAATCCTTCTTCGATGAATAGCTTGCGTTCATATCCGCATTCATTTTGAAGCATCCGAATCTCATACTGGCCGAAGCCTTCAAAGCCGCATCCTTAGATACAGATTCATTCGTCTCTGACGTTGTCGAAGAGGAAGCACTGATATTAGCCTTAAAATTAATATCCACTTCACGGATTGCAATATAAGGAATAGGAACGATGGTCAGCAACGGAATATTCAACTGAACCAAACGTCCGCCCTGAATGAAGGAGAAAGAAACATTAACCGCTCTCTTCTCACCGGTTTCGGGATTAACGTTGATACCTACATTCTGAATAAATTCCCAAGTTGTTTTTGCTGCTAAAGCCTGTGCTTCCACACATGCCTTCAACGGACCGCCAATAATAGAACCAAACGGAATCGCCTGCAACGCACTGGTTGCGACCTGCGACGGTGTTTTGTCAACTGCCATAATAATTGTTTTTAATTTGTTACTTAATGATTTTGTCTCTTTTGTAAGCTTACAATGCAAAGGTAGCGCACGTTCTTTGCGTAGTAAATTTTTAATTTTAGACAGGGCTGAATTTCTTCCCACTCCCTTTCGTCACTTTCCCAATGCCCGCTTAGAATAAATCTTATGGAAACAGGCTTGAAAGTCCTTTTTGTGAGATTCACTCACCGGCAACATCTTTTTCCCTATATGCACATAGTTGCCAGCAAACCCGGTCACTTTAAAAAGATTGATAGCATACGACCGGTGGATCCTTTTAAATTTGGTAAAAGGCAGATCATTGTTGAAGACACGATCCAAAGGATAGCTCACTGTTATCTCGGCACCATCCTCCATATAGATTACACAATAACTTCCGGATGCTTCCACCCATAAGATTTCATCCAGAAGTACCCTTCTGTACTCTTCACTGAAGTAAACAAAAATAGCATTATCAACCAATGAGTTTTCCGACTCACCACAACAACAATACGGTTTGATCAAGTTCTCTTTCATAATTGTTTTATTGTTAGTTAACTGAAGTACGTCCATGTGATTATTTAGCATAATCTCCTCCGGGAGAAAAGTACAAGCTATGTTTCAGACTGTCATAATAAAACAGAATACAACCCTCTGCCCGAATATACCCTTTTGTGGGTGAACTAAGATGAAGCGGATAACGGACCGGACAAACCCGTCCGTCGTTAATACGATGATGAACAATGGCAAAATATCCTATGCTGTCTGTCCCTAATATTATGTCCGGACGGCCTGTGGATGATTTCCATCTTCCATACATCCCGTCCGGCATTTCTACCGAACTATGTTGGCAGCTTAAAAACATAGGTATAATAAAGGCAAAATATAAAAAGGAGCTATACAAACCTTCATTTTTACTCATAATTTAACTTATTAAATTTTATTTAGTGCAAAAATAAGAGTTTATTAACTTATATAAATTTTATGTTCTATATAGTGCATTTTTTTTTCGAATACCAGATTATTTTTTCCGAAAGTATTCTTTTATAAAAGACATATAAAGTTTAAAACACTCTTTTATCAGTATTAAAAATAAAATTATATTTATTTTTAATACTGAAATAAAAAAATACTATTATATTTTAACTTATGTCAATATATTTCTCTCATAGATTTGTACAGAATGGCATTGATATGTTGCTCTTCATAAATAATTAATTGATGGGTAGCCTCTGCAAGATCAGACTTCATGTAATATAGAGAAGTACGCCTAGTTAATCTTTCTTCAACAATCCGTTCTAACTCCTCACCTATATTATCAGAAGGTCGATATCCATAACACGTGGTATGACGGCTCCGGAAGCAGCAGATTCTCCTTCCTGCCCCTGCAAATAATTGTATTGGGACAGCGTATAGTCCATCAACTGCTCATATGCGAGAAGCCATCGCTTCCGCCAAAGGAATATAGTAAAGAATATCTTTGATAAAAGAACTATATTCAGTCTGTATCCAACGTACCAATTGCATATATTTTTGCTCTTCCGGTAAAAGGTGGGAGGAAGTGAAAGAAAAGGATGCAGCAACCATCTGATATTTGAGGCTTTTATTGATCTCGCTTAAGACCTCTTTAGCATATGCATAATTCTTCATGGATATCGATGAAACGATGGTATTCAACACATATAGATCAATGGATTTCAGATTCTCAGCCAATTCTTGTTTAAAACCGGAAACCAATCTTGTTGCTAAGTATAGATGATGGTATCCAACTGCAAAAGTTTCAGGTCATGGTGGAGTACACCGGTTTGACGGAGTGTCTTGTTTAAAATCAAGATTGAAATAACTCCGCCAATGATTCCTCCGATGTAACTACCTCCGAAACCAATCCAGGTAGACACATCATCCGCACCCCGCATCAGGGTCAACGGATTCAGTCTGATCAATGCCCAATTGACCGGAAGAGGAAGTACAAAAATCAGCCAAGCAAAATAAGAAGGTCTTTCTTACCCAAAGTGAAATTGTCTCTCTGCATAGATACTTACTTTTAAAAAACGGTGATCAGTTGTTCCGGTGATTCGCCTTCCAGAAAGTGCCAATGATCTGTCAGTAATCACAGGACAGAAGCATTCGGATAATATTTGTTCCACAATCTCTCGCAATTGTCATATTCAGTCCGGAATATACGGTAGTTTTCCTCTGTCCATACCTCTTCGGGAGACAATCCGGCCTGTTGATGTTGTCCATATCTCCATAAGCAGAGACCATAATAGATTTCATCGCCAGATTTTTCAATTCATTGATCTTGGCCAGCAAGGTCAATCCATCCATCTCGGGCATATTAATATCGCTCAGGATAATATCGAAATCAAGAGTTTCCAGAAGTTTCTGTAAAGTCTCCAACCCATTATGGGCAAAGGCAAACTTGTATTCACCTTTTCATATCTGTCGCCTGAAGTACTGGGTGAGCAATACCCCTAAATCGCGTTCATCATCTACACTTAATATTTTTACAGCCATATCTGTGATTATTTATAAATTTCAATTTTCTATTCAGACTTTTATGACGGCAAAAATAAAGAGTACCCGGCCCGGTTACAATTTTATATTTTAAACCGAAAGAATGTTTTTCCGAATGAATACTATTTTCTTATAAATATACAGAGCCGCGTGCCTTGTCCTCAAGGGGAGCAATCAAAAGACTGACTCCCCCTTTTAAAAGGAACTATAGCATATTCGAAATTTATATTTTTAGGTTTGGGCTTTTCTTTTCACTTTTGCTATCGTAAGCTTACAAAGAATAAATAAAAACAGGCGGAACCGAAAAGCCGGAAATAGAGTAGGAAAAAATAATAAGAAATATATTATGGATAAGAAATTATTACCTTATTTTGAGAATGTTAATGATGGAGGAGAACAACGCAAATATCTAAAAAAATTTGGAAATAAAGAAGCGCAAAAAGGTATTTGTCTACACTTATCAATTACTTGGCTATATCTATGGCATAACAGCACAAATAAAGCTCCGAATACGATATGGCAAGAAATGAAAACTCCCACTTTAATTCAACAAATTGCAAGCAACCAAAGAAGTTACCAACAATATTATCCGAATATTGCAAATAATGTATCTTTAGCTACTCGTAACGCCCTTCATCTAAGAGGGTCAATTTATCAGATGACAACCAGTGCACTGGCAGAATGTAACATGTTTTTGTATGTCATTAGTTTAGAAAAAGATCATAAACCAGTTGGAGTACATGCTATTGCAGCAATTGCAACAGGAGGACGTTTTTATTTGTATGACCCTAATGTTGGTGTAATGTCGGTACCTACGGCCAATATGAAAGAGTTAATAGAGAAAATCCCTTATATATGTGGTAAACGTTCTCTCAATATTAGTTATACTAATATTTATAAGATATCCCAATAAAACTGAGATCCTATAAAATCAGACAATATCCATCAATTCATCTAGAGGATTTTCACACAAGAGTCCTCTAATAAATAAAAAGGAGGTGTGAAGTGCCCCAAAAAAGTTGTACAGTAAATTATTAAACTATATTGAAAGAGTTCGGTATTGGACCGGACTCTTTCAATATAGTCTCGATTTAATTCTTTTATTGTTGTAGTAATCAATATATTCGTCTAAGGCCTTTATAAAGTCTTCTGCAGATTTGAACTTTTCAGCATAGAGCAGTTCGGGTTTCATAATACCAAAAAAGTTCTCAGCCATGGCGTTGTCAAGACAATTACCTTTCCGAGACATACTTTGTAAGACATGATTCTGGGTAAGCCGCTGTCGATAACCGTAGTGTTGGTATTGCCACCCTTGATCAAAGTGTATAATTAGTCCGTCAAGATTGTCGAACTTAGCAAACGCCTTGTCAAGCATATCGTATATCTGCTCTATATTGGGGCTTCTGGAGAGGTTATAAGATATTATTTCACCATTGAACATATCCAATATGGGCGAAAGATACAACTTCTCTGAACCTATATTTATCTGCGTGACATCCGTTGCCCATTTACGATTGGGGGCTTGAGCAATAAAGTTCCTATTGATTATATTTAGAGCGATTTTGCCGATCTCGCCTTTGTACGAACGATAGCGGATCTTTCTGATTTTACTTTTAAGCCCCATAGTGCCCATCAGTCTTCGTACGATTTTATGATTGATTGTAAAGCCTCGGTTTTGCATCTCCGCTGTAATGCGTTGATAGCCATAGCGACTTTATGCTCATGAAAAATAGATTCTATCATATCTTTCTCCTCTGCATATTTATCGCTTGATTTTAAGCGTTTCAAATGATAGTAGAATACGGAACGAGCCATGTTTCTTAATCTCAATAATAAGTTAAGAGGACATTGTAACCTTAGTCCGTCGATGCCTTCTGCCCATTCAGATGTGCCCGGGTTTTCTTTTCCTCGACTAAGGCCTTCGCTTTTTTTAGAAGCGCATTTTCTGCTCTCAGACGGATATTTTCTGCCTGGAGTTTCTCCAGTTCCGTCTGCGGTTCTTTCTTCTTGGGTCTACCCATATCTTTGGGCGGTCTGCCCCGACGTTGGGATTGGCGAAGTGCCGTGTAGCCCTTATTACGGGTTAAACGTACCCAGCTCTCAAGGGCGGTGCGGCTTATACGATAATCGATTAATACATGGGACAAAAGTACACCTTTTTCTAATATTAATCGCACGCCTTTTTCCTTAAAATCAGGCATAGGCTTTAGCTTTGGCTGTTTCTTAAGGCCGTCATTTCCGTAACGCTCATAAAGCCTGCTCCATTCAAGAAGTTTATTTTCATGAAGATTGTATTCCCTTGAAAGGGCTTTAATGGACTTGCCTGCATTAACTTCGCTCACTAAATAGAGCTTCCTTGCAAATATGTACTTAATCATTTAAAATAAACCCTAAAAGTATTTTGTCTAACTTTTAGGGTTCACTTCACTCTTTGGGACAGCCCCATCCTTTTATCTTACAGCTTTAGTAATAACTTTAGTCTTTCTTATCCAACGCCTCAAAACAAGAGTTTTTGCTCACAAACTCAGGGACAATATCTTTCATGGCAGCCACGATCTTCATCTGATCATAGGTATAGCTTACATCAATTAATTTCTGGATTCTCTCTTTCACTTCGTCATAATCATACTCACGCACAGTGGCAATCATAATCTTTTCGTGATAAGTAGGTTTGGTCAGCTCCTTCACATTGAGCAACTCTTCGTACAGTTTCTCACCATGACGCAAACCGGTAAACTCAATTTTCACATCCGTACGTCCCGAAAGACTGATCATCCGTTTTGCCAGATCGACAATCTTAACCGGTTTACCCATATCGAAGATGTAGATTTCCCCACCATTACCCATACTTCCTGCTTCCAGTACCAGACGACAAGCCTCCGGAATGGTCATGAAATAACGGATTATTTCGGGATGGGTCACTGTGACAGGTCCTCCACGCTGAATCTGATCGCGGAAACGGGGAATAACCGAACCGTTAGATCCTAATACATTACCGAAACGAGTGGTGATGAACTGTACCGAACGTGTGCCTTCCTTCTGTAATTTCTTGGCTAAGGACTGTACATAGATCTCACAAATACGCTTTGAACAACCCATAACATTTGTCGGATTAACGGCTTTATCCGTAGAAATCATTACAAATTTCTCTGAACCGAATTTAACAGCCAGATCGGCAAGCGTACGTGTACCCGATACATTAATCTGAATAGACTCCGAAACATTGTCTTCCATCATCGGCACATGCTTATAGGCAGCTGCATGGAATATATACTGAGGTTTGTATTCACGGAAAATGGCCTCCATACGAGTTGCGTTCGAAATATCAGCTACAATCGTTTCAGCATCAATGTCACGCCAACGATCCTGCAATTCCAGACGAATGTCATGCAACGGAGTTTCAGCCTGATCAATCAGGATCAACTTATATGGATTGAAAGAAGCGACCTGTCGCATGATTTCGCTACCAATAGAACCGGCGGCTCCTGTAATCATTACACGTTTACCTTCCAGGTGAGAAGCTATCTTATGGATGTCCACCTCAATCGGTTCGCGTTGCAAAAGGTCCTCAATCTGTATTTCCTTCAACTGAGTTTTATTCAGTGCCTGCCCATCCCATTCACTCAAAGGGGGAGCAGTAAGCAACTTCACATTATTGGAAAGCAGAGTATCAATCATATCTGATTTCTTCAGCTTTTCCATCTTAGCCGGAGAAACAATGATGGTATGCACATCACGGTCATTCATGTTTTCAATCAATGCTTCATCATTCGGGAAAACTTTCGCCCCCATCATCACCTTACCAATCAGTTCGGGTTCATCGGCAATGAAACCACGAAGACGATAATGATTACGCAAATTGACACGCAGGGATTTGGCGATGTTTACTCCGGCTTCTTTAGCACCATAAATAAAGACGTTGGTCGTGTGGCTACCGTCAAAATTGAGTACCTCGAAGAACATTTTGACCACAATACGCGAACAGGCCATCATAGCAAAATTGATCACATATGCCATAAACAGTACACTGATGGCACCAATCCGAATGCCCAGGTAAGCATCCAGCAGAAGACTCAGAATCATCAATACCCCATAGGAGACCGTAAGCGACACAAATATGCGCATAATGTCTACAAACGAAGAAAAGCGAAGCACATTTGAATAGGTACGGAATACCCGGAAGAAGATTAAGTTAGCCACTACCGTCCAAAGAATGGTCTTATCTATTGTCGACGAATCCAAGAAAATGCTGCGAAAATCGTAACGAAGCGAGTAAGCGAGCAAGCAGGATGCGACGATAATAAATATATCAATCAATAGAATAGTCCAAATGGGCAGTACCTTCGCAGAAAGATACCGATGAAAAAAATTCTGTTTCATTTGTTTTACAGTTTTTGTTTTAGGCGGTGCAAAGATACACTATTTTCACTAACACGTGCGTTTTTATTTGACAAAATAAAGTTTTTAACACAATAAAAGTAGAATAACAGTGCAAAAAGGGGGTGGAATCCTTCTCTTCCACCCCCTTCAAGATATAGATATCACATCAGGTTACTTGCCAATTCGCTCAATTCACTACGTTCGCCTTTCACCAAGTTGACATGCGCAAAGAGGTTCTGATCTTTCATGCGATCGATCATGTACACCAAGCCATTGGACTGACTATCCAGATAAGGTTGGTCGATCTGCTGAATATCTCCGGTAAATACCATCTTGGTACCTTCTCCGGCACGGGTGATAATGGTTTTAATCTCGTGTGGAGTCAAATTTTGTGCTTCATCGATGATACAATAGGTCTCGCTCAGGCTTCGTCCGCGAATGAATGCCAATGCCTCGATAACCAGTTGCTCACTCTTCTGCATATCTTCCAGCCGCTTCACTTCGGTAGAGTTAGAAGCAAATTGGCGTTTGATCACATTCAGGTTGTCGAACAGAGGTTGCATGTAAGGAGCTACCTTTTCTGTTGCATCTCCCGGAAGGAATCCTAAATCTTTATTGGAAAGAGCCACGATAGGACGGGCCAACAGGATCTGCTTGTATTCCGTGAGTTTACCCAAGGCTGCCGCCAGTGCAAGCAAGGTTTTACCTGTTCCGGCTTTACCTGTCAAGGCCACCAGCTTGATATCCGGATCGTTCAGAATTTCGAAAGCAAAACTCTGTTCCGCATTGCGAGGTTCGATACCGTAATTCTTGGTTTTATTCACCCGGCAGACCGTATGTGTAAAAGGATTGTAGCGGGCAAGCACACTGCTGCGATCGCTCTTCAGAATAAAACATTCGTTGGGACGGATGATGTCTTTAAAGTCAAATTCACTGATATCCAACCCCTCTCTGGACGAATAAATACGGTCGATCAGATCCGGTTCTATATTTTCGAACACCTCGTTCGACTTTTCAAAAATATCGACATTCACCACCTTATCGGTTATGTAGTCCTCACAAAGTATACCGATGGAACGGGCTTTCATCCTAAGGTTGACATCCTTGGTCACCAGAATATTTTTCATCTTCGGATATTTCCGGGCCAAATATTCGGCTACCGCCAATATCTGATGATCCGGTTTACGGGCCGGAAACGATTCATGTACCTTGGGAGCCTCCGAATCGCCAGTGACAATAAACAACTTACCCAACCCCTCACCTAAAGGAGCACCATGGGTAAACAGACTGTCGTCGGTTATCAAATCGAGTTCGCGTACAAACTCACGTGCATTGTAATTGATTTGTTCATTTCCCTTCTTGAACTTATCCAATTCTTCCAAAACAACAATCGGAAGATAAATATCATTCTCCTGAAAATTCTTCAGGCAATTGTAGTCGTGAAGAATAACATTCGTGTCGAGCACAAAATTTTTCTTTGTTCCCATGATTCTTAGATTTAAATGTTGATATTTGCAATCAAAAAGCCAATTGACCACCACTGTGATGAATTGTTGCAACTAAGATAACAAATAAAAAGGCAAACAAAGGAAGTTGCCCGTTAAATATTATAAAACATGAATTATCAGGAGACTTTAGACTACCTATACAACAGTGTTCCCATGTTTCAGCAGGTAGGAAGCAGCGCGTACAAAGAGGGACTGGAAAACACCTATGCATTAGATGAATATTTGGGACATCCCCACACAGCATTTCAAAGCATTCACATTGCAGGGACCAACGGAAAAGGTTCCTGCTCACATACATTGGCTGCCATTCTGCAATCGGCCGGATATAGGGTCGGGCTCTACACTTCGCCCCATTTAGTAGATTTCCGAGAGCGTATCCGCATCAATGGCGAGCCCATCCCGCAAGAATACGTCATCCGCTTTGTGGAAGACCATCGTCTGTTTTTTGAACCTCTGCATCCTTCATTCTTTGAATTGACCACCGCAATGGCATTCCGATACTTTGCCGATCAACATATAGACGTAGCTGTCATTGAAGTCGGATTGGGAGGGCGACTGGACTGTACCAACATCATCCGTCCGGACTTAAGCATCATCACCAACATCAGTTTCGATCACATGCAGTTTTTAGGTAATACGCTAGCCCAAATAGCAACGGAGAAAGCGGGTATCATCAAAAGGGGCATACCGGTCGTTGTCGGTGAGACGACAGAAGAGACCAAGCCTGTATTTTATCGGAAGGCACAAGAGATGGAGGCACCTATCACCTTTGCAGAAGAAGAACAACGACTAAAAGGAGCAACTAAATTCAAAACTCGCGCGGATCGAAAACCGGGACAGTATACAGATCATCAGCCGAATACCGCAGCAGAAAAAGATACAGAGTATATTACCGGCTGGATCTACGAAAATGATGCATATCCCGGGTTGGAAGGAGTATTGGGAGGCTCGTACCAATTAAAAAATACAAATACACTACTGTCGGCTCTCCCTGTTCTGAAAAGCCTGGGTTATAAGATAGAAGATCATGACGTGAGAAACGGATTCCTGCAAGTAGATAAAATGACCGGTTTGCAAGGACGCTGGCAAAAATTGAGTGACTCTCCCACTGTCATTTGCGATACGGGACACAATGTAGCAGGGATTTCTTATATCGTGGAGCAACTGAAACAAATGAAATACAATCGCCTGCACATGGTCATCGGCATGGTGAACGACAAAGACGTAAGTGGAGTATTGTCCATACTTCCTGAAAACGCAGTGTACTATTTCACAAAAGCGAGCGTCAAAAGAGCATTACCGGAGGCTCAGTTACAACAGATCGGAGCTTCTGCCGGACTGCAAGGAAAGGCTTATCCCGATGTTCAGTCTGCCGTAAAGGCCGCACAAGAAAAAAGCCTCCCGGAAGACCTGATCTTCGTAGGAGGCAGTAGCTTTATTGTAGCCGACTTATTATCGTGCCGCGATGCACTCGATCTCGACTAAGGCATCTTTAGGCAAGGCTTTCACGGCAACAGCCGAACGAGCGGGAAATGCACCGTCAAAATAAGTTGCGTATACTCCGTTCATTCCGGCAAACAGAGACATATCCTGGAGGAAAACAGTTGTTTTTACAATGTCTGCCATTGTCAGACCGGCAGCCTCAAGGATATGTTTTATATTCTCGAGTGACTGGCGGGCTTGCGCCTCCACACCATCAGGCATCACACCCGTAGCCGCATCAATAGGAAGCTGACCAGAGACAAATACCATTCCATTAGCTTCAATAGCTTGACTGTAAGGCCCGATAGCTCCCGGTGCCTTCTCACTGCAAATTACTTTTTTCATCTTATTTAATTCATTAATAATTAATATTTATAGCAAAGTTAGTATCCTGAAGATGCTAAAAGCATCCATCAAAAATACTCTTAGGTGAACAAAGATAAGAAAAATATGGAAGAGCTATGCAGTATTTGGCAAACAAACGCATTTATATATATGAATACACAAAAGAACCAGATATAACTTTAACTCAATAAGACCTAAACTTTACAGAACGGAGGAAGTCGCAATGACGCTCTCCATAAAAAGAAAGAGGCTATCGCAATGGCGACAGCCTCTTCTTTTTTAGATTTCGGGGATAGTTTATTTACAATGTTTTTTAATCAGTTCGTCTACATTGGGGTCTCCAAGCTCTTTTGCCTTGGCAAAGCTTGCGCAAGCCGCTTTCTCTTGCTTTAACTGAATCTGGCAGATTCCCAGCAAACGATACCCTTCAGCATATTTCGGATCGATAGCTAATGCGTCTTTCAATACTTTCTCAGCCTCTTCGTAACGGCCTACACGGAGATTTACCACAGCCTGTTCTGCACGATAAGTGAGATCTTCCGGATTAAGTTCGATCGCCTTTGCTATATCATCCAACGCACGCTGGAACTGCTTAGCCTTGAAGGCAGCCTGCTCACGGTAATAATAGAACAGGTCATTGACACTACCTTTCACTGCATTGAAATAGGCATCATAATCTGCCAGTGCCAAACGATACTTCTCTACATTCATATACATCTGGGCACGTTCCAACAGGTAAGGAGCCAAATCGGAAGTTATAGGTGTCTGGCAACGGGCTATACAACTGTCCAACAAAGCAATTACTTCTTCAGGAGCAGCTTTACTCAACTCCTTCGCTTTGGCAGCACTGAAGAAAGAGGCAGGAGATGCCAGTTCGGTCTGATTCACTTTGTCATAGCTGGCAAATGCACCTGCATAATCCTGCTTGGCAAAAAGAATATCTCCTTCCAACTGCTGGTAGACGGGTAAACTCTGAATGGCAATCGCACTCCGTACATTCTCCAAAGCCTTATCATACGTCCAGTCTTTATAAACAGTTTCGGGTTTACTCAATTGATAATTGTATATCAGCTTGGCTATGTTATAATAGGTATCGTCTTTCTTCTGTGCAACCTTCAGCGCATGTTCCAGGTCGGCAGCCGCTTTATCCATGTGGTTTTCATCCTTGTCTGCAAAAACATAGTTTCCGGCACGGCGAAGATAACCGTCGGCACTGTTCGGGAAAGTCTTTATAAAATCGTCAAGGGCGATGGCATAAGCCTCAGGTGTGGATTGTGTTGAAGCAATAAAGAGATAGACCAGAGCCTGATCTTCATCTTCGGGCAACCCCTTCTTTATACCGATAGCATTCAAGGCAGGGTCGCTCAGCGCAAGTGCACTGATATTTTGAGACATGGCGAAAGCCGCACCGGCCGCATAGCTGATAGAGGCAGTATCTTGTCCCGAGGACTTCTGTGCCACTCCAAACACTTTACCGTCCGCCGTAGTGACCGGACAACTGACCATTTTATCTTTCAATACCATGTCCAGCGTATAGTAATGATATTTATCACCACCGATATTATCTACCTTTTTCACTTTACCACGGGTCACGTTACCGCCTTTCTGAGTGGAATAAGGCAATAAATAAACTTCAGCACCCACAGCCGGAGCAAGAGCAGCCACTTGTAAAGCCGGTACTTTCTTCACTGTAATGCCCACACGAAACTTAATGATATCATACATATCATTGGCTCCCAGAATACACTCAACAGGCATCTTTTCACCTTCTGAGTTAATGATAACAGCACGCTGGGCACCTTTAAACAGTGAATAGTCAGACAGAGCCACTCCGTCTTCGGTTACAAAGAATCCGTTACCGGTATTCTGAATTTTGTCGTCTTTATCATACGTAACGATGGAAAAAACCGATCGTTTCGCTTTCTCAACCCACTTAGGGGCTTGTGCTACACTCCATTGTGACAGGAGGCAAAGCACAAATGTGAATAGTATGCTCTTTTTCATGTATTTGAATGTTGTTTCTTTTAATTTGTACGTTGTTTCACGCCTTCATAAATCAGGATACCTGCGGCTACAGATACATTGAGTGATTCAATGCTGCCCAGCATCGGAATCTTGACCCATTCGTCGCATAGTGCAAGATTATCATAGGAAACACCGGTATCCTCAGCCCCCATAATGATACACATCGGGCCGGTATAATCTGCCTTCGTATAATCATAATCTCCTTTTTCGGTAGCAGCCACAATACGGAAGCCGCTATCTTTGAGATATTGCAAGGTTGTTTTCAGATTCTGTTCACGGCAAACCGGCAAAGTGTGCAATGCACCGGCCGAAGTCTTCATCGCATCCGCATTGACCGTAACGCTTCCTTTTGCAGGAATAATGACGGCATCTACTCCGGCACATTCGCAAGTACGGGTTATGGCACCAAAATTACGCACATCCGTAATTCCATCAAGCATGACAAAGAAAGGATTCTTACCTTCTTCGAAAAGGAAAGGCACCAAATCTTCCGTCTTCTGATACGTTACCGAAGAGATGAACGCAACCACCCCCTGATGATTCTTACGGGTGATACGGTTGATACGTTCCACCGGGACACGCTGGACAGGAATCAGCGTACCTTTCAGAGCAGTAAACAGCTCTTTTGACAAGTCACTCTGAATGTCTTTTTTCACCAAAATCTTGTCTATCTCTTTACCAGCCTGAATGGCTTCAATCACGGCACGAACGCCGAAAATCATTTCGCTTTTATCAATCATGTAATTGTCTGCATTTTAGGACATACAACTCGTTATCACTTATTGTACACCACCATATACTTATTTTATTATTTTTCTTTCTTTCAAAGATGGTTCCAGCAACGCCCTCGCATTACTCAGCGCCGCCTCCGTCAGGGTGGCACCACTCAACATGTGAGCCAGTTCCTCTACCCGTTCTTCATCGGTCAAACGACGGATATGACTGTTAGTCTCCGTATCATTATCCCGCTTATACACTTTATAATGGGCACGTCCACGGGCTGCAATCTGCGGCAAATGCGTAATACTGATTACCTGCCGGTTTTGTTCGCCCATCTCTTGCATAATATCCGCCATACGATCTGCTATCTCACCGGATACACCGGTGTCGATCTCGTCGAATACAATTGTGGGAAGTTTCACAGCTCCTGCAATCATAGCCTTAATAGATAACATAACACGAGCTATCTCACCACCCGACGCAACAGAAGACACGCTTTGCAGCGTTCCGTTTTTGTTGGCTGAGAACAAGAAATTAACAGTATCCGCGCCCTGTGGACCCGGTTCTTTTTTCAACCCCATCTCCACTTGAAAGCGGACATTGGGTATTCCCAAAGGAATCAAACGGGCAGCCATCTGTTGCTCCACTTCACGGGCAATCTCTGTACGGGCCTTTGTCAAGACAGCGGCTTGCTTCTTTACCTTATTATATTGTGCATCGCACCGTTCCGTCAGTTTAACGATCCGGTCGTCATACGAAGTAATGGCAGCAAGTCTTGTTGCATATTGCTCCGAAAGAGCAATCAACTCTTCGACGGTCTGCACACGATGTTTTTGTTCTAAAGAGTAGATCAAGTTCAACCGGTCATTTACTTCCTCCAGTCGTAATGGATTAAATTCAATGCCTTCGCCCTGATCTGATATCTCCTGAGCTATATCTTTCAACTCGATGTAAGTGCTCTCCATCCGTTCGGCCAACTCACCGGCAGGTTGATATACTTTCTGCAGACCACTCAAAGCGCCAAGACTTTCTTTCAATACAGGCAGCAGCCCTCCTTCATCTGAAGCAAGAGTTTGCCCCACCCGGTACAGTCCGGCCTTGATGTCTTCGGCGTGTGCCAATGTCTCGGCCTCTTGTTCCAACTCTTCCTGTTCTCCGGCCGTAAGATGCGCCTCCTCCAGTTGTTCCAACTGAAAACGAATATAATCCTCATCCGTCTTACTTTGTTCAGCCAGAACAATCAGTTCATCGAGTTCCTTACAGAGTTTTTTCCAATCCTGATATAAATGATGGTATACATCCAAAGCCTCTTCGTTATGGGAAAGAATATCGAGCACATTAAGCTGGAAGCCCTCCTTATTGAGCAATAGGTTCTGATGTTGAGAGTGTACATCGATCAATTGCTCACCCAGTTCTTTCATTTGTGTGAGCGAAGCAGGTGTATCATTGATAAATGCCCTACTTTTACCGGATGACTGTACTTCACGACGAAGTATGCATTCGGGCTCATACTCTAACTCGTTCTCTTCAAAAAAGGCTTCCATGTGATAGGCCGATATATCGAATCGTGCCTCGATGACACATTTAGAAGCGCCTTGCCGGATAGCTTTCACATCGGCACGTTGTCCGAGTAAAAGTCCGATTGCGCCCAGAATAATGGATTTTCCGGCACCGGTCTCTCCGGTGATTACAGAAAATCCGGTTTCGAAACGAATATCGAGTTTCTCAATCAGAGCATAATTCTGGATGTATAATGAACGTAACATAAATCACATTTCTTTTATCATTCTATCAATAATATCTCTGGCTACTTCCGTCTTCGATTTTAACGGATAATCGGTTCTACCCCTGCAACTAAGAATGCTTATCTTATTGGTATCGTAACGGAATCCCGCACCAGCATCATTCAACGAATTCAGCACAATGAAATCAAAGTTCTTCCGGATCAGCTTTCCCTCGGCATTGCGCTGCTCATCATTCGTTTCAAGAGCAAAACCAATTAACTTCTGTCCCGGAGTTTTTATCTTGCCCAATGCAGCAGCAATATCGTGAGTGGGTTTAAGATGCAGCAACAACTCGTCTCCTTCCCGTTTTATCTTCTTGTCAGCAACAGCGTCCGGAGTAAAATCCGCTACCGCTGCACACAGTATTCCGGCATCGACCAAGGGGTATTGCGCCATGGCTGCTTCATACATGTCCTGAGCGGACTCCACATCAATGCGGGTAATATGTGAATGATATGTTTTCTGTTGTACCGGCCCTGCAATCAGTACCACATCGGCTCCGCGACGGGCACACTCCTCAGCCAAGGCAAACCCCATTTTACCGGAAGAATAATTGCCGATGAAGCGCACCGGATCAATCTTTTCATAAGTCGGTCCGGCCGTGATCAGCACTTTTTTCCCCGCCAGTTCGCCCGTTGATGAAAAGAATTCATCAAGTACCCGGATTATATTCTCCGGTTCTTCCATACGGCCTTTTCCTACCAGATGACTGGCCAATTCACCCGAAGCCGGCTCAATGATATGATTGCCATACGAACGAAGCGTATCCAGGTTCTTTTGAGTACTGGGATGGGCAAACATATCCAGGTCCATAGCCGGAGCAACAAAAACCGGCGCTTTAGCAGAAAGATAAGTCGTAATCAGCATATTATCGGCTATGCCGTTCGCCATTTTTCCGATGGTAGAAGCCGTGGCAGGGGCTATCAACATAGCATCCGCCCACAATCCCAGGTCTACATGGCTATTCCACGTACCGTCACGTTGAGCAAAGAATTCACTGATGACAGGTTTGCCGGTCAACGCAGAGAGAGTTATCGGAGTGATAAATTCTTTTCCGGCGGGAGTAATTACGACTTGTACCTCAGCTCCCTGTTTGATCAGGCCACGTATGATGTAACAAGCTTTATAGGCAGCTATGCTACCGGTAATACCGAGTATAATTTTCTTTCCGTTCAGCATAATTATTTTCCGGTTAACTCACGCAGACGAATCTTGGTCAACATGGCTTTTGTATTCAACGTGAAATCACTGTTCAGAATCCAACTGTAATATCCCGGATCTTTTTTCAGTACTTCACTCACCGACTGTCCTTTGTATTTACCAAAGTTGAAAACCTCTACCCCATTGTCGTCATATACCATACGTCCTGCAAAATCCACATTCTTGTTATAGCTTGAATAATCGGCCAGGAAAGACATATCATTCTGCAACTCTTCCGGATAACGATCGAGTTGAGCCATCAGTACCTCGTACGTGGCACGGGTATCAGCTTCCGCTGTATGCGCATCTTCCAGATTACGGCCACAATAGAACTTATAAGCAGCCGTAAGGGTACGCTGTTCCATCTTATGGAAAATCACCTGTACATCGACAAATTTGCGCTTACTCATATCGATATCCACACCCGCACGCAGAAATTCTTCTGCCAACACGGGAATATCAAAACGGTTGGAATTGAAACCAGCCAGATCACAACCCTCGATATCATTGGCAATACTCTTTGCCACTTCCTTAAAAGTAGGACAATCGGCTACATCAGCATCATAAATACCGTGAACAGCAGATGATTCGGCAGGGATAGGCATTTCGGGATTGATACGGAGAGTTTTCGACTCTTCATTCCCATTGGGATACACTTTAAGATAACAGATTTCTACGATTCGGTCTGAGTTGATATTTGTCCCGGTCGTTTCCAGATCAAAAAAGACGATAGGATTCTTTAGGTTGAGTTTCATTGTTTATACGGTTTTGTTTTAATTCACTACAAAGGACACTGAGGGCACAGAGTTTCAATTCAAAAAAGAATGATGTCCCTGTGATCTTTGTGTCCTCTGTAATGAATCCGATTTTATTTCTGTTCCGCGATTAATCGTTCAGCATCATCGGCATCAGCAACATCAGCAAGTCTTCATTTTCTTCCTGTTCTACCGGGATAATGACACCGGCCCTTGACGGATCAGCCAATTCGATAACCACTTCGTCCGCCGAGATATTATTCAGGATATCGATCAGGAAAGTAGATTTGAAACCGATACTCATGGCTGCACCGGCATATTGGCATACCTGTGTTTCCTCTGCAGAGGTAGAGAAGTCAATATCCTGAGCCGAAACCACGATCTGGTTTTCCTGCATGCGGAGTTTTATAAGGCTGCTTGCCTGCGAAGAAAAAATAGATACACGACGCAAGGCGCCCATCAGTTGCATACGGTCCACCGTAACTTTATGCGGATTATTTTGCGGAATTACTGAATTATAATTAGGATAGCGTCCCTCTATCAGACGGCATACCATACGATAACTTTCAAGCGTGAAGACAGCGTTGCGTTCGTCAAACTCGATCACTACCATACCCGATTCCTTAGGCAAAAGGTTCTTCAACAGAGTCGCCGGTTTTTTGGGTAAAATAAATGCGGCACGTTCGTTTCCGCGCGCAGCCAATGTTTTACAACGCACCAACTTGTGTCCGTCCGAAGCCACCATCGTAATGTCTTCCGTCGTAATGTCAAAGTAGATACCGTTCATCACCGGACGAAGTTCATCATCAGCCGTAGCAAATACCGAACGGTTAATGCCTCCCAGTAGAATCTGTGCTTCCATCTCTACACGAACTGCATTATCGCCAAGTGTAGCCGATTGCGGGAATTCATCGGCATTCTGTCCCATCAGGCTATATTTACCATTCTGGTACTGTACCGTAATTTCATAAGTATCCGGTTTGATATCGAATGTCAACGGTTGTTCCGGTATCTCCTTCAATGCATCGAGCAATGTTTTTGCAGCTACAGCAAATTTTCCGTTAGAATCACTCTCGTTCACCTCAACCGAGGTTACCATTGTAGTTTCACTATCAGAGACAGTCACAGACAGTGTTCCGTCCTCCAACTGAAAGAGAAAACAATCTAAAATAGGCAGTGCATTTTTTGAGTTTATCACACGGCTAACAGCCTGTAAATGGCTGAAAAGTGCAGTACTTGAAACGATAAATTTCATATAATCTGTGATTTTAAATTTTATATTTTTGCAAAGCACAAAGTTACAAAAAAGATCGAGGCAGCACAATAAAAGAGAAGAAAAAACAGGGGAATATTCGTCGGATATCCCTAAAAAATTGTAACTTCGCCGCACAATTTAAAATTATCGCAATGGAATTTACAGGAAAAATTATCGCTATACTCCAGCCCAGAGGTGGAGTTTCTAAAACCAGCGGCAACGAATGGAAAGCCCAGGAGTATGTAATCGAAAATCATGACCAATACCCTAAGAAAATGTGTTTCGACATTTTCGGAGCAGACAAAATAGAACAATTCAACATCCAAATGGGTGAAGAGTTGACCGTGTCATTCGATATCGATGCACGTCAATGGCAGGATCGCTGGTTCAACAGTATCCGCGCATGGAAAGTAGAACGCGTAGGCGCAGGCGCACCCATGGCTCCGGGAGCTCCGGTTCCTCCTCCGGCACCCTCTTCGGCACCCGAATTTATTGCCGGTGACGCAAAAGACGATCTGCCTTTCTAAGCAAACAAGCTTTGGCAAAAGGCATAAAACCCCGAAAGTTCTTCAAGTTCTTTCGGGGTTTTATACCTTTTATGGGGTCAGGAAACGTCATCAGACTCACCTTTGTAAATCAATACCACATTGGGATATACAATTCCGTCCGTACAAGTAAATTGTGCAGAAAGAATAAAGTGGCGGAAAAACTCCTGATTACGAAAGAAAAATGCAGGTATCAGCCTCACATAATTCTCCGGTTGTGAGAAAGTCTCTCCCAAATCAGCAACCATCATAAAGTTGTACGACGGAGAAAGATTGACCACCGCCTCTTCATATCCGGGAGTATCATCCAGAATTTCTTTTTTATCCAGATGACGGAGATATGCGGTAAGGCTTTCCACATCCGGGGCCAGAACCAGTCTTCCCTCGTAGAAGCAAGCGTAAATGTATAAAGCCGACTCTGTTATCCCGGTCAATTGCGTAAACAACGTATTACGAGGCAGTACATAGAGCGTATAAGCCCTTAAAGGAGTTTTACAGAAAGTAGTACGTGGTTTCGGAGGACCGTCTACCTCCTTCGGAGCAGTGCGAAGCATTCCCTGCAACACACGCTCAGCCTGCTGCCCATCCCTCAATGGAATACTCATCACCGCACAAGGATTTGAAAGAGTATCTGTCGAATGAAACAGACAAGTCACAATCTCACCCCCGGCATTCTCTTTAAGATATGCGAGCAACTCCCCATCCCGATCTCTGATATAGTCGGAATAAGTCGATGTCGTATACTCCTGCCTGGCAGTGAAATCAAGCATAGCCTGCATATCGGTTACCGACCGTTTATTGAAGAAAAAAGTAGAAGCCGGCAGGATATCTCCCGGGAAATCCTCCACCGGTTGTTGTTGGCGCAACACATTCATAAATGTCAGACAAGTATCCGTATCATGGCTGACACCGGAGAAATAAATGGCATCTCCATTCATTTTCATATCAAATTCGGTCCATCCGCCCAACTGTGTACACGAACGAATCCCGTCGGTAGCCTTTCCCATACTCAACGGTTGCATACGGGCATAAATAGTAGCTGCCACACGGGCACGTTTATCCTCGTGTACTTTGGCAAACGAGGCATCGGTCAGCAAAGATTTCTTGGACAAACGGGCATCGATCACTTGCTCAATCAGTTTTTTCTGATAACTCACAACCAGAAAGTCGGAAGTGAAATAACAAGCCAGGAAACTGTCATCCGGCATCGGATAAATACGAATTTCTTCCCCTTTATAGTCAAACAGCTTTGACGGGAAACTACTCGAACAGTATTTACGTATAAACTTTTCCACCAACTCGTAATCGCCGTTTCCCAAGCTGCAATACAACACCTGGTTGCGATCATTGTCGGGTTCATGGAAACTCAACAACACTTTATTCATCTGCTTGCTCAACCCGTGCGGCGTATCTTCCAACAACGTATACAGATGGAGCTTCAGATAAGAAAATAATTTGGAAACATAAAGAAAATGTCGGTCTTTACTGCAACTCAACTCATTGATCCCCTGTATCATTCCGGCAAGATCATCCGTCTCGAGGACTACAGTGGCCGAACCCGGAACAAGCGTGTAGAGATTAAAATCCTTGCGTCCTTCCGCCGCCGACAACCTGAAGAAAGAAAACATGGCAAAGCCTGTACACAGCAGTACAACAGACGAGATTACGGCTATTTTCACTATCGTACGGAGTTTCATGGCATTCGTTGTTTATCGGCTCAGTGCAAAAATAATAATTTCTCCAAATAAAACAAAATATACTTAAAGAAAGAATTATAAAGCATCAATCACTAACATTCTAATTCAAGCCCGTCGAATGCAAAATGCACATGCGGAGGAAGTTGCTTCTCTACATCTGCCTGAAGTCCGATATGGTGACTCATGTGAATCAGCCAGGTTTCCTTCGCTCCGATGCGTTTCACAGCCTCCAATGCTTCAGACAGGCTCTGATGGGTGTTGTGTGGCGCTATGCGCAATGCATTCATCACCAGCACCTCTATTCCTTGCAACTGCTCAAACGATTCATCGGGCATGGTCAGCATATCTGTTATATATCCAAGCTTTCCGATCCGATATCCCAAAATGGGCAGTTTGCCATGCATTACCCTTAAGGGTAACACTTCGGTATGATTAACAAGAAAAGGGCGATTGGGTTCAATCTCACGCAAAGGAATATTCGGAACTCCCGGATAGGAATGCTCCACAAAGCAATAGGGCATCCGGCTGCGCAAACGTTCGGCTGTATAAGTTTCGGCATAGATGGGCACTTCCCCGAAACGGCAGAAAGGGCGAAGATCATCCAACCCTCCCACATGATCATAATGTTCATGCGAAATCAACACAGCATCGATCTTTCCAAACGGAACGCGCAACATCTGTTCCCTAAAATCCGGACCGCAATCCAGCAGTATAGTAGCGTCGTCAGTATACACCAATGCTGAGGTGCGAAGACGGCAATCTCTCGGATCTTTTGAAGTACAAACCGCACAAGTACATCCTATTTCGGGCACTCCGGTAGAAGTCCCGCTACCAAGTATTCTTATTTTCATTTCTTTCAATTATCAATCTGTCATTCCTGAGAACCGGCATGCCCTGCAGCCCCATCGTAATCAGATAAAATTCACTTCCGGATGAATGTCTATGCCAAACTTCGCACGGACCGAAGCACGCACGGCATCGGACAATGCGATGACATCCGCTCCTTTTGCGCCTCCGCGATTCACCAGCACCAACGCTTGCTTATCGTGTACCGCCGCAGGCCCTAATGCTTTACCCTTCCAGCCACACTGATCAATCATCCATCCGGCCGGAATCTTCACCCGGTCAGTATCGATCTCGTAAAAAGGCATTTGAGGATATTCTGCCTGTAAGGCTTCGAACTGCTCACGACCCACAATCGGATTCATAAAGAAACTTCCCGCATTCCCCATTACCCGGGGATCAGGCAACTTCTCTTCACGGATAGCGATAATCACCCGGCGCACCACATCCAATGTCACTCCGGGATACTTCTCCAGCTCCCGGCGGATAGTACCGTAATCTAATGTATAATGTTCCCTCTTGCTCAGCCTGAAACTGACATAGGTAACAAAAACGCTCTTATTCTCAGGGCGCTTGAAGATGCTGTCCCGGTAAGAATATCCACACTCCGTTACATCATAAACATGCTCTTTCCCTTCAATGTTCAGGGTTTCCACCCGGACAATCAGATCTTTAACTTCAACCCCGTAGGCCCCGATGTTCTGCACCGCACTGGCTCCCACCTCTCCGGGGATCAGTGAAAGATTCTCCACGCCGTACCAATGCCGTTGCACGCAATAGTCCACGAAGTCGTCCCAGACCACACCTGCCCCCACACGCACAACAATATCGTCATCCGTTTCGGCCACAACCTCTACGCCCCCGATGCGTGAATGCAGGATAGTACCTTCGTAGTCTTTAGTAAACAATAAGTTGCTCCCCCCTCCGATATGCAGATAAGGAGAGGTAACCCGTCCGGACCCGATCAACCCGCGTAATTCATCCACCGAAGCATACTCCAGGAAACAAGCCGCAGACACATCGATACCAAAAGTGTTATGTGATAAAAGAGAGTATTTCTGTTCCATAATCCTATAAAAGCAATCTCTAAATACTTGTATCCTCAAACTTGTACAACTCCCAGCCACTGTCTTTGCGCTGGAAATAGAGGATATTGGAGAACCCGTTGCCAATGCCTTTCAGTGCCAATATTTTATGTGAGGCATTGTCATCATTTTGCTGCCCGTAGTTGATATTCGAAAGTTTATCGGCAGGCAATGCCGGCTTAAAGGCAAACCATTGGTTCAAGTCAAGTGTAGTTTCGAGTATCGAGAAGTCATCATCCGGATCGGTTGTCACAAAGACAAGCGGTTGGCGGATTCGCCGGCTCTGGAAAATACTATCCGTCGCAAAATGACCGAAGAATTCAACAAAGTCCTCGTTCTCGTTTTCCTCAATCGGACGCAGATTGATTGCTTCGAGCATCCACGCCCCTTTAATTCTTTCAAAATAATATTTCTTCACCATTCGTTTTTTCACGAAAATCCATTCCACCTGAACGGATGTGAGTGAAGTGTCTCCTACCAGATCCATATCCTCTTCCCGGTCGAAGAGTAAGGTATAATAACTTTGTTTGGCAAACAAGTCATCATGCTTCCAGTACTTCCTGTCGATTTTCGAAGCCCGTTCTCCGTTGTAGTAGGGCAACGGAAACACCACGCGCTGCCTTTGCAGAGCGTCATCAGAAGCAAAGTTGTAGATAAAGTCGTCAAACGATTCGTCAGCCTCAATCGGTTTAGGTTCGTCCGAAGTCTTTTCTCTGTCAATAGAATCGGTTTTGTTCACCATTGCCGAATCTACCAGATGTGTAATAGATGCAAAGGGGTCAGCGTCAGTCTTATTACTGTTGCCGCATGAAGCGAACAACACCAGGACGGTGACTCCCGCCATTATTGTTTTCATTTTAATAATTAGCAATGTGTCGATATCCCCACATGCCAACCAGTTTTCGAAACTCTTTCATACTCCGGTCGGCACATGGGATTTATATCATCACATTATTTTAATTTAGCTCTTAGTTTTTCAAGCATATCCACTGTCATACTTTCCAAATCGTAAGCCGGTTTCCAGCCCCACTCCTCACGGGCGCAAGAATCATCCATACTGTCGGGCCAGCTGTTGGCGATACGTTGTTTCAGCGGGTCTACCTTATATTCCATCTCAAAGTCAGGAACATGTTTCTTGATAGCAGCATAAATGGTCTCCGGCGCAAAGCTCATAGAAGCGATGTTGAAAGCATTACGGTGCACCAGTTTCGTCGGATCGGCCTCCATCAGCGAGATAGCTGCATTCAGCGCGTCCGGCATATACATCATATCCATCAGTGTTCCTTCCGGAATCGGACAGATAAACTTCTCTCCTTTAACGGCAGAGTAGTAGATATCTACCGCATAGTCAGTCGTACCACCTCCCGGAGGAGTTACATTCGAAATGATTCCCGGGAAACGCACGGCACGGGTATCTACGCCATACTTATTAAAATAGTAGTCGCTCAGCAACTCAGTGGTCACCTTGCTGATACCATACATGGTACGCGGACGCTGAATAGTGTCCTGCGGTGTCTGCACATGCGGAGTGCTTTCACCAAACGAACCGATCGAACTCGGAGTGAATACGGCACATTTGTTTTCGCGAGCCACTTCAAGTACATTCCACAAACCGTCGATACCGATTTTCCAAGCCAGCTTCGGCTTCGACTCGGCTACAACAGACAGCAGGGCGGCGAGGTTGTAGATTGTGTCGATATTATACTCTCTCACTACAGAGGCAATCATATCCTGATCTGTTACATCGACTACAGCCGACGGACCTGATTCTTTCAATTCCCCTTTGGGCTCTGCCCCGTGAATATAACCTGCTACTACATGTGTGTTTCCGTAGCGTTTACGTAGTTCCATCGTGAGCTCCGAACCAATCTGTCCGGTCGCTCCAATTACCAAAATATTTTTCATTATCTTTACTAATAAGGTGTATTAAGCTAAATGGTGCGCAAAGTAAGCACTTTTTTTTCATTTTTATACCAAATATATGTTGTTTATTCCAAGAAAAATTGTGTCCTTTGCAAAAGAAACTAAAACCCCAAACACTATGTACGGTAAAATGAAAGAACACCTCAGCAATACGATTGCTGAAATCAAAGAAGCAGGCCTCTACAAAGAGGAACGCTTAATCGAAAGTGCACAACAAGCTGCTATCACCGTTAAAGGCAAAGAAGTGCTGAATTTCTGTGCCAACAACTACCTTGGATTGTCTAACCATCCCCGCCTGATCGAAGGTGCAAAGAAGATGATGGACCGTCGTGGATACGGTATGTCTTCTGTACGTTTCATCTGCGGAACTCAAGATATACATAAGGAGCTGGAAGCCGCAATTTCAGACTATTTCAAGACCGAAGACACAATTTTGTACGCAGCCTGCTTTGACGCTAACGGCGGTGTATTCGAACCGTTGTTCACCGACGAAGATGCCATCATCTCCGACTCGCTGAACCACGCTTCCATCATCGACGGAGTACGTCTTTGCAAGGCAAAGCGCTACCGTTATGCCAATGCAGACATGGCCGACCTGGAACGTTGCCTGCAGGAAGCACAGGCTCAACGTTTCCGCATCATCGTCACCGACGGTGTATTCTCAATGGACGGAAACGTTGCTCCGATGGACAAAATCTGTGACCTGGCCGAAAAATACGATGCCCTGGTGATGGTAGACGAATCTCACTCAGCCGGTGTGGTTGGTGCAACCGGTCATGGAGTAAGCGAACAGTACAACACTTACGGACGTGTAGACATCTACACCGGTACTCTGGGCAAAGCTTTTGGCGGTGCTTTGGGCGGATTCACAACCGGCCGCAAAGAGATCATCGACCTGCTTCGCCAGCGCAGCCGTCCGTACCTGTTCTCCAACTCACTCGCTCCGGGCATTATCGGTGCCAGCCTCGAAGTATTCAAGATGCTGAAAGAAAGCAACGAAATCCATGACAAACTGGTAGACAACGTAAACTACTTCCGCGACAAGATGACTGCAGCCGGATTCGATATCAAGCCGACTCAGAGTGCTATCTGTGCCGTGATGCTTTACGATGCCAAACTGTCACAGATCTATGCAGCCCGCATGCAGGAAGAAGGTATCTACGTAACAGGCTTCTACTATCCGGTAGTTCCGAAAGACCAGGCACGTATCCGTGTACAGATTTCAGCCGGTCACGAAAAAGAACACCTCGATAAATGTATCGCTGCATTCATCAAAGTAGGTAAAGAATTAGGTGTACTGAAGTAAACCAATCTCCCACTTCCATTGTTATTGTATATAAAAAAATACGATAACAATGGAAGAACTTACACTCACGACACCCGCGCTGCTATTTTCAGCCGTTTCACTTATTCTTTTGGCATACACCAACCGCTTTCTCTCGTATGCCCAATTGGTCCGAATTCTTCGTGACCGCTATATGGAAGATCCTTCCGACATCAATGTTGCCCAAATTGAGAATCTGCGCAAACGCCTCAACCTGACCCGTATGATGCAGGTATTCGGCATTGCCAGTCTATTCTTCTGCGTAGTCACCATGTTTCTTATCTACATCGGATTGTTCCTGCTCTCAATCTATATCTTCGGGTTGGCATTGCTACTGCTGATCGCTTCTTTGGGGGTTTCCCTCCGCGAGATACAGATATCCACCCGTGCCCTGGACATCTACCTGAGTACGATGGAAGGCAAGCTGAAGCATTAACAGCCCATGTTCAGGATTCATACCACCCATACACAGAAAGTTCCGTCCTCTCCCCATCGGGATCGGGCGGAACTTTTACAAACAAAACAAACAAGGGGAAGTGTCTGTCACAGATGCCTCCACACTGTAGAATTTATGATTACTCTAAAACGATGTTGAATGTATAGTTATTGTTTCGGCGGAGGGAATAATCATGGATGTCACTTCTGCCCAAGTCAATGGCTTTTGTATATTCGGCCCCTCCTTTCTTTGCTTTGATTTGGAGCCGGGTGCGTTCACCGGAGTCGGTTCCCTCAGTCACATTCTCAGCCATATAATAGTAGCGGTAAAGGGGGGCTGTCCCCAATACTTTGTCGGCACCGATGACAACCTCTTCCGTATAATTCCCGCCTCCTTCCGGTGACAGATATACATCCGAAGGGAACAAATAGCCTTTGGTCTGCGCATTCTGCAACTGGATCTTCACGTTGCTGAATATCCCTGCCGTCTTGGCCGAAACAGCTATATTGAGCCTGCATACCAGACGTCCCAATACTACATTCACAGCTGTGGTGCCGGCAGCAATCTCGCCTTCGTAATAACCGAAGAGACACACATTCCGGTCCGTATTCCGTTCTTTCAGCCATCCCATATCCACCACCAGACTCTTGAAACCACTCAAGTTATCAGGCCACGCGGCAATCTCTCCATCCGCCAGATTGCCCACCACACAAACCGTACCGCGCCCGGTCCTCAACGCAATTCCTTCAAGCGTGGTGTTGAGCACCGGTGTGGGCAGCACTTTATGTTCGCTGCCTGTCAGGATACCTTCACGGTCAAACTGTAGAATCCACAAATTACTAATCAGGTTTTCATAATCAGGTGCCATCGGCTGCTCCGCACGGGTTGTCGCATCATCATCGGTGAAAGAAGCGGCAGTAAGTCCCATCGACACTTTCACTATTCCCTCCTCCTGATCCATCTGTTCATGGGGTGTGCAGGCACTCAGCGCAAACAGGCAAATACTAAAAACGATATATCCGAATCTTTTCATGGGATCATTATTATTCATTACTCTACTCTGTTTATTTCACCACAGGTTACACGGATTTTCACAGGACTTTTAATCTTAAAGACCACCGGGATTAATCATTAATCGGTGGTGATCGGTATAATCGGTGGTGAATTCTTATTTATCCATTACTACATTCTCCGTCCACGAACGGTTTTGCCAGGTCAGCACAGTGACGCCATTACTGATCTTCACCGTAGCCGTATAGTTGTACGAATGCCCTGCTGTCAGATACAAACCGGTGAGCAACATCTGATACTGAGTGGGGTTACCGTTCACCTTCAGGTTCAGCAACACACTGATAGAGTGAGAGCGTGCGTCTGTGGGCAATACGCCGGTATGCGCCACCAGGCTGTTATCGGCATTTCGGGTGGCCTGTGTGATACGTACCGATGCACTCTGATCCCCCACTTTCACAGGTAGCACATCTCCATTTACCCAGTCGAAGCTGGTCGTATTGTCCAGTGGCTGCTGAATACCGCTGATTTCGATTCCTTCGGCAAGCATCTCCAAGGTGTGCACCCCTTCACCCGCCCTGACAATAAACTGCATCCGCGCTGTCTGGTTGATGATGGGGGGCAGATACAGTGTCTGGACATTGTTCAATGTACCCCCTTCATCAATTTTCGTAATGGTCACTGCCGTCATGGCTGTTTGCGTATACCGGTCGTCGGTCGCAAGCAGGTATTCTCCGTTACCGATATTGACAAATCCCTTTGAGTTTAAGGCCTTGGCAGGTGACAGGATTCTGAAGTAATAAGTACCCGCCTTCATATAAAGAGGAGTGCTGCTTGAAGATATTACCGCTCCGTTGTCGTCTACCTCACAGGGATAGAGCAGACTGCTGCCTGACGTACCGGCGTTACGTACCAGATAAGCTTTGGAATACTCCTCCAATAGATTCTTGGCATCATCATATACCACCAGGCGTATCGTACTCCCGTCTTCCAGCAGAAAAATCGGTCTATCTTTCAACGTTTCGCCATCCGGTGTCGCCCCACGGGTCTGGGCCGAAGGAGAAATTGAAGGATAATATCCACCGGCAACGGGATCAATCCGTACCCGATCCTCCGTATCTTCTTCGGGAGAGCCAGCGGCACATGCCGTACAAAGCAGAGCCATGATTACATACGAGCAACTTTTATAAACGATCATTCTTTTCATACATCATACTATTTTATTGTGAAGTGACATCCCGCACACAACGAATGGAAACACCCGCAGCCCTTCCCATCTGATATAGCGCAAAATAGCGATGGCCGGTATTACCTATATATTTAAACGAAGCGCCATACATATAGACACCGATAGGAGTCGATGTCGCATATACTACCTCAGCACCGGCATTATACAGTGCCGCTTGATCAGGATAAATATAACCGGAAATAGGAAGATTGATAAAATCACTGGGATGCTCCCAATCATAATCCGTATGACAGGTATTTATATTCAGATCATCATCCTTACCACACGGAAACCTCGCTATTGTGACATAAGCACGATATCGCGTTCCATTAGCATCCGTTACAGACTGATTGTCCCCAACCATATTCAAAGCCCACATCAGGCGGTAAGCTTGTGGAGTTCCCTGGTACTTAATGGCATAAATAATCCCATACGTACCCGTATTCGCATTTACCCGCTTACAGACATAAACTGTTTTAGCTCCTGTTTCCGGATCATTCTGAGAGGTTTCTTTCCAAGCCGTCCCGCTATGGCCGTTTATAAATGTCAAGTCGCCATATTTTTCTCCTATAGGCATAATCCCATCAAAATCTTTTTTAGTAGGTACACGCCAGCCCGTCGGACAGGGATCATTCTTTGTAGTCGCCCAATAAGTAGAGCTGATAGCAGCAGTATTATCCCAATCCCCACCGATCATAACGTAATTAAATGTCTTACTGGCATCTCCCGGATTAAGCGCTAAGGACGCCACCGCAGGCCGACTGACGGGAGCGTCGTTTTCATGTCCCACTACCTGTGGGTAAGGTCTTGCCCCTCCGTTTTGGTCAACACAACTTCTAGGTCTCAGATACTTCTTTCCGTCACTTCCCGTATACTCTACTGTTTTAGGCAAATAATACGGAATACTTCTTCCTAATTGATATACATATCCTCTGGCCCCTTCCCATCCTTCGGCCGTTGTCATATCCGCACTGGTAGCTCCGAGATTCCGGTCCATCCACATGACACCGTTAAAAGTCAGGGGCTGCCCCATATACTGCGAATCGTCATTATGTTCGATCCAATCATACCGGCGGGGGATGATGGTAATAATCTGTACGTCGCTATTAGTAATCGTAATGGTAAGCGTATACTCGTAATTGGGCAGGAAGCGGAAAGGTTCCGTCACAGTCTTACCGTTTTCATCCTTCCGGACCTCTCCATCATCTCCGACAACCGGGACACGAATTTCATACGTATCCGTGCGGTCCGCACTGTTCGTCCCTTTCGTAGCTACTTTTATTTTAAGTCCCTCCGTGGTCCCGGAGAGAGTCGGGAATATCAGACATTCGGCAGCCGCACCGCCCGCCTGCCCATTCGTAGTTACCGGCAACACACTTTCCGTCACCGTTTGAGAGAACCCGCTACCGAGCAGCGTACGGTCACTTTTCCCTCCCGTATGGCTATATTCTCCGGTCGAGAGCAAGAGGCTGCCTTCACTGTAATCACTGACTGAGATCCCCTTCAGTTCGATACCCGCCAACACATCGACACCCGCCGAACCATTCTCCGTTTTTTGCTTCACCACCTCAAACTTCAGCTTAGCCAACGTATGCTTGAATGGTAAGGTAATCACTCCCGAATTGATGCCCGATTGCTTCGTCAGTACGGCACGACGCAAGTCGGGCAGCACTCCCCCGGCATCGGCATGGATGCCGCAGGCCGGTACGCCATCTACTTCGGAGCCGCATACGGGCAAGGTCGTATTGCCGTATGTCAGCGCATAAAAGTCAAGGGTTCTGCCTTCAAAACGGTCCTCGTCGGCACCGGCACTCAGGTAGTCTATCTGATGGGTGCCGTCCGCAGCCACAGCCTCCGTGCCTTCCTGTCCATTCATTGTAGGAAGTTTCTTGTCCCACGCACCTCCCACAAGTCCGTACAGCCGGTATTTAGTGCCACCCGTAAAATGACTCACCGACACATCTCCCGCACGGGTGATGACCTGTTCTTCACTCGAGGAGAGTGTGAAACTGTCACCGCCCTGCACGGGCATATGTTCCTCTTCGGGAGTGCAGCCGGTAATCAGCGCAGCAGTCACGGCTGCGGTTGAAAGAAAGAATCGTTTTATCGTTTTCATATATTCAGCTCTTTTTATTAAATTCACCATTCATCTATGGGCCCGGAGTCGGTTCCGGCACCACCACAGGGACAGTCATTTTTCCTCCGTCCTCCCACTCCTTCTCTTCGCCTTCCAGCGTGAAAGAGTCGATATCAAATTTGAGGGTCGTTTCATACGATTCTCCGCCTTTCAGCTGAGTTGCCGGACTTCCAAACTGATCCATAAAGTTCAGGTTGCCATCCAAGATAGGAAAACTTGCGTTTCGCGCTCCGGTCGTAAAGTTTATATCCTTAGCCACATCCGCCATCAACGTAAGCCCCGGTGTACCACCTGTTCCAGTGAGATCGGTCAGCAAATCAGCCGGGCTGCAAGGTGTCAGATAAAACACGGCGACCTGCGTATCCTCCGTACTCAATATCTGTCCGGAATGATTGATAACCAAATCGGCGGCAGCCGGAGCCGCCAGATATTGTTTTGTCCCTGTATCCCATTTCAACCCTCCACACACCAATCTTGCAGGCACGGTCAACTTAAGGTTCTTGACATACAGCTTACCGACCGTGTTGTCCGTACGCCTCGCCTTGAGCACGATACGTACGGCAGCGTGTGCAAACTCCAATGCCCGTCCGAAAGGTTGTTTCCTGCTACCCGTAACCCCATTCGGAGTCACCAGTACATCGGTCAGCCCTGCTCCCGAAGACGGTAACGAATAGGTAGTATGACTGTCCGCCGTAGTCATCACAGAAGGGCAAAGCCCCATCACCACCACCCGGGAGTTATCAGCCGGATAATCCGTTTCCGTATTATAAGGTGCATCGGCGTAATCACCGATCCCCCCTGCCGGAGTGGAGGTTTTATAAGGAGAGCCCAATGTCCCCGTACTGAAATCCGTCTCTTTCCAGAACAGCAGTAACGGAGTGCCTTCGCTGCCTGCCACCCCATCCGTACGGGTGAGAGCTACCTCCATGGGTATCTCCTGTTCGTACTCTCCTTCTCCGGATGCACACGAGGCAGACAGCAGACACAGGCAAAGCAGCAGGCATGCCCGGCAGAATCTACTCTTTTTTTCTTCTTTATTCATAGTTGTATACTTTCTTTTTCAGCTTTCAGCACAGAGTAACACAGAGTTCCACAGAGATGATTTTCTCTTCATATCTCATAAACAAGAGATTAAAACTCCGTGAGACTCTGTGTTACTCTGTGGTGAATCGTATTTATTTTCCTTTCTACGTCGGCCTTACTATAATCTGATTACCGGAACTCGTCACCCAGTCCGTTACTTTCATCGTGGCACGCATCGGTTGCGGCAATGCGGCCGAAGGCAGGCTGAACCGGGTAATACGCAACAGATAATAACGGTTGCGCAAGATGCCGGAATCCGCACTGAAAGCGATTGTGCCGTCAGTAGCACTTGTGCCGTCTATATAAGTGTAATAATAGCCGATCCCGCCTTCGTAAGCGGTAAAATCAGTACGTTTCAGGGTACCCGCACCGATGGCGGCCTTCATGCCCGCATAGCTGTAATAGTCACTCCCGTTGGTAAAGTAAGTGCCTGCCGCATGTGCTTCCGCATCGACAGGTGTCGTCGTTGCGGGCAAGTAAGTAACGGCATCGGCGGGAGATGTCAGGGTTTGCGTGGTTCCGGCCCCGGTAATAATCTGTTTGGGGACAAACTTCGCCGCTACCAGCAGATGGGTAGTCACCAGGCGGGGAATTTCCGCCTGAGTCGAATTAAGTGTTCCTGTCAGATCCAGTCCGCCCGCAAGAGAAGCGGTGGAAGTCGCAGTCGTGTTCTCCGGACAATACAGCCCACCGGTATAAGCATCGCTTTCCGGAGGAGTGGCTTTCGTCGCATTGAATTTGACCTCTTCATACGCTTCCGGAGCGATCCCTTCCGCCCATACACTGCCCAAAGTACGGTAAACGAATTGCTGTTCAGCCACATCGGGTGCCGATACATAATTGCCGCCATCATCTTTAACCACATACGGATCTACTTCATGATTAGGATCTTTCCCATCCGGGGGCGCATTCAGATACACCTTCCGGTTGACTGTGTTGAGGGCATACCGCACATCCGACAAACGTATCCAGCCCGGATCGGCTGGCGGGCGAGGCGCCTTACCCGACCACCGGACGTGCGGGCAGG
>OAZZ01000219.1_pt1 | contig 49659 bp, 45 predicted proteins | sample 1495051 | NCBI WGS metagenome assembly OAZZ01 (sample SAMEA2579977, study PRJEB22360) | human gut metagenome
AAAGATATTGAAGGCAAGCGACAAAACGTGTCGTTGAACAAATTTTATTCCGGTCATTTTCTCTTTAATAAACTCTCGGTATCTTTGCAGCCATAAAAACATATGAAATTATGACTAAAGCAGAAATTGTGAATGAGATCTCCCTGAAAACGAGAGTTGAAGTTATACCATGCCAATTCGATTATGCAGGCGATTTTTCAGAAGGTTTGGCAATAGTGGAAATTAACAAGAATAAGGGATTTATTGATAAAACAGGAAAAATTGTAATACCATGTAAATACAGAATGGTTAGAAATTTCTCTGAAGGTTTAGCATGCGTGTTTATTGACAAATGGGAGTTTATAGACAAAGTCGGGAGAACTATAATAACATGCGGTAGCGGTAGTGGTGCCTTTAGTTTTTTTGAGGGATTAGCGGCTATATTTAAAAACGAAGGGGACAAAACTGATTTTATTGACAAATCGGGAAGAACTGTTTTTTCTACATCAATGCGGAGTTACAAGTTCTCAGAAGGATTAGCAGCTACATATAACGGTAACGTAAAAATAGGATATATTGATAAAACAGGAGAAATTGTAATTCCCAATATATTCGAAGAATATTGTGCATTATATCATGATTACAATCTTTGTGATTTTTCTAATGGATTAGCCTTAGTGAAAGATTCTAATTGGTCTCGCTATTTCATCAACAAGAAAGGAGAAACAGTTGTCCCACCGGACAAATATCGAGATCTGAGACCGTTTCATGACGGTTTGGCATGTGTAAATGGTGGATACATAGATAACAAAGGAAATGAAATAATACCGTCCGGAATTTTTTATAATCAAGATCGCGATTTCTCAGAAGGAATGACTTGGATTGCAATTTTCGTAGAAGGGAAATATAAATACGTACTAATCAAGGAAGAATGGTTTGTGTAATATCCTAAAAATAGACAAAACCTTTGTTTGTATAATGAAGCTTATCAGTAATGACCGCAAAAAGAAGTGTCTTAAATACCTTATATTTTTTAAGAAAGGTATTTATAGAATGAGGTGTCTTTGTAAAATATGCCTATCAAAAGCTTATGCAGTAGTTATGAAGCTATTTGGCAAATTGCATATAGATAGGACTTTATTAGCTTGTATCATAAAATTAGCAATCTGTATTTCTTTTATATGTTATCTCTCTACATGGTTCTTTAAAGCAACCCATAATATAGAATATACCATTGGTAGTGAAGTGGCAGTCTTGGATGGGTATTACCGTATTGATACAATAGGAATTGATATTTCAATGTTGAAGGATACAAAGCAATTTGTATGGAAATCAGTACAACAGATTACAGCAAAATCTTATGCAATCATTAGAGCAAAACGACCTATTAATAGCCTTTATGATTTAAGCACTTGTACATATCATGGGAAACATATGGACTCTATTTGCGCAATATTTCAGATTCAAAGCTTTACGGAAACAAAGTATTCAAAAAATTTGAATCATGAAAGAATGACGAATGAATATAAATATGATGGGAACAAACATATTTTTCGTAAGCATGGAGATGTAACAACCTCGCATGAACAGAAGAAAATAGACATTCACACCGTTTTTGTTCCCATAAAATATCAAGAGTATTGCGGCGAAATTGAGTTAAATAATAATCTTACAGTTGAAAATACAATAAGCTGGTTAGAACCTAATAATATTTATAGATTGTGTATAAACTTCAATTTGCGGTGGAAAAACAAACACTTGCAAGATGTTTCGAAGTCAACATTAATCATTCGTATGAATGAACCCACAGACTTTGTATCTATCTACCCTGAACCTGATGTGCGTACATTGTCAAGCATAGAATATTATGATGTAAGTAAGTTGAAAAACATTCAATCGCATGGAATACATCTTCTTGCAGACAGCTTGGAGAATAAGAACAAACATGACCTTATCATGTTATTCCTTGCTGCAATTCTATCTATTTTGTTATCGGCTACTTTTTCTATTTTATGGAAGACCGTAAAATTTGTAACGATAAAAATGCGAGACAAACAAAGAAAGTAAATAGAGTTATGGAAAAGAAAGCGTTATATATTCGCCTGGATTCATCCCCATTACCGAAGAAAAGCGATAGAATTATAGTGAAAGACTTTAACTTGGAGAATTATTTCTGTGCTTTGCTGGGAAAAAAGTTATTGGAAGATCATACAATAATTCAATCAATTCTTTATCCTGGAAAAATAGTTTCGGATTTTAGGAGTTCATCTATCAAAAGTTATAATGCCATCATAAAACAATGGGAGCTACTACTTGTAAAATTGCTGTCTGGCAATAATAAGGAGGAGTGTTTTATATTGAAAATACCGTCTTCTTATTTTGAATGGCTGTCACATCAAGAAGACAAAATTTACAGCGAAACAGGTAACTCACAATCTTATTGTTTGCCTTTTTTGAGAGAGTTCCTTTATGCTGAACTAATCAAATCTATTTTGTTAAAACGTATAGAACATACATTAGGTAAAATCAATGAAGTTATTGATCTTATTGTAATTGGGTTACGCTACAGGCAGCGACTTATTGATGAAAAGCAATTGAGTAATTACATAAAATCACTTAACAGTCAATTGGAAAAATTGACTGTCATACATCGGAAAGATTTTTATATAGATACCCGCAAAGTGTTTGGTAGATTTGCTGATTTTTGGAAGACACTGAAGTAAAATATGTAAATGATGGTCTTTCTAATGGCCGCTTTATAATAGTTGAACGACAATTAAATCATGAATTATAGGCATCTCAAAATTAGATTACAATCTCCTGTGGAATAACATTTATGTTTGGAGCCACAAAGTGGGACGTGCGGCAACTCGTCCTATATTGCTACTATGGTACATCATGCGCAGTCCGGCAACACCTCGTAAAGATAAGCTTGCGATTTTTGCAAGCCTTGCTTATCTTGTGCTTCCAATTGATGTTTTAGATGCTAAGCGGCTTCCTATTATTGGGTGGCTTGATGAGATTGTATCGGTGGCTGTGATGATACAAAAGATGGCGAAATATATTACACCGGAGATACAACGAAAGGTTAATACCATCTTAGACAAGTGGTTTCCTGAATATGTCCAATATGAGATTGTAGAGTTATGAAAACTGTATTTTTTAAATATAGATTTCAATTCGGGATAGGTTGTTGTGTACTTCTCTGCTTGTGTTCATGCAAACGTCCATTGGAATTACGAGAAGCATTCGACAAGGTTTCCAAGATAGACCGCTTTGAAATAGAAGAATACGAGAGTGACAGATACGGCTTTCCCGAAAGTTTCGGAGAAGCGATAGTGTGTGTACATCCCAACTCTTCCTGTCGTGAGAAGGTAATAAGCGTACTTTCCAAACTCCCCCAAAAGTCACTTGCGTTTAAGGCAACTATAGATGGACAAATTGACCGTTTCTATATTGCATCCACTTCCTTGACAAACAATCTCCTGTTTATGCACATCGGTCAAGGAAGTGGAGATGCTGTGCTGATTCTTTTTTCGAGTGCAGATTTAGTGGAAGCAAAAAGATTCTTATCCCAATTAAACGGGTATCATCGAAGTAAGCAACATACATAGGTAATATTTCACTATTGCCAATGTTTTCTGTGTACTATATGTTCATTTTATGAATTAAGCAACTCGTTTGTATAATAAATAAAATAAAAATATAGTTATACTAGAACAGGAAACGTAAAGCATTTAGGTATTATTCGTTAAGATGCGAAATATGAACAAAGAGAGTATTACTATGATACTAAGCCAAAGTCTGGGGCACCTTTTCTACTGTCAAATAAAATATAGTTAGGTGATACAAAAGTATTTCCAAGGAGATAAAAAATAGAATAAGTATCTAAACTTTTATTCTTTATTAACATATTAGATATCATAAAACCGCCACACCCCATAATAACATCAGCTATAGCGAAGAATGATATTGAATGAACGGTTGTTAATGATCACAACCAGAACTGTAAAAAGCCTACAATTATAAAAAAACATCAAAATATAGTTCATTGCTGAGAAAGATTTTATCCGTACAATAATATTTGCAGGAAAAATATCTTTTCTACATGTCGATTTCTTATGCTTATTATAAGAATTGAGCCCCTCTTTATTTTAACTTAAAGTATTTATATTCAAACAGGAACAAACTCTTCCCTGATAATATAAAAATGCCGAAGTAGAACCTATTAAGAAATAAACCTAAGTACTTATCTTTTATATAGTGACTTTAGCTGTAACATAAACTATAAGCTAATTTGTAACATAGACTGTAACCCAGGCTGTAATTTACAAGACATTTTCCTTTGATTATTAAAGCATTACATGCAACTGTAACCTATTCTTTATTCCCAAATAGCATAGATTTAGTCTATTAGAGTATGCCTTCCATATGCTTCACATAACAGGTTACACGACAATAATCCCAAAGAATATAAAGAGAAGCAAACTTTGGTAGCTAATCCATTTCAAACACAAAATCTACACAGATCAGCTTCATTACATGATACAATAACAACATACATCCCGGAAATTCTGTGAAAATTCAGCATAGCCGATCCGGGATGAACATTGAAGAAAAAGATGATACCGGGACCTTACCCTTATCAATATTGTAACCCATTTACAAAAACATAAATAGGTTACAAGAGAGGAAAGGACGCTTCCTGTAGGAATAGGTATCAGCAGAGCAATGATGACAGGTTACACTGAGGCTCTTCCGGGTTGATACATTGCAGGTACTTATTGACAGTTTTTCTGCACAAACCCAAGGCTTTGGCTATATCCTCCTGTTTCAGCCCTTCTTCGTACATTTGCTTCATACGCTGTAATATCCCAGATGTTACCTTCCTGCGTTTGTCCGGTTTCACAGCAGAACCGGTTACCTCCTCCACCGTTTCAGGCCTCTCATCCTGGAGAACCGACTCACTTGAAGCAACAGAGACTTCAAAGATATCTTGCTCGAGATCGGGAGAAGTAACGGGAGTTTTCCGGGATTTCACAGGTAAGGGTAACGCATCCTTTTCATTCATCCTGCCGACAAAGTGAAAAAACAGGCCACCCTCTTTGCTGATCTTAAGAACAGGCACCTCTTCATTTTTCTCCCCGCTCCTTGATTTGACAACCTTAAGGAAACGGTATTCTCCTCCCTTCCGGCATGGACACAAGGCTACAATAGTATGGGCTATATTCTTGAGTTCCTTCGTACCTATAATATCCTCCGAGTATACAGGCTTCCATGGCTTGTCTGTATTGACAAAGCTCAGAACAAAGACAGTCAGGCAATGACCTCCCTGTCGATAGTTTACTATAATACTTTTCAGGGATTTATAAAACTTCTGCATACGATGGGGATTGTCGCTTCCATCATAACAGCCGGGATGGTCAATGATGATCGTGCGGTCTTCCCTGTATTTGCTTTCTTCCGCGCGCTGACGGATGTACTTTTCCAAATCATCAATGGATGATATCTCTCCGGAAGGAACCACGGTAAAAGTGTCGGGATAATTGACGTCTCCTCTCCCATAACGTTCATACAGTTCGTCCTCACCGTTTTCTCCGTCAAGGTACTCCACCCTCTGCTTCGTGGCGTCCCACTTATCACCCAATATGCTCTTAACTATCGCATAGGGCGCGGATTCTTTACCCCCAGCCATCGCCAGCCCCATTTCTACAGAAAAAATGGATTTTCCCATACCTGTCTGCGCACAGATTACATGGAGTTCTCCCGGAGCGAAAAGACCTCGTTGGTGGGACGCTGCGCTTTGTCCCTTGTTACGTCTGAAAATATCATTCAGTGTTATGGATTTGACGTTTCTAGAGGGCTGCTGGGAAGGCTGAACCTCCTTTTCTTTCTTTGGGAAACGGGTCTTGATAATATTAAAGAATTTTATACCCTCTCTGATTAATTTTAGGCATGCATTACAAAAAGCAACAATATCTGTTATTTTTTTTATTGTATTATTTTTCATAAGTCTTTATTTTTAAGTTAAATTCAGCTCCTATGTGCATAAAAAATGCAGGGGCTTAAAAAATAGGGCGCGAATGTACTACTTTATTTTGAATCAGACTGTATATATGAAGAAAAATACAGTCATTAACATATTTTACATTAGCCCCGTATGCTTTTGTTGCAATCTCTCGTAAAATTTGTGTATTACCCCAATAGGGGACTTCTGTGAATTATACATCTCTTTATCGTTTTAGCGTTAGGTGGAATAGATTGTTTACCATTGTCTCCAAGGAATCTGCTTCTGAGTATAATTGTTATATCATAGAATAATGCTTCAGGTTACAACTCCCATATAATATATCTTATGTAACTCTTCTTGAGAATTTGTTGATTCGTGTGTTGTTGATAGAAAGGATTACAAAAAAGGCAGCCTAAGCTACCTTTCATTTACCTTCAATCCAACTATTTACTTACATCCCAATCAAAAGAATAGACATAACCATTGATAGGTATATTTATAGTTAGAATCTTTCCCTTTTTTCTTTTAATGTTCATATATCCTATTATACCCTCATTGGGATGTACTGTTGTCTTCTTCAGATATCCTTGCCTTTTTATTTCCCTATCATTATCCATCATTTTACCCAATGTTTGTAGTTGGTAAGATGATGCCATATTAGCTTGAAAAGCCGCATTTGCATCATAATGGTTGGTCACTGTTGTATAAGCGGTACCATTTGACGAATACGATGTGGAATAAAATGTAGAATATCCGGCACTTCCTGCACTAAGCCCAGAAGAAAAGCCATATAAGGCCATAGCCCAGTTTTGAGACTTTCTTATCTTTTTCTGAAAAGCTTCATTTGTGTATACCATTAATTGATAATTATCTCCCCTATTAGTCAGCAAATGAGAAGTAACATCATCCGGCGTAAATATGACCGACGAATCACACTGATTCTTGATGAAAATATCAACCCGATAATATTTTCCATAATCATCCTGCGTTTCATAAGTCGTAAGGCCAACAATAAAACCATTCACATTTCTATATGCCCAAAGATTTCCATCATTATATTCTGTCATAACCGTAGAATCATTTTCTGATAGAATTAAAGTTTGTGCTTTGGATATTATTGAAATACACACAAAAAGAAATAAACATATATATTTCATACCTTCAATATAATTTAGATAAGTTACATCATAAGATGAGATTAAAATATAAATACAAAATTATAAATAATATGTGAAATATCCAAAAATAATTTAGCTGTAAAAAATAATAGAGAAGTAATCTATAAATACTAGCGTATTATATTTCCTTTTTCATTACCACATAATCAAATTACAGCTTATTCCTACCCCAACATGCCAACCGCCCGGATAACAAAATTCTGCCTGTAAGCCTAACCCACAAAACTTCTTCTTCGGGATGATGATATTGTCATTCGTCACAGTCTGATACATGGTTTTAGGAAACACTATCAAGCTGTCCTGTCTCGGACGATATCCACTTACCATACACATTAAAGACTGTCTTCATAATAAGCCTATGTCATTGAACTGCCGTGTCGCCTATACACATCAGGCTCACTGTCTGCATATCCTTTCGTGACCTCATTCCGGACAAGCATTCTCCAGCAACTCCATACAAAATGGAAAGTATAAAAAAAATCCCTGGCAAGCTGATCGGTGTAAGTCCATCACGTTTCAGTGACTATATTCCGACAAATGTGAACAAATTTCAAAAGAGGCCCGTGAGATCAGGCGGAAATTGAATATTGATGCCAGTATCGTATTAGGAGTATAATCCTGACAGTTTCGGGATATTTCACATCCATAAGATTAACGGCATTTCATTTCTTGGGGTTAGCCGAAGGCGAAGAGTAAGTGAACGGAGTGAGTAATGACATACATAACTGAAAGACAAAAGAGAAGTGTTATAAAAAAGTGTGCAAATCGTGTACATTTTATAATAGAAGTACATTTTTTGTAGTATATTTTATAACACATACTATCCTGACGGCTATGTATTATCTGCTATGTACCCCTCTGTCTCTGACTTACCCGATGAAGAAAGAAAATAAGAGAAACTATTCTGCATAGTCTCCCTTATTTCAATCAAGTAATTCCGATTGATTTATGTTTTCTGTGGCAATTCAAGTCCCGCCCTGATGATCAGCCTTTTTACCTGGGTTATCCGGAATTTGCAACCTTTGGAGGTAACAAAGCCTTGCCGGTTTAAAATTCCGGTCATTTCGGACAAGGACTTCCCCTGCATGAGCAATGAATGCAGCATGGCAATGGCTCTCATATTATTCGGGTTATTGTCCGCCTTGTTCTTGTTGGTCTTTACGCTTTCCCCGATAGCCCGTTCAAGGTTATTCGTCAGGTTCTCGGATTTACCAAGCCTGCATCCTCTCGCTTTCTTGACCTGTAGCGATTGTCTGGTTCGCTGGCTGATCAGTCCGGCTTCATACTCTGCTATGCTGCTGATTATATGAAGAACCAGTTTGTTAGCCTGAGGAAAATCACAGAATACAATCTCCACATCACTCTCCAGCAATTTGCTGGTGAAAGCTACATTCCGGCTTAATCGGTCCAGTTTGGCTACAATTAAGGTAGATCCTGTTTTTCTGCATTCCTCCAAAGCCTCTATAAGTTTTGGCCTGTTGGATTTACGCCCACTCTCTGTTTCAATATACTCAGCAATCGGCTTTTTATCCTTCAAGTGATTATGTATAATTTTTCTTTGAGCCTCCACTCCCAATCCGGAGATTTCCTGTTTTATCGTGGACTGTCGGAGGTAGGCAATATAAGTTTTTACTTTCATTTTTACATATTTTAATAGTCGGTTACAAATACCAAACGAACGTTCAATATCTGTCACCTGAAGTTTATGAAAAAGAAATCCTGTGAGATTTTGAGGTTTCATAGATTCCAACTTCTCATAGGATTCCGATTATTTCAGATTCGGTTATTTTTGAAAAATACTATTCTCTTATAGTTCCATACTCTTCAGAAATCCTTTTTTCATAATTATCCGTTTTCTCCACATTCTCGTCTATCACAGAAACGAGCATATCAAAGTAAACGTCTTCTATTACATTCTTTTCTCCTTCAGAATCAGGAATAAGATGTACTTCAAAGAGATCCTTTCCTTCATCGAGAACGATTTGTACCATTCCCGTATGCTTGAATCCCTGCACATGAAATTCCAGTCCGCCTTTGACCGGTTTTATCGTATCCATATCTACTCCCCACGACATTACTATAACAGGTTGTGTCTTTAGGATTGACCATATATATCCTGCCAGTTTCAGATCATAATTTTTGTTTTCCATATTCGATTTTATTTAAGTTGTAATATTCAGTGTAAATTCTCCGGTAATCCTCCATATCCAGTTTCGGAAAAACGGAGTGGTACATATAATAGAGGTCTTCTATGCTCCATAATTCCCCCTGATCGAGCAGTGCAAATATTTCGTCTACAGCTTCGTCAAATTCATCATAACTCCTCCATCGTCCGTCCAATATTTCTACCTGGTGTGGATAAGTGTCAGTACAATTCTCAATGATATGCTCTACCAGTGACAGACAGTTCATGAGGTCTTTCTTTATCGTAAACTCATGGTCCGTATGCGGTTCGTAATATCCACAGCTGAGATTGATGCAACTGACCTGAAGCCCCCGTTCCTTTAGTTCCTGCACATCCGTCATCATTCCATGTGTTTCCTTGTAACCGAACTTTTTATATCCGGCAGCTTTTAGGAACCCGGGAGAACATAATGATGTCCAACCTATTTCATTAATAATATCCTGATATCCCCGTCTGTCAGGCTGTATAACAAATCGGCAGTCATTGAAAAAATCCATCACCGCTTTTCCTGAACCGACACATCCCACCTCTTCACTGACAAAGAATGCCAGTTTTAAGGTATCATACTTTTTCAGACATTTGAGTGCTATCCATATTCCGTTCTTGTCATCGGCTCCGAGTCCTTCCTGTCTTTTATTCCGGGAACTGTAACCGAATATGATTTCTCCCGTTTCGACAGTCGTGAAGTCTTTTGAATGTAACCTCTGCACCTGGTCAAGATGTGCTACGATACAAGGGTATGATTCCGCCTCTCCCTTTGTTATATACAAGTTCCCGGTGATATCCGTTTCTATTTTAATACCGGGAATTCTCTTGGTATAATTCCATATAAACTTGATCATCGCCCGTTCTTTTCCGCTCGGGCTATAAACCTTGTATAATTTCTTAAGCAATTCCATAATTTTTATTTTTTTGTGGGTTAAACATTTATTTCATTCATCTCGTATGCATAAGGCAGTCCTGTTTCCTCATCTATCCCGTCATAAAATATGCCGTTCAATTTATGAAGTCCTCCCGCTTCCAGCAGTCTTTGTGCTGATTCTACGGATATTGCCTTTCTCTCATATTCACAGAGGATATGGTTCCATACCCGGTATATGGTTATGTCTTCTGCATTCTCATAGTATTCCTCATCATAATCGGAATAATGCCAGTTTTCCTTTTTATATGTCTGTTCCGCTTTCTTCCGGCATTCTTCACAGCAATAGTCCTCTTCCGTTATTTCTGAATAGTATTTATCCTCTTTCAGGAAATCCTCTTCACATTCGGAGCATGATAGTACGTCGGAGTCATGGTGGTATTCTTCCAGTTGCTCTATCCATGTAAATTCTCCCAGATTCTCTACATCACAATAATATTCCTGCCCATGATAATATACGGTGGTGGTTTCACGACAATTGTATTCATGGAAATCATCGTATTCCTCCTCACCATTCAAAGAACCGTCAGTAATATCAAGTGCGATGTCGCCACTTCCGTAATTGTCCGCCGTTCCTTTAGATTCATTGTACCACTTGAATGAATCCTGGTAGCTTAGCGTGTCATCCCAGTCCAGGTCACATTCTATCCTGAATTTCCTGTCTGACAATGAATTCTCCTCCAGGTCAACAAAAGCCCTTGAATCACCACATCCGGCACCGACTTTCTTGTAACCGTCAATGTGTCCTCCCTTTATCAGAGCATCTATTAAAGCACGTTTGAGGGAATTGTTCTCATCGGTAGCGTATTGTCTTTCCGCCAGTCTCCATATTTTTCCGTCCTGGTCCGTAACCTTGTTGTAGATGACACACCTTGCTGTCACCTTTCCTTCTTCATTGATCAGGTATGCCGCGCTTGCATCGACTGAATTCGTATAGAAATAATGCAGTTTCCTGTCTACCATGCAGGAATGAAAATCTCCCATACAAGAGGAGGATGAGTATATCTTCTCGAAATTCTTGTCTACGCATAACCTGTTTTTAGGGAGCCGCCCCGTTGTATAAGTCTGCCAGTCCGCCGAGAATTCCTCACATAGGTAAGTCACTACCTGTTCCGGAAGGGTTTTACCAAATTCTGTTTCCAGTATGAGCGAGCGGTAGAGTTTCCCCGCTTTCATTTTAAACACCTTTCCTCCGTTCTCATGGTTAATGTAGCGGATTGACCTGGTATCCCCGTCTTCACATAGCCCTTTCAGTCCGTCCGTTTCAAAGTTTGCGGAGTAAAAGAGTTCTCCGTCCAGCTCCAGAACATAACGTAATGACATATCTGAGTGCCCGCTTATAATTATTGTCCGGGTAATGGTCTTCTTCAGTTCCGCCATTGAGGAAATATGAAGCAGCGTATAATTGTTTGTCCCTATTGCTTCGTGTAGTAATCTCTTGTTCCTGATATATGCCAGCAGTATCTTGTTCTTTCTGCTGCATACTCCGTTTCCATGCTTGACAATTCCAAACATGTCCTTGAATTCTTCGTAATTTTTAAATTTGTAGTATAACATAATCTTTCTTGTTTTAAAATGTTGGTAAATAAAAAAGGAGGACACCACGTTGATTGTGATATCCTCCTCAGATATAATTCCGGTATGTTTCAACCGTCTCTCAAATGAATGGAATATGTAGTTCTTCCAGCACTTCCATTAACTTTTTTGCACCTTCTTTGGATGCTTCATTTCTTAGGTCCGTCCTTCTTTGAGGATCTGCATACACTTTCAATATCTCTACAATAGTCCTGAATAATGTCTGTTGTAGGGTTTGGTGAAATGTTGTCATTGCAAGTGAGAATCGTTTTTCATTCCACCCGTAATCATTCAAGGCCCTTGCCAATTCCTGTGCCGCCTTGAACTCTCTGCTGTTTTCAAGTTCAAATCTTTCCATAATGTTGTATTTAATTTACTCGATGTTTTTATTTCTGTCTGATAACTGGTATATAGACTCCATTATCGATAAAAGTTTGTATAATACTCCTTTCCTGTTGTGATAATATTCTGTTTGCTGATATTACTGCTCTTAAATCCCCGAATTCTTCTAACAGGATTGCTATTGTATCCGATTCGGCTATTGTACTGTATGCAAATGGTCTTCTTTTATTAGGTAAGTACCAACTTACATCTCCTTGTTTTCTTCTATTCATATTTTCTTGTTTTAATGATAAATGAAAAAGAGGATACCACCATTCTTCCTTGGTGATACCCTCTTCGGATATAGCAGTCAAATCATATTCTTCCGGTCATCCTATAAACCAGGAATATGCCTCGTCCCTGTGGTTCAATGCTTCTGTCAGTCCCACTGATACTTCCGTTGCGTTTACACTACGTCCCAGAAATGAATCGAGATAACTGTTCTTGTTTGCTCCTGTTATAAGGTTATAGAACATCCACATGCTCAGTTCACCGTTATTTCCGGCAAAGTTCTCATCGTGGATATATTGTTTAGCCACATTGTTGATCTGACTGTCTGTAATAAGCAGTCTCGGCAATGTCCTCTGTTGGTGCTGGGGGAGGTAGTTGTATAGCCTCATTCTTCCCAGTATCTGGCAGAACTGTTTTTCACTCAGCATTGTATCACCCAGCGATTGCATCAGGTGAATATGTTTTGCTACATTGTATTGTCCGAACAAGTCCAGGGTGAATTGATATAGTCCCCTCGAACTTGTCGCTTTGATTTCCTCCTTGTACCCGTCTGTTGATAAACATTGGTTGGTACAGGCAAGATTGAGAAATCCGACGGCGATATTAAATTTCTGTGCTGTCATTTTTCCGCTTAGATTATCCCGTGCATAGCTTTTACAGCCTGTAATGCACAGGTTCAGTCGATTTCCATTTACGTTCCGGCTGATGCTCGGAATCTCTATGTTGAAAATCATTCTTTCGTAATACATTGTCTTGTCAGATTCCAGTAGTTGATCTACTCTTTTGTTGATCGCCTCCGGGATACGCCCTCTGACAATGTGCGATGTTCTTATCTCGGGACTGCAAATTGTTTCCCCATGATAAAAGTCTCTGGTCGCTTCATAGACGGATTCTATGAAACTTTGATGTGATATACATACCTCGTTGTCCTTGGCAAAGGTGGGTATGATACAATCGTTCTTGAGATGATCCAAAGTCACCTCTGTTGTGTTCGCTTCGATAAATGGTGAACGTTTGTGTGTATGTTCCGTGATGAGCACTGCATCTTCTGCTTCTCTTTTCCATTCGTTAGCTTTTGCCACCCTTGTGGATGGTAATAATAAATTGGTTGTTTCCATATTTTTGTAGTTTTTAATGGGTTAATAAAATCCGATAAAAGAAAAAGCCAAGAGGGTTATTTCTTTGCTTTTACAAATATTCCTCTTAGCTTCTTGATTCCCTTGAGTATGGATGTTGTTACCTCAAGGATGGTTATAATTACGTCCTGTGCCTTATCATAATCCATTCACTAGACGTTCTATGGGTTCTCAGTTGCTACATTGCCTGTATCAACTTTACTTGCAGCATCTTTTTTCTTCCTTTTGCTGCCATACTTCTCTACAAGTTCCACAATAGTTGAACCTGCCACGATGATCTCAGCAATGTATGCTGCGATTCTGATTCCTTTCATTAAATGTTTCATTTTTCTCTTGTTTTTTTGTTGGTTAATAATATGTTCTTGTTCTCTTGTCTTTTATTCTTATTTCTTATTCTTGTCATATATAAGGGTTTAAGGTGAAGAGGGAAGGAGAAGAAAAAAAATAAAGAGCCGTTATCAAGACTCTTCGTCCTGACTTGGCTCTTTGATAGACTGTCATACTTTCATTACTCAGACTGTAGCTGTGGTAATTACTGGTACCGCTGCTATCCTTCGAATTGAATCGCCCAATGATCTTCTAAGTATTGGGATCAACCCGGAAATTGTTTAATCTTGTTTGAAGCTGTGTGCACCATTTACTACCGGTGCAATCTTCGTGCTTCAATTTATTCTCATCTATAAGAGTTTGAGGGGGTGAGAGAGGGAAGAAATGAGGTACTGTTAGATAATCTTGTATAATTGTTTTGTTTTTTATATTAATAGAATGGGGAACCCTTTTTGATTATACTTATAGGAGATTGAGTTAGTGTATTGTTGTTATGTAATAATTGATTAAACTATATGCTGCTTATATTAGTTCTTACTTCAATAAAAGAAAAAGGTAATAACAGACAATATAGGAAAATTATCGATAGTCTTGGACAAAAATAAGTATCAACTATTGAAGCCATACAATGGATATTACTTATATTTGCATGTATACTTTAAAATACTAGGTTATGAATATAATAGCAGATGAAATTAAACTAAAACAAGATGTTGTAACATATCGAGTTTGTGAAAAAATAAAAGAATTGGCTTTGGATAGTTCTGCTGTACTGTATTATAATTTTCCATTATATCGTGGAGAGCTACCAGAAGATTTAATACAAGCACAATTATTGTTAGCGTCTCCACAATACGGTATATTATATTTTAAATGTTTAGAATCAAATAGATATTTAACAGAAGATGAAGAAATTTATTTGGATGATTTAGATGTTAGTATTATTAATCGTTTAAATAAACGTAGTGAGTTAAGAAAAGGGCGTAGAGAGCTTAAATTTAATGTAACCCTTCTAATTATATCAGACAAAGATGAAATAATTGATGATAGAAAATATGTTTCTTTACCTTGTTTGAAGCAGGCTATAGAAGCGAACAAAGATACATCATTAACAGATGAGGAATTTAATATTTTATTGAGCTGCATTGATGGAACCTCACGTTTAACTACCAAAAAAGAGCGTAAGATTTCCTTTAATAATGAATCAAAGTTAAAAGCTGATGTACTTAATCGGATTCAAAATAAGGAGGCTGCTTTTGACTTAGAACAGAAAAAGGTAGCTTTAGTAACTATTGATGGTCCTCAAAGAATAAGAGGGTTGGCTGGATCAGGGAAAACTATAATATTAACAATGAAAGCTGCCTTATATCATATGGCTCATCCTAACGAGGATATCTTATATACATATTATACAAAGTCTCTTTTTGGACTAATAAAAAATTTAATAGAACGTTTTTATCGTGATTTTGCAGATAATAGAGAACCTAACTGGAAGAAGATTCATATATTACATGGTTGGGGAGGTATTGAATTAGGAGGAGTATATTCTACTGCATGTATGGACAATGGGATTGAGCCTATTACATACAATGTTGCTAGACAGTTTTCTGCAAATCCATTTGATTATGTTTGTAAATCCATTTTAAAAACAGGTAAAATAATTCCCAAATATAATTTAACATTGATTGATGAAGGACAGGATTTTCCTGATCATTTTTATCAATTATGCTATGCTCTCTCAAGAGAAAAAAGAATTGTCTGGGCATATGATGACTTCCAAAATATATTTGATATTAATTTACAAGATGAGAAAAATACTTTTGGAAAGGACCAAAATGGAAATTATTTAGTTGACTTTTCTAAAAACAATAATCCTCTTCAAGATATTGTGTTGCACACATGCTATAGAAACCCAAGAACAGCATTGATTGCTGCTTTTTCTTTAGGGTTAGGTATCTATAATTCAAAAGTTTTACAACGTTTAGAAGATAATAACCATTGGGAATTATTAGGGTTTAAAGTCGAATCAGGGCATTCGAATGTTGGAGAACAAATGGTAATATCTCGCCCTATAGAGCATACTCCTAATATAATGAATCAAGAATTAGGAATATATACAATAAAAGTAAGTTCCTTCACAGATTATGCTTCAGAATGTAAATTTGTAACACAATGCATAACACAAGACATTCAAGATGAAAAATTGAGACCTGACGATATTTGTGTTATTTGTCTTGATAATCGGAACATTAATGCTTATTATAGTTTATTGTCTAAAATGTTAATAAGAAACGGAATTTCTACATTTAACCTTGTTGATGCTCCAAACGCCAATAAACACTTTTTTTATGAGAATAATGTCACTTTATCTACAATAAATAAGGCGAAGGGTAATGAAGCTGGGATGGTTTATATTATAGGTGCTGATGTCGTTTTTATAAATCGAGATAATGTTATATTAAGAAATAAACTATTTACTGCTATTACACGAACTAAAGGTTGGGTGACAATAACAGGAGGAGAAAAAATAAAATACTGCCTTGAGGAATTGAATAAATTAGAAAAAAATGATTTCAAATTAGTTTTTACTCAACCAAGTAAAGAAACAACTAGGACCATTGAAAGCGGGAGTAAAGTTCAACAAAATTTATTATTAGATGTACAATCTAAAATAGATATTCTTGTTAATAGCGGGTTAAGTCTTGAGGATATTATGCAACTTATTCAAAGAAAAAAATGAACGAAGCTACTTTTAATATATCAATTAAAGATGCTGCACTTATTTTAAAAAAAATGAAATTCTTAAAGCGTAGGAAGGAAATTGGAATAGGAGTATATTCTTCAGCATCATTAGATAGTGTAAAATTGGGTGATTTAAAGAAAATTCATCAAACAGCGATAGATAATAATGATTATGAGCTATTGTTAGATGATGATTCCATTTTTCAATTTAGTAAGGATGGAGATAAGCTTCGTTATGCTTTTATCCAATCTCAATCGGCTTATTTTTCCTTTACGGATTTTCTGCTAGAATTATTTGATGAGGAAGATATTCCTATTGATGAACAAGTATTAGAGGAGATGAAGGTAGATTATGCAGAAGACTATGAGCAAAGAAGAGATGAGCAAAAAATAAATGTAGGGGCTATGTATATTCGATATGATGTGGATCGTAATGGGTATAGGCCTAATTTACATTCATATGCACATATTCACATAGGACTAAATAATAGTTTTCGATTACCTAGTGCCATTATATTAACTCCATTGTCTTTTGTTTTATTTGTTATTAGGCATGTTTATATTTCACGTTGGGAAATTGCTATAAATGAGAATATTATAAATGAACATATATTCCAGTTCAAAAAAATGTGTAAAAATATTCCAGAAGAATTGTGGCAAATGAGTGAGCAAAGAGAATTGTATGTTGTATAATATTGTATCTACACAGTAGACGTGTAATTTTAGCATGGACTTCTAAATAGAATTATTAATTCGATCGATATTTATATTCTTAGGTATTTGGGGGGCTTTATATTCTAAAAAGTACTTTACTCTTTGGAATTCCAAGGCATTTTGCTTACCTTTGTGTTAATCAATATATTGAATATGAATAATAGTAATAATAACCAAATAATTCGCTTTGACTGGGCGATGAAGAGACTCCTCCGGAATAAGGCAAACTTTAGTGTACTTGAAGGTTTGCTTACTACGTTATTGGGTGAGAAAATCGTTATCCAGAAGCTTCTTGAAAGTGAAAGCAATCAGGAGGATGAATATGACAAGTATAACCGTGTCGATATGCTCGCCGAAAATTCTAAGGGTGAGCTTGTCTTGATAGAGGTGCAGAATAACAATGAATATGCATATTTTCAACGTATGTTGTTCGGTACTTCTAAATTGGTGACTGAATATATCAACAGAGGGGAGAGCTATGACAAAGTACGTAAGGTATATAGTGTTAATATTGTCTATTTCTCGCTGGGACATGGGACAGATTTTGTTTATCATGGAAAAACAGAGTTTAGAGGTATTCATCAGGGGGACATTTTAGAACTGACTCCTTTCCAAAAGCAGACGTTTAAAGTGGATACAGTTAGTCAGTTATATCCTGAATACTATATCCTGAAAGTGAATGGTTTTGATCAGGTAGCCAAGAGCCCTTTGGAAGAATGGATCTATTATTTGAATACGGGGGAGATTCCTTCTGATGCTACAGCCCCCGGATTAGAAGAAGCACGTGAAAGATTAAAACTCGATAGTATGACGAAAGATGAATTAGCGGCTTATTATCGCCATTTGGATAATATAGTAATTCTGCGTGATAATATTTATACAGAGCGAGAAGAAGGAAGAGCGGAAGGTATTGAAGAGGGGCTGAATAAAGGGCTTATAAAGGGACGTGAAGAGGAGAAAAGAGAAAATGCTCGTAATTTAAAAAAGTTAGGAATAGCTATTGATGTAATTTCACAGGCTACTAGACTGTCTAAAGAAGAAATTGAACATTTGTAATTTTATATAATCACATATTAAGAGGGATATATGTCAGGTTGTATTTGCCATATTGTTCCTCTTTTCGTATTAAAACATAAATAAACCCTTTTTTAATAACGACTTAAAAACAAAGTCCATTTACACACTATCTCCTTTTTATATAACAACATATTCAAAATGGTAAACTAAACTTCAAAATTTTATTCTAGCATAATTACAATTACCATATTAAAGATTTAAGATTAAATATAGATTTGCGAGATATTACAAAAAGAACTACCTTTGCACCTGATAATTTAATGCCTTACAACTGTTTCGTTAACATTATTAAGAGATAGCTAACATATCTTAAATGATACACAAAAGTACTTCTGCACACAAACAAAAGTACTTGAACAACAAAAACGCTTAGGCTATTAAAGAGTCATAAAAAAATGATCAACAGAATAATAAAGATCAGTAATTAGTCATTTGCGACTTATTCACGACCATTTAATAATATAACAGTAACTAATAAACTGGAGAGTTCTTTAATATACTTGAATATCTAACTGTAACACAACAATCTATAATAGATTAGTAAGTGATTATGGGGATGCAATACTATTGCTTCTTATGGTATGACAGACACAATGGGTCGTATGCACTCTGACGCTCAGTTCGCTGGTTCTTCATCAGTTCCTGCTCACGTAGAAATGATGGGCTTCCTGGGAATTGGTAACAACCCTATGGTAGGTTGTACAGTAGCTTGTGCTGTAGACGTAGCTCAGGCTTTGGCTAAGTAATTAAAGTTACATTATATAAATAAACTCCTGTAGTCCATGTGATTGCAGGAGTTTTTTTATTTGTGGTAATTTGAAGTAGATGGTAGTTTTAGATACCTTATCTCACCTATCATTTAGAATTGTTGAATGATAGATTTATATACAATGAAAGCTACATTTACATAAAATCATAATCAAAAGAAGCAGCAGGAACGCTTGAACCAGCAGAAAGCTATGAGAGAGGGCAAATCGAAGAGTTAATATCTTTTGCCAACTCAAATCATTTATGAATAACTATTATAGTATTGATTAATAACAGATTGCTATAGTTTACAAGAAGCCGAAATGATAGGATTCTTGGGAATTGGTACCCCCCAATGGTAAGTTGCACTGTGGCTTGCGCTGTAAACGTAGCTCAGGCCTTAGCTAAGTAATAAAAGTTACTTATTATTATACAGGAGAGTATTTTTTATAAGGCACTCTCCTATTTTTATAAAAAAGATGATGATTGTTACAAATAATCTACACTATCGTTGTTTAGTTCTCTACAACAAATTCTTACCATGAACCAGCTTATAACATATCTTTGCAATGAGATAATAATATCCATAAATTATTAAAAAGAGAAGAGTATATAAAGAGAGAATTTTAGAAAATAAAGAATTACATAAAATAAACTCTCGAAAATAATCCAGTATGACACACATCGGACAAATTATTGAAAAAGAGCTCCATCGCCAAGAACGCTCGGTCACATGGTTCGCAAGACGACTCTATTGCGATCGAACTAATGTATATAATATATTTAGAAGACAGAGCTTAGATACAGAACTGTTGTTACGTATATCCATTATATTAGAATACAATTTCTTCCAAATATATTCTGATATATATAACAACAGAACATAGAAATATCTTCTACAACCTTGTATATAAAACAGCAACAATTAAAAGGATATTTATGTTTAAAGAGCATGTATCTTTGCAAAGTTTTTTAAGACAACCAAAGTATATGACTAAAAAGATTACACATTAAAAACAAAAAAGATGAAACAATTTAGAATTTTAAGTATGTTGATGATTGTGCTTATATCAAGCCTGTCATTTGTATCATGTGGAGATGATGATGATGAAACGTCTGGTGATTTCAGTGCCAGCATAGCAGGAGTTTATACAGGTAAACTCAAAGTTGGAACTAATGTTACAGCTGATGCATATGTAGTCACTGTCACCAAAGTATCTTCTTCTGTAGTAAAAGTTACCGCTGACTTCTACACAGATAACGGTAGTGAAAATTACAATGTTACTAAAGAAGGCAATCAATACATTCTTTCAAGCGAAAGCTCATCTGGTATCAACATAACTGTTACAGGTAAAGCAATGACTATAAGTTTCCTTAATAATGCAGGAAGTATGACCACTTTTACCGGAACTCGTGATTAAAGCCCACCAATCTTTACAGTAAAAGTAGAAATTCAGTAAAGGTTACAAATATCCCAAAGCCGTAATTTCCCTTTTCTTGAAAATGAGAAATTACGGCTTTTATAAATAAAAGCTATGAAAATTGTATATAACACTATTCTCTTTACATTACTATTTCTAGCCACAAGCTGTGATCATTCGGAGAAAATCGATGATATAAAACTTGAAATTTCACAAAACATCTTCCGCAACATCGACAATAACGGAGGGAAAATAACTGTTGCTATCACATCTAATTCTGAATGGATCATCGCAAATTCAGCTGATTGGTGCATACCAGACAAATATCAAGGAGAAGGAAACGATATACTTACTATAAAAATTCTAGCTAACACCAAACATGCAAACAGACAAACTAATCTAATCATATCCGCCCAAGGGATAAACCAAACAATCAAGATTTCACAACAAAAAGGAGAAGTTAATCCAGATTTAGATAAAATACACTATCAATTACCCGTTATTTTCCATGTTCTTTATCAAAACGAAAATGACATAAATCAATATATAAAAGAAGACCATTTAAAAGATGTATTAGTGCGAGCTAACCATTTCTATCAATCTGAAAAGTGTGGAATTGATATAAATCTCGAATTTGTATTAGCAACCAAAGATAAGAATGGAACCACATTACCAGAACCTGGAGTAGAAAGAGTGCCATTTAATGAGCTTCCTATTGATTGCGAAAAGTTTATGAGAGATAATACAGGAAAATATACATCTTTACTATGGGAACCCAATGAATACATTAACATAATGGTATATCCTTTTACGGATTCGCAGATTTTAGGCATATCTACATTTCCATATAGTTTAAAGGACTTTTTTTTAGAAGGGACTCAACAAGTATCAGCTTCGTGGATCACTTTAGAGAATTTGAGTTTCCCATATTGTATATCGATCAATAGTTCATATATTTATGAGCAAAGTACAGATGAAAGAATTAATCAAAACGATGCTGCAATAACATTAGCACACGAACTCGGACACTATTTAGGATTACGTCATGTATTCTCAGAAGGAGGGACCACTTCAATGTGTACCGATACTGATTATTGCAAAGATACTCCCAGTTATAACCGTAGTGAGTATGAACAATGGCTTAACAATTTGGATAAGCAGAATAAATATCAATTAAAAGATTTAGCTAAACGATATAGCTGTGAAAAAGGAGAATATGAAGCACACAACATTATGGACTATGCATATTGCTTTTATAATGAAATAACTTTAGAACAACGAAAAAGAATACGCCATATCTTAAACTATAGCCCACTGATTCCAGGTCCCAAAGAAAGCAGAATAGATACCAGAGGCGTACAAGGCAGATTGAATTTGCCAATATGTATAATGAAATAACATAATCAGGTAAAACGGGGCAGCAAGTATTTCATCGACTGTTCCTCCATAGTAGTCAAATGTCAGGAATTTGACAATAACTAATTATCCGTTTTCTACATCACAATACAAAACTTTTATACAGGATAACTTGTTATTACAATATAACCAAACATCATGAAACGATGCTACTGACATTTTTAAACATACTGGCCACCATCATTGGCGTAATCAGCTTATTGATTGTAACCTATGGAGTATTCGTAGGATTCATCGCTTTTCTCCGTAACGAATTCAAACGGATCAACGGAACCTATACCATCAATAATGTCCGGCGGCTGAGAGCTGATTTCGGCAGTTACCTCTTATTGGGATTAGAATTTCTAATTGCATCAGACATACTAAAGACCGTAGTAGACCCGACTTTAGACGAACTGGCTATTTTAGGAGGTGTAGTTATAGTAAGAACTGTATTATCAGTCTTTCTGAATAAAGAAATAAAAGAACTAGCCGAAGAAGAAAATTCAAAAAGCACATAAATAGATTGGAATAAATAAAAAATGTATTACTTTTGCATGAATTCTTAATGACCTATGGTATGGAATATATCAATGAATTTCACAATGACTGAAATTCCAAAGAATATAAAGGACACGATATGAAAAAGAACTTACTATTATTACTTTGCTTGTTTTGTCTGGTCAATGTTTGCCATGCAAAAGCGAAAGACACTTTTACCGTTTTCCAATTAAACCTGTGGCATGGATGTACTAAAGTACCCAACGGAGATCAAGGCATTATTGATGTACTGGATCAGATGGATGCGGATGTCGTTTTTCTGTGCGAAATCAGAGACGGAAAACAGTTTATCCCTCATGTGATCGAAGAGCTGGAGAAGAGAGGAAAACATTACTATGGTGAAACGTTTGATCTTGCAATCGGTGTTTTGAGTAAATTCAAGCCGGACAGTTGGACCAAATGCTGCATCGTACCTGGTGACGAAGGTCGTGCTATGGTGAAAATGGTTGCAACAATCGAAGGCCAACCCGTATCTTTCTATTCTTGTCATTTGGACTACCGGCATTATCAATGCTATATGCCACGTGGATATAATGGTACTACCTGGAAGAAAATGGATAAGCCGATAACGGATGAAGAAGAAGTCTTGAAAGCAAACAGACAGTCTTTCCGGGATGAAACCATCCGTGCTTTTATTCAGGAAGTACAATCTGACATTCAACAAGGCCGCCCGATAATCATGGGAGGAGATTTTAATGAGCCCTCTCATTTAGACTGGCAGGCAGATACAAAGGATTTGTGGGATCATAATGGGGCTGTCATTCATTGGGACTGCTCAATGATGTTGAGCAAAGCAGGATTCAAAGATACATATCGCGAAAAATATCCCAATACAGTTCGATATCCCGGTTTTACATTCCCAGCCGGAAACAAACTCGCAGAAGAGGCTAAACTGGAAAAGTTGGCTTGGGCGCCTGAAGCAGACGAACGTGACCGGATTGATTTCATTTATTATTATCCATTGGAGTCGATGCTTTCCATGAAGAATAGCAAGTTGGTAGGTCCCTCCGAAACAGTTGTCCGGGGAAAAATAACAGAAAATGATTCTAAAGATAAGATTCTGACGCCTTCTTGTATTTGGCCCAGCGACCATAAAGGTAATCTTGCTACATTTAAGATTCGGAAGAAACGGTAATAGTATATTGAGTAGGGTGACATCTACAGGATGATATACATACTCTGTTACTACAGTCTCCTTTATCTCATCCGCCAAATAGCCTACTGGTCCATGCTTCTCTATTTGAACTCATGTTAGTGTTAATGTAAAAAGGTTGAATCTGACAACTTCCCCATAAACAAGATTGTTAATTAGAAACTAATTCATTATCTTTGCATTGAAAGGAGACAGCCACATGAAACTAATAGAGAACAATATCCAGAAGATTATAGACTTATGCAAGAAACATAAGGTACATAAGCTATTTGTGTTTGGTTCTATCCTTACAAATCGCTTTAACGACAACAGTGATATTGATTTAGTAGTAGATTTCAATAAAGCAGAAGTAAGTGATTACTTTGATAATTACTTTGATTTCAAATATGCTTTAGAGAATCTGTTTGGCAGAGAAGTTGATTTACTGGAAGAACAAACGATTAAGAATCCATATCTGAAGAAGAATGTGGATGCAACTAAAACTTTAATCTATGGATGACTTAATAAAGAAACACTTGCAAGATATTCTAACTGCCATTGAAGAAGTGGAAGGTTTCTTCGGCAATGCTCCTAAAGTTTATGATGACTTCTATAGTAACCTATGCCTTAGACGAGCCGTTGAAAGGAATATAGAAATCATTGGTGAAGCTATGAATAGAATACTAAAAGTTGATAAGGATATAGCTATAACCAATTCTCGTAAAATAGTAGATGCCAGAAATTATATCATACATGGCTATGATAGTCTATCTGTAGATATACTTTGGAGCATGGTTATTAATCATCTGCCAAAGCTTAGAAATGAAGTCATAACATTACTAAAGACATGAGATTAGTTACACAAAATTGTGGACAGTGCCGTATATCTGTTCTTTCGCACTCACACAGATGTATACTATTTGCACCATTAAAAATAGAAAAAGCCAGATTAAACCACCTGTTGATTTGCAACAAATGAGCTATCGTTCATTCCCGGACAACTTATCGATTAAGACAGCATCGATATCTTTTGCCAATTCTTGATAGGTCGCCAAAGGATCATCTGTATATACAACACGAATAATCCCCTCCTTGTCTGTAATCAATATACGGGGAATGGTATGGGAAGCAAAAAGCGAAAAGACAGCATCATCATTCTGAGCGGAAAAAGGCAAGGTAAACGAATGTTTTTCCCAATAGGCTTGTACTTCAGAGCCCGATTCCGAACGGCTGATACAAGACAATAATACACCCGGATTCTCTTTATATGTATCATAAACTTTCTGAATAACCGGAAGTTCTTTCTGACAATCCGGACAATCCGTATGAAAAAAGACAATCACTCCAACCTTCCCGCTAAATGACTGCGTATTCAACATTCCCCCATCACTCATCTCTACCGAAAACTGAGGAAGGGCGTCACCGGCAACAAGAGCAAAGTCTCCCCTATCATCATCATCGTCCGTGATACAGGAAGAAAAAACTGCCAGAACGATACATAGCAATATCACCACTTTGCTTCTTATTTCCACTTTCACATCTTTCTTCGTTAGTTATGTAACTCCCAAAAGCTCTATCTCAAATACCAATGTCGAAAAAGCCGGAATCGGACCGGATGCACGGGTTCCGTATCCCATCGTGTAAGGTATATAGATGATCCATTTATCTCCCGCACGCATCCGTTGGAGCGCCAGTTGCCAACCATCTATTACATCGCAGAGGCGGAAAGCTTCCGGACAATTACGTTCATAAGAATTATCGAACACCCGACCGTTAATCAGACTCCCTCTATAATGAACGGTAACAATACTCCGCACATTAGGAAAAACAGTCCCCGTACCGGTCTCCAAAACCTTATAATAGATGCCGCAAGGCAAGGCATAAATACCTTCCTGCGATGACAATTCTTTCAAGAACTCCAAATTCGTCTCTTTATATTCTTGCTTTCTTCCCATAAATACATGATTTGAATGTACAAAAGTAAGCAGATTTAAGAGAAATCTTCCATAAAAACTGTATATTTGTTTGTTGAATCATAAAAACTCATCGCTATGGGACAAATTAAAACCAGATGCAGCACTGCTGCCGGACTATTCTTGATTCTTTTGACAGTAATTGCGGGATTTTCGTCCTGTAAAAGTAATCAGAAAGACATTATTCCTTCTGCCGAATACGCTCCATACGTCAATGCTTATACGGGAGGAGTGATTTCGCAAAACTCAACGATACGCATAGAACTGACACAAGACCAGCCGATGGTAGACCTGAATCAGGAACTGAAAGACAATCCGTTCAGTTTCTCTCCTTCATTGAAAGGAAAAACGTATTGGGTCAGCAACAATACCATTGAATTTGTCCCCGAAGAAGGGGCACTGAAACCAGGCGCCTTTTACGAAGGAACCTTCCGCCTGGGAGATTTCGTCGATGTAGACAAAAAGCTGGAAGAATTCAACTTCTCCTTCCGCGTGCAGGAACGAAACTTTAGTATTCATACCGATCCGATAACCGTCACAGCCACCCAGCCCGACCAAGTGACCGTAACGGGTGAAATACGTTTCAGCGATGTAGTGAAAAAAGAGGAAGTAGAGAAAATACTCACAGCCGGAAGCGAAAAGAACAAAAGCTATCCGATTGAAATCACCCAGACAGATCACCCGACCCGATACGCATTTAGCATCAGTCAGATAATCAAAGAAGCGGAAGATTACCAACTGGAAATTACTGCCAAAGGCAATCCGGCAGGCATCGACCGTACCCAAAACGAAAGTATTCTGATCCCGGCAAAGAACAGTTTCCGCTTCCTGTCCGCCGTACGCATCGACCAACCGGAAAACGGAATTGAAATCATATTCTCCGACCCTGTATCCAACACACAGGATTTGAAAGGACTCATCGACGTTCCGGAAGTTTCTTCCTCTATTTTCCAGATCAAAGAAAATAAAGTATTCGTTTACTTCGAAACCGGCAAACTGAACAAACTGACGCTGAATATCCATGAAGGAATAAGAAACAGCCAGGACAAACCGCTGGGCACTTCCCACTCCATCTCATTCAGTGAACTGAACCTGAAACCGCAGGTAGAAATGGCTACTTCCGCCGCTATCCTGCCCGATTCGAAAAGTCTGATCATCCCCTTCCGTGCCGTCAATCTATATGCGGTGGATTTGAGCGTGATCCGTATTTTCGAAAGCAACGTATTGATGTTCATGCAGAACAACTCGCTCTCCTCAGCCAATGAATTGCGACGTTCGGGACGACTGGTTTATAAGAAGACATTGTGGCTGGCGAAAGATTCTTCCAAAGATGTGCACCGCTGGGAAGACTATTCGATAGACCTTGCCGGATTGATTCATCAGGAGCCGGGAGCCATTTACCGTGTCATCCTCTCGTTCCGCCAGGAATACTCCGCTTATCCTTGCGGGGGAAGTGAAAACAAGGAAATGCAGTTCGCGGACAACAAGTCTTCCGACAACCTGACCAAAGTCAGCGGAGAGACATTGTCGGAAGACGATGAAGCGGTATGGGACACTCCGGAAACATACTATTATTATAATGGCAGCGTGCCGATGGACTGGAGCCAGTACCGATGGACAGAACGGGATAATCCCTGCCATCCGTCCTACTATATGAATTCCGACCGGATAGCTGCCTGCAATATCTTTGCCTCCAATCTGGGAATGATTGTGAAACGTAATTCACTGAATAAGTTGTGGATTGCGGTAAATAACATTCTGGATACGAAGCCGGTAGCGAAAGCACAGGTAACAATTTACAACTTCCAGCTCCAGCCGATTGGAAAGGGAGAGACGAACGGTGAAGGGCTGGTAGAAATCACTCCGAAGGGAGTTCCTTTCATAGCGGTAGCCGAAGCGGACAAGCAAAAGGCATATGTACGCGTGGTCGATGGCGAAGAGCAGTCGGTCAGCCGGTTCGATGTGGGAGGAAAAGACATTCAGAAAGGTCTGAAAGGATTTATCTATGGCGAGAGAGGCGTATGGCGTCCGGGAGATACACTGCATATTTCCTTCATGCTGGAAGACCGGGAGAAACGTATTCCGGACAAACATCCGGTAGCATTGGAGATTTACAATCCAAGAGGACAGTTCTATACCAAAATGATCTCTACGCAGGGTACAAACGGATTTTATACATTTGCCGTGCCCACACAAGCCGACGATCCCACCGGATTATGGAATGCCTACGTGAAAGTAGGAGGAACTGCCTTCCACAAGAGTCTGCGCATCGAAACCATCAAGCCGAACCGTCTGAAGATTACACTGGCTTTACCAACCATCCTTCAGGCTTCGAGCAAAGACGTATATGCCCCGCTTACTTCTTCATGGCTGACGGGAGCCACCGCATCGCGGCTGAAAGCAAAGGTCGAAATGTCCTTATCAAAGGTCAATACGCAGTTCAAGAACTACGGGCAATACCTGTTCAACAATCCGGCAACGGACTTTACGACCGTCCGGGCGGATGTGTTCAACGGGGTACTGGATGCGGAAGGAAGAGCAGGCGTCAATATACAGCTTCCGGTAGCAACGGGTGCTCCGGGCATGCTGAATGCAACGCTCACCACCCGTGTTTTCGAACCGGGAGGAGATGCAAGCATTTACTCGCAGACTGTTCCCTTCTCTCCGTTCACATCGTATGTGGGCATCAATCTGAACCAGCCGAAAGGAAAGTATATCGAAACAGACAAAGATCATGTGTTTGACATCGTGACGGTCAACGATCAGGGACAGCCGGTGAACCGTTCCAATCTGGAATATAAAATCTACCGGATCAGCTGGAGCTGGTGGTGGGAAAACGGTGAAGAGTCTTTCGGAACCTACATCAACAACAGTTCCATCACTCCCGTTGCCAGTGGTAACCTGCAGACCACAGGAGGAAAAGCCTCCTTCAAGTTCCGCATCAATTATCCGGATTGGGGACGCTATCTGGTGTACGTGAAAGACCGTGAAAGCGGACACGCTACCGGAGGAACCGTCTACATCGACTGGCCCGACTGGCGCGGACGTTCGAACAAGACAGACCCGAGCGGCATCAAGATGCTCGCTTTCTCACTGGACAAAGATTCTTATGAGATAGGAGAAACAGCCACGGCAATCATTCCCGCAGCCGCCGGAGGACGTGCGCTGGTATCCCTCGAAAACGGTTCGACCGTCTTGCAGCAGCAATGGCTCGAAGTGTCCGATCAGGGAGATACGAAACTCACCTTCAAGATTACACCGGAAATGGCTCCGAATGTTTATCTGCATATCAGCCTGTTGCAGCCTCATGCGCAGACGGTCAATGATCTGCCGATCCGTATGTACGGCATTGCTCCGGTATTCGTAACCAACCGTCAGACGATTCTGCAACCGCAGATCAAGATGCCGGAAGTGCTGCGTCCGGAAACTGACTTTAACGTGACTGTCAGCGAGAAAAGCGGAAAACCGATGACTTATACACTGGCGATTGTGGATGACGGTCTGCTCGATCTGACTAACTTCAAGACGCCCGACCCGTGGAACGAGTTTTATGCACGCGAGGCTCTCGGCATCCGTACATGGGATATGTACGACGATGTGCTGGGTGCTTCCGGCGGACGTTACAGTTCATTGTTCAGCACAGGTGGAGATGCCTCGCTGAAACCGGCAGATGCCAAAGCCAACCGTTTCAAACCGGTGGTCAAATTCATCGGTCCTTTCTATCTTGCGAAAGGCAAGCAACAGACACATACGTTGAAGCTTCCGATGTATGTGGGCTCTGTACGTGCGATGGTAGTTGCCGGACAGGACGGCGCTTACGGAAATGCGGAAAAGACTGCATTTGTGCGGACACCGCTCATGCTGTTGTCTACTCTGCCCCGTGTATTGAGTACGCAGGAAGAAATTACCGTTCCGGTAAATGTATTCGCTATGGAGAACCAAGTGAAGAACGTGACCGTATCGCTGGAAGCATCCGGCGCAGGCGTACAGATCACGGGCAATCGCCAGCAGTCACTCACTTTTGACCAGCCGGGTGACCAACTGGCATACTTCACTCTGAAAACAGGCAGCAAAACCGGAAAGGCAACCATCCACCTGACGGCAAGCGGCAACGGACAGCAGACAAAAGAAACGATCGAAATAGAAGTCCGGAATCCGAATCCGGTGGTTACCTTACGCAACAGCCAATGGATAGAAGCCGGTCAGGAGGCCGAACTGTCATACACACTGGCAGGTTCTTCTTCGGCTAACAATCAGGTGCAACTGGAAGTCTCCCGCATTCCGTCGGTAGACATCAGCCGTAGATTCGACTTCTTATACAACTATCAGCATCATTGCACAGAGCAACTGACTTCCAAAGCATTACCTCTCTTATTCGTCTCCCAGTTCAAGGCAGTGGACGAACAGGAGGCCGAGAAAATAAAGACGAATGTACAGGAAGCTATCCGGCAGATATATGCCCGCCAGCTTCCCAACGGCGGATTTGTATACTGGCCGGGCAACGCCGTCGCCGATGAATGGATCACTTCTTACACGGGTATGTTCCTGACACTGGCACAAGAAAAAGGGTATGCCGTTCATCCGAACGTACTGAACAAATGGAAACGCTTCCAGCGTGCCGCCGCCCAAAACTGGCGTATGCCGCAGGAAGCAAGCAACTGGCAGATATGGCAATCGGAATTGCAGCAGGCCTTCCGCCTCTATACCCTTGCACTGGCCGGTGCACCGGAATACGGAGCCATGAACCGCATGAAGGAACAGCCGGGACTCTCCATCCAAGCCAAATGGAGACTGGCAGCCGCCTACGCGCTGACCGGTAAGATGAAACCTGCCGGAGAATTAGTATACAACGCAGAAACGACCGTCATTCCTTACTCTTCCATGAATCTGATTTACGGTTCGTCCGACCGTGATGAAGCAATGATTCTGGAAACGCTCATTCTGATGAAACGGGATCGGGATGCGTTGCAACAGGCAAAGAAGGTATCACAGAATCTGGCACAGGAAAACTGGTTCAGCACGCAGTCTACCGCCTTTGCCCTGATGGCAATGGGACGACTTGCGGAGCAATTATCCGGTACACTGGATTTCACATGGAGCTGGAACGGCAAGCAACAGCCCGCCGTGAAATCTGCTAAAGCCGTATTTGAGAAGGAGATAGCTACTTCTCCGAAATCGGGAACAGTCTCTGTGAAGAATCAAGGCAAAGGAGCATTGAGCGTAGACCTGATTACACGTACCCAATTGCTGAATGATACGCTGCCAGCCATTGCCGATAATATCCGGCTGGATGTGAAATACACAGATATGGCAGGTTCACCGATTTCCGTGGAAGACATCAGACAGGGAACGGACTTTATGTCTGCGGTCACCCTATCCAATATCAGCGGTACTTCTGATTACAGCAATCTGGCACTGACCCATATCATACCGTCCGGATGGGAAATATATAATGAACGGATGATTGTTCCGGAAGCGTCCTCTTCCAATTCTAATGAAGCGAATACTCCGGAAAGTTCAGCCGATAAGTACACCTATAAAGATATTCGTGACGACCAGGTATTGACTTATTTCGATCTGCGACGGGGTGAATCGAAAACATTTACCGTAAGGTTGCAGGCAACTTATGCAGGTAACTTCATTCTTCCGGCCATTCAGTGCGAAGCTATGTACGACGCAGCGGTACAGGCACGCACCAAAGCGGGAAGAACGACTGTCAGCCGCTGACAAGACTCTGAACAATAAGACAGCATTGACAGATAGCATAATTGCATGGGAAGTAAAATCTTGAATTTCTTCAAACGATTGTCCGTCACCAAAAAAGTAATACTTTGTATTCTTGCTTTTTTGGTGACAGGATATATCTTTTGTCTTCCCCGCCACCTGTTTCATGTCCCCTACTCCACAGTAGTGACGGACCGGAACGAGGAACTGCTGGGTGCACGCATCGCCTCCGACGGTCAATGGAGATTCCCTCCCCGAAACACGACTCCGGAAAAGATCAAGGAATGCCTCATCACTTTCGAAGACAAACATTTCTACCACCATTGGGGAGTCAATCCGTTCGCTATCGGAAGAGCTTTCTATCAGAATGTGAAGAATAAACGCATCGTAAGCGGAGGCAGCACGCTGACCATGCAGACCATCCGCCTGGCACGAAACGAATCGCGCACCTTCCGTGAGAAACTGATTGAAATGATCTGGGCCACCCGCCTGGAATTTCGCGCTTCCAAAGAGGAGATTCTTTCCATGTATATCTCCCATGCCCCTTTCGGGGGAAATGTAGTGGGACTGGATGCCGCCGCATGGCGCTACTTCGGACATTCTGCCGATGACTTATCGTGGGCAGAGTCTGCCATGCTTGCCGTTCTTCCCAACGCGCCCGCCATGATTCATCTGTCCAAAGGACGGAAAACGTTGCTTGACAAACGAAACCGCCTGCTGAAACAGCTTCTCGAAAAGAAAACCATCGATTCGTCTACCTACGAACTGGCTATCAGCGAGCCACTTCCCGATGAGCCTCATGCGCTCCCACAAATCGCACCGTACCTGGTCAGCCGGTTCTATCAGGAACGAAACGGCGAATACTCCCGTTCGACCATCAACAAGGGCATTCAGACTCAGGTAGAGGACCTGGCGGAACGATGGAGTAACGAATTCGGGCGAAGTGATATTCGCAATCTGGCCATTCTGGTGATTGACATTCCGAGCAATCAAGTGGTGGCATACTGCGGCAACGTCCATTTCGACCGGAAACAAGGAGGAAATCAAGTGGACGTCATTCAGGCTCCGAGAAGTACGGGCAGTATTCTCAAACCTTTCTTATATTACGCAATGTTACAGGAAGGAAGTTTACTGCCGGATATGTTGCTGCCGGACGTACCTGTCAATATCAACGGATTTACGCCACAGAATTTCAGTATGCAGTTCGAAGGAGCTGTTCCCGCTTCGGAAGCTCTCGCACGTTCATTAAATATTCCCGCAGTCACGATGCTGCAAAGATACGGAGTCCCGAAGTTTCATAGCTTCCTGCAACAGATCGGGCTAAAAACCATCAACCGTTCTTCTTCCCACTATGGTTTATCACTTATTCTGGGAGGAGCAGAAGCCACTTTATGGGATGTAACAAACGCATATGCAATGATGGGACGCAGTTTGTTGCAACTGCCGCAAAGGTCTTGCAGCCTGTTGCTCCCGACAAGCCGAATCACAGAATCAACCGATCCTTTTCAGCCAGGCGCCGTATGGCAGACATTCGATGCCTTGAAAGAAGTCAACCGTCCCGAAGAGATCGACTGGAAATCCATTCCTTCCATGCAGACCATTGCATGGAAAACCGGAACAAGCTACGGATTCCGGGATGCTTGGGCGGTGGGTGTTACGCCCCGCTATGCAGTCGGCGTATGGGTAGGAAATGCCACCGGAGAAGGAAAACCCGGGCTGGTAGGTGCACAGACAGCCGGCCCCGTACTATTCGATATTTTTAATCTGCTCCCCTCCTCTTCGTGGTTTACACGTCCTGCGGGCATCTTTGTCGAAGCAGAGGTCTGCCGGAAATCGGGACATCTGAAAGGACGGTTCTGTGATGAAACGGACACACTTCTTGTTTTACCGGCAGGACTGCGGACAGAGGCATGCCCCTATCACCATCTCGTCACTTTATCAGCCAATGAAAGCCAGCGTATTTATGAAAATTGCGCCAACACGGAGCCTACGCTTCGAAAAAGCTGGTTCACACTGCCACCCGTATGGGAATGGTATTACAAGCAACATCATCCGGAGTATAAACCGCTGCCTCCTTTTAAAGCCGGATGCGGAGAAGATACTTTCCAGCCGATGCAATTTATATATCCTCCGATGAACGCACGCATCAAACTGCCCAAGCAACTGGATGGCAGCAAAGGTTTCCTGACTGTAGAACTGGCGCACAACAATCCTAACGCTACCGTTTTCTGGCATCTTGACGAGACCTACCAAGCACAGACACAGGACTTTCACAAAATCTCCCTGCAACCCGCCGCCGGCAAACATTCGCTGACGGCAGTAGACGGTGAAGGAAATACCATCTCCACCACTTTCTTTGTTGAGTGATATTCATTATCTTTGCGGCATGAAACAGTCATTAAAAGAAAACGGAGGTCTGCCGGCATCCATCCTGTGGACGCTCGCCATTGTGGCAGGAGTCTCGGTAGCCAACATCTATTATATCCAACCGCTGCTAAATATGATACGCCATGAACTTGGCATATCAGAATTCCGTACCAACCTGATTGCCATGGTCACACAGATAGGCTATGCAGCGGGACTCTTGTTTATCACTCCCTTAGGTGATTTGTATCAGCGGAAAAAGATTATCCTTGTCAATTTCTTTGTCCTGATATTCTCCCTGCTGACGATTGCTTTGGCAGATAATATCCATCTGATACTCCTTGCTTCGTTCTTCACCGGAGCCTGCTCCATGATTCCGCAGATATTCATTCCCATAGCCGCCCAGTTCTCCCGTCCGGAAAACAAAGGCAGGAATGTCGGGATCGTCCTATCGGGCTTGCTGACCGGAATCCTTGCTTCACGGGTGGTCAGCGGATTCGTCGGCGAACTGTTCGGATGGCGCGAAATGTATTACATCGCCGCAGCCATGATGTTCGTCTGCGCGATTGTCGTGCTCAAAGTCCTTCCCGATATTCAGACCAACTTCCGGGGAAAGTACGGCGACCTGATGAAATCCCTCCTGGCTTTGGTGAAAGAGTTTCCGCTGCTACGCATTTATTCCATTCGTGCGGCGTTAAACTTCGGTTCCCTTCTTGCCATGTGGTCCTGCCTTGCCTTCAAGATGGGGCAAGCCCCCTTTCATGCCAACAGCGACATCATCGGTTTGCTGGGATTATGCGGTGTGGCGGGAGCATTAACCGCCTCCTTTGTGGGGAAATACGTAAAGAGAGTGGGTGTCCGCCGCTTCAACTTCATCGGTTGCGGACTGATCCTCTTTTCATGGCTACTCTTCTTCGTCGGAGAAAACACCTACCTTGGTATCATTCTGGGAATTATCATCATCGACATAGGTATGCAGTGCATCCAGCTCAGTAATCAGACCAGTATCTTCGAACTGTCACCCCGAGCCTCCAACCGCATCAATACAATTTTCATGACGACCTACTTCGTCGGCGGTTCCCTGGGAACCTTCCTTGCAGGTACATTCTGGCAATTGTACGGATGGCATGGTGTTATTGGAATTGGAGCTACACTGACCTGCATTTCTTTACTAATTACAACTTTGTCGAAGAAGTGAGTCAACAAAACGGAGCAGTAAACCGTTTAATACAAAAAAAGGGAAACATGAAATACGGAGTTAACAAAGAAATCTTACTTATCACAGCAGGCACCGTCTGGATTATCGCCGGTGCCAATATCTTGCGAATAGGCATCGTTACATGGCTTAATAACTCCGAAGGCTGGATGTTCAAGATAGGAGAAGCAACCATCGTCTTTCTGCTGTTCTTCGTATTAATCTTCAAAAGACTCTATTACAAGCATACTCAAAGGATCGAACGGAAAAAGGAACAGAAGAACTGCCCTTTCTCCTTCTTCGATGTCAAAAGCTGGATCGTCATGATCTTTATGATCTGTATGGGCATCACCATCCGCAGCTTCCACCTGTTGCCCGAAAGTTTTATATCTGTCTTCTACACAGGACTGTCCATCGCACTGATCCTGACCGGCGTACTCTTCATCCGTTACTGGTGGCTGAGGCGCAAGACGAATCCGGTGTAACAGGAAAGCATCTATATTCCAATAAAATATAAACTTATAATAAATTTTATTGTGCTGTCCGGCAAGGTAAAAAGAATTCTGTCTTTTTATTGTATCTTTGCGCGACCAAAAAAAATAAAGAAATGATTCCAACCCAACAGGATATTGCCGAATTCACCCGCTTTCAACGAAACGAGATAACAGAAAGCATCTTATATGAACGGCTCGCATCTATCGAAAAAGACGAGAATAACCGCAAAACGCTCCGACTGATAGCAGCAGAAGAAAAGTCGCATTACGCTATCCTCAAGAAATATACAGGAAAAGAAATCGGTCCGGACTATAAGCGTATCGCCCGTTTCTACTTTCTGGCACGCATACTAGGTATCACATTCGCCATCAAATTAATGGAGTCCAGTGAGGAAAATGCCCATAATAATTATGATAAATATGCCCATATACCGGACCTACAACGGCTGGCACATGAAGAAGAAGTGCACGAGCAAAAGTTGATTTCACTTATCAATGAAGAACGGCTGGAATATATGGGATCGGTCGTACTGGGACTTAATGATGCGCTGGTTGAGTTTACAGGTGCACTGGCAGGTTTCACACTTGCCTTGAGTGACAGTAAACTGATTGCACTGACCGGCAGTATCACAGGGATAGCCGCAGCTCTGTCAATGGCATCTTCCGAATATCTTTCTACCAAATCGGAAGGGGATGATAAGAAACATCCGGTAAAAGCTGCTGTATATACAGGAATCGCTTATCTGATCACGGTGGTGTCACTGGTTACTCCGTTTATACTGATCAGCAATGTAATCGTAGCTTTGGGAGTGATGCTGACTATGGCACTTATCATCATTGCCCTTTTCAACTACTATTATTCCGTAGCCCGTGGTGAAAGCTTCCGAAAGCGGTTTACGGAAATGGCTGTACTCAGTTTCAGCGTGGCTGGTATCAGCTTCCTGATAGGATACGCTCTAAAGACATTTACCGGAATCGATGCCTGAAATCAATAAAGCATCCGACATCATTGAAGGTCCGGTAGTTACATAATAAAGAAACCTAAACCACTAGATTAAATAATAAAGCGTTATATTTAAAATGAAGAAAGCTCCATCTCCCCTCGTATCACTGTTGCCCATTGTCGTATTAGTGATATTACTATTCGCCACCATTCGTGTATTTGGAAGTGATGCCCTCAATGGCGGAAGTCAGGTATCGCTGCTTACTACCACCGCCGTTTGTATTCTTATCGGCATGGCTTTCTACAAAATCCCCTGGAAAGACTACGAACTGGCAATCACGAACAACGTGGCAGGAGTGACAACAGCCATCATCATCTTACTGATTATCGGCGCATTAAGCGGCATCTGGATGATTAGCGGAGTAGTGCCCACTTTGATTTATTACGGGATGCAGATTATCCATCCCAGTTTCTTCCTGACATCCACCTGTATTATTTGCGTATTGATCTCCGTTATGACCGGAAGTTCATGGACAACGATCGCCACCATCGGTATTGCCCTCATGGGCATCGGGAAGGCACAGGGATTTGAAGAAGGCTGGATTGCGGGAGCTATCATCTCCGGTGCCTATTTCGGCGATAAGGTTTCTCCCTTGTCCGAGACGACCATATTGGCGGCATCCGTCACAGACACGCCCCTTTTCCGTCATATTCGCTACATGATGATTACTACGGTGCCCTCACTGATCATTACACTAATCATATTCACCATAGCAGGACTGTCTCATGACGCCAGCAATACCCAGCACATCGCGGAAGTAGCCGCCGCCCTGAACGAAAAGTTTCATATCACCCCGTGGCTGCTGATTATACCGGTAGCAACAGGCATATTGATCGCACGGAAAGTGCCTTCCATCATTACCCTGTTTCTGTCCACTCTATTGGCGGGCATTTTCGCTCTGATCTTCCAGCCGGATTTGTTGCAGGAAATTTCGGGGGCTGCCGTTTCCAACTTCGACTCCCTGTTTAAAGGACTGATGATGACCATCTACGGCAAGACAAGTCTGCAGACCGACAATGCCGTTTTGACAGATTTAATTGCCACCCGTGGTATGTCGGGAATGATGAATACCATCTGGCTGATATTATGTGCCATGTGTTTCGGCGGGGCAATGACAGCCAGCGGTATGCTGGGAAGCATCACATCACTCTTCGTACGTTTCATGAAGAAAACAGTCAGCGTTGTATCGGCTACTGTCTGTTCGGGGCTTTTCCTCAATCTGGCAACTGCCGACCAGTACATCAGCATCATCCTGACCGGGAATATGTTTCGCGACATTTATGCTAAAAAAGGTTACGAAAGCTGCCTGCTCAGCCGGACCACCGAGGATTCAGTAACCGTTACATCCGTACTGATCCCATGGAATACCTGCGGAATGACGCAGGCTACCATTCTGAGTGTGCCTACGCTGGTGTACCTCCCCTATTGCTTTTTCAACATTATCAGTCCTTTAATGAGTATCGCCGTCGCAGCTATCGGATATAAAATTGTAAAACGCCCGTGAACAATCTGGCATACACTTTGTTTTTGCAATAAACGAACAACGTATTAAACCTAAACAAAAAAAAGTTATGAAAAAGTTTATTGCATTATTAGCATTAGTTTTAGTAAGTGCGAGCACAATGATGTATGCACAGGAAAGTAACGCAGCCATTCGCCGCGCAGACAGAAAAGCAGAAAGAGACGCAGAAAGAGCAAAACTTCGCGCAGAAGAACAGGTACAGGACATGGCAGCCTACCAACAGGCTGTACAGGCTTTGAAGAACAAACAGTTTGTTCTGGAAGCCAATCAGGTGATCTTCCGTAACGGTATGAGTTCCTTCGTGACTTCCAACACTAACTTCGTCCTGATGAACGGAAACAGAGCCACTGTACAGACAGCTTTCAACACTCCTTATCCCGGCCCTAACGGTATCGGTGGTGTGACTGTAGACGGTAACTCTTCGGACATGAAGATGAATATCGATAAGAAAGGAAATGTAAACTGTTCATTCAGTGTACAGGGCATCGGTATCTCAGCTCAGGTATTTATTAATATGAGCAGCGGTAACAACAATGCTTCGGTATCTATCAGCCCGAACTTCAATAACAACAACCTGACATTGAACGGTAACATCGTCCCACTGGATCAGTCAAACATCTTCAAAGGACGTGCCTGGTAATCCGAACAGAAGAATATAAGAATAACTCCGCTACAAATCGCGCAAAATGCGTACATTTGTAGCGGAGTTTTTTTAATTGATCATTATGAGGGAATATATCATCGCAGATAATCAGGATATCAGCAAGGCAGGAATGATGTTTCTGCTAAGCCGGCAAAAGGATGTATCCGTTCTTTTAGAAGCTGACAACAAGGCCGAACTGATTCAGCAGCTGCGCCTGTATCCGCAAGCGGTGGTTATTCTGGATTATACCTTATTCGATTTTGCCGGAGCGGACGAACTGATCGTCCTGCAGGAGCGGTTTAAAGAGGCCGACTGGATTCTGTTCTCCGATGAGTTAAGTATCAATTTTCTCCGGCAGGTATTATTCAGCAGTATGGCTTTCGGAGTAGTGATGAAAGATAACTCGAAAGAGGAAATCATGTCAGCCCTGCAATGCGCTTCACGCAAACAGCGGTATATCTGCAATCATGTCAGCAACCTGCTGCTTTCGGGAACGGCTCCTTCCGCCGCATCCCCTGCAATGGTGGATGATCGTCTGCTGACACAGACAGAAAAGAATATCCTCAAAGAAATTGCACTGGGGAAGACGACGAAAGAAATAGCGGCAGAAAAGAACCTCAGCTTTCATACAATCAACAGCCACCGAAAGAATATCTTCCGGAAGCTGGGAGTCAACAATGTGCACGAAGCTACCAAGTACGCGATGCGTGCAGGGATTGTGGATTTAGCAGAATACTATATTTGACAGCCGGTTCAGTACCAGCAGGAAACAGCCTATCGGGTTATCTCACCACTTCCTACACATATCCTCGCTTTTTCATCATAAATCACCCCGAACTGACCGGGAGCAATGCCCTGCAACTTTTCAGAAGATAAGATACGGAACTGACCGCCCTCTTCCTGTACCAGCTTTCCTTTCGTAAATTCGGGAGTGTGACGAATCTTGAACGTAATATCTATCTCCTTTCCGACATCTTTCCACGGATTCTCCGTAATAAAGTGGAAATCATTGATACGGAACTCACTGCCAAACTGTGTTTCGACTCCATATCCATGAGAGACATAGATGATATTTTCCTCAATGTCCTTCTTGATCACAAACCAGGGACCGCCACTCAATCCAAGTCCTTTCCGCTGTCCGATCGTATGGAACCAGTAGCCGCGATGCGTGCCTACTTTCTTTCCGGTTTCCAGTTCTATAATCGCCCCTTCCCGCTCTCCCAGGAAACGACGAACGAAATCATTATAGTTAATCTTTCCCAAAAAGCAAATTCCCTGACTGTCCTTTCTTCGGGCACTGGGCAATCCTGCCCTGCTTGCGATTTCGCGTACTTCCTGCTTCATCAGTCCGCCGATAGGAAACATCAGTTTGGAAACTTGCAGGTAGTCTATCTGTGCCAGGAAATCCGTCTGGTCTTTAACAGGGTCTTTGGCTGTTCCAAGCCACGTCTTGCCGTCCTGCCGGATGGTGGTGGCGTAATGCCCTGTCGCCGTAAAATCGAAATCCTTTCCGACCCTCTGTTCAAAACAGCCGAACTTGATGAGTTTGTTACACATCACATCCGGATTCGGCGTCAGTCCTTTCTTTATTTTATCAATCGCGTAGGCGGCCACATTCTCCCAATACTCCTTATGCAAATCCACGACTTCCAAAGACAAATCGTACTTACGGGCAATGGCAGTGGACATCTCAATATCTTCTTCGGCCGAGCAATCCATATACTCCGCCCCGTCCATACCTATTTTGATATAGAAAAGAGTCGGTTTGTATCCTTGCTCACAAAGAAGGTGAACGACAACAGAGCTATCGACACCTCCGGACAATAATGCAGCTATATTCATCATCATAATTATTCGTTAAACAACAAGAGTTGTGCTAAGATGTCAATGTATTAATCACCGACAAATTAGCACATCAGCAAATCTGTTTCATTAAATCTTTATCAAAGTCAGGTTACGGTCCATCCAAAAATCATTTACTCTATATCACTCTCTTTGGATTCTAATTATTCTCTCTCTATTTATATGAATACCTATTGATCATTTTCGATGTTGCAAAGATAAGGCGGGATTTGCTAACAGCCTATCACATATTGAAGGCATTTTTATACCATAAATGTGGTAGATAAGCAAAGTATTTCCTACATTTGCACACTGAAAAGCTTTTTAAGATGACGAATTTACGTAAAATACTACTTATACCTGCCCTGATCATCGTATCTGTCAGCAGCTTCTTTTCGTGCGGTGAAGACCGCTGGCCGGAATATGCCCACCTGACCGAACTGGATACATGGATGTATGATATCATGCAACAGAACTATCTGTGGTATCAATATATGCCTGCCTACAATGAAGTAAACCTGTTTCAGGACCCCGCCACCTTTTTATCCAAAGCTAAATGGGACAAAGACAGCTACTCTTTTGTAGATTCTGTCCTGCAAGCTCCGTTGCCAACCTACGGATTCGACTACTCACTCGTCAAGAGTCAGGATAACGATACGGCATACAATGCCTTGATTACTTACGTTATCCCCGAATCTCCTGCCGAGAAAGCCGGACTCCACCGCGGTGACTGGATTATGAAAGTAGACACTTCCTACATCAGCAAGAAGTATGAAACGCAATTGCTGCAAGGTACGATAGCAAGAGAACTTTCGATGGGTGAATGGAAGGAAGTCGAAGTGGAACCCGAAGAAGGGGAAGAAGTACCGGAAGAACCGGTTATGGTATACAAAGTAGTACCGAACGGTGTCACGCTGGATTTGGGAGTTGCTCAGCCTATAGAAGACCAACCGGTACATAAATACGAAATTCTGACCTTAGAGAACGGTGCTAAAGTCGGTTACCTGATGTACAACAGCTTCACTGCCGGAACCAATGATGATCCGGAGAAATATAATAATGAATTACGTAAAGTCTCAACGATATTCAAAGAAGCCAATGTACAAGCCACCATCCTTGACCTTCGCTATAACGAGGGAGGATCGCTGGACTGCGTTCAGTTACTTGCCACCATCCTCGTGCCAAGTGCAAGAATGAATACACCGATGGCTTATCTGGAATATAATGATAAAAACATAGATAAAAGCACAACCATTGACTTCGATCAGGAAGTACTGAAGACCGGGGTCAATCTGAGTCAGAATACATTAATCGTTATCACCAGCGGAACAACAGCCGGAGCAGCAGAAATGCTACTGACCAGCCTACACAAAGAGGATCAGGCTCCTAACATTGTTGTTATGGGTAGCGCAAGTAAAGGACAAACGGTGGCTACAGAGCGATTCATCAATGAAACTTACCGCTGGTCTGTCAATCCGGTGGTATGCACCGTTTACAACTCCGACCATGATGCGGGCGAAGACGCATTCGTGCTTGTTCCCAGTGATAAATTCAAAATAAGCGAAACGTCTATTAACGGGACTACTGATTACAGCCAGTTCCTCCCTTTCGGCAATCCTAAAGAAAGAATGCTAAGCATAGCCATCCAGACATTGGAGGGAACCTATCCTCCGAAAGACGAAGACAAAGAAGAGGAAACTCGAAGTACCAAGAGTATTAAGATAGAAAAAAGTGTCAGCAGTCCTGCCAGCAGAAGATTTGCCGGAGGGTTACGGATTAAATAAACAAGTATGAAAAAGATAGCACTTCTGTTGTGTGCGATAGTAATGTTCGGTTGTTCGGATGATGAAGAAAAAGCAGGCACAGAAGTTCCTGACCCGGAAATAAGCAAGATGCTGTTCTCCGAATTTTGCAAGTCTGATGGAATCGGAGTATCTGACGTTACTAAAGAAGAAGAGTTTCACTACGAAGATGCCTGGCTGACCGGTTATACCTACACGCAAGAAGTTTCGATAGCGGACTTGACAGAGATCATCAGCCATCCGCTTACCATCCAATACGGAAACAACAGAAGCAGTGTTACTTTCACAGACGAAATAGGGACTGAGCGTAAATACACCCTAAACGAAGAAGGATACGCCACGCAATGCGAATATGCTTCTCTTGACCAGAAGAGACAATATACCTTTTCATATACGGACGGCTATCTGACACAAGTAAATGAAAAGATTATGCCCAGGGAAGGAAGCAGCGATGCAGTTGTCTCGCACACTCTTTCTCTACAGTATGACAAGGGCGATTTAATTTCCACCACCTCTCCTTCACTGCCTAATGAATCATCCACCGGATACGGAGAGCTTCAGACTAATTATGAAGCAGGAGAAGACATCAATTATTATCGTCTTCCCTGTATGCTGGTGGCGGATACTTATCCCCTCTCCTTCCATCGTGAAGCCTTGTTTGCCGGCATGCTCGGCAAACCGACTCAGCACCTTACTACCGCGTCCTGCCCCAATGAGTCGAGTGACACATACACCGAAAGAACCGAATATACCTACAACTTTGATAAGAACAAGAAACCTGTCAGTCTAAAGATCAGTACTAAATATAGCAATGGCAAGAGTACATCTTATCTGAATCGCACGATCTCAATTACGATTGAATAACCCGATTCCTGTCAAGAGCAGAATTATAGATTCTTAACTCCGACTGGCCTTTTCCGCTACATAAAAGCCTGTTTATCGAAACAAAGCCTCCGTTTTCACCTAACAAAGCATCTGATTACACTTAACATAGTATGTAATTTGCCTTAACATACCTTCTAATTTTTCCCGACATCCCTTCTAAATTTCAATAAGCACCGAGCTGAACCACTCCCAGCACCGATCTAAACAGTTCCTCACCAAGTAGTACACAAAAAAAGGAGAAAGTTTTCACTTCCTCCTTCTATCGTAGTTTAATTTCAATCTACTATATGATTATGTCTCCAAAGATACGACATCCGGATGCAAAAGTCAAGCTTTTCCGGTTTTATTTCCTGAAGAATTTATCAAAGAACAAAATCTGGTAATCGATAGCGTTATTCCAGTATTCTCCGGTATGTCCTCCGGGACGGGTGATAAAATCATGATCGATCTTCTTTTCCAATAAGCGGTTGTGCAAATCCTTATTCACTTGAATGAAGAAGTCAGCCTCGCCACAATCAAAGATAATTGCCAAATCCCCGTTCTGAATCTTATCAATCTGATTGATTACAGTATGCGTATCCCATATTTCCTTGTTAGATTCATAATCCCCCAGGCGTTTTGCCATGTCCCAATTCTTCGGGAACGGGCGAATGTCTACGCCTCCACTTGTACTTCCACAAGCGCCAAAGGTATCTTTATGACGGATAGCAGTCCACAGACCACCATGTCCGCCCATACTCAGACCGGTAATGGCACGCCCCTTGCGGTCGGTGATTGTCTTGTAATGTCCGTCGATATACTTCACCAGTTCCGATGAGACAAAAGTTTCATATCGGAAAGACGGGTCTTTCGGACTGTCCCAATACCAGCTGGTACTTCCGTCCGGGCAAACAAATATGATTCCTTTCTCATCCGCAATCTGAGGCAGATTGGGCTTAATCTCAAGCCACGTCTTGGCATGTCCGCCAAAACCATGCAAGAGATAAACAGTAGGACACGCCGTAGCTTTCTTTCCCAATGCCGCATCCGGAGTGACTACTACTACCTTGATGTCCTTGTTCATGGAAGGACTTTTCACTAATAACGTATCTACTTTGGCAGCAAAAGAAGACGCTGCCCCAACTAACAAAAGAGCGATTAATAGAAGTTTTTTCTTTTTCATTGTGTTTATAATATGTTTAGATCCAATCATTCTTCGTCTTCTCCCGAAGGTTGAAATTCGGCGACAGGTGTCTCAAAAGCCTGATGACACTGCTGGCAAGTATATTCCCAATGATTGTCCCCCGGAGGCGCCGCTGCCAGCATGGAAAGTACAGCCGCGCCAACGGCACGTAGTTTGTGTCCTTTTCTCAATACGAATTTAATATCGGACGAACCGCAATAAGGACAGAGCGTCAGTTCTTCGGGCCAGCTTTGGTTCTGCCTCAGCACCTGAACGGCTTTCTCATAATCTTCATCCGCAACCAGAATATCCACTCCCGCAATACTGCTCACGCAACTTTTATACAAAGTAGAAAAGTTCTCATTATGCAGAATAGATTCAATGCCCTCATTCTCCAGCGCTCCTTGAAGGATATGCGCCTTCATCGCGTCATTACAGGTAATCAATTTTACGGTTTTCATACTTAACCAGATTTTATTATTCCCACAAAAATAGAACATAAAATTGAGATGTGAAACTATTTTCCATTAACTTTGCAGTCGCTAAACTACAAATAACATGAAAAGACTACTGTCGCTTCTGCTGTTTTGCAACATAACCATGTCCTTCCTTCTGGCACAGCCTGTCCACCAAGTGAAGGGAACAGTCATCGATAAATCCAGCCGTCAGCCGTTGGAATTTATCAATGTAATGATTGTCGGACTCAATAAAGGCGGAGTGACAAATGCCGAAGGGAAGTTTTCAATCGGACAAGTACCACCCGGAATCTACCGCCTGCAAGCGTCTGCTATCGGATACAAAACCGTCACTACCCCCGAATACATACTTTCGACCAGGGACCTACATATACAGATAGAGATGGAAGAGAATCAGACGGAACTGGAAGGAGTGACCGTCACCGCCTCCCCTTTCCGTCGGGACATTGAAAGTCCGGTCAGCCTGCGCATCATCGGATTGCAGGAAATAGAAAAAAGTCCGGGAGCCAACCGGGACATCTCACGCATCGTACAGTCTTATCCGGGAGTTGCCTTCTCACCGATAGGATACCGTAACGACCTGATCGTACGCGGCGGATCGCCTTCCGAAAACCGCTTTTATCTGGACGGAGTAGAGATCCCCAATATCAACCATTTCAGCACACAGGGAGCATCGGGCGGTCCGGTAGGTATCCTTAATGCCGACCTGATACGGGAAGTGAACTTCTATACCGGAGCCTTCCCGACGGACAAAGGAAATGCGCTCAGCTCCGTGCTCGACTTCAAATTGCGTGACGGGGACATGGAACGCAATTCCCTGAAAGCTACTCTCGGAGCTTCCGAAGTCTCCCTTGCCTCCAACGGACATTTGGGCAAAAAGACTTCCTATCTGGTTTCCGTCCGTCAGTCCTACCTGCAATTCCTGTTTGATATGCTCGGCCTGCCCTTTCTGCCGACTTTTACGGATGCGCAGTTCAAGCTGAAAACAAGGTTTGACGCCCGGAATGAATTGACCGTACTAGGGCTGGGCGGCATTGATAAGATGAAACTAAACACCAAAGCCGACGATGAAGACAACGAATACATCCTCAGTTACCTGCCTAAGATTCAGCAGGAGACGTTCACTCTAGGTGCCGTATACCGGCACTATGCGGGGGCGCACGTGCAGTCGGTCGTTGCCAGCCACAGTTATCTGAACAACCGGAACACCAAATATCAGCAGAACGACGAAAGCGATCCGGATCATCTGATGCTCCGCCTCCGCTCTACGGAACAAAATACTCAGCTCCGTCTTGAGAACAGTTCATCTTTCCGCAACTGGAAAGTCACCGTCGGAACCAGTCTGGACTATAGCCAGTATAGCAACACCACTTTTCAGAAGGTATACACCGACCGTGCGCAGACGTTCGACTACCACACCTATCTGGGCATCATGCGCTGGGGACTTTTCGGAACGGTCAATTACACCTCCATAGACGAACGTTTTACGGCTTCTCTGGGACTGCGTGCCGATGCCAACAACTACTCGGCAGCCATGAAAGACCTGTCCGACCAGCTTTCTCCCCGCCTGTCGCTCTCCTATCAACTGACGGAGCACTGGTCGCTGAGCGGAAACGCCGGACTCTATTACCAACTGCCTCCCTACACCGCTCTCGGCTTTAAAAACAATAACGGACTCTATGCCAACAAGTATGCGCTCCGCTATATGCAAGTCAGCCAGGGTAGCGTAGGACTGAACTGGAGAAAGGGCGATACCTTCGAAGTATCCGTCGAAGGATTCTATAAAGATTATGACAAAATTCCTCTTTCCGTAGCCGACGGCATTCCGTTGACCTGCAAAGGAAACGATTACGGAGTGATTGGCAATGAGCTGCTTACTTCCACCGCACAGGGACGGTCTTACGGAGCAGAGCTTCTCCTTAAATGGCTGGTCGCCAAGAAACTGAATCTCGCCTCATCTTTCACGCTCTTTAAAAGCGAATATCGTACTGATAAGGAAAGCGAATACATCGCTTCCGCATGGGACAACCGCTTTATTTTCAACTTGCGGGGAACTTACAATCTCCCCCGGCACTGGAGCGTCGGAATGAAAGTCAGCTGTATAGGCGGTGCCCCCTATACTCCTTATGATGCCGACAAGTCATCTCTGGTAACAGCCTGGAATGCACAGGGAAAACCGTATTACGACTATACCCGATACAATGAAGAACGGCTCTCGGCCTTCACTCAGGTAGATATCCGCATAGACAAAACATTCTATCTGAAGCGCTGTATGCTGGGTTTCTACATCGATCTGCAGAATATCGCGGGCAGCAAGCTGAAACAGGCAGATGTATTAATGAGCACCGGAGTAATCAAAAATCCGGACGCACCGATAGCCGAACAACGGTATGTCATGAAGTCGCTCAAGCAAGAAAGCGGTACACTGCTGCCGACTTTGGGAATCACGTTTGAATACTAACACTATATTATATAATAACAAACTAAAAATTCACTATGATGAAAAAACAAATTGCATTAGTAGCCCTGTTATTTTTGGGCATGAGTTGTTTTAACGCTTCAGCACAATTCAAGAAATTCAATTTAGGCAAAGCTATTCAAGCAGGAAAAGATGCCGCACAAGCAATCTCTCTATCTGACGCCGACATTGCTGCTATGAGCAAGGAGTATATGGAATGGATGGACAAGCATAACCCACTGACCAAACCGGACAGCGAATACGGAAAACGCCTGGAAAGACTGACCGGAAACATCAAAGAAGTAGATGGTATGAAAGTTAACTTTGGCGTATATGAAGTAGTGGACGTTAACGCTTTCGCCTGTGGTGACGGCAGCGTGCGTATCTGTGCCGGACTGATGGACGTCATGACTGACGAAGAAGTAATGGCAGTAATCGGTCATGAGATCGGTCATGTCATCCATACCGACTCTAAAGACGCAATGAAGAATGCATATTTCCGTTCGGCTGTAAAGAATGCGGCAGGAGCAGCCAGCAGCCAGGTCGCCAAACTGACTGACTCTGAACTGGGAGCAATGGCAGAAGCACTTGCCGGCGCACAATACTCACAGAAACAAGAGTACGAAGCAGATGCCTACGGCGTAGAGTTCTGCGTAAAAAACAACATCGACCCTTATGGTATGTACAAATCACTGAATAAGCTTCTCGAATTGTCCAATGGGGCTCCCGCATCTTCCTACATGCAGAGAATGTTTTCTTCACACCCCGACACTGCCAAACGTGTAGCCCGTGCTAAAGAACTGGCTGATAAATACAAACAATAAAAAAGACTCAAGATCAGAAATTACAAAAGAACATATTCCGAGAGCATTTACTTTGCAACCTCGGAATATGTTCTTTTGTTCTTAAGCCCCCTCATTTCAAAGAATACATCACCATTCCGCACCAATTGTTTATTAAAAAATCATTAATATACAGCACATATTTGCATGATGTCGTGATTTCATGTAATTTCACGGCAATAATCATTTAAATCCATTTATGGAATTTCTTATCATACTTCTCTTACTTGTACTGAATGGCATCTTTGCCATGTACGAAATTGCGCTGGTATCATCCAGCAAAGCACGTCTCGAAACTCTCGCCGGAAAAGGCAACAAATCTGCACGTGGAGTACTGAAACAACTGGAAGAACCCGAAAAGTTCTTGTCCACCATTCAAATCGGTATTACCCTGATCGGTATCGTATCCGGTGCCTATGGTGGTGTCGCTATCGCAGACGACCTTGTTCCACTCTTCTCCCTCATACCGGGAGCGGAAGCCTATGCACGTAATCTGGCCATGATCACCACTGTGGTAATCATCACCTATCTCTCTCTTATCATCGGAGAGCTGGTTCCCAAATCCATTGCCCTCAGTAATCCGGAACGATACGCAACCTTGTTCAGTCCGATTATGATTTTATTGACGAAAGTATCCTATCCGTTCGTCTGGCTGCTCAGTATCTCCACCCGCCTGCTGAACAGAATCATCGGCGTAAAAAACGAAGAACGCCCGATGACACAGGAAGAGATCAAAATGATTCTCCTCCAAAGCTCCGAACAGGGAGTGATCGACAAGGAAGAGACGGAAATGCTGCGTGATGTGTTCCGTTTCTCGGACAAACGTGCCAATGAACTGATGACGCACCGCAGAGACCTTGTCATCTTCCATCCCGACGATACAAAAGACAAGGTGATGAAGACAATCGAAGAAGAACACTACAGCAAATATCTGTTGGTGGACGAGCGGAAAGACGAGATTATCGGTGTGGTATCCGTCAAAGATATTATTCTGATGGTAGGCAATAAAAAGGAGTTCAATCTGCGCGAAATAGCCCGCCCGGCTCTGTTTATCCCCGAAAGTTTATATGCAAATAAAATTTTAGAGCTGTTCAAGAAGAACAAAAACAAGTTCGGAGTTGTTGTTAACGAGTATGGTAGTACAGAAGGTATCATTACCCTGCACGACCTTACCGAAAGCATCTTCGGAGATATCCTTGAAGAAGACGATACGGAAGAGGAAGATATCGTCAGAAGACAGGATGGTTCGATGTTGGTGGAAGCCTCGATGAACATCAAGGACTTTATGGAAGAGATGGGAATCTTATCTTATGAAGACCTGGAGGACGAAGACTTCACAACCCTCGGAGGATTGGCAATGTTCCTGTTGGGCGGTATCCCGAAAGCCGGAGATATCTTCACCTACAAGAATCTGCAATTCGAAGTAGTGGATATGGACCGTGGACGGGTAGACAAACTGCTGGTCATCAAACGGGACGAAGAATAAAGAAAAAATAACCCGAGCAGTAAGCTCACTATATTTATATTAACTTAAAGCACTTAACGATGAAAAAAGTAATTATG
>OAZZ01000291.1_pt1 | contig 40438 bp, 57 predicted proteins | sample 1495051 | NCBI WGS metagenome assembly OAZZ01 (sample SAMEA2579977, study PRJEB22360) | human gut metagenome
TCGTTGTTACAGCAGCTAGGCGTGGCTCGATTTTTGCCCACATTTTGCCCACATTCTCACGCGCCAGCATCTCACCCATGCGCTCCGACAGCTCGTCCAGATCATCATCGAAAAGGTCGGCGTACACGTCCAACGTCATGGCCGCGCTCTTGTGCCCCAACTGCCGTTGCACGGCCTTCACGTTCGCGCCCGCTCTGACCATGAGACTCGCGGCCGTGTGCCTCAGGTCATGGATTGTGAGGTGGCCGGGTATGCCGGCACGCCGCAGGCCGACCGACAGCCAACCGTCATCGCGGCTCGCATTACCCCACTCGCGTATCATCATGCCCTCGCGTCCCGGCTGTTCAAATAACAGGTCGCCGGGTTTCCGGTCTGCGCACAGTCTGCGCATAATCGGGTCCAGCACGACCGGGTACATGATGGCGCGGGCCTTGTAGGTCTTGGTGTCATCGGGGATGATGACGCCGCCCACCATCGGCGCGCTCACTCCTATATATATACGATGCTTTTCAAGATCGACGTCCATCACCCTCAGGGGTATGAGTTCACCCCATCGCATGCCGCATAGTCCAAGCACGAGGACGAGGTCTCGTCTCCATGGGGTGACGCTGCCTGCCAGCCGGTCAAGCTGTTCGGCGGTGAGATACACGTGCTTCTTCCTGCGCTTGCGTGGCAGTTCGATGCCCCTCGCTGGATTGTCCGGAATACGCCGGTCTTTCTTCGCGTCGTCCAATATTCCGGCGAGCACGCCGTGGGCGCGGAGGACGACGCTGGCGCTTCGGGGTTTGGCGAGCACAATCTCGTTGCCCCGCTCGTCCTTGACGGTCTTGCCCTGGCTGATTCCGGTGACCCATTGTTGCGCCGTCTCGCGGGTGACGGCGGATACCGGGGTGTTGCCCCATTCCGGTTTCACCCACTTCTCCCACGCTCCTTCGAGGTTCCGGTAATGGCTGGGCTTGGTGCTTAGCTTCTTCTTGGCCAACCATGCCGGTGCCAGTTCTCCGACCGTGGCCTTGCCGGCCTGCGGGTCGATGTACGTGCCTTCGGCCTTGGCGACGGTGACTCGTTTCGCCGCCCAATTTTCCGCGTCTACCTTCCGTTTGAATCCACGCTTGTCGGTCTGGGTTCCGTCCGGCTTGCGATACCTCACACGGTATCTGGTTTCGCCTTTGCTGGTCTTGTATCTGGTGACGTTCGCCATTGGTCAGTCCTCCCCCATCTTAGAATTAAAGGCATGGGAGCTATTCAGGATGAGCCGAAGATGGTCGGGGCCGGTCTCACGCCGACTACTGTAGCCAATAGCATTCTGCGCCGGGCATTCGGCACAGATGAGCACGTCACCCCCATGAAACTTCAGAAGCTCTTGTTTTTCGTCACGTGCCTGTATCAGAGGTACACTGGTCGGCGATTGCTTACCGAATCGTTCCAGCCATGGCAGTATGGGCCCGTTTGCCGCAGCGTCTACGACGAGTTCAAAGGATTCGGCGGCAAGCCGATTAATCGGTATGCTCAGGATGCTTTGGGGAAGGTCACTGCTGTGGACGAATCCAGCAGTCCTTCCCTGCGCAAAGCCCTGAACCTCGTCTGGGAGAATATGGGAGACTTGTCCGCCGTCAAGCTTTCCCGCGTCACGCATCGCCCTAATTCCGCATGGTCTCAGGCTGTGGCCGGACATAAGACGTTCATCAGCAATCGTGCCATGGCGGGCGATCACACTTTTGATAATTTGCTGGGGATGTGACCGATGCCTGAGGACAATGAGAATGCATCCATCCCCGATGACGCGGAAGAGGATATTCCCTTTCCCGGAGGGCCTTCTTCCGAGGATGTCTCTGAAAGCGATGGCGATGGCCACAAGACCGTTGAGAACACGCCAAAAACTCAAGGAATAGATCCAGAGAAGCAGCACAATTGGTGGACTGAGAATCTGAAGAACATCGCCGCTCTTGCCATAGTGGCTTTTTGTCTCATAATGATTGCGGCCTTTGCTGGCATACAGTTCGGCTGGCCGGGTGCTGATGGTGGTGATGCGGTAGCCAAGGCTTCTGACGTGTTCAAGCTGATTGCCACGACCGCGTTGGGTTTCCTGTTCGGTCGTAATTCCAAATAGCATTTTCGGGTATGCTTCGCCCCGTGTAGGATGGGAGGCGAAGCGTCCTCCTTTCCATTTCTCTGGTGGGATTGGGATTCTTCACACGTCCCGCTGACGCGCCAACGTCAACGGGACTTTTACTTATTTGTTGAGATTGTCGATGGCGTACTGTGCTTCCTCCGGGGTGAACTTCTCCCCGGCTGAGGAAACGAGCTGGTCGTAGATCGCAGCCGAGGACATGGACATCATTTCCTGATAGGACTTGGCCTTGGCCAACGCGTTGGCGTTGTAGTCGGCTTGCAGGTGGTCCACGGCGTATTGCGCGGCTTCGGCGGGGAACTTCTCCCCGTACTCGCTGGTCAATTGGTCGTAGATGCCCTGCTTGCTCATGTGCATCATGTCGGAATACGATTTCGCCTTGTTGAGCGCGTTCTGGTATTCGACAGGAGGCTGCGCCTGAATGCTGACCTTCGCGGTCTGTCCCTCGTATTCGATGGTGAATTCGGTGGGCGCGTTGATGTTGACGGCACCGGGGTTCTGAATCTTCCATCCGGTGACGTTCTTGGTCGTCCCATCATCGTATTTCGCGGTCACGGTGATGCCGGAGGTTTTATCGGTCACTTGTTCGCCGTCTTTGATGCTGCCGCTGTACGATGCGGTGATGCCGGTGAGTTTGGCGTCCTTTTTTGGCGTTGCCTTCTGCGTCGATTTCGGTGCCACGCTTTGTGCGGAGGAACTATCCACGGCCGAACCGCCGCCTTGCGAATTGCCGGCACCTCCTATGATGGCTATGTCGAGCACGACCACCACGACAATGATGACCCAGAACCACCATTGCTTCCAGATCGGTTTCTTAGGTTTCGGCTGTCCGGGCTGGGCGTATCCCGGTACGCCTCCTGTTGGCTGGCCAAACGTCTGGCCCGGCATTGTCTGCGCATTCTGCGGCGGCTGCGGCCCCTGAGGCTGAGCTAGCGGAATCGGTTGCATCATCGGAGCCTTATTGTTGTTACCCATTTCTTCTTCTTTCTCTAAGCTGCTACACGGTCGTGCAGCAGTGTCCTGTAATCATTGATGATGCCTGATGTGACTTCGAGTTCGTCTGCGATACGCCAGACGTTCCCGTCGTACATTCGTTCGGCCAGCGCGTATTCGGTTGGCGATATCAATAGCCGAGCCGTCTCCGCACGGGTGCGCATCTCATGCAGGCCACACCGGTCATCACCGTGGGACCAGTGGACCAGCTCATGCACGAGGGTGCATCGTTTGGCCACGTATGGGAGACGACGGTCTATGAGTATCGTGCGAGTGCGCTCGCTGTAGCAGCCCATCATGCCGTTGGGCAGGTGGTCGGCGCTGCGTATCTCTACGTCGAGTCCGGCACTGTAGACGGCCATGCGCACATGGCCATAGGTGTCTCTCAGGTTCAACGGCAACGGTCTCATGCTGGATCATCCCCGTTCCCGTATTCGATGTACTTCTCCTTGTCCGGGTCGGTGTAGGCCGCAAGCTCCATCGGGTTATCCGCCAGAATACGCTTCGTCTCCTCCACGCGACGCTCGCGCTCCTGCTCCGTTTCGATGCGCCGTGCTTCGGCGATGATCTCCCGCAACGTCTGCACCGGGTCGGCATTGCATACATCACAAATGATGAGGAATTCAGACAGTTTAACGGGAGCTTTTAATTTTTTGCGAATATCTCGAACACGGTTGTAGCCAATAGCGCTTCTAGATGCTCCATCTATTGCGGAATTATTCATACCGGCTCGATGAATCATCTTGTCTATTGCCTGCGCAGACACATCGTCAACGATGGTGCGCTCTCGCTTATCCGTATTCATACGGACAACTATAGCAGACACGCCGAGCAGTTGCTACAGAATATAGCAAGCGCTATATTTAATTTTAGATAGAGCATTTGCTATAGGAGGTGGCTGAGATGAAGCTAAATCTATCTCGATATGAGGGTAGCTCCTTTGATGCTGCCGTTGATGTGTTGGATGCCGTGGTGGATGACGTCACTCGTCTGATTGAGGATTCTCCGGATGAGCGTCTGACGCCTGAACGGCTTGCGGGATATCGCTCGCAGGCGGTTCGGGAGTTTTACGCGGCTCATGGGATTCAATCTGGGCAGGAGAATATCCCAGATACTCCAGTATCGTCGCGGAATCGGCAAGAGCCCCTAACGCGAAACCGACAGCTGCAACGCAAGGGACCACACGCTTCTGCAAAAACTCCATCACTGTTCGCTGTGATTTCTCGTCTTTGGGGGTCGCGGCGATGATATTCAACGAAGTTTGCAATCGGGTGAACGCGATGTCCAGTTTGAAGTCGCCGGTCAGCTCATACTCATCCAATGCGGTGCCGACCTCGCGGACGAGACGGGCCACGTACTCCTTGAGGTCCTTCGGCAGCGTGACGGCCTTGAGCAAGCCGGGAACGTCGGCGACAAGCTCTCGGATACTGTCTCTTCTCTCCTGCGGATATTCGGCGGCCCTCGCATCCAGCAGACGTTCCGCGGTGCGTAGCGCCATGCGATCCTCGTTCGAGATGGGAACCTTCGAATCCATCATCTCCATGCTGCGCTGGTTCCGTTCCCAGGCAACTGAGATGTTGTACCAGATGTCGGCGAGACAACGGCAGGCGAGGTCGGCATCTTCGTCTCCGGCCGCCGCAGCCGTTCTCAACGTGCTGTCCACTTCGGCCATCGCGCCCGATACATCCGGGAAACGATATGTTATGCCATCCGCCTTATTGGCCAGCAGAAAACGCTTCACATAGGTAGCCGCGTTCACCACGCCCCATACCCCCAATCATCAGTCAAAGGAATTAGCACATGTCTAACCTACCAGCAATTGAAGTCGCAAAACGGGCGACCCATGACACCCGTAACCGCGTGCTGCTGTCCAAGACCAAGATGACCAGCATCGCCGACGCCAGCAACCGCAACCGCATGACCATCGCCAAATGGCTCGACGGCGACGACATGAGCCTCGCCGCATTCGTGGCCGCACAACAGTTGTCGGGCGGAGACCCGGTCAAGACCTTGGCCGACGCGCTCGCCGACAAGGAGGCGGCGTGATGTCTGTCGAAGAGTATGGCCGTCATTTCAGCGGCTACCGGGAGCCGAAGAACGCCGAACCGTCGCGTGGTTTCACACGTCGCCTCATATTCTGGGCCCTCGTGTTCGCGGTGTGCGTCGGCTGGGTGATGACGCACACGGGTTGCGCGCATCCCATCGGCAACGGTTTGGCCGCGCTCATGGGCTTCGGGCTCGTTCCCCTGCGGCTCCTGTGCCTCGTTTTGAGCGAGGCGGGCGTCGAATAACAGTCTTGCCGGACGGCGTGGAAAACCGGCCGGCCAAGCGGAAGGAAAACCGGTAACCCACGTGATAACTGAAAAAACAACTGACAGATACGGTGTCAGTTTTCTTGAACCGGCGTCGGCCTGCTACCAGCGTTTACTATTCGGGCCGGCGTCACGGGCGGTGCAGGTTGCCCCCAGTCGAGATCGCGTAGGTCATGTGTGCGCGGCAAAGACCGGGACCACGGTTCGACTCCGTGGCCGTCCACGAACGCAAGTTCAAAAAAAGAAAGCCCCCGCTGGCACGGGGGCGAGAAGAAAAACTCTCAACAGAAAGGATAACCCCATGAGCGCGGAAACACCGAATCTCATGAGTGTGGCCCAGCTCGCCGAACACTACGGGCGGGCGAAGAAAACCATCCAGAACAAGCTCACCCGAGGCTGGGGGCCCGTGCCGGTATTGGACCCGGACACGGGACAGGTGCTCGGCTTCCGCGTCGAGGAGGTGAACCGTTTTGACCAGCGCAACCAACGAACCCACAAGCAATACCTGTATGACTGATCTGCCGAACGACATGTGGCTGGCGGTCGCCGGGAAGCTGCTCAAGAATCTGGACATCCTGACCGCCCACCCCACGCGCCAGAGCCTCGCGAGCCTCATCGGCCTGAGCATCCACGAGGCCGGGCTGCGGCTCGTCGGACTACGAGAGGATATGGATGACGGACACGGTGGAACTGTGGAGTCCGATCACGGACGATGGCGTGCGCATGACGCCGGGCGAATTGATCGTGGAGTTTATGGATCTTATCAGCGACCGGAACAGTCAGACCGGCAACCCGTACCTGTACGTGATGCCGTTGCCGAACATGGTCGTCATCGACAGGCAACGGCGCAGGGTGAGCGCGCGAGTGGAATACGTCAGCAAGTCGAAGCTAAGGAGCAGGAATGAAGCGAGTGACCGTTGGCATGGCAGCACAGGCGACCGGCCTGTTCGACGTGCACCGTTTCCGCCAGCGCACGAAGACGGATCGTGAGAGTGCGTGGCACGCGTTCCGCGCACTGGGTGTCGGCGGCTCGGACATGAGCACGATCCTCGGCCTCAACCCGTACTCGACCCCTTACGAGCTGTGGTTGGAGAAGACGGGCCGTCAGCAGCCGGAGGATATCAGCGGCAAGTGGGCGATCGTCAAGGGCAACGCCTTGGAGGTCGAACTGCGCCGCCGATTCCGCCAACTGCACCCGGAGTACCAGGTCATCGACGGCACCGACATCAGCCTCGTGTCCAAGGAGCATCCGTTGATGCACGCCTCGCTGGACGGTTTCCTCTACGACTCCGAATCGGATTCGTTCGGGGTGCTGGAGATCAAGACCGCGAACGCGAACCGTGGGCGCACCGACTGGCACGACGAGACGGGCGAGCTCGTGGCCCCGCAGTACTACATGGCGCAGGTCACGCATTACATGGCCGTCACCGGCTTCACGTGGGGCGTGTTCTACGCGGATATCGGAGAGTCGGAACCGGTCGAGGTGCGGTTCGAGCGCGACGAGGACGACATTCACGCTGTAATCAAAGCCGCCGAGGACTTCTGGGGTTTCGTCACCCGCGACGAAATGCCCACCCTCACCGGCGCGGACGTGGACAAGGCGCAATCCATGCCACCCTACCCGGACGGCTACGAGCAGGTCGTGGACCATGAATTCGACGACCTCGCCGCCATGTACTCCACGTACGCGCAGGCCGAATCCAACGCCAAGAAAGCGAAGGAGAAGATCGCCGACCAATTGAAGGCGATGGTCGGCGCGGAACGCGAGGGCCTGATCAGCGGCGGATGGAAGGCCGGATACCGGACCGTCCACTACAAGGAGAAGCCAGCGATCGAGGCGAAACCCGCATACGACCAGAGACGATTCACCATCACCCAACTCAAAACCAAGTAAGGAGAACCGATATGGGACAGTTAGCGACGCAGGCGCAGAACGCGCAGATGCAGACGATGAACCCGCAGCAGAACATGAAGAGCCTGCTGGAGAGGAGCTGGCCGCGCATCGCGGCCGTCATCGGCAACAACCTCAGCCCGCAACGCCTCTACCAGATGTACGTGAGCACCATCAACCGCGAACCGCAGCTCGCCAACTGCGGCGTGGAATCGGTGCTGTCCTGCTTCATGAAATGCGCCGCATTGGGCTTGGAACCGTCGAACGTGGACGGATTGGGACGCGCCTACATCCTGCCCTACGGGAACAAGAACTACCGCACCGGACAGAAGGAAGCCACACTCATCATCGGCTACAAGGGCATGATCGACCTCGCACGCCGCAGCGGCCAGATCAGGGACATCAGCGCCCGAGCAGTCCATGGGGGCGACGAATTCACCTACAGCTATGGCCTGAACGAGGACCTGCGGCACGTGCCGTGCGCGAAGCCCGGCAAGCTCACCCATGTGTACATGATCGCGAACTTCAAGGACGGCGGGCATTACTTCCAGGTGATGAACGCCGACGAGATCGAGGCGGCGGCGAAACGCAGCCCCAGCTACGGCAAGGCGGTCAGCCCGTGGAAGTCCGACTATGAGGCCATGGCGAAGAAGACGGTAATCCGACGCGCGTTCCCCTACCTGCCGGTCAGCGTGGAGGCCCGCGACGCGGCCGCAAGCGACGACCAGACACCGGATTATTCCGACGTGTTCCGTCCACTGCCCACCGTGACTGCGGACGATTCGCCGGTTGACGTGAGCGTGGACGAACCCGAGGAACCGGAACAGCCGCAGCCGTCTCCCGTCGAGGCGAAGCGTTCTGAGATGATTCGACGCTTCCAGACCTTGGGCGTGGCTTCGGACGCGGAGGCGTGCGAAACCATCTCGAAGATTCTGAACCGCGAAGTGAAAGCCAGCGACGAACTGTCGGAGGCTGAGCTTGACAAGGTGATCGGCCAGTTGAAGGCCGGCGTGAAGGAAGGTGAGTGAGACCATGGCGGGAAAAGCGACCATCATCATCCAGGGCACGGCGTGGGGCGTGCGAGAAACGCAGAACGGCAAACGGTATCTGAGCGTATCGATGTCGCCCGGCTACCGTGACCGGAACGGCAACTGGGTCAGCCAGCCGGAACAGTACTACTCGGTGTGGCCTGCTGGCTACGCGAACCTCAACCCAGTGTTCGACCAGATCGCCCAGCTGCGTCAGAATCAGGACCAGTTCGTGGACGTGACCATCGTGGGCGAAATCAGCGGCCTCGACGCCTACACGAACAAGAAGGGCGAGCCCGCCGCAAGCTGCAACGTCAACGCCAGCGCTGTGGCCATCACCAACGTTCGCCAGAAGAACGGCGGACAGCAGGGTTACGGCGCTCAGGGAGGCTACACGTCGCAGCCTCCGGCCTCAGACCAGTGGGCCAACGGCGGCAGCGACCCGGAGTTTTAACGATGCTGCATTTGTATCACGATGAGACGCCGCCGGACGTGGAACCGGTCTGCGAGAGGCACGGGTGCCCGCTGTACCCGGCAAGACCGATTCCATGCCCGGAATGCGCTTTGGAAGCAGACGAGATGTACGCGGATTACGGATTGGAGAGATGATGGCGAACCCATCGAAAAGCAAAGGCACAAGCCTCGAGACGTGGACCGTGCGTTACCTCGCGTGGGCGTTGCAGGACACGCGCATCGACCGTATGCCGTTGCATGGCAACGCCGACCAGGGCGATCTGATCGGCGTCATGTTCCATGGCGAGCCGGTGTGCGTGGAATGCAAGGACACGAAGATGCCGAACTATCGCAAGCATTGGCGGGAGCTCAAAGTGGAGATGGCGAACATGGACACTCCCTACGGGGTGCTCATCCAACACCGCAGGGGCGTGGGCGTGAAAAGCCTCAAGGGCATGGCCCGGCAGATGGCCGTGTTCGACATCGGAACGCTCGAACGGTTCCTCGCCACTCACATGGGGCACGTGTTAGGACCGGACTACCGGATTCGCCGCGAGCTCGCGAACCGGCTGCGCGGCGAATCGAGGCCGGTGCCCTCCAATCCGATGCTCGTGTGGATGCCGCTCGAATTGTTCGCGCTCCTGCTGAACGACGGCTTGGCGTTGGGGCCGGACGATGGCCAGGATTAACCCTCATACCTACATCGGTGGCAGCCGTCGCACCGGTTTGCGTGGCGGCTACCACCGCAAACCCAAGACCAATGGCGAGGGGCTGAAGCCCAGCGAGATAATCGCCGCCAGCCCCGAACTGCTGGCATTGATAGCCGAATACCAAAGAGACAAGAGAAAGGAGGCGGACTGATGGCCAGACAGGGCTACGGGAAGCTGAGTAACGGCTTCCATTCGAACACGAAAGTGCTGAAGCTACAGCGTATGCGTCCGAGCGCACTTGGAGTGTACTGCATGGCCATTTCCTTCTGTTCCGACGTGCTCAACGACGGCGTGATGAGCGAGGACGACGTGATCTACCAGCTCAACGCGACCGAAGAGGACATCGAAGCGCTGATCAAGGTCGGCATGTTCGAACGTTCGGACGACGGCTCCTACCGCATCCACGATTATCTTTCCCATCAGTCCAGCCGCGAACAGGTGGAGACGAGGGCGGAGGGTGCTCGCAACCGCAAGCGCAAGCAGCGTTCCGAAGCCGATGTCACACCCGAGTCACGCTGGGACGAAACGAATGTCACAAGCATGTCACGCCGTGACAATTCGAATGTCACACCCGAGTCACGCTGGGACTCTTTAACCAAGAACCAAGAACCAATAACCAATAACCAAAAGAATTCTTCTAACGAAGAATTCTCTCTCCCCCAAACCCCCTCGCAAGCCGAGGGGGCCGCAGAGAGCGCCGACGAGGATTATCCCATCGAGTTCGAGCAGTTCTGGCAGACCTATCCACGCAAGACCGGCAAACGCAAGGCCTTCGAGGCTTGGCGGAAGGCGCGGAGGAAAACCAACAACACGTTCCTGATCGCCAAGGCGTCGAGATACGCCGCCGACCCGAACCGGGAACCCGGCTACACGCTCACCCCGGCGAACTGGCTGGACGGCGAACACTGGGACGATGACCCGCTGCCGGCCAAACCCGAGCCGACCGCACGCCCCTCGCCATCGGCGTGGAACCGTTCGCAGGCCAACCAGGACGCGAACGCGGCACTGATAGCCCACTACGCGGCCGAGGAAGCCGCCGAAAACCAATCACGGGAAGGAGTACTGACATGCTGACGCTCAAGGAAAGCACGCTCGTGCTGGCGAAGATTCGCGTCCACCACGGCAACGCGGCCATCACCGACTTGGAGGCTCGCACGTTCCACGAGGAGCTTCGCGCGGACATGACGCTGGGAGAGGCGTTGAAGGCGGTGAAGCGCTTCTACGCGGACAACAGCACGGGTTGCTGGTGCGGTTCCGGCGATGTGAACGCCATCGTGCGCAGGATGCGCAACGAGTCGAAGCCCTCTGAGGCGCAGATAGCGCGCGAATGCGAGGCGCGGGGCCTATCCGCGGACGAGGCGTGGATGTACCGCCGCCAGCGGATGCTCGGCAACGGCCCGGAGCAGGCGCAGCAGCAGGCGTTGACCATGCGCAACCCACTCGAACTGCCCGCCGCGCAGCCGAAGTCACGTTCCACGGCCAGACGGTTCGCAGGTGCCCAGAAGCTGGGTGCTGCCTCACTCGGCTCGATTCTGAGGGGCGCGTGATGGCCGAAAAGTTCCCGACCCCGCAGGAGCGTGCGACGGCGTGGCTGTTGGAGGCCACGGAGATTGGCGGCATGAGCCGGCCGGAGACCGCGCTATACGCCTATCAGGCCGGTTTCACGGCGGCGCTCGACTTGTGCATCGAAATCGAAACACGACTCAACAAGGAGGAAACCGATGACCATGCTGCTTGATGGTCGATTGCGTGATCTCGCGACGCAGACCCACCTGCTCGAGACGAAGGTGAGCTCTCTTGGCTGGATGGCCGGCGCCGGCGCGCAGACGTTGAAATCAATGACCCGCGCCCAGGCGCATCTCATGCTCGCCGAATGCGATCTGCTGGACGCGCTCGAAGCGAACGAAAAGAAGGAGAAAAACAATGAGCAGTGAGAAACCATTCTGGGAAGGCAAGACCTGCAAGGAGATGGCAAACCTGCACGTCAAGGTCACATTTGTGGCCGGTGCCGTGCTTACAGGAATCACCGACTGTTCCGGGCACATTAGGCGCAGTAGAAACGGCTCCGTCGTGCCCATTTCTGCCAATCGAGGGGCAGAGCGCTTCGTCCCCTACAGGGACATCGAGTCCATTGAACTGTTGGATGACCCCGAGTACGAGCGTATCGATGACATTCACGATGTTTGCACGGGCGATATTTTCGTCGCGACGAACGGCAATAGATTCTCCGTTGTCGCTGTCGATGATGATGACGAAACAGACTGCACCCTTGCAGTCATGGTACAGGCAGAGATTCCCGACTTCCACGATTGGATGTTTAATTCAAACTTCGCCTACGCATTGCGTCGGAAGCCGAAGCTGCCCAACCATGACGGATTGTGGTTAGACAAGGACGATAACACGTGGACGATGCGTGATGGCAGCGTGCAGATTACATGCATCGGCGCTGATGACTGGTGTTTCACGCGCGCGTGGTTCTCGCCGGATAGCGTACAGGTTCTAAACGCGGCCCCGTTCCGTCCGGCCAAGGTGGTGGAAGCGTGAGCAATCGTATCGTGAAATTGCCCTCGGTTGAATCTTTCGGCCGTCTCACGCCCGACAAGTGGCTGTTGTTGAAGACGCTTGAGGAGGCGGCGGAGATGGTGGAGGCCGGGAAACAATACCTGAAAGCCAACGACCCGACAGACCCGAGCGGCATTGGCCGGGAGTTCGATGATCATGCGAACTGCCTCGCCTGCTTCGGGGTGAACGTGGGCGGCGAGCTCGGCGATGACCGGGACAAGGCGAAAGCCGGATGGATAGGTTACGTGCGCGGCCAGCGCCGCCAAGCCATGCTCGGCGAGCTCGCCGACGTGTTGCAGACGGTCGGCAACCTGATCACCGCGTTCGACATCACCGACGAGGAACTTGCTCAGTCTATGGATGATTGCCTTGTTCGCAATCAGGAACGAGGTCGACTGTGAGCATCATCAGCAGTGAGGCGAAGTGGGCTGTCCTCCAACGAGTTGTCCGTCTATCCCTCGAGGAAATACGTGGCACGACCAAGGGCAAGGAATACGAGGCCGGTTTTATCGCCGGAGCCACGCGCCGGCCCACGAACGAGGAAATCGTAGCCGGAGCGAAAGCGTTCTACGAGGCGTTGAAGCCCGACTATTACCCCCAATGGGATTCTGACTGCGCGTTGAGGGCCGAATACTACGACGCCATGCGACTCGCAGTCAAGGCAATGCAAGGAAAGGCAACGGAAGAATGAATCTTTTAGATGAAACCAAGGGTGCGATCTCACAAAGCGAGCATTCGACCGATGACGTTCGATTCGTAGGCTCCCGCGACGAGAAGCTGGGAATTCCGTGGAGTCAGGCCGAAAAGGTGCTCGACATCGATTACGACGACGGATACGGCAGTCAGGAGATAGCCGCCGACCTGGTCGTGGCGTTCACTGATGGCGGTTTCCTGCGCCGCGAAGAATACGACGGCAGCGAATGGTGGGAATATGAGCCACCGTTCAGAGGCCCGGAGACGCAGAAACCGTTCGGACGCGTGAAGCGGACCTATCCCGCGTACTCGCTTGAGGACATCAATTACCCGATGGAGGCAACGGAAGGAGGCAGACGATGAGCACTCTGGATATTTTGGGCAACACGAGCGAGCAGGCGGATTCGATACGTCTGATGCTCAAAGTGCGGGGCATGAAGGACGGTCGTTTCATCGACGCCGACCCGCTCATCATCCTCAAGGCCGACAATCATCAAGGCTCCGACAGGTGGGACGTGTATGTCAGCAAGACGGTGTATCCGACCGCCGAATCGTATGGCACGCTCGCCGTCGTGCTGAGGATGCTCGCCGACGACGTGGAGATCATGGCGCGAGAGAAGGAAATGGGAGGCGGACAATGAGCGGACACGACGAAACAATTCATCCAGACTATATTCCCGAGGATTTCAGGGAACTGCTGCGCATGGCTTGCGATTCCGTCTGGGAACAAGGCGAGTTGTACAGCGAAGACCTGTTGCTGGCGGCTTTCAAACCCGCCATAGACGAACACGACCGGCAGATAGCCGAACAGGCATGGGAGGACGGATATATCCAAGCCCTCAAGAACATGAACCCCATGCCCGGCGAGGAACCGCCCGAATACACGCCAAACCCATATCGAAAGGAGAACGCATGAACGAGATTCAGCTTACAGACCATTTGGTTGCGCAATTCAGCGCGGAAAGCTCCTTCGGCCATTATCGAGCCAAAATCTACGAGGACGGCAACTTCAGAGAGTCCCTGTACGCCATGAGCCTCAAACGTCTCAAGCGCAAATGCGAGAAGTATGCGAATCGTGAACGCAAGGCCATCGCATATGTCGCCACGCTCAAGGAGGAATCATGAGCGTAAGCAGTCTCAAACGCGAGGAAATACTCAAATGGCATCGGAGCAAGGCCGCGACACCCGAATACACGGCGAAACTGCTCGGCGTGCCATTGGATGAGGTGCTGTACATCATCGCCCATCCTGAAACGCCCGCACCCCACAAGGATGATTTCACGCCCGAATTCATCGAACCATTGATTTGAATTCAGCGCAAAAACACTGAATTCAGCGTAAAAAAACGAAACCCTCCACCGAAAAGATGGAGGGCACGCTCACCAAGCACCATGATAGCCGGAACGTGGAGGGTTTCAAACAATGTTCATCACCACCGAACCATGCCAATACTGCGGCAACCAGCAGGTCGAGGCACCGTGGACGCTCTGCCGGGACTGCCGCCGCGTCTACGCGAAAACGCTCCACCGGCTCCGCCGCGACATGATGCTCCTGCAACAGGTGTCCCGTCACGCCTACAAGCTCGGAGAACCCGGAGCGGGCGGCAAACCGCAAGGAGGCGCGGCGCCCGCGCCCATCAACCTCCACGCGCAGGACATGCTCGACCAGATCGAGGACGGCTTGCAGGACATGTGGAACGAAACCGGCGTGGAAAGCCGTCCGAGATGGCAGACCCTGCTCAGGGACTCGCCACGACGACTGCCCGACCTATGCCGCGCCAGTCGCTCGGGACATTGGCTGACATGGCTCATCCACACCTGCGAGCGCATCGAACCGCTCGTGGACCGCAGGCCACGCACGCGCCGGATAATCGGCGTCTGCCCCGAATGCAAACGCGAAATACTGGCGGCGAAGGGCGAATCGCTGCTGCTGTGCAAATGCGGCAACCCCATCAACGTGGCCGAACTGCGCGAGCAGAGCCGAGACAAGGCCGAGGCAATCCACCTGACCAAGACCCCTGCGGGCATGAGCCAGTGGCTCAAGGACAACTACGGGTACGAGGTCAGCCGCAAGCAGATCAGCAACTGGCTCAACCGCGGCAAGCTGCCCAGCAGCAAGCCGGTCGATGACGGCTACTGGGAGTTCAACATACGGGAGATTCTGGCGTTGGCGATGGGTTCCAGCGGCCGCCCGGCTTGACATAGTGTAGCCTGTGAGATACAATAAGGGTATGGAAATCAAGCAAACCGCCGAATACCGCAAGTGGTTCAAGAAACTCAGGAACCGCGAGGCGAAAGCCGCCATCCAAGCCCGGCTCGACGCCTGCAAGCTCGCCGGCAGGCCGTTCGGCGACATCAAACCCGTGGGAGGCCCGGTCAGCGAGATGCGGTTCCACATCGGAGCCGGATACCGCGTCTACTTCACCACGCGCGGCAACGTGCTCATGCTGCTGCTCGCAGGCGGCGACAAAAGCACCCAGCAGACCGACATCAAACAAGCCCACGCCATACTCGACGACTACAAGGAGCAGCAATGAGCACCGAAATCACCGACTACGACACCAGCGAATACCTCGAAAACGAACAGGACATCATCGCCTACCTCAACGCCATAGCCGAATACGACGACCCCGCACTCATGCAGGCCGCACTCGGCAACGTCGCCAAGGCTCGAGGCATGACCCAGATCGCCAAGGACGCGGGCGTGGGGCGCGAAAGCCTCTACAAAAGCCTCAGCAAGGACGGAAACCCCAGCTTCCAGACCATCGCCAAGGTAATCCACGCCCTCGGCGGACGCCTCACCATCCAAGCCGCCTGAAAAAACAAAACACAGACAGGAGTAGGGTGAATCCACCCCGTGGTATACTCCGTATCAGGATTAGTGTGGAAGCCTCTGAATCAACCGGTTCAGGGGCTTTACTCATATCCACCCAATGGTCATGTGCCATGGCAATCAACCGGCATGACCGCCTATGCGCGTAGCTCAGCAGGTAGAGCGGCGGTCTCCAAAACCGCAGGTCGTTGGATCGAAGCCAACCGCGTATGCCACACAAAACATCCGCAATGCGAGGTGACTGCAACATGGTCAGCTACAGTCGTCAAGTCCGCAAGGGCGGACGCCAATTCGAAAAAGACCGCAAAAAATTCTTCCTCGAATGCAAAGCGGAACACCGTCCATGCTGGCTCTGCGGAATGCCAATCGACTACGACGCCCCGCAGAACACCACAGACGACAGCTACAACCTCGACCACTTCTACCCCGTCACCAAACGCCCAGACCTGCAACACGACCCCGCAGGCTTCCGCCCATCACACACCCAATGCAACAACCTGCGCGGCAACAAAGACCCCGCCACACCAATCGGCACACTCTCACGCCAATGGATCCAGACAGCATAGGAGGACCAACGCTCATGGACATCGACGAACCAGCCAAGACATTCAACGGCGAAACGGTCCGCGAAGCAACCTATCCCATCACGCTCCACATCAGCGCCAGCCTAGCCAACAGCAACACCGACTACGACCTAGGCGAAATCGAAGCGGACCTGCCAATCAACCTCGAACCAACGGTCTCGGGAGGCGTACGCACCGTCGTCATACCCAAGGTCGACAGTCAGTCATTCACCAGACGACTCACCAACGGCGTCAACGCGTTCATCGACGCGTTCAACGCCTGACCAACCACCGGGAGGGGCGGTAGAATCCCAAAACCAGCCGCCAACGGGGCACGACCCGCATGGCCGCTGTTCCTCTCCCTCCGAATTTGACCACCCCATCGCGCACGCGCGGGAACGGAGCCATCATGCCTAATTTGAAGGTGGAGACGTTCAAAATCTCCGACCTGAGCACGTATCACAAGAATCCTCGGCGCGGCGATGTGGATGCCATCGCCGAATCGTTGAAGGCGCGCGGCCAGTATCGGCCCATCGTGGTCAACATCGGCACGCACGCCTCCCACGATTACGAGATTCTCGCCGGCAATCACACGTATCTGGCGGTGAAGAAGCTCGGTTGGAAGACGATTCAGGCGACCACGGTCGATGTGGACGATGACCAGGCGGCGCAGATCGTGCTGGCCGACAATCGTCTCGCCGACTTGGGCGGCTACGATGACGAGACTCTATCCGCTTTGCTGTCCGATGTGAGCAGTCTCGATGGATTGGGCTGGTCTCAGGATGATGTGGATGAGCTTGCCGCCGCGTTGGAGCCTGAGCGAGACGATTCGGAGGTTGAGGATGTCGAGGTGCCCGATGATGCTCCGCAGCGTGTGAAGCGCGGCGAAATCTGGGTGCTGGGCGAGCATCGTCTCATGTGTGGCGATTCCACCAAACCTCAGGTGTTGCAACCACCACTAGAATCCGCCACATGCGGAAACTGTTAGGGGGGGGGGAGGCCGATCTGTGGCTGACGGACCCGCCCTATAATGTCGCCATTGTCGGCAAGACGAAAAAACATCTGACCATTGAGAATGATTCCTGGGCGAACGATGACGAGTTCGTGGAGTTTCTGCGTAAGGCGTTCGCCACGGCGCTTGACGTGTTGAAGCCCGGATGCGCGTTCTATGTCTTACGACTAGTCACTTAAAGTATAGTATTCTGTGGTATTCTGTGTTATACTGGATGTCATGAAACTATCCGAGTATGCGAAGCGTCACGACATCCAGTATCGTGCCGCGTGGAACCGTTACAAGGCAGGGCGGATTCCGGGCGCATACCAGGATGAGATGGGTGCGATCATCGTGCCCGACGATACGAAGGCCTCGGAGAGGGATGCCGTCATTTACGCGCGCGTGTCCGACCCGTCGAAACGCAAGACCCAATTGCCTGCCCAGCAGAAGCGCATGGAGGATTGGGCTGTCGCCAACGGGTACCGGGTCGTGGCCTCCGTGGCTGAGGTCGGGTCCGGCGTGAACGACAAGAGGCGCAAGCTAACCGCCCTGTTGAAGCGTGACGACTGGGGAACCCTGATCGTCGAACACAAGGACCGGCTGACTCGGTTCGGGTTCGAATGGTTCCGCCTGTTCGCCGAACAGACCGGCCGGCGCATCCTCGTGGTCAACGAAGCTGCGGATGACCGGACGGACCTGATACAGGACCTCGTATCGATCATCTACTCGTTTTCCGCCCGCCTGTACGGGCGACGTCGTGCGGAGCGGGCCCAACGGATAGTCCGACTGTTGGAGGAGGGAGGGTCTGATGGCGAGCAAGACTAGCATGGCCTACCACGCGTATCAGGCGAAATCCCCCATGAACCAAGGCAAGGTTGAAGCCTTGCGTGCCCTGCTTCCCGTATGGCGGGCCGGACTCACGTTGGCGATGTCCTGTTGGACGCGCCCGTTCGTCCAATCCGGCGTCCTGCCGCGTTGGATCGACTCCAAAGGCTTCCCTGACATGCTATCGCAACGCCAGTGGGATTCCGTGGACCGTCAGGCGCGCGCCGCATTGGACTCATGGATCGCGTTACGTGAGGACGAGTTCAGGAAGACCGTCAACGGCTCCACCCTCAGCCCCGATTTGAAGCATGCGCTACACCGGATCAACCTGCGTCACGCATGGTGGGAGTCCGTCGCCGATGACGCGCACAAGATGGCGCGGCGCATCATCAAACATCTGCGCGAACGAGTCCCCTTCCCGGATATGAGGCGCTGCCGGACCATGAGCATGGACGGCAAGATCGCACGCGTCGGAACCCCCGTGAACGCGTTTCACTTCCAATACTGGGCCGTCGTGTCCACCCTGGACAAGGGGCACCCCGTCCGCATCCCGCTGACCGTCGACCCCCGCATGAACGAGAACACCCTCCACGGCGACGAACAGGCGGCCAACCACCTGCAGGCCCGAATCAACAGGGACGGTTCGATCGACCTGCACCTGATGACCGTCAAAGCGAAAGCCCGTAAGCGTTCGTCCGGCATGGTCATCGGCATGGACTGGGGGTTGAAGAGCCTGTTCGCCACCAGCCAGGGACAACTGCACGGGCTCAAACTCTACACGTGGCTTCAGCAACGCGACAAGGAACTCACCGCCCTGACGCGTGCCCTGGCGAAAAGCGGGATACGCTACAGGCAGTCACGCCGCTACCGCAACCTCAACAAGCGTATCCGCGACTACACACGCAACGAGGTCAACCGGATTCTTAACCTCCTCTCCCGGCAGGAGATCCGCGAGATCGTCGTCGAGGAACTCGACTTCCGCAACGGCGGCCTATCAAAGAAGATGAACAGGATCATCAGCCGGGCCGGACGAAACGCCGTCAAAGCCAAGCTCAAGGACCTGGAGGACAACAAGGGGATCACCGTCACCAAGGTCAACCCCGCGTACACCAGCCAGGAATGCCCCAGCTGCGGCTACGTGAACCCACGCAACCGGCCAACGCAGGAACACTTCCGCTGCACATGCTGCGGATACCGGTCACAAGCCGACATCAACGCCAGCCACAACATACTCGCGAGACGTTCCCGCGAGGACGGATGGCGTCGGATCGGCCGCAGACAGATCCTCGCCATGCTCCTACGGGAACACGACGAACGATTCCACCCCACCGGTGGACACGCCGCGAAGAGTGCGGCTACCCCACGGGTCGTATCCACGACACCGAGGGTCAAGGTTACCAGCGGTAGAAAATACCACTAGAAACCACACTCGGTGATACCGTGCTGGATTCATTCGGCGGCTCAGGAAGCACGCTCATGGCGTGCGAGCAGACGGGCCGCAAGTGCGTGACCATGGAACTCGACCCGCACTACTGCGACGTGATATTGAAGCGTTGGGAGGATTACACCGGCCAAAAAGCCGAACGCATCAGCGAATAGGAGGTGAGTGATCATGACCGAGGATAAAGACCAGAAGGCCCTGCGCCTGTTCCTCGGTGCCATGAGCCTGCAGGAGATCCGCACCGTCCTCAACTTCAAGACGGTTTCCTCCGCCGAGGCCGCAATCCGCCGCGCGCTCGCCGCGAACCGCAAGGGCAAGGACAGGGACACCGAACGCTCCGCCGAACTGGAACGTATCGACGCCCTGTATCGCGCCGCATACCCGCAGGCCATCCAAGGTGACTTGAAGGCCATCGACTCGTGCAACACGTTGTCCGAACGCCGTATGCGCATCCTGGATAAACCGGATGACGGCGCGGCTATCACCTCGAATTACGAGGCGACGGTGGCCGCACTGGATACGACCGAAGCGGACGCGGCGGTGATTGCCTCCGGCAGAGCGATAGCCCGCCAAATCGATTACTCGCTGCAGCATGGCACTGGTCAGGAGGTCACCAAGGCGCTCTACCTCGTGCCGCATCTGATGAATGTGCTGCGCGAGTTGGGAGCGACGCCGGCTGCACGCGGCAATATCCAGAACGCCGCCAAAGAGGTCAAGCCGGTCGCCGATGAGCTTGAGGAGTATCTGGCGAAAATCAGCTAAACGGGAGGCGTCATGGGCATCGGTGAAATCAATGACGACGCCCACGGCATCACCACTCCCCGCATATTCACTCCCCCGCTGCGCGAATTGACGCCGGAAACGTCGAACGGGTTCGCGGTCATCGAATTCGCCGAAAAGTTCCTCCACGTGCATCTCTACCCGTGGCAGAAATGGCTGCTGATCCACGGACTCGAGCTTCTGCCGGACGGCTCATACCGGTTCCGCCGCGTTGTCACCGAGGTTGCCCGTCAGAACGGCAAGACCACGCTCATGAGCGTACTGTGCGCGTGGTGGCTGTTCGTCGACTCCGCTCGCCATCCGGAATTGTCGCCGGCTTGGAAGTTTCTCGTGGTCGGTGCCGCGCAGACGTTGGACAACGCGCGCGCCCCATATCAGGCCGTATTGAACTGGTGTAATCCGAATCCGGCTTCCGAGGGCGAGGCCGCGCTTGCGGTGCCCGTATTGCAAAAACGTGTGCAGCGCGTCAACAATTCGCACGGCGAGGAAGCGATCATCTGCCGGAACAAGGCGCAGTACATCGTGCGCGCCGACAAGAACATCCGTTCCAAGAGCGCCAGCCGCGTCGTGTTCGACGAGTTGCGAGAGCAGCACACCGACGATGGCTGGAACGCGGTCAGTCAGACCACGAAGGCCATCTGGTCCAGTCAGTTGTGGGGTATCTCGAACGCGGGCGACTATCGCAGCGTCGTGCTGCGCCGAGTCGTCGACGAGGGACGTGCCCTGGCGGATTCGTGGAACGCTTCGGTTGAAACCGGCAAGCAGTCGCCGGACGAATGGGCCGAGGAGCACGACCCATCCTATGGGTATTTCGAGTGGTCGGCTCCGGATAAATGCGAGCTGGATGACCTTGACGGTATCCGTCAGGCGAACCCCTCCATGGGTTATGGGCCGATGACTTTTCGTAGCATCTCGGCTGACATCAACGGCATGACCGAGGCCGCGTATCGCACCGAGGTCTTGTGCCAGTGGGTGACGGCGGACATCACGCCGTACATCAATCCGAAGCTGTGGAAGCGCGGCATCGACCCGAAGTCCTGTATCCCCGACGACGGGCGCGTGGTGCTTTCCGTGGATACTTCCGCCGATAGAGAGACCACGTATATCGCCGCCGCAGGCTACCGCGAGGATGGCCTGCCGCACGTCGAACTGATCGTGCGCCGTGACGGCATGCTCTGGGTGCCGAAGTACTTGAAGCTGCTTCGCGAGGCATGGCCGAACATCCATGAAATCGCCTTGCAGTCCAAGGGCTGCCCGGCCGTGGACTTCGCCGACCCGCTCGCGGAGGCCGGTTGGACGGTGCATCTCATCGAGGGCTTTCGCATGGGAGCCGCAACCGGCCGTTTCCGTGACCGAGTGAAGGAAAACAAACTCCGCCATCTCCCCCAGCCCGCCATCGAACAACAGGTGAGCGTGGCCGTGACCCGACGATTGGGTGAGGTCGAGGTGTGGGACAGAAACCAGAGCGCTATGCACATTTCCGGCCTCATCGCCGAATCGCAGGCACTGTATGCGTTGGAGACTATGGACGGCGAGCCGGAGAAACCGAAGTACAGGCCCTCCACGGGCATCAAGATTCACTGTTGATATGACGTGACCCAAGGAGGCTGCGTATGGGATTTCTGAATAATCTGCTGCGCGGCCCCGCCGCCATCGCCATGAAGGGCGCGGAGCCGGAGACCGGCGCGTTGCCCACGGTGGGCGACGCGATGCCCGAGGCCATCAGCTGGCCCACCGAAGAGGACTTCGCCGGCTACGTGAACGGCATGTACTGCCGCGAATACGCGGTGCGCGTCGTGGTCGATTTCATTACCCGCCAATTGGCCTCTCTGCCGTTGAAGGTGTATCGGAAGAACGCTGACGGCGACGCGGAGGAGATACGAGACGGCGCATTGGCCCGACTGGTCAAACGGCCTTCCGAACTGCCCGGCATGAGCCGATACCGTTTCTATGCATCACTCATCCGTGACATGCTGCTGGAAGACCGGTGGCTGTGCACGCTCGGCAGCAACCGTTCTGGCGGCGGGAACACGCTTCGCCGCATCCCCGCCGACGGGTACAGCCTCACGGCGAACGGTTTCGGCGAACTCACCGGCGTGACCATCAGCAGCGTCGACGGCAACAAGGGCGGTACCTACAAGCTGCCGGACCCGCGAATCGTGCTTGACATCGGCTATATCGACGGCCTGAACCTCGGAGACCCCGTGACCAACGTTCTCCGTTCCCTGCTCTCCGAGGCGCGTGCGATGGCGAAATACCGTCGCAAAGTCGCTGAGAACAGTCCGCAGACACCCGCGTACATCTACCGGCCGAAGGAAATGCAGTGGGAGTCGCAGGAGGATTACGACGATTTCGTGCAAGCGCTCCGCAACTACCAGCAGGGCGGCGGCCGCGAGGGTGCATGGCTTCCTCTGCGCGACGGCATGGAGGTTCGCGCCATCGGCGAACTGTTCAAGCCGGTGGACATGGCCGACCTGGACGCACGCGAGAAAATCAACGAACAGGTGTGCCTCGCATTCCAGATCAGCCCGGAGAATATCGGCTTCCGCTCCGGCACCAACTCGAACATCAGCGCCTACAAGGAAAAGCTGTGGAACGTTGAACTGCTGCCGTACTTGGTGGCGTTCGAAGAGGCGTTGAACCTCACATTGCCCGAGGCTGTGGGCGAACCGGACTGTTACATCAAGGCGAATCTGGACGCGAAGCTGCGCGGCACGATGGAGACCCAATATCAGGCGCTCTCCACCGCCACCGGCCGTCCGTTCATGACCACCGACGAGGCACGCGAACTGCTCGACCGTCCGAAACTGCCGGGCGGCGACCAGCTGATAACCCCGCTCAACGTGAGCGAGGGAGGCCAGCCCAGCCCGCAGGACGGCGGACAGACGCAGAACGCGCAGCAGGGAGCGAGCCCGAACGGCAAGCAGATGCTCGCCGAATTCAAACGCCTCTACACGTATGACGCCGGTTTCCGCGCGTCATGGGACTCGATGACGAAGGGAGAAACCTCAGATGAGTCTTGATTATCTCGGCTACGAGCTCAAGGAGCTCAAAGCCACCGACAACAGCGGCGGCGGCGTGTTCTCCGGCTACGCGAGCACGTGGGAGAAAGACCTGTACGACGACGTGGTGGTCAAGGGCGCGTTCGCGCAGACCCTCTCCGCCGACTTCAAGGCGGGCGGCGCGGGCATCCCCATCCATTGGCAACACAAGGACGGGTCCCCGAACGATGTGATCGGCGAAACGTTGAGCGCCGTGGAGGATGAGCATGGCCTGCTCATCACCGCGAAGCTCGACACCGACATCGCGGAGGGCAAGCGAGCCTACGACCTGCTCAAACGTGGCCTCATCCACCAGATGAGCATCGGTTTCATCGCCGAAAAGACCGCATGGGTCGAAGACGAGGAATCGAAGAGCCCATGGGACGGCTACCGGGAGATTCGGCAGCTCAAACTGTTCGAGATCAGTCTCGTGCAGGTCGCCGCCAACCAAGGGGCGGAAGTGCTCGAGGTCAAGGCCGGTCGAGCCATCAGCAAGGCCAACGAGGACAAGATTCGCACAGCCTACGAAGCGCTCGGCGAACTGCTCGACTCCATCACCGAAACCCCCGACGATGACGACACCGACGATTCCAAGCCCGATGACGAGCCGGACGACGATACGGCGGACGATTCGGACAAGCCCGAGCCGGACGCCGGCAAGGCGAAAAAGAGTTTTGACCCGCAGTGGGCCAAGGAAATCAGCGACTTCCTCTCGCTGGCAAACAACCAATAGAAAGGATGATCCATGGGTTACATGGAGAAGCTGGCCGCCGAGAAGAAGGCGGTCAAGGCCCTGTACGACAAGGGCATGGAGAACCTCACCGACGATGAGGCGAACGAACTGAAGAACCACTTCGAGGAGGCCAAGCGCCTGCAGGAGCGCGTCGACCTGTTCAAGGGCGTCAACGATTTGAACGTGGACGAGGCCAAGCCTCAGGCAAAGGCGGCTCCCGCCGTCAAGACGCTTGGCGACCTGTACGCGCAGGAGTTGAAGAAGGCCGGCCTGACCGTCATCGGCACCAAGGCGCACCCGTTCGCTTCCAGCGAGTTCAAGGCCGCGTCCGACACGCACGTGGTGGGCACCGGCACGGCGGGCACCGGTTACGCGCCGGTGGTCACGCAGGTCGACATGGACGGCGTCTGGCCGTATGAGCGTCCGCTCGTGGTCGCCGACCTGTTCGGCTCCGTCACCCTGAGCGGCAACGCCAACACCGTGGAATACCCGGTGTATGGCGCGCTCGAGGGCGACGCTGGAACCGTGGGCGAGGGTGGCAAGAAGCCGCAGACCCATCTGCCGGCCCCCAGCTGGGAGTCCGACAGCCTCAAGGAGGTCGCCGCATGGTGGAAGGTCACCGACAACATGGCCGAAGACCTGTCCTACATCGTCTCCGAAATCAACAACCACGCCCGCTATAACCTGCAGCTGCTGGAAGAAACCCAGCTGCTGTCCGGCGACGGCACCAGCGCTAACGTCAAGGGCCTGCTCACCCGCGACATCCAGACGATGGCTCAGGCGGCTGATTCCGACCCGGACCGCATCTTCAAGGCCCGCACCAAGATCGCGGTGGCCACCGGCTTCCGAGCCGACGCCATCGTCATCAACCCCGCCGACTACGAGACCATCCGCCTCTCCAAGGATTCGAACGGCCAGTACTACGGCGGCGGCTACTTCAACGGCCAGTACGGCAACGGCACCATCATGCAGGATCCGCCGCTGTGGGGTCTCAAGACCGTGGTCACCGAGGCCATCGCGCAGGGCACCGTCCTGGTCGGCGCGTTCAAGCTCGGCGGCGCTGTGATCCGCAAGGGCGGTCTGCGCGCCGAGTCCACCAACTCCCACGCCGATGATTTCACCAACGATCTCATCACGTTCCGCGTGCGCGAACGTATCGGCCTGCAGGTCAAGTACCCTAAGGCTTTCGTCAAGGTCGCACTGGGAAAAGCAGCGAAGTGACGCCTGACGCCGAGAGTATCGCCGTCAAACCCGACGCCCTCGCGATGAGGGTCGGCGAGACGGCGAGACTCGAGGTGTCAGTCCTCCCAGCCGAAGCGTCACAGGAGTTCACGGCCCGAATCGCAGACCCGAGCATCGCAACCATTGAGAGCGAGGGGCTATGAGCGTCGTATCCTCCACGGGGGCAATCCCCGACATGATCCAGGATCCGACAGTGTTCGACGCGGACGGGACATTCTGGGTCAAGGCGGCGCAGGCGGCCATCCGTCGCACGTGCGGCTGGCATATCACGCCGAACATCGAACTGTCGGGCGTGGTCAATTCGCGGGGAGGCAAGGTGATTCGCCTCCCCGCACGCCATGTCACGTCGGTGGATGAGCTGACCGACATCGCCGGCAACCGGCTGCACTACGCCTACGACCCCGCCACGGGTTTGGTGGAATGCACCGCCGGCGTTTTCCCGGCCGGCGTGGCCACGATACGCTACCGCATCCACGCCGGTTATGCGCCGGACGAGGTGCCGGATGTACAGGGGGTGCTCATCAACGCGGCGAAACGGGCCAGCAGCGCAGCCGCCGGCATCGTCCAATCCCAGTCGGTCAACGGCAGCAGCGTCACCTACAACGTGACCCTGATGGCCGACGAGCTGGCGAAACTCGACCGGTACAAGCTGGGAGCATTGCCGTGAGCATCATCGATGACATCAACGCCTCCGGCCTGCCGGCGGCCACACGGTTCGTGCGTCTGCGCGCCTCACGCAAACCCGACCCGTACAATCCCGCGCAGACCACCGAGGACTGGACGAAACCCGTCGAATTGGAAGTGCGAGGAGCTTTGGCTTCGAGCAGTTCGACTCGCACGCCCGACGTTTTGGACGTGCAGACCACGTCGACTGCGGTGCTCACCGTGGCCGACCCGAACGCGGACATCCGGATTGGTGACCGTATCCGCCCCGAACCGGCCGATGGCCGCATGTGGGAGGTCAGCGGCTTCCCCAGCCGCGATGCCAACGCCTTTACCGGCTGGCAGCCCACATTGGAAGTCCAGCTCACCGAGTGGAAGGGGTAGCCGATGGCCGGAAGCGGACAGACCAGCATCAAGTTCAACGACGCGTTTTTCGACCAGATCCTCAACTCGGCCGGCGTCAGGGCCCTGACCCGTGGAGCCGCCGAAAAGGCGCTCGGAGTGGCCAAGGCCAACGCGCCCGTCGATACAGGAGCCTACCGCGACGGCCTGCAGGTCGAGGCCGTCCAACGCGCGCACCGCACCACCTTCATGGTGGTCGGCCATGATCCGAAGACCATGCTGGTCGAATCCAAGACCGGCAATCTCCGCAAGGCGTTGAAGGCGGCGAAGACATGACATTGATACTGCCTCCCGACATGGAGGCTTTCCTCTGTGATTACCTGCGCACTCATATCACCGATGTGGATGATTTGCAGGTGGGCAGCAAGAAGCCTCCCGACTATCAGGGCGCGTATCCGCTCGTCACCGTCCGGGACGATGGCGGCAACGCGGACGGGCTCGGCCATTTCGACCGTTCGATTGGCGTGAACGTGTACGGATGGAGTCGACAGGCCGAGAAGCCGTGCAAGACTCTCGCCCGTCGCGTCTACGCGACGCTCACCGAACATCCGGCCATCGCCCTCGCCAAGGGCTCGCCAATCGTTTCCGTGGATGATTCCTCGTGCAACGGCCCATACCCGGTGTCCGACGATTCCGACACCGCGCACTACTACCTGATCGTCGAATATTCGACGGTCGGCGAACACTAACCAATCCCTTAACCGTTTTCCTAGGCCCTACACAATGTGTAGGGCCTTTTCGTTTGAAAGGACATGGAATGACAGCAGACAACCAGGGCAACGACCTTAATGCCGTCAAGAACGTACTCACGTCGAAGATCATCGTCGCCCCCTATGTGGCAGGCAAGACGCTGACCGCCTCGCAGATCGCGCCCAGCGTGGCGGACCCGATCACCGAACTCGGCGACGTGTTCGGCTCCTCCTCCTCCACAGTTGGCCTCATCACCAGCGACGGAGCACCGCAGGACTCCCGCGACGGCGACGACGCCACCGAATTCCACCAGCCGGGCTACACGCTCAACGCCGACCCGACGCTGACGCTCGCGTTCACCGCCGCCGAGGACAACGACCTCACCCGCCTCATGACCATCGGAAAGCCCGATGAAACCGGCGTCTACCACGTCAAGGACATCATCCAGGACACCAAATGGTTCGCCTATCAGGAGACCATCTACAAGTCCGGCCGCAAACGCCGTCGTCTCGGCGTCATCCAGATCACCGGCAACGAGCCGGCGCAGGATACGCGCGGCGAGGTGTCCGGCCTCTCGCTGACCGCCACATGGCAGCTCGATCCCGCCGTAGACGGCGGCAACAGCCGCTACCTGCAGTCCTACGCGGCGGCCTGACATCAGCACTCTTCCCCGCATGACCTCTCTCCTGTCGGCATGCGGGGAGCCCCAACACCAACGACGGGAGAAACACGTATGACAGGAGAACCATCATGGCAAAGCAGCAGAACACGGCACCCTCGATCGCTGAATTCGAGGATTGGGACGAGACCAGGGAGGCCGAGGCCCTCGCCGAGGTCGCCAACCAGGTCAAGGTGCGCCACATCATCAAGAACAATGAATACTGGGCGCTGGCACCCGGCGGCACCGTCTACAAACTGCCCCTCTATCTTTCCATCGCCGACTTCGAGGCCCTGTCGAACACACAGACCGACACGGAAAGCCTCGAACAGGTCAAACGCATCCTCACCGTTTTCGCCGGCGACGAGCAGGCCGAACGACTCGAACACGAACCCATGCAGGTCGCATTCAACTTGATCCAGGACTACGGCGCATTGCTCGCGAAGACGCAGGGAGTCGAGAATCTGGGAAAATCAGCGGATTCTGCCGACTCCTCAACTCCGAAGAAGGAGTAAAGGTCCGAGCGGACTTCGCCCGATTCGGGTGGAGCATCGAACACGATCTCGGCCGGCGTCTCCCCTACCGTGACGCCATCGACCTGTACACGGCGCTGTGCGGCGACCCGTCCTCCTACACGGGAGCCTCGCTCATCGGCCTCATGTTCCCCATGAGCGCCACCGACATCACCGTATTGCAGTTCCTCGGCGCTTCCACGCTGCTCGGCGACGTGGACGGCGAACCCGAAACGGACGAGCCCACCGCCGAGGAGATCCACGAGGCCGAAACGCATATGAGCAAGCTCTTCGGATAAACAACCATCAACTAAGAGGGGAGTCGCCTTATGGCTTTCGGATCGGAAGTGGGAACCGGCCACGTGTCGATATTCCCCTCGATGAAGGGCTTCCGCAGCGCGGTCGACAAGGAGATGCGGGGGGCCGGCAAGTCCGGTTCCAACCGTTTCTCCCAGGCGTTCGGCAACGGTTCGAAAATCGGCAAATCGTTCGGCGGCAGCTTCAAAAAGGCATTCGGTTCGAGTGCCCGGGGCGTCGCCGACGATGTGCTGAAACCGTTGAAGCGTGACGCGGCGCAGGCGTCCTCCAAGGCCAGCGCCGCGCTCCTGAACTACCGTCAGGCCACGGTCAACGTGCAGCAGGCGCAGGAGAGGCTCAACTCGGCCATCGCCAGATACGGGTCGGATTCGACTCAGGCGCAGACCGCCTCCATCAATCTCGAAAAAGCCCAGTTGCGTCAGGCCACCGCTCTCGACAAGTCCAACGACGCCGCCGAACGGCTCGCGGACGCGAAGAAGGCGCTCAAGGCCGCCGAGGACGAACTCGCCAAGGGCACCAACACCGTATCCGGTTCCATGAAGACGATGGCAAGCTCGTTCTCGGCTGGATTCTCGAGCATCAGCCGGGGCCAATCCACCTTCACCGGACTCTCTGGAGCGCTCGGCAGCCTCGTGCGTAGCCTGCTCGGCGTAGACGCCATTTGGAAACCGCTCGGCTCCAAGATAGCCGGATTCGCGAACAAGGCCGTATCCTCATTGAGCGGTTTCGCCGTGCAGGTCGGCGCGAAAATCCAAACCGGACTCAAGGGAGCCATCAGCGCCGCCCAGCAAACCCTCAAAGGCTGGGGCGGCAGCATCGCAGCCACCGTGTCAGGCATCGCCAAACCAATCGGCGCGGCAATCACCGCATGGACGCAACCGATTCGCGACTGGGGAAGCAGAACCGGCAACACCATCAAAACGGCAGTCGCTACTTGGACCGCACCCATCCGCTCATTCGGCGGCAAAATCGGCTCCGCCATCGGAGATGCCGCAGGAAAAGTAGGGCAGAAACTCGCACCGGTAGCCAACGTAGCCAAGAACTACTTCGGCAACATCGCCACCGCCGCCGGAGCCGTATGGTCCAAACTCCCAGCCGGAGCACAGACCGCCGCCGGGGCAATCGGCAGCACGCTCGGCAACCTCGCCTCCAGCGCAGGCAACTCGTTCAAAAACCTCGCCCAAAACGCGGTCGCCCATATCAAGGGCCTCGCCACGGGAGCGGTCGCCGCCATCGGAGCAGGTGTGGCAGCCATCGGCGGCACGCTGGTGGCCACCGGCAAGCAGGCGTTGGGCGCGTATGCCACGTGGGAGCAGGCGGTCGGCGGCGTCGACACCCTGTTCAAGGGCGCTTCCGGCACTGTGCAGAAGTACGCGGCCGAAGCGTACAAGACGGCCGGCGTCGGCGCGAACGACTATATGAACCAGGTCACGAGCTTCGCGGCCTCGTTGGTCAGTTCGCTTGGCGGGGACACCGCCAAGGCCGCAGAGATGGGCAATCAGGCCATCATCGACATGTCGGACAACGCCAACAAGATGGGCACCGACATCCAGACCATCCAACAGACGTATCAGTCGCTTGCTCGCGGCAATTACGCGATGCTGGACAACCTCAAGCTCGGCTACGGCGGCACCAAGACGGAAATGCAGCGGCTCATCGCCGACGCGAACAAGCTGCCGGGCGTGATGAAGGAAGGCAACGACCTTTCCATCGATTCGTTCGCCGACGTGACCGAGGCCATCAGCCGAGTGCAGAAGAGCCTCGGCATCAGCGGCACGACCGCCAAGGAGGCGGCGACCACCATCGAGGGGTCCGTGAACTCGATGAAGGCCGCATGGCAGAACTGGCTCGCCGGACTGGGCAACGAGAACGCCGACATGGGCGCTCTCAGCCAGCAGCTCGCCGACTCCATCGGCACTGCGTTGAAGAACATCCTGCCCCGCGTGAAGGTCATCGCCCAGAGCGTCGTCAAAGCCATCCCGAGCCTGTTCTCGGATCTGGTGACGCTCCTGCCTGAACCGTTCCAGAACGCGATCAACGCCATCGGCAGCGTATTCAACGGGCTCGGCGAGATATTCAAACCCGTGCAGAGCGCCATCGCCCCTCTGATAGCTGCATTCATGGCCCTCGGAGCAGGCGGCATCGCACCATTGCTGTCCAAGATTCCGTTGCTCGGCGGGGTGCTCGGCGGATTGTCCGGCCCGTTGAGCGCGTTGGGCGGACCCATCGGCATCGTCGTCGCAGCGTTGGGCACGCTCATCGCCACGGTGCCGGAACTGCGCAACGCCTTCGGCACGCAGGTCACCGGCGCGTTCAACCTGTTCAAGAACACGATCGCGGGAATGAAGCCGACGTTCGATGCGTTCGGCAAAAGCCTGCAGGACATGTTCAAACAGGTCATGCCGGTGATCACCGCTTCTGTCGCGGAGCTCATCCCAGTGTTCGGCGACATACTCCAGTCGCTGGCACCGCTCATCCCGACGATCATCGAACCGCTCATGAACGCGCTCAGCTCGCTCATGCCGCTCATCGGCCAGCTCGTGTCCAGCCTGCTGCCACCGTTGGCGGACATCATCGCCGCGCTGCTGCCGGTCGCCTCGCAGATCGTGTCGATGATAGGCCAAGTCATCAGCCAGCTCGCCTCCGCGCTCGTCCCGGTAATCCAGCATGTCATGGATTTCGTTAGCCAGCTGGTCACCGCCATCACGCCGCTCATCCAACAGCTCGTGCCAGTCATAACCGATGCGGTCTCGGGCATCACAGGCATCATCCAACAGCTGATGCCGGTCATCCAGAGCATCATCAGCGTGGTCGGCTCGGTAGTGAGCGCAATCATCGGATTCATCACCGGTACGTTGTTGCCTGCGGTGCAGGCGATGCTCCCATATGTGTCGGGTGTCATCAACGGCATACAAGACGTAATCCAGGGCGTGGTCGGCGTTATTTCCGGTGTCATCAGCATGGTCACCAACCTCATCAACGGCAACTGGTCGGGAGCTTGGAACAGTTTCAAATCGATTCTTTCCAACGCGGCCGGAGCGGTCGGCGGCTTGGTGTCGGGCATCGTGAGCGCCATCAAGGGCGTGTTCGCCGGAGCTGGCTCGCTGCTCAAAAACGCCGGCTCGCAGCTCATCAGTGGTCTGTGGAACGGCATCAGCGGTGCCATCGGCGGATTGTACGACAAGATCAAGGGCGCGCTTTCCGGACTGGTCGATAAGGCGAAGGAAGCGCTCGGCATCCATTCGCCGTCCCGCGTGTTCCGCGACGAAGTCGGCCGCTACATCCCGCCCGGCATCAGCGAGGGCATTGACAAGGCCACCCCCGCATTGCAGCGTGACATCGCGAAGCGGATGCAGGGTGTCACGGCCGCCGCACAGTCGGCATTCCAGCCGATGACGTTGCGCTCCGCCATTGGTGTGGAGGGCTCCGCCCCATTGCCTGAAACCGGGAATGGGCTCGCAGACCTCGCGTCGATGCTTGTGGAGATTCGCGGCCTGCGCTCCGACCTGCAGGCATTGCACGGTGATTTGGGGCCGACCATCGCCAAGTACACGCCATCCATGACCATCCGCGAGGAGAAGCGCAGGCTTGGTCTCGTCTAAAACAGGAGGACAGTCATGCAATCGATGACCTACCGGCGCGGCGGAGGATCAAGCCGCGCCGTTCCGGCCAGCGTCGTTGATCTCATCGACCCGGCCGGTCTCATGGTCAAACGCATCGAGAGCCTGCGCACACACGCATGGGAGGTGGAGTTGGCCGCGCACGGCATTGACTCCGCCTCCCTCAACGCGTCAAGCGTCCAATTGGAGGCCACGTGCGCCGACCTCAACGTGCTGGACGTGGCGAGCGAAATATTCGACGCGGACGTAAAGGCCGTGGCATCATCCCGCAACAAGGACGACGCCGGACTGCTCACCGTGGACGGCTGGTCGCAGACCGCGCTCATCACCGGCATCGAACCATCCTATGATCCGCCCGGCCCCGCGAAGTACGCGCTCACGGTCGCATTGCTTGACGGCCTGTGGCACAAGCGCGACGACGTGCAGCATTTCTGGCCGGATGCCCTGCAACCGGGCCTCGACCTTGATTACCCCCACGATTACCCTCACGACTACCTGCCGACGACACGAAACGCGACGGTCGCTAACGATGCCGTCTCGCCGATGCCGTTCGAACTGGTGGTCTACGGGCCGGTCTCACAGCCAGCCATCATCATCGGCGTCAACCGGTATGAATTGCACATGGACATCCCCTCGGGCTCGTATGTGACCGTCAACAGCGTGGAGGGACAACGAAGCATCGTCATGACCGCAGAAAACGGCGACACCACGAACGTGTTCGACAAGGGCGAACGAGGCAGCGGCATCAACGGCGGCACTTATATCTTCCATCCGTTGCCGGCCGGAGAACACCAGGTGCAGTGGAACGGCTTCGGCTTTGACCTGACCGTGATCCAGGAGAGGAGCACGCCGTCATGGTGGACCTGATTATCACCGACTCCAAGCACGTCGATGTCCGTTCCGCCGTCGACTACACTCTGGATTGCGCGTGGGGCAAGGAGGAAAACGATTTCGAACTTGTCATGAGCGGCGCGTCCACCATCGACGCGGGTGCCTATATCTACATCGACGGCAGCGAATGCGGTGGCGTGGTCGATGCGATGGAAGACCAGCTCACTGCCGGCGTCAGCACCCTCACCTACTCGGGGCGCACGTGGCACGGCGTGCTCGCGAACAAGATCCTCGAGCCGGATAGGGGCAGGGATTATCTCACAGTGAGCGGCACGGCCAGCACGGTCATCGGCTCGCTCATCAGCCGTGTCGGGTTGGATTCGGTGTTCGACGCGGTTGTACCGCCTGACGGCAGTGACGACCCAACCATCAAACAATACCAGTTCGACCGGTACACGGACTGCTATACGGGTTTGCGGAAGATGTGCGCGGCCAACGGACTGAAACTCAGGCTTGCCTATGCGTCCGGCCGGGTCAACATCTGGGCTGAGCCTGTCGCGCATTACGGCGACTCGATTGACAGCGACCTTATCGATTTCGACGCGACCCGCACGTGGCGCAAACCGAACCATCTCATCGGCCTGGGCAAGGGCGATTTGGCGGCCCGCGTGGTCGTCCACTGGTATGCGGACGCGAAAGGCAACGTCAGCCAATCCCAGTCGCTCAGGGGCGTGGACGAGATAACGCAGGTCTACGACTACAGCAACGCCGAAACCGCCGAGCTGAATCAGAAGACACGTGAGAAGTTGCAGGAACTGCAATCCGAGGGTGACGTGAAGGTCACCGTCCGTGATGACGCGAACGTGGTGTTCGACGTGGGCGACACCGTGACGGCGCGCGACAATCTCACCGGCATCACCGTCAACGCTTCGATAACCAAGAAAATCGTCAAGGTCTCGGGCGGCGTCTTGTCCGTCGATTACGAGGCCGATTAGGAAGGGGCCATTATGGCGCGTATCGACAATGCGACGGTCATGCAATGCGACCGTTGCGGCAGAAACAAATGGTACAAGGACTTGGACGACCCGGATATCAAGACGTGGTACAACGTCAACCGGCTGGACTCCTCCGGCACGGTCCACGACTACCTGTTTTGCGATCAGGATTACAAGGAATACGCGAACAAGCTCAAGGACTTTGATAACAGCTTCGACAGTTGGAGACAGAACGGAGGCAAGCGTAATGGCTGAACTCGTCACCGGTCATGCGGGCAAGGCGCACGCGACAGCGGAGCAGGCGGCGGGATTGAACGCCGGCATCCTCGGCTTGGACGATTATGTCCTGAACGTGCACGACAAGTTCGAAATCACGGTAGTCAGCGCGAACAAGGTGACCATCGGCACGGGCGAGCTGGTCATGCAGGGCCGTCACGTCAGCCAAGGCACGCCCGAGGACCTGATCGTCACCAACGGTTCGCAGGGGCAGAAACGCAACGATCTCATCGTATGCCGCTATGCGAAGGGCTCGCAGTCGGTTGAGAGCGCGAAACTGGTCGTGGTCAGGGGCACACCCACCACGGGCACGCCCACGGACCCGGCGTTGAACACGACCAGCCCGTTGGACGGGGGCACCACCTACGACATGCCCTTGTACCGCATCCCGTTGGACGGTATCACCATCGGCACACCGGTCCCCTTGTTTAACGTTTTGAAGCCGATGAGCGACGTGTGGGATTCCCTAACCCAGCCGCTCCTGTACGCGAAATTCCGGTGGCAGGACACGAGCAGTTTCAACCCGGACGCCTACGGCGGCGGTATGCAGATCGTCGTGGACGAGCGTAATCGACTGCTCCACGTGGACTTGAGCGGGTTCAAGAGCACGGTGAACCTGAGCCACGATTACCCGGTGTTCCAATACGCGGCGGGAGTGAAACCGTCCAAGGCGGTGTCTCTCGGCTGCCTGTGGGCTTTGCCAGTCGACAATTGGGCGAAACAAGCGACTTGGAACGCGAACGGCACCATCATGGTCGTCGGCGGCTTGTCCAACGGAGACCGGTGCATGCACACGCCTCGCACCTTGCCAATCCCCGACGGTGTCACGTTCAGCTAGCGGCGCCATACGGCAATCCCAGCTTCCGAATATCGCGACCCTCCCGCACCAGCGGTTGTCTTTGGTGTTCCACAGGCGGAAGCGTATCTGGTTTACGTCGCTGGTATCCCAACGTTGTGCGGTGTACTCGCCGGCCTGGCTGAAACCAGTGCCGAACGGCCCAATCGTGTAGGCCGCGTAATCGGCTTTCTTCCCGTTTGGGGATTGGACGTTGATGTAGAATGTGCCGTCAGCATACGTGGTGATGGTATGGCCTCCGCACAGAATATACGGCATTCGGGTTAGGGAAAGCTATCGTTTCCATGTTGCCAGCCAGTACAGCCGGACCGGTTGCGCTCCGCCCCAGGCATAGCTGCGGTCGTCTCGCAGACGTACCTGAAAATCGCTGTCGCCGACGGACCAAATCAGTGGCGTGAAATTGTTCGTCACCGAGTCGTTGTTGTTTGGCGCGTAGGTGACGAACACGGCAAACGGTGCTGTGGAATGCCTGCCCCATTTGATCAATACGGCACCGTTCACGCTGGTCGAACCAATGAACATACCGGACTCAATATCAGGCATCTGGGTTAGGGAATCCCGTTCAGGCTATTAGGGCTCGTTCCCAGAGGCGTTGCGCGTCTCGCAAAGCCGTGATATCCGGTTTGAGGTAGTACTTCGCGGTGGTTTTGATATCGCTGTGGCCGAGCATTTTCGACACGATGGCGATATCCGCTCCCGCCGCCAGAGTGCTCGTCGCCCATGAGTGGCGCAGGTTGCGTGCGGGCACATGCGGCAGATCATGCCGCTTGCAGTAGGCCTTGTATTGGCGTGCGGCTTGCGGCGGGGTGAGGGTGCCGATGAGTCGGCCCCCCTCGCGTGGCCTGAGCTCGCGCAATCGTTTGACCGCGAAGCGCGGCAACGGGAGCGTGCGGCGGGACAGTTCGGTTTTCGGCGGCACGACGGCCTCATGCCCGGCGACCCATTGCAGGCCGCGCTCCACGTGCAGGACGCCGCGCCGCAGGTCGAGGTCGCCCCATTCGAGCCCGTATCCTTCTTCGGTGCGGAGTCCGCATGAGACGGCACAGATAAGCCACGCCTCAAGCAGATGACCGTAAAAGCCCCGCAACAGCGTGCGCTGCTGGCGGATGGTCAATATTCGCGGCTCGTAATGAGGTTTGGCCGGCAGTTGGATGTCGCGTCTGGTGATGTCCACGTCCAACAGGTTCCAGCGGATAGCCCGCCTGAGTATCGCGCGCAATACGGCCCATGCCTTGCGTGCCGCTCCCGCAGTGTCGAAATTCGCAAGCCATTTGTCGACCAGTTCCACGCTGATCGCGTCCATACCCATGCCGCCGAAGCATGGCATGACATGCAGCCGCCACGCCGACTCGTAACCAACGCGCGTGGACTCTCGCAGATTCCGCGTGCAATGCGGCCAAAACCGGTCGTTCCAAAACTCTTGTAACAGCATTTTCAACCTCCGAAAACCCACACGCCCGTTGGCCTATCCAACGGGGACGAACGTGTGGGTTTTCCCACCGTAAAGGAGCTTTCCAATGTCTTTGCTCGCTCACATCGTCGATTGGCTCGTGCCTTTTATCTGTGGCGGCGTGGCCACGGTTTTGGGCCTGATGTGGCGGTGGGGCAAAGCCATGGTCAACGGCCTGCGCGAGCTCCTGCTCTGCCAGTTGGAGGACCTGCGCCGGGAAATGGTCATCGAGCACGACGGAGTGGCGGACGAAGACCTCAAATCACGCTCCCAACGCCTCTACGACAGCTATCACAGCCTGGGCGGCAACGGCCACGGGACATCGCTCAACAATGACATCCAATCCGCGCCGATAGCGCCACGACAGTCCTGACCCACGACCGTGGGCCACAAACAATATCCATCCCAGAGAAAAGGGAAACATGGTCAACAATTTGAAACGTCATCCCAAGCCATCATTGCCGGACGAGCTTCGCCCGGACGTTGCACCGGAAACCATAACCGAATCCATTAAGGAGGAGTAATAATCATGACCCAAATCCATATCAGCATCAGGAAGCCGAAGACCGGCGGCCTGGACCCGGTCACCGGCCTGATGCGATTCCGTCCGGTGCGTCGTCATTTCGACGCGGAAAAGAATCTTGTCATCGCGGCCTCGTTCGACGCGGACCTGTCCGAAAGCGGCGAGCTGACGGTTGACCTGCTGCCCACGACTAGCGCGTTTGTTTGGCAGGTCATCGAGTTGGCGGACACGCCGCAGGCGTACACGCGCTACGTCGAGGTGCCGGACTCCAAGACCAAGGTCGAATACGCCGACCTCGTGGAAGTGGACGCCGGCACGTTCGTCCCGAAGGACATGCAGGGCTCCCAACTGCTGAAGGTTCGCCACGCTTCCACCCAGTCGGAGGCGGAGACACTTTCCGCACAATACCCGGACGAGCTGGTGTTCTTCGACGAGACCGCCACGACCGCGAAGGCCGCTGCGGCCTTGAGCACGCTGGAGTCCATCACGGCCGAAGCTCAAACGAACGCCATGCTGGCGAAGAGCGCCATGCTGAGCGCCCGGTCCTCCGCGGATTCCGCGACCGCCACCCAGTCCGACCTGAGCAGTCTCGCGTCGAACGCCAGTATGGCGGCGGCTTCCGTCGCCAACGATTCGCAGACCGTGGCCGACACCGCTTCCATGGTCGCGGCGAAGGGCGAGACGGCCATCGCCGCCATCGATTCGACGGTGCGGGCGGTCAAGGACAAGGCCGAGAGCGCTTCCGCCGAACTGCCTTCCGCCGGCACCCCTGAAGGCACCACGGAGGAAACCGGCAAGGACTCCACCGGGGAAACGCCGACCGGAACCGTGTCGGAGGAGCCCGCAGCCAAGGCCGTGAAAGCCAAGGCCAAGAAGGTTACCGTGAAGGAGGCCTGACCATGCCAGCCCTATACGCCGGCAAACGTGTCGGCAAACCGTTGATGAGAGGCCACACGTACAACGCCATGTTCAACGGCAAACTCGTATGGCCCCTCGACAGGGACACGGTCGTCTCCATCGAGATCACGGACGACAAGGGCAGGACGTTGCCCAAGTCTCTGGCCGTATCCGGCACCCTGAAACTGGGAGCGAAGGCCACTTACGCGGACGGTCATGTTGGCGATCTGCTCACCAACAATGACGTGACGTTCGCGAGCAGGGACACTTCCACCGCCACGGTTTCGGGCAACACGCTCACGTGGAGGCATGGCGGCACGATTCTCGTCACGGCCACCGTCAACGGTTTCACCAGCGCCGCCGTGTCCATCAGCGCGGCCTACGCGCCCGAGTCCATCAAGGTCACGGACGATTCCGGCAAACCCATCGACAACATCACCCTGCGCGTCGGCGAGAGCAAGAACCTCAAGGTGACGATCCTGCCCGATGCGGCATCGCAGGAGTATACGGCATCCATCAAGGATGTGAGTCTCGCATCAGTCAGACAACAGTAAGGGGCAATATCATGCCAACAACAACAGCGTTTAGGGGGGGGGGCTAGTGTCCGCGCCCTCAAGGAGGGCGACACCTCCATCACCATCACCGCAGGCAGCATCGTAAAGACCATCCCGGTCAGTGTATGGGGAAACAAATGGGTGCTGCCCACCCTGCCCGCCACGCGCAACGGAATCACGTTCACCGCGGCCGGCGACGGCATGGTACACGCGAAGGGCACAGCGACCGACTGGGCGACCATCCTCGTCACCCAGGACCTGCCGGCCGGCGAGTACACGCTCGAACACACGCTCGCCGACGGTGTCGGCCCGTTCTGCGAGCTCAAATCCACGGACGGCAGGATCGACCTGTTCTCGCATGGCACGGTCAAGGCGACGATCCCGGCGGGCGACTACAAGATGCTCGTCAGTGTCTCGCCCGGCAAGACCGTGGACGCAACCATCACCCCAATTCTCAGGAAACTCAACTAAGGCCCCGATATTGGGGCCTTCACCATAAAAGGAGGCCCCAATATGGGCGCACTATCAATAACCGGTATCAAACCGGGGTCCACGAGTCTGAAACTGACCGCCGGCAAGATTACGAAAACCGTGCCGATTACCGTATTATCCCGTAACCTGCTCGCCTATGGGCCCGCGTCGGGCAACGGGTTGACCGTCACCGTGGCGCAGGACGGGTCGCTTGATTTCAGCAGCGGCACCGAATCGGTGCCATTGTACAAGGGCGTGCGCTGGGAGTTCGACGTGCCCGAAGGCATCGTTGGCGTGCCTCTCATCATCTCCTACACGGGCGATGTGCCCGGAAACCTGGTCATCGGCATCTACGCCAACGCGAATAGCCTCGGCGGCGTCTATCAGGGGAAAAACAACACCGTGGTCACCATCCCCAAGGGGACCACACGCGTCGAGCTGCGCATCTTGCGTGGCGGCGTCACGGCCGGCAGCGTGTCGGGCAACCTGAAAATCCAACTCGAACTCGGGAACACCGCGCACGAGTGGATGAAACCCGATGTCACAAGCCTTGAGGGGGGGGGTGGTTATGAATTAGCGAACCTGTATCCGCGTGTCACCGGCCTGCCTAAAACATTAGGCACCGACCCGGGTGTTATGGTCACGGAACCATCGCCGGGCACGTACCGGTTCAAAGGCTCCACCACACAAAAGGTTGACTCGTGGGATAGCCTGACATGTTCCGTCCATGTGGACGCGGGCACGTACACGCTGGACGCCTCCGACTGGCCGTATGACAGCAGCTCATGGTTGATTGGCATCCAGTCCACTCTCACCCCCGATGACGGCAGCGGACAGACAATCGCGTTCGAACCTAAGGGCTATGGGCCGCGCCCCTTGAAGGCCGGGACGCTGCGCCTCCATATATTCGTCAACACCACGGGCGAGGTCGATAAGACGTTCACTCCCCGCCTGTACAAGATCGACTGATTCTAGCCCCACACCATTCCGTGTGGGGCTTTTCCATTGACGGCCCCGAGTGGGCCGTGACAATCCTGACCCACGACCGTGGGCCACAAAACAATATTCACCTCAGAGAAAGGGGAAAAATTGGTTAAAAACAAGGACAAGCCGTGGTGGAAGCGTCTGCTCGCCAAGATCACGGCCCTAGTCGCCGCCGTCTGTATGATGCTGCTCCCGGCGACCGCGCACGCCGACATGCAGGGCATCGACGTGTCCAACTGGCAGTGCGGCATCGACATCGCCAACACGCAGGCCGACTTCGTGGTGGTCGGCACCACATGGGGCACGGGACAGGTGTATAACAACTGTCTCGTGTCCGGCGTCAACACGGACGCCAACCGCATGATCGCCCAAGCGCAGGCATCCGGCAAAAAATTCGGCCTGTATCACTACGCCATGGGAGGCACCCCGGAGGCCGAAGCCCAATTCTTCTATCGCAACACGTCGAACTATTGGCGTCACGGCATCGTGGCGCTCGACTGGGAGATGGACGACA
>OAZZ01000299.1_pt1 | contig 39886 bp, 53 predicted proteins | sample 1495051 | NCBI WGS metagenome assembly OAZZ01 (sample SAMEA2579977, study PRJEB22360) | human gut metagenome
CTTTTTCTTTTTCTTTTTCTTTTTCTTTTTCTTTTTCTTTTTCTTTTTCTTTTTCCCCCAAGTCTATGGATAGACTATCTAAGTCTTTATCTAGACTATCATTACTATTTTTATAGTCTATAGATACTGTATCAATAGGGTATCCATACTCTATACATACTCTATATAAATAATCTTTATAGTCTTTACTTTTTATCTTTTCAATTTCTTTTAAAATGCAATTTTTCACTTTAGGAGATTTAGAAAAGTTATGTTTATGCCAGTTTTTTATAAGTATTTCTTTTGTTTCTTCGTTGTAACTTGTTTTTCCGTAATCTTCAAATCTTTTTAACAATTTCTGAACTGTTTCTCTGTTATATCCTGTTTGCATTTCTACAACCTTATAAGGTAATTCATAGCATCCACATTGTGTTGTTCTAGAGTTGCTTAGAAGATATAAATAGAAATACTTTTCTTCTGGAGTTAAATCTAATACAAATCCATCTTCCCAAAAGTCTACTTGTATCGCTCTGTATTTTGCCATTAATCTTCACCTTCTTTGTCTATAACAATAACTATTGCTGGACCTTCTACCTCTAAATCCATACCTACATCACTTCTTAATCTATCTATTTCAACGCCTTCTCTAGTTGACAATTCATTTACTAATTCATCTATAGTAAAACTTTTAAGTATGTTATTATCCATTCTTATTCACCTTCTTTACTTTTCTAGGAAGGGGATTGCTCCCCAACCTAGCTACATATCCATTACTTGCTGTCCTTCTATTTGTCCATTATCCTCTGTTTCTTCTATAGGTTCTTCTGTATAATCTACATCTTGTACTTTGTCTTGAATTGGTTCATATTTTGATAATAAATCTATTAATTCATCGACTTCTTCGAATTTAAGTTCTTTTAAGCTATATCCATTACTTTCACAGAATTTTTCAAGTTCTACGGTATTTTTTAAATCTCCGTAATCAAATAGTCCTTTTTGTGCTGCTAATGCCATTATTTGATTTTTTTGTTGTGTTGATGCCATTCCTGGTTTTATCTCTCTCTCAGAAAGTCGTCCTTCATATCCCATTTCTTCCTGTTGGTATAATCCTTGAAGTTCGTCTGGAAAAGATTCACGTAAACATTGACTTTGAGCTACCTTTCGAATCATAGTACATGGTTTTTCGCTCCACATTTTATTAGGTGTACCATTCTTTGTTTTTTGTATATATTCTTCTAAACTAGCTGTGTGATGCATTGGAAATTCTCTATCACTTCTAGATACTTCACACCAACCGCCAACAAGTGTTTCATCTGGAAGTTTAATTGTTCCTTCTCGTTCTATTATGTTTCTGTCTTTATCTACTACAACAATTCCAGCTTTCATATATCTAAATACTCCAGATGCATAAGCTTTTTTAATAAATACATCTTTTCCGACTATGATATTAGCTGCTTGATCTCCATATTTAACAAGATATGCATCTCTTATAAATGGATTTAATTTTTGAGCTTTACATAATTCTAAAAACATTAAAATTTCTTGTTGTGTAGCCCTTGGACATATATAATTTTTAACTGTTTCAGCATTTAGAACTTGTCCTCCTTCAAGAGTAAAACTTGCTAAATCTAATGCATTTGTTTTTTGTACTGCTTTAGTCATGTTATTCACCTTCCTTATTTCTCTCTAATTCTTCTATATTAAGTCGTAAAGCATATAATAAACTGCTTTCGTAACTATCATGTTTTCTATTTCCTATTTGTTTTAATGTGTCTTTATAGTGTTCTTTAAATATATCTAATGTCATAAACTTTCTATTTCTTAGAGCAAATTCAGCCCCTTCTATAAATCCTAGTCTGCCTTCTGGGTCAGTAGTATTTCTGTATAGTCTAACTAGGAATAATCTTTGTTCTAGTGTTTTTATATCTGAGTTCTTTACTCCCTCAGATTGTAATTTTAACTTCATATTATCCCCCTTTTATGTTATAATTTAAGTATCTTATATTACATATAGTGTTTGATTTATAGCTATCTAGATTTGGTACCTCTAGATAGCTTATTTTGTTATGCGATAAAATCTAGGTATGCATGATCTAAGATGTCGTATAATTTTTCTGATTGTCGTTTATAAGTTTTGTATGCTTGATTGATAATAGCTTCTTTTTCTTCTGTCGGTATGTCAGTTCTTCCTGAGTTGTCTAAGAATATTTTGTAGTATGCTAAGTAGTTTTTCTTGTCTTGAGCTTCAACAAGCTCTTTTACATCCTTATAGATTTGTTCTTTACTCTTCATTTGTTATTCCCCCTTGTTTTGTTGTAGCCACATTAAAGTTATAAACTCCATTACTGTAAGATGTGGGTAAGCTTCATATATCTTTTGTAGTACTTCTGGTGTACATTTCATCTAACCACCTCCTTTATACTGCTTTCATATTTCTTCTTTTGCATTCCCCTAGTTGATAAAATATTTCTTCATCTTTAAATAACTTATTGCATATGTCGTAAACTCTTTCTAAGTTCTCTCTAGAAGGTGTTAATGGACTTTTTACAGTTATCTTAACCCCTCCATTTTGATATATTTTTTCTTTCATATTGCACCCCCTAATAAAATATGATGTCTAAAATTTGTCCTATTCGTGGATGCTTCTCCACCAAGCTCCAAATGCGAAGCCTAAGCTAAATATGATACTTACTGCTATGTATTTTGCTATCATGATACCTCCTATCTGCTGTAATCAACTACTGTGTTATTGCCTTGTTTTCTAAGTAGTGCAAACTTGTTTTGTAACACGTGAAACATTTTAATTTCTGCTTGGTATGGAGTTATGATGCTCCATTCTTCTCTAAAACCTCTAGCTCTTAATATGTCTGATACTGCTTCTACTTCTTTTTTTATGAAGTGTTCTGTTCCTGTGTATATCGCCATATTTAGTTACCCCCTAAATTAATACTTCTTATTTACTTTTTTCGTTTTCTTCTAGTAATTTTTCAAGATCTTTTTCTTTCAGAAGTTTTTCAATGATTTTTATTTCACCTTTACCAGTTACTCTTGTTGTTCTAAATGTGAATGTTCCTCTTGCTGTTTTCTTAGTACCTTCTGATACTTCTAAATAACCTCTTTCAACTGCATATTGAGTAGCTTCTGTTGAGTTTTTACATACCCAGCCCCAACTTCTCAGTCTTTCATATAATCTTCTTTCTCCTATAAGTATCTTGCTATTTGATTTTGAGATTGCTTTAGCAGTTTCTCTAACTAATTTTGTGTTTTGTGATATAGATATTTGAGTTATCACTCTGTCTTTTTCTGCAATTTCTTTTTTAGCATCTTCCAGTAATTTGTTTTTATTGTCTATTGTCTTTTGCGCTACTATTAAAGCTTTAGCCATTATTGTTTCATCATCTTCGTCTTCATCGTGTGGTATGTAGCCACCAGTTTTTCTAATTTGTTTTAATATTTCTTTTACTTTCTTTTTGAATTGTTTTGCTATTGGTTTTCTACTTTGCATTAATACCTCGTAAAGTCCATCTTCTGTTAAAAATAAGGCAGTATAACTATTAGTTAGAGTGCTTAATTGATGTCTTGCGACTTCTGCATCGTCTAAATCAGCATCTTTAACCATTTTGCTAGGATTGCTATGTTCTATCCAATTCGCTACATCTTTAGCTAAAAACAATGGATTTTCTTCTGTTCCATAAATTTTAAAATCTTGTCCCAAAACTTCTTGATTATAAATTACTTGTAATTCTTCCATATTTAATCCTCCTAATTATAAAAATCTGATTTTGTAACTTCGTTAACTGGTAATCCTAACTCTAATTGCTTGTTATGATCTTTTATTAATCCATCTTTTATAAGAAGTAATCTAAAGGTTTCTTTACCTCTAGGAGTTATAAGTGTTTGTGTGTCGCTATGTCCCCAAGCAGTTGTAAATTCTTTTAATTCAAAGTACTTCATCTTATTTGCATAAGGTTTAATTTTTCTTTTTTTATCTCTGTAGCATAAATTCTTTTGAATTAACCACTCTGTAAAAGTTCTTTCTTTTATTCCTAATTCTTTAGCAGTATCTCTTATATTTGTAAGTAAGTTGTTATCTACTAAAGCATCAAAATACTCTGCCTTTGGAGCCATTTCTCCTATAACTTCGGACTGTTTTTCTATAACTTTTGTTTGTTGTTGATTTTCTAATTGCAGTCTTTCATTTTCTTCGACTTGTACTAGTAAATGTTGCAATGCTTCTTTATATGTAGTTGGAACTTTTGGTTGTTGTTCTTTTATGTACTGTTCCATTTTATTGAACTTATTAACATATCTTGCTGTAAATAATATTCCTTTTTCACCAGTAAGTTTATTTGCTAACATTTCGCAACCCATTTTAGTGCATTCGTAGCATTTATTAGATTTACCACTTGCATCTTTATAGCTACTTTCTATAAAATAGTCACTAGGGGTAATGTTACCCTCAGTTAAAGTTGGTATAATACCAACAATTTTTCTTTTCTTACTTCCTTCTGGAGGCTCATAACCTTCTATCATTCTTAGTATTTCTTTGTGTTCTCTTTCCATCATTTTTGCTACTTCTCTTGATGATATAGTTTGTACTAAGTTGTTCATTTCGTTTATGTAATCCATATTTCAATCTCCTTTCTAGAATAAATTGTGTTTATTTTATTTTTTGTAGTTTTACTTGTGAGAGCTATTAAAAAAAATTTCTTCTATAGAACAATCAAAAATATCGGCTATTTTTTTAGCAATATCAAGTGATGGTTTCATAAGCCCTAACTCATAACACGAAAAAGCTTGCTGAGTAACTCCTACTTCTTTTGCTATAGAGCTTTGTTTAATGTTTTTTTCTTTTCTTAATTTTTTAAGTTCGTTCATTTTATCACCTCATCTTTCAATTTATTCTTGTCTATTTTTACTTTTAACTATTTTAAATTGTATTTATATTTATATATTATACAATTTTATCTTGTGTGTCAATATTTTTTTAAATTTTAAATTGTATTTTCTTTAAAACACTTGATAAATACAAGGATTTCGAGTAAAAATGTAGTATATATAAGTATAAATTGTTTACAACATATTTTCAAAAAACAATCAATATAATAAGAGTTAAAAAGGGAAACAGTAAAGGATAACCAGGAGGAATAAACCATGAATGAAATGTTACCAAAGAGACTAAGAGAGTTAAGGAAGGAAAATAAATATACTCAAGAAGAAATGGCTAAAAAATTAGGAATAACTACCAGCGCTTATGGTTTTTACGAGCAAGGCAAAACTGTTCCAGATGCATCAAAAGTACTGGAGTTAGCTAGAATGTTCGATGTAACTACAGATTACTTATTAGGAGCTGTAGACAATAAAAAACCTTTAGAAGATATCTCAGATAAGCAAAAAGAAGCTATTAAACTGGCTGAACAATTAACAGATGAACAGTTGAATTTAATTATGAATATGGTATTTGGATTAAAAGAAAAAGACTAGGCTTATGCCTAGTCTTTGATTTTTATATTGTTATTTTTTATTTAATTCCTCTTTAGCAAGTTGAATTAACTTTTGTAAGTGCTTTTCATCTAATAAATCACTTTTTATAGCTTTGTTTACTTCTTCTTGCATATTATTCCCCCTTATTTTATAGAACGTGTGTTCTATTTCTTATATACATTATATACTATTTTTCAGATATATAGTATATGTAAATTACAAAATATTTTGTATAGTCTTATTATACTATCTAATACGACCTTTTTGGAATATTTTAGTAAAATTTCCACATATGTAGACGGAAATTTCTGCTTACTTCCAATAGGAACTAAATAAGTCTGTTATTTTACAATCTAAAGCCTTAGCTATATCTTCTAGCTGGAATATGTTCACCTTCCTTTTTTCAGTTTCATAGTTATTAAGCGCAGCTTTGCTAATATTAGTTTTTCTTGCTAATTTTTCTAATGAATATCTCTTTTTTATTCTTTGCTGGTAAATTAATATCTTCATACTATCATTTTTGTAGCATAATATCTATTTTATACTAGAAAATAGTGTAAATTAAATTGGTATATGCTACAATTTAAGAAAAAATGAAAACTAAAGAGGGGGATAATTATGGGATTATTTAAATCTAAAAAAGATAAATCTAATGAAAGACAAGTTATAACTTCTAAAAAAGTTTACAATTTAAAATCAAACGGTAAATATGAAATTATCTTAGAAGGGAAATTTATTTCTATTACTGCTAAAGGAATTATGAATTCAATAAATAAAGGATTTACAGGTACAAAGAAAATCTGTTTAGATAATGTAACAGGAGTACAATATAAAAAACCTGGTTTAACTACTGGATATCTACAAATAATATTAATGGGTAGCCAAGAGGCTAAAGGTGGAGTTTTTAATGCGGTACAAGATGAAAATACTATTTCTTTCGCTAAAAAAGATAATGAACAAATATTAGAAATTAAAGGATATATAGAGAACTATATAGAAAATAAAAATAACTATAGAAGTCAAAATACATCAAGTGATGCAGATGAATTAATGAAATTCAAAAAACTTCTAGATATGGGTGCTATAACTGAAGAAGAATATGAAAATAAAAAAGAACAAATATTAAAATTATAGATAAACATCAGGGCAGTTTTACCAGCTGCTCTTTTTTTAAGGAGGAAATAAGATGTATGCAATGTATTTGAGAAAATCAAGGGCTGATGATAAGGATATTCCACTGGAAAAGGTCCTAAAAAACCATTACAATATGCTAACGGAATTAGCTGACAAGTTAAAAATACAGATAGAAGAAGAAAATGTATTTCGAGAAATAGAGACTGGAGATAGTATTTCTATCCGTCCAAAGATGCAAGACCTACTAGAAAAAGTGTCCGAGGGATTATATGAAGGTGTTTTTTGTACAGAATTATCAAGGTTATGTAGAGGTAGTAAGATAGATCAGGAAATTGTATCTAGTACCTTTACTGCAGCAGAATGTAAAATAATTACACCAAGTAAGACTTATGACCTTGCAAATAATGAGTTCGATGAAGAAATGGTCGATTTTGGATTATTCATGTCTAGGAGAGAATATAAAACTATTACCAAGCGTATGCAAAGAGGTCGTGAACAGTCTGTAAAGCAAGGCAAATATATTGGCAGTATATTGCCCTACGGCTATAATAAGGAGAAATTAGAAGGAGAAAATGGCTTTAGGTTAGTTATTAATGAAGAAGAAGCACATATAGTAAAATTAATATTTAAGTGGTTTTTAGAGGACAATGCTGGAGCTAGTATAATAGCGAAAAGGCTTAATCAAGGCGGTTATCCTACTAGAAGTGGTCGTGTATGGAGTTACAGCTCAGTAAAAAATATATTAACAAGCAATGTAGTAGCTGGATATCTTAAACATGGAGAAAGAAAATATAAGAAATATATAGATACAAAAGGTAATGTAAAAAAATCTAGACCAGTAAATGCTGCTGTTGAATATTATAAAGGATTGCATGAGGCTATTATACCTTTAAGTGACTTTGAGAAAGTGCAAGATATATTAAATTCTAGAAAGCAGCATAAGTCTAACTTTGATTTGCCACTTAGCAATCCACTTGCTGGACTAATAAAATGTAGTGAATGTGGAAGGGTACTGATAAAAAGGCCATGCCCACAGGGTAACTTTTTATATTGCCCTACTACTGGATGTAAAAACATGGGCTCTTATCTAAATAGAGTTGAAGAACATATTTTACAGGCATTATCAAATACATTATCTGATTATGAATATTATGTAGATAATTATGAGCAAGAAACAATAAAAGAAAAAAGAAATGTAGACAATGATCTAAAAAGAATTGAAAAAGAAATTGAAAAACTAAATAAGCAATTTGAAAAATGCTGTACATTCTTAGAACAAGATGTATATACTATAGAAATATTCAAGGATAGGACCAGTAAAATAAAAGATAAGATTCGAATACTAGAAGAAAATAAAAAAGTATTAGAAAAAGAATTTGGCGACGATAAAGTTATAAAAATAAAAAAACTAATACCTAAATTAGAAAATGTATTAAAAAATTATAATACTCTTAGTATAGAAGGAAAAAACGAATTGCTAAAAAGCATTATAAAAGAGGCTATATATTCTAAAAAGAAAAAGTGTAAAAAAGGTAGTCGTGAGGATTATTTTGAATTAGAAATAACACTAAATATATAATTATTATGTATAGCATTGATGTGCATATGAATTAGCTCGTTAATGCTATACATAAAATAAGCTAGAGAATATAATTTCCCTAGCCTTTTTTACGTGTTATTTCCTTACATCATTATTAATATAGCACTTGCTACTCCAATTCCTAGATATGCAATGCGCCCTGTTATCTCCAGCATTATTTTTTTCATAGTCATTACCTCCTTCGTTAGGATTATTAGCTGTATCTGGAATATTTAGGGTATGAAACTATAACTGTGGATTAATAAGAAAACGTACTTTGACAAGTGAATATAAAATTTATTACTTAAAATAACTTTAACTGTGGCTATATAACTTTGAATGTGGTATAATGAGGTATATTTATAAAAGGAGTGATTATATGGTGCAAAAATCAAAGAGAATGAAAAAAGTATTTTTAGGTGGAACTTGTAACAATAGTAAATGGAGATATAAACTGATTCCAATGCTCGATATAGATTATTTTAATCCAGTAGTAGATGATTGGACTGAAGAATGTTATCAAGAAGAATTAAAACAAAGAGAAATATGCGATTATTGTCTATATGTTATAACTCCTAGAATGACAGGAGTATATAGTATAGCTGAAGCTATAGATGATAGCAATAAAAGACCTAATAAAACTTTATTCTGCGTGTTAAAATCAGATATAGATTATATACCTGATATTAGATGGAACGAAGAATCGAATAAATTTTTTATAGGACATGATGAAACAGAAAAACAATTTGATGAAGGACAAATGAAATCTTTAGATAAAGTTGGTCAAATGGTAAAAATGAATGGGGGTAAATATTTTAAATCACTAGAAGAAGTTGCAAGTTACTTAAATAAAGTTGGAATAGAAAAAATAAGAGGAGTTGAAGAAATTCCTAATTGGATTAAAAGAGGACATGAGACACTTCCTAAAGATAAATGGGGATATTGGGATGAAATTGTTCCGATAAGAGCTAAAGACCTTTACGAAGGAATGGAATTAGATTATACATTAGATATAGAACTGATATTACGAGAAGGTACAAAAGATAGTTTTATTATAGCAAGTAGAGAATTAGATAACCAAGGTCATTCCGAAATGTCGTATGGTTTAATGAAAGCGATGATAAAAGAATTTTGTACAAATGGGAAAGAATTTGTAAAATATTTAAATAGAAAATAGGTTACGAGAAAGAGAATAGACAATATGAATATACTAAATTTACCAGAATTTGAAGTTTTAGACACAATACAAGATGACCACGATATGACGGTAATAGTAAAACCAGTTAAAGAGCCTGTGGCTTGCCCAGAGTGTGGTGGAGTTGAATATTATAAGCATGGCAAATCTAAGCGATTTGTGAGGGATTTAAATAGCTTTGGGAAACGTGTAGGGATTGAAATACATACACATAGATATAAATGCAAATACTGTGGTACCACATTTAGTCAACATTACAAAAGCATCGACGATAGAGATAAAATCACTATTCGTTTAAGAGAGCAAATAGAAAAAGAATCTCTTAAAAAACCATTTGCTAATATAGCAGAGGAATATAGTGTTTCTCCTACTACAGTAAAGCGAATATTTAATGCTTACATAGAAAGGCTAGAAAAGGATATGACTTTCCTTACTCCAGTTATATTAGGGATAGACGAAGCACATCTTAATAAGTCAATGAGAGCCGTTTACACCGATATAATTGGACGTAAGGTATTGGATATCCAACCAAGCCGTAAGAAATCCGATGTGAAGGCTTTTCTAAGTAAATTACCTAATAAGGAGAACATAGAAGTAGTAACCATAGATATGTGGCGATACTACAAAGAGGCAATATATGAGGAACTCCCAAAGGCTCAGGTAATCGTTGATAGATTCCATGTAATACAATTAGTTAACAATGCTTTAGAAGGTGAGAGAAAGTCATTTAAAGGCTCTTTAGACAAGAAACAAAGGTCTAAGTTGTTAAAAGATAGATTCTTGTTACTAAGGAACAAAGAAGATTTAAATGCTAGACAGATTTGGGATATGCAAATTATGTTCATCGATTTTCCACAGTTAAAGTTAGCCTATGAGTTAAAAGAACAATTTAGGGATATCTATAAACATGATAATCGAGAAGATGTTTTAAAGGCTTATGAGGACTGGAAGAAAGCAGTTCCAAAGGATATGAAATACTATCAAGATGTTATTAAAACAGTTGATAACTGGCAGTATGAGATATTTAACTACTTTACTTGTAGAATCACAAATGCTTATACAGAGAGTTTAAACAACTTGATTAAGAACATCGAGAAAGCTGGTAGAGGTTACTCTTTCGAGGTGCTTAGAGCAAAGGTATTATTCGGCACATCAGCTACTAGAAAACCTAAATATACAAGAGCAAATACAAGTAACAAAACATATACATTTACTACGGCATTTAGTTGGAATGATTTCGTAGGAAGTACAAAATTAACAGAAGGTTTTGGAGTAGATATTCCACAATTACTAGAGGTATTAGAGAGTGATAAATTTTAATTCACTCTCTTTTCTTTTCCACAATTAAAGTTATATACCCAATATTTATACATTATTTTTCAAATACTTCTACATATTTTGGTGATGCTGTTATATATACTCCTGATTTTAATTTATACATATCTGTTCCAGTTCTCTTAATTTTTTGAGTTATAGTAAATACATCTCCTTTTTCAACTTCTCCTACTACACTGCTTGAATTAAAATCAGCTTTATTATGTATGTTTATTTTGTCTGCTATTACTCTAAGATATTTTGTTTTATTATCTGTATTTTTTGCCATATAAGTTACACCTAATTGTTCACATACACCTCTTGCTGTTGCTTCAGCACATTTTTCAATATAATCCTCGTCTAACATGTGTTTAGCTTCTTTCCAATAATCCATGAATCCATATTCTATTAAAATAGCTGGTGCGTTTGTTTGTCTAAGTATTGCAAGAGTGAATCCACACATTTCAGTATCCTGTACTACCCCGTAATCTTTTTCCGGTTTAAGTGCTTCTTTTAACTCTGCGTGTACATGTTTCGCAAGTGATACAGACTTAGAAGAACAACCTTTAGTTTTTAAGACAAGAAGTCCTTTTACTCTAGTTTGGAATTTCAAACAATTCCCACTAGCGTTGAAGTGATTAGATACAACTAAATCTACGCCTAAACTATTAAGATGTTTTGCTCTAGTACCTAAAGGTGTATCTGTTTTATCTTTAAATCCAGAATATGCAACGCCGATGTTACATCTTTTAAGTGCATCACCTAATGCATATGATACCTTTTTATTAAATTCGTATTCATGTATAGTTTGTCCTTTCTTTTTAAGGACATTTCCTTGTTTGTCTTTTATATCTGCTAATAAAGGTGGAGTTCTTTTCCCATCTGTCACTAAACTGTGACCCGCATCTATACCTACTAAATATTTACTCATATTATCACTCACTTTCTTATATTACTTATTTTCTATAAAACTTTTAAATACTTGATGTAAACCTGTTGAAGTTAATCCTGATAACATACCAGATAATATTATTTCTACATTTAGATCCTTAGTTATCCAAATATTTAGTAATACACCTATTGCAGCTAAAATTGTAGGGATATATTTATTATCTACATCTTTAACCCATTTTTTTAATATATAGCCTATGCATAAGCATACTCCAATTATTGTTGTTACTAAGTATCCATTTAAAACTGTAAAATCCATAATAAGCCTCCTAAAATATATTGTTTTGCACTGCATAAAAAAAGAAGCTAATAAAAGCTCCTACCAGTGCAGTAATAAACCATTTCAAAGTTGATGTCAATGCTTTTAGATTGTCACATAAATTCTTTATTTCAACTTTTAAACTTATGCTTTCCTGTTTTAGTTTATCTATCTCCTCCGAATGGCTATTAAGTCGTCTTTCAATTCTATTTAACGAATCCCTTAAATGTTCTTCGTTCATATTAGCTCCTTTCTGTAAATAAAAAGAGCAGCTAAATTAATAACTACTCTTATGATTCTATTGCTATTACATTTTCTTACTTATCCACAGTTATGATTTCTAATATTTTATAAATCTTCTTCATATAAATTTAAACTAACTGGAATTTTATTAACATTATCACAATGTGGACATTTTGAGCTTACTTCTGCTTCAAATCTATAATTTTTTTTATGATTAAAATCATAACTTACTGATCTTTGAGAGTTAAATATTATAGAAACATCATTATTATTAGTGTCTACTGTATATTCTTTTCCACATAAAAAACAAAATCCATTTATTTTTAAGTCCTTGCACAATTTATTTTTTATTCGTATAGGTTTATTAATTTTTGTTTTCCACATACCATAATTATTTTCATATTCTTCTTCATAAAAATTCATATGTTTCATCTCCTTCTATATTACAAATAGTATAGAAAAAGGTTAGATTTTGCAATAAAATAGAAAAATATAAATACGCAATATTTTTAAATTGTGAATTAAATTATACGTTTCTAAATAACTCTACCCATTTATCACCATATTTCATGAAAGTTATGGTTTGGTTTGACTTTATTGTGCATGTATTATTGTCTTTTAACTGAATGTAAGTTCCATTATTAAATGTCAATATAGCATTTCCATATGGTCGTACAATCACAATTTGTCCTAATACTCCATCTGTGAAATTTGTTATTTCATTAGAAGTAAATGTTGTAATATAATTACTTCTCTTTACGCTAGGAGTAGCAGTAGAATCATGCGAAATTCCTATTGAAAAGGGATTTAAAGTTGTAGAACTATTTGCTAATAGGACTTTGTCTAATTTTTTTACATTATCATAACCTTCTGTTAGTGCGCATCCGATAATGAAACCACTTTCAGAGTTATGTGGTTTATCATTTATATCTATGATACCTCTAATTTTATTACTTGCTGAAACTTCTCCACTTAATATCTTACATTTATCAGTTACCTTTAAAGCATATTTTGAACCCCATACTAATGTGCCACTTATATTAATTCCTCTACAAAATGCTCCATCAAAATATAAATTTATCCCATTATCAGATTTTTGAGCGTTGTTTTCAATATAGCATCCTTGCAAATTTATATTGTCTACATCTGTAACATATATACCGTAAAATCTAGTAGTGTTCTCACTATTAGCATTATCTTCAACATCACAATTGATAAAATTATTCGTAAGAGCAATATGAGAAAAATCGGCACCATTACGTGTTGTATTAATATATAAACCTTCATTTATATTATGCGCCATAACGATATTATAAAAACCATTACCATTAAAACAAGTAGCAGCATTTATAGAATCTACTCTAATTCCATTATTGTAGTTGTTACTAACTTCGATATTTTCAAACTTACTAAACGTTGTTCTGTCTTTAATAAAAATCCCATTTAAAAAATTTGAAATTTTCAAATTTTTTAAATAATGATTATCATTGATAGCATTTACTCCTTTATCATTACCATTAATTGATAATCCATTATTATTAGTGAATTCTTTATTTTTTATTTCTATATCTCTTATCTCACAATTATTTATTGAATTGTCTACATATTGTAGATTAATAACATCTTTGTCTATATGAGGACTAAATATTGTTTTGCCTATTCCTCCACCTTTGATTCGTATGTAAGGAGTAGATATTATTAAATTAAGTTCATATATACCTGGCGGAAAATAAAAATTTTTTATTCCTTTATTTATAGCATCATTAAATAAAGACGTATTATCAAAATTTACTTTTGGTGCTATTCCTAAATCTAAAACATTTATATACTCTAAGTTTGTTTTATCGACTTTATTCTTCGTAATATCTTTAAATTGCGAATCAATTTGACTTTTACTATAAGTCTCACTTTTTTTATAATAATTTGATAAATCTACTGTCACTTCTCCACCTCCTGTACTTCCACCTGAGCTTCCTGTGCTTTCTCCTATACCTTCTCTTACATCTGCTAACAGCATAAATGTACTAACTTTGACATCATCTTTTTCTATAGCAAATAGCATTTTAAGTACACCTGATGTTTTTGTTATATCGCTATCTATTACAGCATCAAATGAATTATTAGATATATTTGTTACAGATCCATCTATTACTTGTCCATCTGCTCTTTTGTATTTAGCAGTAATAGAGCAACCAGTTAGATTTACTGGTTGCCCATCTTCATACACATTAATTTTTATTTTATTCCCTCTATCACCTTGAACTAATTTTAGATGTTGAAATTTTTCCTGCTTTAAATCACTCTCTATATCATAATCTCTCATAATACACCTCCTATTAACTGTTTAATATACTCCAATAAGTTGAGCTTCTTATATTTGCATCATTTGATTTGAATTTCAAGAAGTTAATTAGAGTTCCGCCATATTTGATATAATCTTTAAAGGCTGATCTATATGCACTCAATGTTCCATTTTTATATGCCCACTCATAAGATTGAGTATAGCTCCATGCATAACCATATCCACTACCATATTCAAGAATATAAACATCTTCTCTTAACGTGTTCTTAAATACTTTTTCAGCATCACTATCGGACTTTGTGCTTACATATAAATCAAAATCTGTACATCCAACTCCAGTATCGTTAATAGTAAAAACTCCATCTGATTTAACTGATTTTCCATTACCATCTGTAATTGTTCGCCCATCCATTGAAGCTATATATACTTTTGTTCCATAAGGCAAATTAAAACTTCCACAAGTTTTTGCTAGACTTAATGGTATATTACAAGCTGAACCGCTATCACCTCCATATCCAGTTATTTTACAATTTTGAAGTTTGTAGATATAGTTATGACCATTTATAGTTCCACTCATATTAAAACAATTTGTATATTCTTCCTTACCTGTTGTTTCTGTAGAACCTCCTCCAGAACTTCCACCACTTGAACTACTTAAAAACGCTTCTGGATTTACTACCATTACGATATCATCTGCATATTTACTTATCTTATCTATTCTCATACCTGCATTAAGAGTTGTTACTCCATCTGTCATTGTATGTTTTTTCGTTGTTACATTTGTACTTTCTATTATAGAGTTTGCATTATAAGTATTTGATTGCCCATAACAAATTGCAACGTGTGATACATGCATAAATTCTGTAACTTTTGGTCGCTTCCATTCTCCAGTTGTTGCATCTTTTTTAGCATGGAATACAATATATCCTTTTTTAATCTTGCTATAGTTATCTGCTTCTGTACCTATACTTCCTTTTATAACCTTCCCTGTATCTGGATCTTTTAAATAAGTTATTCCTTTATTCATTCTGTAGAAGTAATTACATATCTCGTATGCATATCTTGCTGCTTTACCGTCCGAACGAGTTGGAACTATCGCCCATTTTGACTCGTCATTTTTTTGCAATATATTTGCTCTAAATGCATTAAATAGAGTCTCGTTTTTGTATGGTGATTTCTCATATATAATATGTCTTAACCACATATTTACAGCTGTTGAACAATCTATAGCTTTATAGTGTCGTGTATTGCCTTTTGTATCTGTCTTCGCAACCCATAAACTATTAGTTACACCTTGTTCAGCTACACAATTTCCACTCATTGGAGTATTACTAGAACGATATGTAAAACCTTGTGACCACGATTGACCTGAAACATACTCATTATCACATACTCTATAATAAGTCATAGCAGTTTCTACTAATTCATCTGCATAAGTAAAATCATTATCTGAGCTTCCACTACTTTCTTTATTTTCACCTTCTACAATCAAACTAATATTATTATAAAAACTATATTGTTTTTCTTGCTCTGTTTCTGCCCATAATTCAAGTTGCGTCGCACCTTCTGCTATAGCATTTCGAATAGCATCAGGAAGTGTTATAACATTAGTTTCACCTCTAGCAAATTTAACTTGACTATCCCAATAATCTGTTTCTATACCACTACCAACTGCACGTAAAACTGGATGTGGTGTTTTTGAATTATAACCATGTTCTGTATTTAATCTGGTCATTGATAATTTAACTTCATAATTTTTTTTTGCTTGAATCGATGCAATTATTTGTGCACTTGGGAGTATCATATATCCTCTATGTGCTTGATATGTCTTAAATCGTCCTTGCCCTGTGTACCCATTTCTATTTGTATTAGATTTTCCACTTCCTTCAACTTTTGTATATAGATTATTTATTATGAAGTTATCAGTTATATTTGTACTAGGCGTATCTCCTGTACTTGTAGAAGTTTCTCTATATAAAGTATCATTTTGAGTATATGAATTTTCTTTTATCCATTGTCCACTTTGTCTTACATCAACGAGTTCATCATTTGTTGATGCTTCTGTGCATTTTGGTATATTGCTTGTTGAAGAAAATGGTGCAAGATTTGCAGTATATGCTAACTGTTTTATATTTCCTCTACAACCATTCATGCAACACATTGAAAATTGATTCGCATACATTCCGTAATCAAAATTACTTATATCACAATCTTCTAATATTACATTACCTTTTTCATAAGTTCTTACACAACTTCCCCCACCCGCTCCTCTTATTCTAAATCCTGATATTTTTATATAATTAGAATTTGATGCTAATATAGCATAATCAGAATTTGATGTTTTTATTAATGCTCTTTTATTTATATCATCTGCTGTAATATCTGTTGCAGTGCATTTTTTACTTGTTTCAGCTTTTATGTTTAATCTAGCCCCACAATCTTCTATTACAAATTTATCTGTATTTATTATTACACCCTCAGAAACTATTATATTTATCTGTGTTCCTTCAAAATCTTGTATTACTATTTGTTCATCAAATATTCCAGATTCAACATAAATATTCAATACATCTGTAAATTTTAGTCCATAATTTCTTATTGTTCTCAACACATCTTTTAGTGAATTAGCTTTATTCTCTTCATCCCTTCCTGTTCCATCCCCAGTTGCTTTGTCAGCTATATACCAATTTAATGAACATCCACAAAGGTTTGCTACCTTGAATAACTCACTACATTTAATATGCTTTACTACAAGATTATCTATATAAGAACCTTCACGAGTAAGGTGTGAAATTGATTCATCTGCTTGCGTAAATATTTGAACACCTTGCCCATCATAAAGAACATATCCTAAGATCTTATTCTCTGAATCAATAAGATTAATTCTTATCCCTTCGTCTGAAATATCTATAAGTCCTTGTATCATTCTTACAATTGCATCACTACTTACTGAAAAGGTTACATTTCCGTTTCCATCTGTTACTGATAAATTTCTAGCATCTATAAAAGTACCTTTAAGTTTTCCAGCATTAATTACATCTGCATTAAGTGAACCTATAAGAGCGCTTTCTATCGCTGCTTCTTGGAAATATTCCGCAGCATCACTTATTTTTGTAGTTGTTGCACTAACTTCTTCTGAAAAATCCGTAGCATTTCCATAAGTATTTACCGCTCTTACTTTGTAGTACCAAGTTTGTGAGCATTCAACCTCATGTAAAAAAGCACTTGCTTGACCTTTAAAAATTAGGTCAAAAGCATTAGGCGTAAATCCTTGCTCTTGACTTGCATATACCTCATAAGAATAATAAGGCTTATTCTCATACTCCCAACTAAGAGAAACTGTCTTAAATCCAGCTCTATCTATAGTTATAACGGGTATTGCTGGCAATGTATTAGGATAATCTTTTTTATTGTTTTTTATAATCTCTTTTACTTCATCTTTTGTTACAGTATCGTTATTAGATTTATTTATAATTGAGCCTAATGTTGTCTTTGGATCACCTAACTCTATAGATATATATTTATCTGCTAATACGTTATAAGTTGTTTTTATAACTCTAGCTTGGTCTCTTATTTTGTATTTACTGTTAGCTATATAGACACTGTCATCCATGCCTATATGCTCCAACTCATCCAATCCATCTTCCTTATATTCTTCAGTTTGACTAAGTGGTTGAAATTCTATTTTATAAGTCATTTTAGGAAGGTCACAGCTATTATCGTTGAAATATTTTTCAGCTAAATTCTTTAATTTTTCTTTTGTTGGAGTTTCATCTTCATCAAATTTATCAGAAAAATCTATCCATTGACTTTTTACTATATCGTCTTCTACATATCTAGATGATTTTACTCCTATTTCGTCAATGTATATAGGAGATTCGTTACCCTCTTCATCTGTAACTGTTGCATAAGGTTTTATAACATTAATTATTTCTGAGTAATCCTCTTCTAATGTAAATCCTGTAATATTCTTCTTATAAGCTATAAGAGTGTTATCATCTTTACCTCTTCTAGTAAGTACTGATATTGTAAAGTTATCTCTTAGAAGCTTAGGTCCATTACCAAACGTATCTATAAGAGAACCTCTTGTACCAGCTATAGCAGATAAGCAATCTGTTTTTCTATCCATGCTATAGTTACCAAGCATCTCTATATTACTTTCAATAGAAAATCTACTGTCAGCATCAGACTTTTGAAGCATATGCTGACCAGCATTTTCGCATTTTATATTTCTTTCGTTTATATCTTCGTTTAAAGAGTTTTTAGCTAAATCAAATGAAATATGTTTTGCATATACTGTTACTTGCCCATTTAGAGGTTTTGATATTGTATCTATCCTAAAAAGTTGTCCTTTTAAAGTATCAGATGCATCGGCTTTTATAAGATTATCTTGTTTTAATGCATAAAAAAAAGAACCATCGGAAGGATATACAAGTGTTAACTCAAAATCCCCGTTTGATTCTTCTTCAACTTGGCAAGATATAGCATCTACCAATAAACCTAATCCATTGCTTTCATACGTTGTAAAACTATTATCATAAATTCTTGGTATCACTATATCACCGCCATTCTATAATCTATTTTTATTTTAGTAAAACTAGCACCTGTTCCCAACGACCAGGTTATATTATTATTACCTTCTTCTAATATCGGAAAATCACTATACATTTTATGATTTGCATTTACTGTTTTTCCAAGCGAATTAACAGTAGTTGCATTCATTAAATCACAGTCAAGTTTTATATGCCCTTCTAAGGCTTTTAAAATAATTTCTTGATTATTTATATTGATAGTTATATCTCCTGTTGCATACACATCGATAACAGGTCTAGTTTTATATTCATCATTTTTTATTATAGTATTTTTAGTAGTTATTTCTACTGTTTTGCTTTTATTTGAAAATCTATAAGGTTTACATCTAAATTGTGCTTGAAACAATCCAAAATTTTCAATTGCTTCTTCTATATCTACGTCTGAATTGTAAGTACCTAATAGATAAAAATCCATATCCTCACTTAATTGTATTTTTCTAGTTGTTCCATTAAGAAGAAATTTCTTTGCTCTCCTTGCTAATGCTGGAGTAGTTTCAATCTCATCATGCTCGTTTACTAGCACACAACTTAGTTTTAATATAAAATCTTCATATCCATTGTCTACTGTTAACGCTCCGTCTCTTCCTTCTATTTCAACAAACTCTAGCTTTTTAGAAGGTGCAGAAAGGATATTACTTTCATACACCTTTATTCCATAATCTGTACTAATTTTGTCGTCCAAATATAAAACTATTGGATCTCTGTATTCTATAAATTCCATTTCTACACCCCCTTATACTGTTAATACGTTTTTTCTTTTTAAATAAAACGCTAAATCATTCGCTAGAGTTTCTATGTCCTTATCATCGTTTATAGTTAAGTTTTCTATATGTAATAAGCTAGCAAAATTACTTGTATTATTTTGTGTTGTTTGAGTTACAGCGCTAACGTTGCCACTTAAACCTCTAGCAGTTCCTACTAAATCCATTGTAGTTGCATTATTGTTCATAACACTAACTACGCTATTAGCTAGATTCTTAGCTTTTCCAAGTAAACTATTTTCTTCTTGGTCTATGCCGACACCGATACCTTCTACTATGCCAACGCCAATTACATCTCGCATGATTTTAGAAGGTGAGTTTATCTTGAATCCTGCCTTAAATCCTTTTACAACTCCACTTGCAAAGTTACTAATTTGACTTCTTAACCAACTTCCAGCTCCAGATATACCTCTCCATATACCTTGGACTATCTGCTTACCTATGCTTGCCATTTGCCCTGGGATAGACTTAACTCCACTTACTATTTTACTTTTAAAATCAGATGCAGCTTTTTGTCCTTTTGCCCCAAATTGTGATGCAAAGCTAGTTGCTTTCGATATACAGTTAGATAAGAATGACCATACTCGGCCAGGTAATGCTGACAATGCACTTCCAATTCTACTTACAAATTGACTTCCAGCTTGCTGTGCTTTCGCAATCATTTGCGATGCCCATGTAGTAGCCTTACTGTAAGTATTGCTTAGGAAATTCCATACTCGACCTGGTAATTGTTGAAACCAGTTTACAGTATTGCTAATAAATTTACTGCCTGTTTCTTGTGCTTTTGATAACATATTTCCGCCCCATTGAGTAACTCTACTATAAGTATCTGTAAGCCATTGCCCCACTCGAGAAGGTAATTGAGAAAACCAATTTGCTATAGCTTCTATCCACATCGGTATATTTGTAGCAAAATAGTTATATGTATTAATTCCCCAACTAGTTATAGCTCCTAATACAAATCCTAATATGTAGCCTATCTTTTCAGGTAAACCGCTTAACCAAGTTCCTATTGATGTTATTAAGTTGTTAATCCAAATGGATACACTGTTGTATGTGTTACTTGCCCATAGTTCTATAGATTGCCATAACTCTTGAGCTTTTTCCATTGCTGTTACTTTTATTTGTTCCCATAGTTCCGATATTTTACTTTGAATTTGAGAAACTATTTCCATAGCTTTGCCTAATAAAAATTCACCTAGTTTTCCTATTTCTTCACCTATTACCTCTAATATTCCGACAAATAATTCTCCAATTGCTACAACTATCTGAGGCAATGCTTGTATTATTGCTTGTCCTAATGCTATTACAAGTTGAATACCAGCTTCTATAATTAGTGGTAAATTTTCTAATATGCATCTAGCAATTTCAATAACTAATTTTACTGCAGCTTCTAGTAATGTTGGTAAATTTTCTACTAATGCAACTGCTAGAGTTGTTATAATCTGTGCTGCAGCTTCTATTATTAGTGGTAAATTTTCTAATATGATGTTAACTATAGAACTTAGTGTATTTGTTATTATATCAACTATAGCTGGTAGATTTTGACTTATGCCATTTACAAGCGCAGTTATAATGTATACTCCTGCTTCAATTACTTTTGGCAGGTTTTCGGCTATGATGTTTATTACTGTAGATACAACATTTACTATAGTTTCAATTAATGTCGGTAATGCTTGCGCTATACCTTGCATAATCATTTCAAGCAGTTTAAATCCAGCATCTAAAAATAATTTTACGTTATTACTCCACATTTTTAGCCATGCTTGGATTAATTGTCCTGCTGTTTCTATTAATTTCGGTGCTACTTTCAAGATTCCAGCTACTAAGTTTGATATTATTTCGCTTGCTTTTGACTGTAAAGCTGGTAAATTCTGATTAATCCCTTGAGCTAGGTTGCTAGCTATACTTTTACCGCTTTCTAGCCATTGAGGTAATGATGATTTTACCTTATCTAATCCACTTTTAAATGTATCTGCAAATTGATCTATAACTCCTTTTATACCACCTTTTTTATATGCATTTGGAATAGTTTCTGTAAAATACTTTTCAAGTGTACCAAATACATCCTTTGCCTTTTCTTTTACCGATTGCCAAGCATTATTTACAGTAGTCCTAAATGTTTCATTTGTCTTATAAAGGTGAATAAGTCCAGCGGTTACTGCAGCAATAGGTATCGCAAAAGCAAAAAATGTTGAGGTAGCAGTTCCTATCATTGTGACAACTCCACCGATCATAGTCCAAGCACCATTGAGGGCAACCATCCAACCATTCCATAATCCAGCACCCATAGAAAGAGGTAATAACAATAATGTCATTGCTGGTGCTAACAAGGCAACTACACTAGCTACTTTTGCGATTATTGGATGTGCCTCATTGAATTTTGTAACCCAGTCAGCTATAACACCAACAACTTTCATGCCTACTTCTAAAACTTGCCCTGCAGTTTCTATCAAAGGTTCGAATGCTTTTGCTAACTTGTTTTTTGTAGTATCCCATAGCTTTTGCAATCCTTCATCTGCTTGCATAGCCGCACTAAATAAAGTTCCATATGCGGTAATTGCAGCAACTCCTACAATTGGAATTGCAAGTCCAAGATTGGCAGTACCAGTAGTCAAACTTCTCATTAACAATCCGTATCTCGTCATATCTCCTTGTGCAAGTCTTACTGCTACTTTCTGAGCTGAATATCTCTTTATAACTCCTTCAACTCTACCGCCTAACGTTCTATATCCTGCAGATAGACGATTTAGTGGCGAAACTCCTAAATTCATCGCTTCACTTAATAATCGGAATTGTCCTGGAGTTGATGCTGGCAATAACATTTCTGGTCTAATTCCATGTGCCTGTAAACCTTGCATACGTTGTGTAAGAATTTGAGTTTGGTCTCCCATTAAACTAGTCATTCTCGCATTAAGTCGTATACTATTAGCTTGTCTTTGAAGTTGCCCCTCTGTAAGTCCTAATTGACTTCTCATGTAGACTTGCCTAAATGTATTATCATCTAGACTTAATGCAAATTCTGTCATCGCATTTCTTGCTTGCATAGCTTCTCTAGAATAACTTCCGTAAGTTCTCGATGCTCTTCTTTGTTCATTTCTAAGTCTATACATTTCTTGATAGGCCTCTCGTGTGGCTTGTGGCACTTCTCCACCAAGTTGATATTCTAATCTCTGCATTTGCCTTTCGAATCTCTGTGCTTCTCGAGTTGTTCTACTGAATTCATCTCTCGTTCTAGATGTCGAACTTGTAATATCATCAAAGGCATCACTCGTACTACTACTTACCTGTCTAACACCATCAAAAGCACTTCTAGCTCTGCTTGCTGAATCACTCGTGTTTCGCAATGCATCACTTGCTCCATTTGTAGCTTGTTGTGTATTTCTTAACGTATCACCCATAGAATTAGAACTATTTTCAAACTCCCTTAAACTCTCTCTAGCATCATCTAATGCATTATTCCAGTTATGAATATCGAGATTTAGATATCCTGTCGCTGTCCCTAAGTTTGTATCTGACATTATTTACCCTCCTTTCTTTGTTTTTTCCATGCTTCTGATATAAATGTTTTTTTCTTTCCTGTTTCTTGGTCTATTAGATCTTCACTCCATCGTGGCTTTTTCTTTTCTTCAAGTTGGCTTGATATATACATACAGGCTTCATCGAAACAAAAAGCCACGTATTCATCTTTTATTCTTGCTATTTCACTTGGTAATCTTCTATATTTCTCCGACTGATTGATTATCCTCAATACGTTCTTGCTCTTTACGAAAGCTTTTTAAACCATCAATCCCAGCTTGAACATAAGTAAGAATTGTTGCTTTCATTTCTAGCGGTAATGTTAAACCTATTTCTTTTATTTCCTTATAACTTGGATTTGCTAATGTTTCTTCACATAAAAACTCTAATAATTCCCCTAATTGTTTTAGCGCTGTAACATCTCCATCTATAGTAGCTTTATTTACAGTTTTAGTTTTCCCGTTAAATACTTCTGCTGCTTCTTGTAAAAGAGTATTAGGTATTTTGCCTTCTGTTATGAAAGCTAACATATCTGGTCTTTTTAGCTCAGCTATGAGCTCTGTCCCATCTTCAAATTTACCTAAACTTACTATTTGAGTTTGTTTTACTTGTTTTAATCTATCTAAACTTGTTACTTGTAATTTTTCCATTGCCCATTTCCTTTCATATCATAATAAAACCCCTCTAAAATTATTTAGAGAGGTTCATTTTATTACTCTGTAACCACATCGTTTGGTAGAGCAGTTACCTTTTCTATTGTATAAGGTGCAGTCCCTTTCTCTGGTCTTGACTGAATAGTGTATTCATTTGAATAATATTCACCATCCTTAAAAGATAGAGGTACTGATTTTCCTTTACAACTTGGGAATGTTACTTTTGAAAAGTTTCCAGTATCCCCATCTGTTCCTACTTCTGCGGAATAAACTTCAACATCAAATGCTGTTTTTGATGCATTTTGTCCTACTGGCGGTGCTGTGTATTTTTTAAAAGTTTTTCCATCTGTATCGTATTCGATAGTACCTCCCTGAATAACTTTAAGAAGTTCAGGACACATTACATTATCTTTGCAAGTCAAGTCATAACCAAGTACGGTATCTTTAGCTTCTCTATTTGCATATATTTCACCTTTTAATTTTAGCGTTTGCTCTTCACCTTCTGAAACCACTTCTTCTGTTGAAATCTCATCAGAAGTTTTGAAGCTAAAAATATCAGTTTCAGTTACAACTCTAACCAATGACACATCTGATAGTGGCATTTGATTTATCTTTTTTACTGTAGCTGTCATATTTATCTACCTCCTTCTCTATATACATATCTAAAATACGAAAGCTTTGTATAATATGCTTTCATGTCGTTATCAATTTCTATTGCATACTTGTCATAATTCTTTCTTAGTTTCCCAAATTTTTTTATTGTATTTTCAACTTGTTTTATATAGGTTTCAACTTTTGAGTATTCGTTAAAAGGATAAAATACCCATAGTTCTATGCTTTCCTTTTTTAAGTTTTTACTACTTGAAGTATCTTCTGTTCCAGCTTCATAAATCAATACATATGGCTCTGTGCAAATTTTATCTTGTTGACCAAGTGAGTACACTTTTAATCCACCAGTTCTAAGAAATCTATATAAATCTTGAAACATTAGCATCACCTACCTTAGAAGTATGCTTAATCCAGCCATAACCTGTGGACCTATTTCATTTATTGTTGGCATTATAATTGGATAAGGTTTTGTTCCTGGATGATTTACTCGTTTAACTGGATGACTAGCCCCTTGCCAATACAACCAAGGATTTCCAGTTATAACGTGTGGCGATGTTCCTTTTTCTAGATATATCCCATAATTAACTCCATGCGACAATGCAATACTTAATAAATTCTCATTTTTCCATTCCCATGATGCATTAAGTCTATTTCTAGCATCGTGAGTTCTATTGGTCCAAGGTTTATTTCTTCTTGCATTATTTTGGAGTTTTAGAGCTGAGCTATTAGCATATATTTCTAGTGCTGCTTTTGTCCTATTTCTCTTTTGTTCTAGCATATCTGTTAACTCGTCTATATTCATGTTGAAATTACTCATTGTAATTCACCTCTTGTAATCTCATATCCATATAAATATCCATTTTATTTACGTTTCCAAGGTCCTTAATTTGATATTTATAGCCATTTATATATATATAGTCATCTTTTTGTATGAGCTTAGCAGTCTCATCATAAGCAATTAAAAAATATATATTTTTCCTTTTTATCACCTCTGCTTTATTTTGCAAGGTTATGTTTTGGCTATACTGATTATTTGATTCATGATATAAGCCTTCTAGCTCGCATACTAATTCAAGTAAATCTGACTTTTCTCCAAAGTCATTGGTATAAGCTCGCTTAACTACTGCTTGCGAAGGAAGCTTCTTTATTGCTTTTTTAACTTTTGCTTTAATTTTTTCTTTATTTATCATAATATTTTGCTTCCATTCGGTCTGTATTTTTTAGCAAGTCTTACCCAGTAATCTTTATTATTAGGTAATGATAATCCACCTGGCAAGGCAATACTATCATCTTCTGCTTTAGCTAGAAGGCATTCATAAGCAGTTTTATTTATGTCATTGTCATTTTGTTCTAAATAAAATTGGAGTTGTTCATCAGTAAAAAAGGGAGAATCGCTCTCCCTTAGAATTAGTTTTAGTTTTTCTATATCAGACATTTAAATCACGTCCTATTATTTTTTAAATTTAGCAAGTACTATTTTAGCATCGTTAGTTTTAGCTACTCCGTAATATTTAGCTACTGTAATATCATGTATTTGTTTTTTAGGGAACCATTCCGGATCACAAGAAGTATCTTTTTTAAGGAAGATTGTTATTGCTGGTAATTCATCTTCTGTATATTCTGTTTCAGGACTATCTGGCTCCATTTTTAATATTGGATTTAAATAGTATTGATTAGCTGCTGCCACTGCATTAACTTTATCGCCTACTTTTAAAGTAGAACCATCTAAAGTTTTCTTTTTATATTCTGCTAAGTTACTTGATGATATTTCAACTGTACCGCTATCATTTTTTTCCGCTTGAACTAACATAACTTTTTTAGATTTTTTAACCCAGCAACCAGCTATTTTACCTATAGCTCCATTTACTGCTACTCCAGCAGTGAATTTATCAGCTGATAAGAAGTTAGAATCTTTTAATAGAGTTGCTTCTTGTTTTGGATGTATAAACATAACCTTTTCTATTCCATCTTCTTCATCTTCGAATTGTGTTACTGCATCAACTATACCACTGTAAGATATTACTGCTAATGTATCTCCAGCTACTCTATTAGTTCCAGTATAAGCAGCATCTAATACATCATTATCAACTTTTTGTGCTATAGATTTTGCTAATTGTGTTTCAGCTTGTGCTACTGGATTACCTAATCCACTATTAATAGATTCTTGAGTTATAGATACAGCTTTCATAGCTTTTTTTATTGTAAAAGTAGTTGACCCAGCTTTTAATCCTACTGTTCCGACTTCTTCGCCTTCAGCTACATCTTCTGCATCTCCTATGTATTCCCAACTTGGTGTTGTTTTTGTATCCCCTGGAACACCTTGTAATGTTGTATCAACTTTTGCATATGGTGTTATTTTGCAAAGTGCTTCCACTTTTGCCCCTATTACTGGTCCCATAACCTCTGGATTTATAATATCTGCTAATTTTGTTGTTGCCATATATCAATCATCTCCTATTCATTCATTATTCGGTTAAATTCCTCTTGATTATTATTGTAGAATTCAACTCTTTTACTATAAGGCATTTTTAATATGTCCGCCTTTGTTACTGCTCCAGCGCCTCCACCAACTCGTGGATGATTACCTGTTCCCCCAGTATTACCTGGTGCTGGATTTGATGTATCAAATAAATATCCATCACTTTCCTTTAATGCAGTTAATTGCCCTTCTAAGCCTTCTAATTTACCTTCATTAAATTTTATATTGTCTAAATCAAGTAAAGCTTTTAAAGCCTTAGCATTCTTACATTTATTGTCTTTTAATGCACTGTCTAATGCATAATTAAAATCCTTTTGTGCTGATTCTTTTTTCAGATTTTCTATTGTAGCTTCATGATCTTGTATTGTTTGTTGCAATGCTTCATTGTCTTTATTATTTTTCTTCAACTCTGTTATAGTTGTATTTGCAGCTTTTATTTGTTCATCTAAATCAGCCTTTTGACCTTTTAATTTCGTATATCTTTCATCTGCATTTTCTAAAGATGTAGTATATATTTTTTCTTCTTTCATCTTTGCAGTAATGTTATTTATTTGTTCATCTGTTAAGCTTTGTGCTTTTAATAATTCTTTAAATTCCATATTTCCTCCTATATTTACACTTTTTACAAGTCCGTTTCTTGAATATAGTTTTTAGTTTATTCTTTTACGTCTACAAACTAAAAAAAGACATAAAAATAAGGCTTTACAGCCATTTACATCTTTTCTTATACTTCTTATAGTATTTTTCATAGTAAGTTGATTTCTCACCTAACATTGCTAAGTCAAATAAGATGCTTGGACTTGTAACCCAGCCCATTTTTACCCCTATTTTAAACAATAAATCTCTCATATTTTAACCTTCCATGCTTCAAACCATTTATCAAGCTTTTCATTTTTATCACCATTAACCCAGCCTTTTAACTCTCTAGCTATATCTTCTAAATCATCTTCTATGACTGGTAATAGTGTACATCGTCCTAATGGTCACGGATGGTCGAGTGGAATATCCTCGACCTTAAACCTCTTTCCGTTTCGTTCTTTACATAAATCGCATACATTATTGTCTGTTCCGCTTAGCCATTCAACTTTTTCTACAAATGGATTATGCTTAGCACTTTGCCTTGTTGCTTCTTGGTATGCATGATTTATATATGTATTTGCTAATCTATATGAATTAAATTCAACCTTGTTTTTACTTTTAGGATGAATAGTAAACTTTTCGTATTCCTTTAAATAATCTGGATTACAATAAACCTCTAAGTCTTTAGCTATATCTTTACTGTTTTTACCAGTAATAAAACCATCTGTAAGTATATCGTTTATTGTTTTTACAGTCTTGTTGTGATTGCTCCAAAGTCTGTCAGAAAGTTTTATGTTATCTCCATACATTTTGCCTGTAATAACATTGTCTAAAACTTGCTTATTCACTTTAATAAACATATCTTCAAAGCTACTAGAAAGAGGTTTACATAAATCACTGTAAAACTCTACTTGGCTTTGTGTATAGCCTTCTACGGTGTTTGCTATAGCCTTTTCTATATCTTTATTAAGTCTTTTATTTAGTTTCTTATATTCTTTTTCTAGATACTTAGCAGTTTGTCTTAAATAGTCATATGTCATAGTATCTGGATTAACTAGAGCCAATCTTTTAATTAGATTATTTGCTACTCTCTTATATGCTTTTTTTATTTCTCTAGTCATCTCTTTTTCAGTTTTATTCTTTTGTTTAAAAAAATTATTCAACTGAATCACTCATTCCAGATACATAACTCTCCTCTAGCATTTCTCTTTCTAATGCTATTTGTTTTATTTCAGCATCGGCCACATCATCTGTAACACCTTGCCATTTCTTGATGAATGTTTTTCTAGACATAGCCTGTGCATTTACCTGTTGCAAGTCTAATGTCTTTTCTTCGTCTTCATCTTCCTGTAAAGGATAGTTATTTTCTACTGTAACAGTATAATCAAGTTGTGGTAATTTTTCTATTTGATATACTTCTGTAATTTCAAGTATTGCTCTTATTAACCACTCTAAAGCTGGTCGCCATGCCATCATCTTCTCTTCACATCTAGTAATAAGTTGCCAATACAGTGCTTTCATAGTTTTGCCTGATGTCATCATGCCTTTTAGCTCGTCATTACTTAACATTGGTATATTTAGCATCTCGTACATATCTGACTTAATACGTTTTAGAGAATTTTCTATCTTGTCTCCATAATTAAAATCTGTCGGTATTGTATCTAGTGTAGCTTGTTTCCCTTCTGCTGTAGGGTCTGTTGGTACGTCCCAAAATGCTCCAGGCTTTAGTTTAAATTTTTCAGATGCTTCTGGGTCTATGTCGATACCATAAATAATCCTATCCATACCTTTTCTAAGAGTGTCAACATCTTCACTTGATAGTCTATTGTATTGAATCTGATTATCTAGAAGCTCTTTTACGTCGCTTTCTCCAAATGGGTCTCCAGATAGTCCGTCATTTATTATGACATAGCAAGGGATTCCACTAAGTTGCAAATCTACATCTACATTTATAGGTTCTATTAATATGCCATTACCATTATATATACCTTCGTTTAAAATACATCTACCATCTATCATTTCATACTTTTGCTTCCAAATACGTTGCTTGTCTTTTTCAACTTCCTTATTTGTCTGATAGAAGAATATTATCTTTTTAAGTTCGTTAGGATTTTCCTCGTCACTCTCGTAGATAAATTCCAAGCTAGGTAAAAACATTATCCTAATCTCTTTTGTATCTTGGTTAGCATATAATTTAATAGCAGCTCTTTTACCGATAAAGCAGTCTCTAGCACCTTTTACAAGCTTCTCTGAGAATAGATTATCTTTTAATATCTTATCTAAATAAAGATTTATTTGTTCAGCTTTATCCTTGTCAGCATCTGTATCATTCTTAGACTTAACATATAGCTCTGGAGTCTTACCGAATAAAAATCTAGATTCTTCTTTTATAAGCTTCTTAATCAGATTTGTTCTTTTTTCTGTCTGTGTATAGTCTTTTTCTTCTGTCTTATCTATAAAGTTTTCTCGACCTTCGTATATGTCATACAGTCTTAGTATATCGTTCATTTCTTGTAATACTGCCGAGCCATACAATCCAGTAAGTTCAGCAGTAACAAACTCTTGATAACTATTAAGCATTTTGTAACCTCCTTTCTATCTACTATTATTTATTCTTACTTTTCTATTTCCAACTACAGTAAAGAAATAATATCTCATTTGGTCCATACTGTGATCATATTCTTTAACTGGTTTATCTTCTCCAGCTTTACTTGAATCACTATCCCATGAATAAGATGCTATCTCTTTTAATGTTTCAACACAATCTTCATCAATTAAAAGTTTATCTTGAACCATAAAGCTAGCAGTAAGTCTTATTCCATCTAATACATCATTTTTAGCTTTTTGAACTCTATATCCCCTTTTTCTTAATTCAGCAATAAAAGAAGCTGCAGAAGGGTCAACAATTATTCTCTTAACCTTATAATCGCCAATAAACTTTTCTAAATCATCTGCATATTGTGTATCCGTCTTTTGTATTCCTTTATCTCGACCACTGTAGTAGTATTCCTTAATTAATACATGCTTACCATTTATAGTTTTACCCCATAAGCCAAATACAGTTGCATTTTGAGTACCATAGTCGCATGATATATAATATTCTTTATATGAAAATTCAGTAGCATCACAAACATGCTTTTCTTTATCAAACATAGAATATATAATTCCTTCTGCAACTACCCATAAACCTAAAATATAACGTTTAAAGAATACTCCAGAATACATAGATTTATATCTATTTTTTATCTTCTCAGATAATGATAAATTGTCATCCATTGTAAAATGCAAATATAAAATATTCTTTTCTTCTTTTTTATCTATCCAATTAAGTTTAAACCAATGATATGGTCCATCTGGGTTGCAATTGAAGAAAAATTTACTTCCCTCAACTGAACAACGACCAGTAGCTTGATTTACAAAACTCTCAGGCATCAATGCCACTTCATCGAAGAATACTCCAGCTAAAGTTATACCTTGTATAAGGTCTTGGCTTCGTTCATCTTTGCCACCAAAGATATAAAAATAATTTGTTTTATCTCCTTTGGTTACAATTAATAAGTTATCAGCTCTTTTATCCTCTGTTTTATAACCTCTAGATTTAAGCATTAGCTTCAACCAAAATAAAACATTCCTTCTAAATGAGCCTATCGTCTTACCACACATGCCAAAGTTTTGACCATTGAAGTTTTCCATTGCCCATAAAGAAAAGCTTAATGACATTGAAATAGTTTTACCACTTCTTATAGCTCCGTCAGCTATAATTCCATCTTTATCATGTACAGGTGAAGCTGGTAACCACCAAGTCAGCACCTTTTTTTGCTTTTTAGAGAAAGGGCTAAATTTTATAACTGCTTTTTTAATGCCTAAGTTTCTAGATGATTTCATTTTGTTAACTTTACTTCTTAAATCTGAAATATGTCTCTTGATATTAATCATCGTTCCATACCTCGTCAACTTGCGCATTTAAAGCTTCTATAAATCCATCATCCTCGACAGGTCCTTCATCTCCACCTTGTTTTAATATAGCAAGTTCAGTTTTCATAACTGCTATATCTAATTTAGCTTCATCTACATCAAATTTATGTAATAAATCAATAGCTTTTTGTTTTTTCTCTTGCACTCTGGTTAATGCCTCTTCTATATTTTGGATTTGCATTAAATTGGATTCAAATTCTTTTAAATCTGTATCTGCATCTCTTTCAATTCCTGTTTTGTAAGATTTTAATGTCATTTCCTTATTTTTCAAAACAGCTATCCTTTTTAGCATTCTTCTTTCTCTAACTGTTAGTAGTTGAATTTCATGGATTAGTAAATTTCTTTTTTCTATCTCTATGCTATCAACTAATTTAATTTCGTCATCTTCTAAAGTGTCAAAGAATATACTTTCAAATTCTCCTGTTGTGACCGCGTTTTTATTATTTGGCCTTGCTTGTAAGGGATAAGATTCTTTTTTTAATCTAGAATTAGCTTTTTTACTAGCTTTCCTAGTTTTTTTTGCATCTATTTTATTTGTTGTACAACTTTGTTCTGATTGTTGTACGACTTTGTTCCATTTATCTCGACTTTTCCAAACTGCTATTACTTTTTCATCTTCATTTAGCATACTAGCAATTTCTCTATTAGTTATATTCCCATTATGTTGTTTATATATCTCGAGAGCTTTGTCTCTACTTGGGCTTCTAGCTCTTGCCATGCATCACCACCTCGTTATTTTTCTAATTTATTTATCAATTTATTTCTATATCTATTATCATTCGTTAATCTAATAAGACTTTCTATATCTCTTTTACTTAGCTTATCGTCAATCTCTCTTTTTATAGCCATAATAACCAGTATCTTAGCTTTATAAAAATTATTTACATGTGTATGTCCGTTTTCAAATTTCTTGTTTGTATTATGTACAACAAATCCGTCACTACATCTATAAATTGAATACTCTTTTCTTTGAAATATTTTTCTACTCATTTAGATCAACTCTTTCTTCGCACAACAAAAGGAGCCCATGAAGGGCTCTTTTTTAAATTGAGTATGAGATTGAAATCTGTTTCTGTTGTTGTATGATAGTAATTACAATTAGCAAGTTGTAGGATTCGAACCTACATCGTTGGGGGCGATTTCCATTACTTGCACGTTGCTGAGGTTTTACCCCCAGCCATTCCTGTCATAACTAAGTTGCATATATACTTAATACTTAGGGAGGACACAAGTCTGTGCCAAGAAAAAACCAATGTTTTAAAAAACTGTAGCAATTATACTAGTCAAATAGGTTACCAGGCTATCTGACATTCAATAAGAGTTCGTAAAGAAAAATAAACCTATTCAGATTTAGAAAGATTTATTATTTTCTATAATACAAATATACTATAGTTTTCTGTCCAAAAAAGGAACTTTTACGGAAATTATGAGGTAACTTTACGGAACTTTTACGGAAATCATATAAGTGATTTTATTTTATTTATTATATCGTTTCTCATAACTCTACATTTTTTATCTGAGTAACCTATTTCTTCTCCTACATCTAACCAGCTTGGTGCTTTTTTTCTATTAGAGAAATATCTAAAGCTAACAAGTCTTTTCTCTTCTTCTTTTAGCAGCTCTAGTGCATTTTCTATTTTTCTAATTTGTCTCTCTTTTTTATGTATCTTATTTTCTATTTCTATTATCTGTCTCTCTTTTGCAAGTACTTCATTTTCAACTGTATTGCTTATGTTATTTGTTTGTCCTGTTCTTTCGTCAGCATAGCTAATAGCTTTGCATCCCTTGTAATCTATTTCTAGATATTCTAAATCTATTTTTAAACTGTTTAGCTCTATTTTCATAGAGTTATAATTATATAATTTTCCTTCTGCATCTGAAAATATTTTATCTTTTTCTATCGTTTTACTAGCCATGCTCCCACACTCCTGTTATAATATTATTAAGGAATTTGTCGGAATGTGAAAGCATTCCTTTTTTTATGTCAATTATTTGTATTTTATCTCTTTAAGCAATTCAATATGTTGTTTTAATTCTTTTTTGTCATTTCCGTATTTTTTAGGATTAAATTCAAATCTATACCCTAGTTGTCTTATTATAAATTTTGCATTAAAAATATAAACTGCTTTTTTTAGAAAAGTTTTTATATCATGTAAATCATTATTTCCGTAATCACCTTTTATATTATCATGACTTTCTAAAATATTTAGTATCTTAATTACGTACATTTCATTGCACGGTTTTATACCATTATGCATTTGAACAATCCAGTTGCTCATTTTTCTAAAATCTTTTTCAGCTTCTTTGTATTCTTTTGATAGATATGTGTATCCATTATCTTCTAGCATTGTTCTTAATGACATATTTTTACACCTCGTTTTATTCTAATTTGCTATTCAATATGTTAGCCATCTTTGTTATATTTTCTAAATTATCTTCATTTCCTGAAAATAATGGAAGTTCTGTATTTATTTTAAATCCGAATGGTACTTCGTTAAATCCTGCTGTTAGCATTTTCTTAGCTTGTTCATCTCCAAATAATTCCTTTAATCTGTTATATCCCCATGAATTTCCGTTAAATATATCTATACAGCAGTCACATAATGTTTGTTTTGCATATTTATAATATTTAACACTAATTGGGTAACCTTCATCACCTTTTTTACCTTCTGTTATTCCACATCTTTCACATGCTTTTTCATTATTATCTGATATTTCTTTTGGCACTCCTAATTTATCTAATATTTTATTAAAAAATTCTATTTTTTTATTTGCATCTTCTAAATCAACATCTTCATCGTTACATAATGATATCCCAATTTTTAAAAGTTCTTCTTTCATTAAAGATATTAAAGTGCTTATTTCTTTATTGTTTAAATTTTTATTCATAATTTTCCTCCAATTCCTTTTCAGCTAATTTAATCGCATCCAATGTGCTATATCCCTTTTCTATGTATTTCTTAGCTAGTTCGACTAATTCTTTGTATCTTGCTAATATCAATTACTCACCTCCTAAAATAAACATAACTGGTCACTAACTGTCAGCATTTCTTTTTGTGCTTTTTCATAGAACTTTTTATCTACTTCAAAACCGTATGCACTTCTGTTAATCTCTCTTGCTACTTTTAGTGTTATTCCACTTCCCGCTACTGGATCTATAACTACATCACCTTCATCAGTAAATAATTGAATTAATCTTTTTATAACTTTAGAAGGCTTTTGAGTTGGATGTATCTTGGGATATTCTTTTCCATCTCTTTCCCATTTCATCCAGTTAAAAACCATTTCTTTGTTGTTGTTAAACTTAGGTAACTTGTCCCTATAAAGTACAACTGCAAATTCAGTTGCTCCTACTATTCTCATATTTGCTTTTAAAACTTGTGGTGAGTAATTTTTTATAAAGAATAATGGATAACTATTTTTAAATCCATATTTCTTTCCGTAAGTTATCACAGTTTGTATTTGGTCAAAAGCGCAAAATACAATCATTGCTGGAGCTTTACCTTTTTCTTTAGGCTCTTTTATAAGTAATTTATTACAGAAGTGAAAGTATTCGGCTATGTTGAAATTATTATCTGTATTAAAAAACATCTTTCCAGCTTTTTTACTTTCACCGTTTTTATTATCTCCACCTACATACCATTCTGGATTACTTCCGTATGCATTTACTCCTACGTTATATGGAATATCAGCTATTACTAATTGTGCCTTTGGTATTCCATATCTTTTATAGTTTTGAAAGTTATCGTTTATTAATTGCGTCTTTATCATATTCCCTCCTAAAAGAATGTCAGTTGTTCATAATCAACTTGCTTTATTTCTTCTTTTTCAAATTCTTTTGCTGGATCATTCCAACTAATTCGGCCACATGTATAACCACATTTATTAAGATTGTCACAGTCTTTACAGCATTGATTTTTACAAATTCTATTTAAATCAAGTTCTTCGTTGCTTTCTATTTGTTCCAGCAGCATCAACTCTTTTACCGAATCCATTCTCTCACAGCCTAAAGTTGTAAGATTTTCACATTCAAATTCCATTTTATTCACCTTGTTTATCTTCCAATTCTTTTGCTAATCTAAACATTGAAAATATCTTGCTTGATTTTGGTATGTATTTATATCCATCTATTTCGCAAGTATTACCATTTACACATTTCATTCCTTTTGCAACTCCGAATAACTTGCAAATAACTGGTCTAACTTTGTATATCAAACATTTTTTATTTTCTTCATCTCTAAAATAACAAGTGTTATCTAAACGAAAAAATGGTTTTATATTATTCTTTATGCAATAATCCTTGATAGTTTTATATTCTCTTTCTCCCATTAAAACTGGACCACAACATTTGCCACAATTAGTGCAATTAGTGTGTTTCGGTATATACTCAACATTCTTTATATTATTCATTTTATTTCCCCCTATTTCAAGCTTAGTTCAAATAAAAATGTATCATAATTGTCTAGTTCATCATCTGCCATGTTGTCTAAATCTCTGTGTTCTATTTGAAATTCATCCTCTAGCATTTCAATCCATTCTCTAAAAGTTAAATCATGATTTGCTTCTATTTCGTAATCTTTTATTTTTTTATCTAGTATTTCTTTTGTTATTTTCATGTTTTTACTCCTTAATTTGTATTTTATTTTAATTTAATTCAGCCCACTATTCCTGATGTCCTAAGCCCCTATATATTTAGATATTTTTTTATTACCTGTATAGCTTCTTCACACGAGTAGCACACTTTAACCTCATAACCTTGCTCTAATAGGTTTCTAATCCATTTCTTTTGATTGTCGGTACATTTGTTTCTACCAACCTTCATTTCGATGAATAGACCGTATTTCCCATTTCTAGGAACAGCCAGGAACAAATCTGGCACTCCTGATTTTGTCCCTGTAGCTTTTAATTTTCTAGCCTCTGCTTTATTTCTATATCCCCCATTAGGAATAGCGAATATTAATTTTAATTCTGAGTATTTGCAAGATTGTAAGTTGCACCATTGAATCAAAGTTGCTTGTTCTAAATCTTCACCTTTCATTTTTAGTCCTCCCGTTGCTTTAGTTTCTAAATCTCTATCTGCATTTCTTATAGCTTTATATGCTGTGTCATCTGCGTAGCCTTCTGAATTTCTATCTAGTGTATATCTCTCCATATTCCCTCCTATTTTGCTGTTCTGTATGGTGCTAACATTGTTACTAATTTATGTACTAATATTTCTTTGTCTTTTGTTATTTTCGCCTCACTGTTTATCGCTGGTCCTCTTTTTTCTTCTGCACGATATTCTTCTCTACAAGTATCACTGCAAAATCTTTGATTTGCTCTATTACTTGTATATTCTTTGCCACAATAATCGCATATTTTTTTATTAGCATTTTTTATAAAATTTATTTCCCATGTATTTTTATATGGAGTGTCTTGTCTTATAGCTGATGCTACAGCTCCAGCATATATTTTCTTGCCATATACACCTGTAAGATACTTCGCTACTGCATTTTGGCCTGTAAATTCTAATACTTCTCCAGTTTTTATATTTTTTACTTCGATTATATTTTTTCCCATTACTATTCACCCCTTTTCTTTACTTCTTTTGTTTCTAGTGATTTCAAATAGGCAGCTAATTCTTCAGGACTTAGTTTGTATTCTTTTACTTTGCTGCATTTTTTCTCGCTTTCGTAATTGCCTTTTAACTTTATTTCTCCAGCTTGTAAGAAGAATACCCCACCGTTATTATGTCTTGGTTTTATTTTTTGAACTGTCACCTCGTCATGTTTTTTTGTTTCTTTCTTTAGGCAGCCACAACTTTTTGTTATTCCGTGTCGCAGATTACCTTCTCTTACTACTGCTGTACCACCGCATTGGCAGCTACATTTCCAGTATCTAGTACTTCTTTCTATATGATCTAGTTCTAATACAACTAATTTTCCATATCTTTCTCCTGTCAAATCTACTGTTTTTGGCTCCTTAGTAAGTTTTGTATCCTTTATGTATTTTCTTATAGTCCAATCACTTCTATCTAGTTCATTTGAGATAGCAAGTATTGAATAACCTTTGCTATGTAATCTTTTTATCTTTCTCTTTTCTATATCTGATAGTCTCGGTGCCATTTGATTATCCCCCTTTCGCCTAGGAGAACCAACTCCTAGGCTATTTATTTGTAAGTATTATTTTTCTGTTACATTATAGTTATCTAGTAACCATGCGAACATGCAATTTTCATTATATTTGTTATAATAACAACGAGTGCAACTATGTTTTCGATATTCTTTATTATGTTTTTCCCTTAAGTCTTCTAATGTTACTTCTTTCTTAGGTTCTTCTGTTTCAGCTAATTCACAATAATTCCATTTTTCTAAATCTACAAAACTATCACTCCAAAAAGTCCTTCCATTACTATATGTATAAAATTTATTATTTTCATATTTGGTGAAATATCTAAGTTCCCATCCATCTTCTTGGTTTTGTCTTACATACACTTTTGTATCTCTAGGAATTTTACTCCAGTCTATTTCTTGTCTTTCCCATACTAAATTATTTTCTATGTCATATACCTCCATGATATCTGCCCCATGTGGAGATTCATGCAATACCAGCAATTCATTATCATAAGATTTTAAACACTCTTCTAGTGAACCCCATAATCCTAAAATAGATTCATCTTTATCTGAATTTTTGTATACTTTGCTGTCAATGATATAGCATTTATCCCCATATCTAGTTTTAAAACTCATTCCATTTTTTATATCTGATTTAACCATGTTTATCCCCCTTCTGCCTAAGAGTTTTTTTAACTCCTAGGCTATTTATTTGTAAGTATTGCTATCTTATATCGTTATCTTTAAATATGTCTTTGCTTATTGAATCTGATATATCTTCTTTAATGTCTAATTTTTCTTTGATTCTATTTTCTTTCAAGCCTAGCTTTATAGCACCAATCATGCATTTTAAAAATTCTTCTGCTGGTATACCACTTTTTTCTTCTAATTTGCTTATTACTATATCGTTTAGCATGCATAAATCAGCCATTATATCATGAAGTTCTCCATTTAATGTTGCTCTTACTTCTCCATCTTTTACATTTGCTTTTATCATTCTTCTTGTCCTCCTCCTAGGGCTCGTTAAAGCCCTATATTATATTTCTTAATCTATAGTTGTTTTCTATTCCTCTAGGGAATGTTATTATATTGTCTTGTGCCATTTCTATCAGCCTTGACCCGATAGCTTCATCAAACATTAATATTTCCTTTATGCTTTTCTCAGTTGATATAATCATCGGTTTACCTTTTAAATATCGAGTATTTATAACTTTATATATGTATTTTCGGTCTGCTGATGTAACTTCTCCCTTTAGAAAGTCATCTAAAAATAATACTCTTGGATTTATATATTTTTCTAACTCTCTTATAAATTCTTCTTCTTCATTGATAACTTGTTTTAGATTAGTCAGCATTGATATATACTCTTTATACACACACCCAACATTGTTATTTATAAGTTCTAACATGGTCCCGATTCCTAGATGTGTCTTTCCACTTCCAGGATTGCCGCATAATATTAAACTTGCATTAGTTTCTTTTTTTAAGAAGTCATTAATATATCGTATAACCTCGTTCTTTGCCTTTATTTGCCATTCCTTGTCAGCTTTAAAGGAATTAATCGTCTTTTGTCTAAAAACCTCTGTAAGGTTGCTTAAGGCTAATTTTTCGATACTTTGTCTTTTTTCTAAACAGCTACAAGGTACAGCCACTTCATATCCATCTTTTATCTCGAATGTATATCCTCTATCTTCACATTTAGGACAATCATATTTTGCTGGTTCTGGAGCATGTTTTTCCAAAGTAGCTTTTAATCTATCCAATAAAACTGCATCCATTTTATTCATCTCCTTATAATCCGAATTTTTCATCTATTTTGTCTAGAAAGTCTAGATTTTGTTTATTTAATTCATCTTGACTAGGTTTGTCTTTAGCTTTTGTTTGCAATTCGTATGCCTTTAATTGGTCATATGTTGTTATGTTATTGTCTAACCATCTTTTAATTACACCTTTTAGGTAGCCTAGATTTAAGTTACCTCTTTCAGTACATATTTCTATTGCTCTTTTAAATAACGGATAATCAATAGTAGTTGTCATTTCTATAAGCCATTCTCCTGCAAGTTGATTTATTACTCCTATATTAGATTCATATAATTTAGAGAAATTTGATAAAGTTTGCTCGTCAGTCTGTGCTTTTTCTTTTTCTTTTTCTTTTTCTTTTTCTTTTTCTTTTTCTTTTTCTTTTTC
>OAZZ01000448.1_pt1 | contig 28802 bp, 11 predicted proteins | sample 1495051 | NCBI WGS metagenome assembly OAZZ01 (sample SAMEA2579977, study PRJEB22360) | human gut metagenome
GATACCCTGCTTCCCGGCGGCACGCCAAAAGCGAGAGGGGACTGGCCGTAGGCGTCGCCGGCGGCGTAATAGCCCTGCTCATAGGCGTATGTCTCGGGTTCGCCGGCCGGGCGCGGACTGGCCATGTTCATGAATTCGAAGCCGACGTCGATGATGTAGTCACGCGCCGGATCGATGCCGGTGGTTTCGATGTCGATGCCCATCACCGCGTCCACGTCGCGGCCGGGCAGATAGGCGTCGCGCCAGTCGGGCTTGGGATGGTGGCCGGTAGCGTTGCCAGACGCGGCGGCACCACCCGGCAGAGCGGCACCGCCCGGCGAAGTCGCGCCGGAGAGATTGGCGCGGGCCATCGCCGCATCGCCCGAACGCTTCTGGAAGCGCTGGGCCTTACGCCGTTCGGCGCGTGCGTCAAGAATCGCCGCCGTACGGTCTTGGATATCGTCCAAGGCGACTGTTGTGGGGAACTTGACATCGCTGTTTTCGGCGGCAGTGTTTCCGGCAGATGCGCCACCGGCTTCGCCGCTCAGATCCAGCATGCCTTGGTCATCGTTCGACGGGCCGCTGCCGGAGTACGGCCTGAGCACGGCAATGGTAGCCCTCCCCCGCCGTTCGCGACTGACCGCCCATAGGTGTTGCTGTTCGCCCAGATGCAACAGCGTGTTGATGTTGTCGTTGAGCCGACGATTGGCGTATGCGAGCGCGCGCGGCAGACGATAGGAGCCGATGAGCCGGTCGAAATCGGTCATGAACGCGCTGTTGCATTGGGCGATAATCGATTCCAGACGCTCGCGTGTGGCGTAGTCGGCCTTCAATGCGTCGTGGATGGACTGTGGGGTGGATTCCGGTATCGTGCCGACGCCATGCGCCAGGTCCAGAGAACGCACCCAGTCCCAGTCGATGGTGGTGCCATCGGCGTCCTTGGGCATGGACGCCGCCCATTGGGGAATGTCTCCCTTGGCGGCGTCGAACCATGCGCGGTCGGTCATAGTGCGAAACCGAGTTCTTCAGCGGCCTCGGTGGGCACCGGGTCGTCGCACCAATAGTCCTCGAGGTTCTCGTTGGTGGTCAGCGAACGGATTTCGGCGCGATCGATATACAGTTCGCCGCTCAAATGATCGGTTTCGTGCTGGAAGATGCGTGCGGGCCAGCCGTGCAGCGGCTCGCTGTGGTGTTTGCCGTCTTCATCATCCCATTCGGCGGTGATGTCGAGCCAACGCTTGCGCACGGCTTGGTATCCGTCGAAGCTCAGGCAGCCTTCGTAGAACGAGGCGGTTTTGTCGCTGGTGGGTTTGTAGCTCGGATTGATGATCACGTGGAAGGGGAATTCCGCGATTTCGCGCGGATCATCCTCGTCGTCGCGCACGTGGTCTCCGACCACGGCGAGCGCGAGCCCCAAGCCGATCTGGGTGGCGGCGAGCCCCACGCCGGGTGCCTCCAGCATGGTGGTGTGCATCGTATCGATGAGTTTGGCGAGCGTACGCTTGGAAAGCTGGCCATGGTAGGCCACTGTCCGTTGGCGCAACACCGGTTCGCCGGCCTGCACGATGGGCAGGAGCTTCTCCTTGCCGCCGGTTTTGATGAGTTGTTCGACGTCACGGTTGAGTTCGAGGTCGACTTTGGCGTTCTTTCCAAACATTGTTTTTCCTTAGGGAAGGGTGCTACAGCGCGAGTTCTTCGGCGACGATCTTGGCGAGGCGGGTGCAGACTTCGTCGGCGTAGGCCTGGGTGGCGGCCTCGGCCATCACGCGCACGAGCGGTTCGGTGCCGGAGGGGCGCAGCAGCACACGGCCGGTGTCTCCCAGCAGTTCCTCCTCGCGGGCCACGGCATCCTGGATGCGCTTGTTGGTGGCGGCGGCCTTCTTGTCCACGTTCGGCACGTTGATGAGGGTCTGTGGCAGCTGCGGGAAGTCGGCGGCGAGCTCCTTCAGGCTCTTGCCGGACTTGACGACCTCGTTGCACAGGGTCAGTGCGGTCAGGGTGCCGTCGCCGGTGGTGGCGAATTCGCGGTTGATCACGTGGCCGGACTGCTCGCCGCCAAGCGAGTAATCGCCCTTGAGCATTTCCTCAAGCACGTAACGATCGCCCACGGCGGTTTCCACGGTCTTGATGCCCATGTCTTTCAGGGCGAGCTTCAGGCCGAGGTTGCTCATCACGGTGACCACGAGGGTGTCGTGGTTGAGCTTGCCTTCGCGCTGCTTGGCGCGGGCCAGAATGCCCATGATCTGGTCGCCGTTGATCATGTTGCCGTCTTCGTCCACGGCGAGGCAACGGTCGGCGTCGCCGTCGAAGGCCACGCCCATCACGGCATCGGTGGCCTTGACCATGGCCTGCAGCTGCTCGGGGTGGGTGGAACCGGCGTTCTTGTTGATGTTGTAGCCGTCCGGCGAGGCGTTGATCACGATCACGTCCGCACCGGCACGGCGCAGGGCTTCGGGAGCCACCACGGAAGTGGCGCCGTTGGCGCAGTCGGCCACGATCTTCAGGCCCTTGAGCGGCTTGGGCTGGGTCTTGTCGTCGTTCAGCGGAGCGATGGTGGCCACCAGATGATCGATGTACAGGTTGGTGGCGGTGGTCTGGTCGTGGCTCACGCGGCCCACGCCGGCACCGGTCGGGCGGTCCCAGTCCTGGCCGAGCACGGCCTCGATCTCGTCCTCCTTCTGGTCGGGCAGCTTGAACCCGCCGCGCGCGAAGAACTTGATGCCGTTGTCGGGCATCGGGTTGTGGGAGGCGGAAATCACGGCGCCCATCTCGACGTTGAGCACGGAGGTCAGGTAGGCCACGCCCGGAGTGGGGATGATGCCGGCGTCGATCACGTCGAAGCCGCCGGCAGACATGCCCGCGGACAAGGCGGACGCCAGAAAATCACCGGACACACGGGTGTCACGGCCCACGAGCGCGCGGCGGCGCCCCTCAGGCTGATCGTCTTGGGTGCCGGCGTCGCCGAGCACACGCACGGCGGCATCGCCCAAATCCAACGCCAGACGTGCGGTCAAATCCCTATTGGCCAGTCCTCGAACACCATCGGTTCCAAACATCTTCGGCATATGAAGTTCCACTCCTTGTATCGCGTTACCCGCACCATCGTAGTCGTTGTGCTCCACCCTAGGACCCGACTCGGCAAAAAAACGCCACGGAATCTGCGCTGGGGATCCATCAACGAAGCAAATCATCGGATCAACCGAGGAAACACCCCACTGAACGACCACCAGCGAAGCAAACCCTCGAGCCAGTCGAGAATTCACCCCACTCACAGTCCCCAGCGAAGCAAACCTTCGAACTAGCCGAAGATTCGCCCCGCTCACAACCCCCTCAGCGAAGCAAATCCTCGAACTAATCGAAGATGCACCCCGCTGAGCAGTCACCAGCAAAGCAAAACCTCGACCAAGCCGAGGAAACACCCCACTGAACGGCCCTCAGCGAAGCAAAACATCGAGCTAACCGAGGGGCCGCCCCGCTGAGCAGCATGGTGTGCAATGCCGTGAATCTGTCATCATCGCCAACAGCCACCTCCTCGATAGTGGCCAATGCCTGTGCTCTAGTCAGCACTCCCATTTCTCGCAGCACATCAACGTATGGCACGAATCAATAGGTTTTGAGCCCCAGATCGATGGTGAGAATGATGCCGGCGACTACGGCGGCGGCGCGCATGATGTTTGCGGGAATCTTGCAGGTGACGGGCGGGGCGATGTACCCGCCGATGAAGCATCCGATGCACAGCATGATGGCGGCCGGCCAATCGACCGCGCCTTGGATGATGAATACCACTGAGGCGCTGATGTTCGCGCCTGTGCCGATCAGGGTTTTCAATGCATTGATCTTGTGGAATGGGCCGATTTTGGCGGCATCAAGCACGGCGAGAGCCAGGGTGCCGGCGCCCGCGCCGAAGTAGCCGGAGTAGATGGCGACTGCCACCACGCCCAGCCATACCCACCAGGAATCCCGGCTCATGGGCTGCACGAGTTGTTCCGGCGGGCGGTGAGGTGCGGTAGGGGTGGTTGCGCGCTTGGCGGCATCGGTGGCTTCGATGTGCTTGAGTTGCGCGGTGGCATCCGCGGCGGCTTGCTTGGCCTGCATGCGGCCGCGCGGATTGATGGCGATGATCAGCGAGCTCAGCAAAATCAGCACTGGTGCGGCGAATTCAAAGACACTCGGGTCGAGTTTGAGCAACAGAAACGCACCGGCCACCCCGCCGAACGCGCCGATGACCACATACGTAATGGAGCGTACCGCTTGGCCTTTGAGTTCTTTGCGCGCGCCCATCACGCCACCGATGCCCGTGCCGACCACGCCAACGGTGTTAGAAGCGTTTGCCAATACAGGCGGAATGCCGAACGCGAGCAAGGCCGGGTATGAGACCAGTGACGATGCGCCTACCGCATAGCCCACGAATCCTGCGCCGATTCCGGCCAACAGAATCAGTAGTAATGAAGTTATGGAAAAGCCCGCAATCATACCCCGTATCCTTGTCGCTCATCGACCGGCACATTGCCGGCCTTGAGCGAGAATACGCTGTTGAGGATTGGTCGCGGGTTTTATGTTGGAATGTGGACGCAGCTTCTCGCGGAAGCGACTCCCCTCAGTCGCCTGAGGCGACAGCCCCCGCCCGAGGGGAGCCAGAAGGAAATCAGAGCGCTTCGTTGTATTCGCGAACCTTGAGGGTGCGGTGGGAGGAGGCCACGTTTTCGATGATCAGACGCCTCAGGGCGTTGTCCGCGTCGCCATGCTCGTCCAGCCATGCGTCACCGAGCCGGACCAGCGTGGCGGGGTCGGCGTGGTCCGGGTACAGGCCGTTGAGCAGGGCCTCGGCCATGTGGTAGGTCTTGTTCGCCCAGATCCAGTCGACGGCCTCGAAATACCGGGCGGCGAACGGCTCGGCCAGGTCGTGGCGCGGGGTGGCGGAGAAGCCTCCGGCCACGGCCTCCAGCTGGGAGTTGGTCAGCTCGTCGTTGTGGAGCGCCTGATCCCAAGCCCATTCCTTGGCCTCAGCGGTGGCCATGGAGGCGCGGGCGCCGTAGGCGAACTCGCGGTTTTCCGTGGTCTCCTTCCTGGCGAGCTGCGCGTCCACGTCGTCGTTGGTCATCTCATTGACGGAGGTGAGCGCTTGGACGATGGTCCACGTGAAGTTGTTGTCGATCTCAAGGCCTTCAAGACGCACGGTGCCGTCCAGCAGACCGTGTGCGTTGGCGGCGAATGCGGCATCGCCCTCCTCGCCATAGCCCAGGTAGGCGGTGGCGAGCTGGAACTGGGTGTCCGAGCCGGCTTCGGCGGCGTTGGCCAGGGTCCACAGCTCGGCGGCCACGTGGCGCAGCACATCGTCGCGGCGGGCTGGCGCCACGTAGTGGTGGGCGGTGGTGCTCATGCAGGCCAGCGCGTAGCGGAAGGTGGTGGACTCGGTTTCGGTGGACAGCAGGCGCAGGGTCATGTCCACGAAACGCTCGGCCGGGAACTCGCCGTCCCGGGTCATGTCCCAGAAGGCGAGCCAGGTCACGGCGCGGGCCAGGGCATCGTCGAAACGATGCAGGTTGGCTTCGGCGAATGCCTGGGATTCGGCGTCGAAACGGATCTTGGTGTAGGTCAGGTCATCGTCGTTGACCAGCACGAATGCCGGGCGCGGCTTGCCTGCCGCGGCCTCGACGATGGTGGTTTCGCCATCCACGTCGAGTTCGAACTGCTCGGTGCGCACGATCTTGCCGGTTGCGGCGTCTTCATTGTAGAAGCCGACGGCCAGGCGATGCGGGCGCAGCACCGGGTGTTCGGCCGGCGCGCTCTGGGTGAGCTTCAGTTCGGCGATGGTGCCGTCCACGTTTACGGTCAGGTCGGTGGCGATCGTGTTGATGCCGGATTCCTCCAGCCACTTGGCGCTCCAGGCCTTGAGATCGCGGCCGGAGGTCTTCTCCAGTTCGCTCAGCAGGTCGGCCAGGGTGGCGTTGGAGTAGGCGTGGCGGTTCAGGTAATTGTGAATACCTTCGAAGAACTGCGTGCGGCCCACATAGAATGCCAGCTGCTTCAGCACGGAGGCGCCCTTGGCGTAGGTGATGCCGTCGAAGTTGACATAGGTGTCGTTGAGGTCGTTGATCGGGGCGACGATCGGGTGCGTGGTGGGCAGCTGATCCTGGCGCAACGCCCAGCTCTTCTCGCCGGAGCAGAAGGTGGCCCAGGCGTCGTGCCATTCGGTGGCTTCGGCGGTGGCGAGCGTGGAGGTGAACTCCGCGAAGGATTCGTTGAGCCACAGGTCGTTCCACCACTTCATGGTCACGTAGTCGCCGAACCACATGTGGGCCAGTTCGTGCAGCACGGTCACCACGCGGCGTTCGGCCAGCGCGTCGGTCACCTTGGATTCGAACACGTAGGAGTCGCGGATGGTGACCATGCCGATGTTCTCCATGGCGCCCGCGTTGTATTCGGGCACGTAGATCTGGTCGAACTTGGCGTACGGGTAGGACACGCCCCAGGTCTTGGCGTAGAACGCGAAGCCCTTCTTGGTGATGTCGAACAGGTAGTCGACGTCCTTCGCGAAGGCCTTGGCCAGCGACTGGCGGCAGTACTGGGCCATCGGCACGACGCGGCCGTCCTCGTTGCGGTATTCGGTGTGCCATTCGGCGTACGGGCCGGCGCAGATGGCGGTCAGGTAGGAGCTCATCACCGGGGTCGGCTCGAAGTTCCACAGGCGGGTGCTTTCGTTGGGCTTGTCGCCGAGGGTGCCGTCAAGGGTCGTGCGCGAATCGTCCTCGATGGAGGCAACCGGCATGTTGGAGGTGACGATCCAGCTGGCGGGGGCGAGCACCTTGAAGTCGAACGTGGCCTTCAGGTCAGGCTGGTCGAACACGGCGTAGACGCGGCGAGCGTCCGGCACCTCGAACTGGGAGTACAGGTAGACGTTGCCATCGGACGGGTCGACCGAGCGGTGCAGGCCCTCGCCGGTGTTGGAGTAACGGCACTTGGCTTCGACGGTGACCTCGTTCTTCTCCTTGAGGTCGGTCAGTTCGATGCGGTTGTCTTGGAAGGCCACGGCCGGGTCCAGGGGCGTGCCGTTGAGGTCGATGGAGGTCACTTCGTCGGCGATCAGGTCGAGGAAGGTCGACGAACCAGGCTTCGCGTTGAAGCAGATGAGCGACTTGGAACCGAAGTTCTTCGCGCCGACCGTCAGGTCAAGGTCGACGTGATAGTGAATCGGCGCTTCGATAACGGCCTTACGTTCTTCGGCTTCAATACGAGTGAGATTCGAACCGGGCATGACTTCAATTACTCCTTACGGTCGTCCCTGGATAATCCGGACTACTTGGTTTCTACGGTTTCGACGTCCTGGGCGATGTCGGCCACGACGGGCACGATCATCGGCTTGCGGTGCAGCTGGCGTGCAACCCAGCTGCCGAGCGTGCGACGCATGGTCTGCTGCAGCTTGTAGGTGTCGCGCGTGCCCTGCATCATCTGGTCGTTGAGCTGTTCGACGATCTGGTGACGGACCTTGTCGAACTCGCTTTCGTCCTCGGCCACGGCGTTCAGGTAGATCTTCGGGCCGGTGACGACCTCCTGGTTGTCGGTGTCGACCACCACGAACGCGGAGACGAAGCCCTCGGTGCCGAGAATGCGGCGCTTCTCCAGTTCCTCGTCGGTCAGCTCGCCGACGGAATCGCCATCGACGTACACGTAACCGCACGGCACGGAGCCGACGACCGCGGCCTTGCCGTGGTACAGGTCGACCACATCGCCGTCTTCGGCCAAGACCACGTTCTGCGGGTCCACGCCGGTCTTGACGGCGATCAGGCCGTTGGCCACCAGGTGGCGGTTTTCGCCGTGGATCGGCATGGCACACTTGGGCTTGACGATGTTGTACATGTACAGCAGCTCGCCCTCGTTGCAGTGACCAGACACGTGCACGGCCGCGTTGTCGCGGTTGACGACCTTGGCGCCGAGCTGCACGAGCTTGTTGATCACCTTGTAGACGCCGTGCTCGTTGCCCGGGATCAGGGAGCTGGCGAGGATCACGGTGTCGAATTCGTTGATGTGGATGTCGCGGTGGTTGCCGTCGGCGATGCGGCCGAGTGCGGCCATCGGTTCGCCTTGGGAGCCGGTGCACATGAAGACGAGCTTGTCGTCCTGGATGTCGTTGGCCTGCCTCAGGTCCACGACGGTGCCTTCGGGGATGTGCAGGTAGCCGAGATCGGCGGCGATGGACATGTTGCGCACCATCGAACGGCCGACGAACACGACCTTGCGGCCGTACTTGTGGGCGGCGTCCACCACCTGCTGCACACGGTGCACATGGGAGGAGAAGCTGGCGACGATGATCTTGCGGGTGGCCTGGGCAAACGCTTGGTCAAGGGCCGGGCCGATGGAGGTCTCGGGCTTGACGAAGCCGGGCACCTCGGCGTTGGTGGAGTCCATCATCAGCAGGTCCACGCCTTTTTCGCCGATCTTGCCGAATTCCACGAGGTCGGTGATGCGGTGGTCGAGCGGCAGCTGGTCGAGCTTGATATCGCCGGTGTCGATCAGGGAGCCGGCCGGGGTCTTGACGTAGACGGCCAGGGCGTCCGGGATGGAGTGGGTGACGTTGACGAATTCGAGGTCGAAGGGGCCCACCTTGAGCTTCTCACGGCCGGCAACCTCAACCTTGGTGGGGTTCTGGTGGTGTTCCTTGCACTTGGCGTCCACGAAGGCGAGGGTCAGCTTGGAGCCGATCAGCGGGATGTCCGGGCGCAGCTTGAGCAGGTAGGGCACGCCGCCGATGTGGTCCTCGTGGCCGTGGGTGAGCACCAGGGCGTCGACCTTGTCGAGACGGTTCTTGATGTAGCTGAAATCGGGCAGGATGAGATCCACGCCCGGCTGCTCCTCCTCGGGGAAGAGCACGCCGCAGTCGATGAGCAGCAGGTGACCGTTGTATTCGATCACGTTCATGTTGCGGCCGATTTCGCCCAAGCCGCCGAGCGGCGTGATGCGCATGGAGCCCTTGCGGTACTTCGGCGGGGCGATCAGCACGGCATCCTGCTGAGGTGCGGTGGCCTGCCGGGTGGCGTTGATCTTACGGGACGGCGTACGGCTGTTGGATCCGTTGGCGTTGCGGCCGCGCGCGGAACCGCGACGGCGAGAATTCGTGTTCTTGCTTGTTTTCTTTTGTTCTTGTGCCATAACCTTTTTGGGATTTCTGTTGTGGTGCCTCTGCTCTGTCATGCAGGGGCGGCGGGCTGGCAACCCGTATGCAGCGTTTCGGGCTTACAGCAGTCCGGCAGCGCGCATGCCCTCTTCAGCCTTGTCAAGCTGAGTGGCGTCGGGACCGATGTTCGGCAGACGCATGGTGGTGGAGGGGATAACACCCTTGACCTTGAGCGCAGCCTTGGCCATGACGGCCTGATAGCCGTCGCCATTCAACGCGTGGACAAGGGGGGCGAGCTGGTTGGCGAGGCGACGGGCGGTGGTGATATCGCCGCGATCGAATGCCTGGACAAGCTGCTGCATGGGGTTGGAGGCGACGTGGGCAATCACCGAAATGATGCCGACGGCGCCGATGGAGAGGAACGGCAGGAACAGGCCGTCATCGCCGGAATACCAGGCGAGGCCGGTGCGCTGCTGCTTCTCCACTGCGGCTGCAAGATCGCCGGTGGCGTCCTTGACAGCCTTGACGTGTTCAAGTCCGGCCAATCGGTCGTAGGTTTCGACCTTGACCTTCAAGCCGGTACGGCCGGGAACATCGTAGACGATGATCGGCTTTTCGGCGGATTCGTCGACGGCCTTGTAGTGGCCGACGATACCGTCCTGCGAGGGGCGGGAATAGTAAGGCATGACGACGAGCACCGCGTCGGCACCCGCTTCCTGAGTCTGTTCGACCATACGCACGGTGTGTGCGGTGTCGTTGGAGCCGGCGCCGGAAATCACCGGAACGTCGACGACCTCCTTGACGGCCCTGACCAGCTCGACCTTCTCATCCATATGGGTGACGGGCGATTCACCGGTGGTGCCATTGACCACCAGACCATCCGCGCCATCGGCGACGAGGTATTTGGCGAGCTTCTGCGCGGCGGCGAAATCGACGCTGCCGTCGGATTTCATCGGGGTGACCATAGCCGGCAGAATGCGGCCGAAAGGTGCTGGCTCAAGAAGGTGCATGTCATGCTCGCTCATAGTGTTCACCGTACTTCCCATTGTGGACTCTTATATTACGTACCTTGATTGTTGCTGAATGCATGGCATTATGACCGGAACCGGCGGCAATGCCGTGATGCGCGTCCCGGCGCGCTTCCCTGACCGAATTGCGGGGTCGACTGCGGGTCGATTACAGGTCGAGGAAGTGGTCGAGGCCGATGGTCAGGCCGGCCGGAGCGTCGCCGGCGAGCTTGCGCACGGCAAGCAGGACGCCGGGCATGAAGCTGGTGCGGTCGAAGCTGTCGGCCCGAATGGTCAGCTGCTCGCCGGCGTTGCCGAAGAGCACTTCCTCGTGGGCGTTGAGGCCGCGCAGACGCACGGCGTGCACGTGGATGCCGTCGACCACCTGGCCGCGTGAGCCGCCATCGGTTTCGGTGGCGTCCGGCACGGGGGCGAGTCCTGCGGCCTTGCGTGCTTCGGCGATGCCGTGGGCGGTGTGGATAGCGGTGCCGGAGGGGGCGTCCACCTTGGTGGGGTGGTGCAGTTCGATGACTTCGGCGGATTCGAAGTATTTCGCGGCCTTGGTGGCAAAGTAGTCGGCCAGCACGGCGGAGATCGCGAAATTAGGTGCGATGAAGACCTTCTGGGTTTCGGGCTTCGGGCCGTTGGCGATGGCGGATTTGACCTGGGTGAGTTTCTCGTCGGTCCAGCCGGTGGTGCCGACCACCACGTCCACGCCTTGGCCGATCAGGGTCAGCACGTTGTTCAGGCTGACGGACGGCACGGTGAATTCGACGACCACATCGGTGTTGTCGGTGGTGACCTGGGTCAGGTCGTCGCCGGCATCCAATGCGAGCGCCAGCTGCGTATCCTCGGCCTTGTTCACCGCTTCGACCACGTGCGAGCCCATGCGGCCCTTTGCTCCGACCACCGAAACCTTGATCATGTCTTCTTCCCTGTCTACCCGTACCTGCCCGGCAATGTACCCGGGACGTTTTCCAATCGGCAATCAGCCTATCACCGCCAAGCCGTCACGCCAATATCCCGTCCACAGAATCAAGCTCCCTCTGACGAGCCGAACCGTGAAGAAAACGCCGGAGGCGTTTTTAGGTGAGGGCGAACGACAGTGAGCAATAATTCAGTTGGCTGAAAGCCATCATTTAATTGCGTTCGAGCTGGCCGTGGAGCGGACTGAGGGAGAGACCCCGGCGAAGCCGCCAACCATCCATCGGGCGTAGCCCGATCCCGTTTCACCCACGCCGCTTGGCCAAGGCCCATCCGGCCAACGCCAATGGCACGGACGCCAGCGTGAAGATGAATGGCAGCATCATGCCCACATGAGGGTTGGAGGCGTCAAGCACAATACCGGCCACGGACGAGCCAATCGATGTGCCGACCGTGCCTGCGGTGGTTACCCAGCTCAGTCCTTCGGTCAGGGATTCCGCCGGCACCAGATCCTTGACGATGAGGTTGCCGGTGGCGAACGTCGGCGAGACGGTCAGGCCGGAGAGAATTTCGAAGACGCCCAGCAGGATGAGATTGTCCATTGACAGCCGGAAGAACACGTAGCCGACGGTCAGCAGCGACAGGAACATCACCATATGCGCCCAATGGGAGCCTTTGAGTTGGCGAGAGCCGAACACCAGCGCGCCGATGCACGAGCCGACCGCGAACATCGCCAATTGCAGACCGAGGAAGGGCTCAAGTCCCATGGATTTCATGGTGGCGGTGATGGACACGTCGAAGGACGTGAAGCTCATATTGAACACGATGAACACGGCGAGCAACGGCAGTACGCCGGCATAGAGCAATACGCTTTTGGGCTTGGCACCGCTGCGTTTGAGCTGGCGCAGGGTCAGCTGGTCGGCATCTTCGCTTGCAGCGGGGCTGCCGTCATCGTGCGCGGCCACGGTGACCTGTTCCACGATGACCGGCGGCTGGGTGGATTTCAGCGAGAAGAATATGGTGCCGCCGATACCGCATGCCACGGTGGGCACGAACAGTTGGGATACCGGATGCACGGAGGTGGCCAGCCAAGCCGCCAGAATCGGCCCCAGAATAAAGACGATCTCGTCAATGGCGGCTTCCATGGCGTAGGCCGTGTTGAGCAGCTGTTCGCCATCTTCCACACCGCGCAACGCATAGGACCAGCGGGTTCGGACCAATGCACCGAATGAGAACTGCGTCAGACCCATGATGATGGCCAGGGCGAACAGCAGCGGAATCGGCACGCGCACCAACGCCGCGAAGGCGAAGGCGAGCATGGCCACGATCTGCACGGCGAGCGCAAGCCGGCCCACGCGGGCTTGGCCGAAACGGTCGAAGGCGCGGGCGTAGAACGGGGTGACGCAGCTCATGGCCAGCACGTAGGTGGCGCTCATGGTGCCGGCGATGGTCCAATTGTCGTAGAGATGGTTGAGCGCCAGAACGATGCCGAGACTCATCATGGAGATCGGCAATCGTGCCACCGCGCCGGACAGGCAGAACGCCTTGGCTCCGGGCAGCATGAACAGGCGCTGGTAGGGCGAGTGGGTAGCGGACGACTTCGAAACCGCGCGAGTCGTGGACACAATAACTCCTTACTGGTGCGTTGTCCGGCACGTGCGCCCGCCCACACGTGCCATCCGAGGGTAGCGGTTCCCGAGCAACGTCACGCGGTGCGTTTCAACCGCGGACCGGTACGTGGCCAGTCGTCTTCATCGTCGGAGATGCCTTGCGATGCATAAGGTCTCTCCACCGGTGAAGGCCGTCCGATGCTGTACAGGTCATGAGCCTTTGGGCTCAGTCGTTGTCAGATTGTTCGGGAATGCCGGAGCTCAACTCGGTAAGGATTTCCTGTTTGGTTTTCGCGCGGGCGTGAAGCTCGCGCAAGCCCTCGTCGGGCTCACTGACATAGTAGAGAGTGGCGTCGATACTGTCCAATTCCACACCTTCGACCGCTGCCAGCAGCAGTCGGTACATGTCGAGCTGGGCGAGTTTGTGGGTGATGTCGTCTGGCTTGGTGGGCCGACGACCGGTTTTCCAGTCGACCACGGTAAAGCGTGCGGTGGTGCTGGACGGGTCAAGTCCACCGATGAATACCGCATCGAGTTTGCCATTGACCAGGCCCACGCCCGGCACGTCCACGACGATGGCACGCTCCGTCCACGCCGGGATGCGCTTGGCCCACGATGATTCGGCCAGTCTGCGCTGCCACGCCACCAGCTTGGACTCGGTGGCATTGTCGCTACTTATGGAAGTGGCGGAGGCGGCGGAGGCGGCGGATGCGGATTGTTGAGCCGTGGACTGTGGGACAGCGGGCTGCCGTGTGGATGGCTTGCGACATTGCCGCTCCCGTTCGGCCAAATCGGCCAACATGGCTTCCCGGGAAACGAATACCGCATCCTGACCTGTATGCGGCATACTTGATTCGGCTTCATATGCCAGTACCGCTTCATCCGGTTTACCGGCATTGATGAATTGCTCGGCCCACGCATGGAACTGCGTGCCGGCTTCGGCCGCCGGAGACGATATTCGTGGAATCGGACGGATAATGCTACGCCAGTAGAGGCGCTCCTCCCGTTCGCTCATGCCACCCACGCGGGCTTGCAGGCTTGTCACGTTCTGGCGTCCGGCGGCCAGAATGCGTTGCGCCTTGGCTTTGACTGCCCCATCAAGCGACTGGCCGCTGGCGGCATCGGCCATCAAATCGGCGTCGTCCACCAGCAATTGCGCCCGTTGCAGCAGTGGGCCGGCGTCTTGGCGCTGCTCAAGTGACGAGGAATCTGCGGCGATGACATCGATGCCACGTGACAACTGTTCATGCACCGCGTCGCTGAGGGTAGCCGGCCACGGCAATTCGACAGCGGCATCCGTCTGCATAATCGGCGTTTGCCATGACTCCCCCACCACGGCGTCACCGTATGCCGCGGCATGCTCTCCGATAAAGAACCCTTCGGGAGGGGCAATCGCTTCGCCTTGCGCCGAGATCAGCATGGGCTTCCCGGCATTGGCGGCTTGCAGCCGTTCCACACAGTCCTGAGCCGATATCGCATGTTCACGGGCTTGGAGCGCGTCATGCACTTCAAGCCAGAAATTGGATGGCTGAGCGGCGCGAGAGCCTTTGGGCACCACTGACGGGTCCCGCCCGGATTCGCCCGTATAGGCGCAATAGGTCATCAGGGCATCTTCTCGCGCACGGGTAAGCGCCACATACATCAATCGACGTTCGTCGGCATGCAGCCGGCGCCCATATTCCTCCGCCTGCGTCAAATACCAGCCGGATGCATCCACTTCTTCCACGCCATCGCCGAATTCGCGCATGGAGCCGAACACTTCATCATCGATAAGCTCCACATCATCCAAAGCCGCCAACGATGCGATGGGGTCGGCTTCCACCTCGGCATCATGGGGGAATCGCGGCAAAATGCCGGCATCGGCGCGCATAGGCACAGGTACGGCGGTGGGGTTGGTGAGCCAGGAGTCGGCGGTCTCATGATATCCGGGTGCGGTCCAGCGACCTTGCTCGGTGCCTCCCGTATGGTGTTCGTCCAGCACGATCTTGAGATGGTCGCCCTGATTGCTGGGGAATCCGCCGGCGGTAAGCCCCACTACCGCAACGGCATCCCATTCCAACCCTTTGGACTGGTGTACGGTCATCAGTTCCACATCCACCGGAGCGTCGGGGAGACTGGCGGCCTCATCCTCCACCGAAGCCAGATGATCCACCCATGTGATGAACCCATGCAACGAGGGAGTTTGCTCAGCGGCAATCTCTTGCGTGTACGTATCCACCAAATCCACAATCGCATCCATAGGCATATGCGCCAAAGCGGGATTGGCGCGGTGCTGCGGATTATGCAGCACACCGGCCAATACGGTGTCGATGTCAAGATCCAACGCTTCTATGCCGGCGCGAATCACGTCGCCCAGTGGCCGCCCGAAGGCATCATGCACCTGACGGAGCATCACCGCGGCCCGGGTTATGGCGTTGCGCCCGTGTGCGCTCAACCGTTCAAGCAGTTTTACCAGGTCGCCGCGTAGCAATACGTCTGGCAGGAATACCGCATTGGCCACCTGATCGCGGTACTCACGCACCACAGCCGCCCATTCATTCGCTGGTGTATCCGGTTGGGCAAGGCCGGCCTGCACCAATGATTGGAAGCGTTGTTCCGTGTTCTGTTCTTCAGCAAAACGGGCCAACATGGTCAAATCCGCTGCGGACATGGTGAATCGTGGCGTGGCCAGCAAGCGCATCAGTGATCCCGTATCGGTGTGGTCGGCGGCCACGTGCAGCAACGCCATCAGATCGCGGATTTCCGGACGTTTCAGCAGCGCGGAATAGCCGACCACGAATGTGGTCAATCCGGCCTGTTCCAATGCCGCCTGATATTCGGGCATATGTGATTTGGACCGAAACAGCACGGCGACCGGCGCTTTCTGTTCGCCCGGCATCTGTTCCTGTTGTTCGGCTGCGGAACGGTGCCGTGTGATGGCCGTCTTGCAGAAACGCACTACGGCGTCGATCTCCTGCCCGGCCGTGGCGAAGCCCAGTACTCCCAATGTTCCTTCGGGGGCACCAGGCATGGGGTCGAGCGATGAGACATAGACCTCACGCATCAATGCGCTTGAGGGACGCGACGGATTGGAGCGCAACGGCAGCGTGAGATTATTGGCGGCTTCGAGCACTATACGGCTGTTTCGCCTGGTGACGGACAGCGGGAATGGCTTGTATCCGGCAGACAGGTGGAAATCTTGCTGGAACATACGGAATGCACCAGGGCTGGCACCACGCCATGCGTAAATCGACTGGAACGGATCACCCACCGCGTTGACGGCGGACCTCTGTGACGCATCCACGTGGAACAGTGCTGCCAGCAGAGCGGCCTGCGTGGTGGAGGTGTCCTGATATTCGTCGAGCAGCACATGGCTGTACCTGCGGCGCGTGCGCTCTCCGATGGAGGGGAAGCGCTCGATAAGCTGATACGCGGCAATGGTGAAGTCGGAGAATTCGGCCATATTGCGTTCCCGCTTGGCTTGGGCATAGGCCTCCACCAGCTGGAGCAGAATATCGCGTTTGCGCGTGGTCTCCAGCAGCGCACCGCAATGATAGGTGCAACGGGCGTGCAGATGTTCGGCACGGTCATCGAGCTTGGCTTGCCAGCTGGCGTCGGTATCTTTCTTCAGTCGTCTGATCTTGGGGATTTTCGGCTCGTCCTCGGGCATGGGTTCGTCTGCGACGGCTTGTTGCAATCGATTGATGAATGCCGAATCCCATTGCCGTACTCGATTGATCGCATCATCGAAGCTGGTGCAGCCGGCACCGATCATGGCACTGCCAATGGCATCCGACAACGCCAGAACACGGTTCGCCAAACTGGAGAAGGCGCCAAAATCCTCACTGAACGCCAGATCCATGTGACTGTCGATGACTTCGGTGGCCAGTTGAAGCGCTCCGGCTGCGCTCAATGGTTGCGTGTTCTGATCGAATCCGACAAGCAATCCATATTGGCGCACGATGGTCTGGAAGAAGGCGTCATACGTGAAAATGGCCGGCTTGAGGAATGCCCGATCGGACACCGTGGCGGTCGTAGAGCCCGCCCTATCAACGGCCACTGCGGCGGAGACGCGTTCCAGCAGTTCGCCTGCGGCCTTGCGTGTGAAGGTCAGGCCAAGGATGCGTTCAGGTGCCACACCTCGATTGATAAGCGCGATGATGCGTTGGGTCATCGTAAAGGTTTTGCCGGAACCGGCACCGGCAACCACCAGTACGTCAGCATTGACTGGCGCATCGATGATGGCGGCCTGTTCCGCACTGGGAGTGAACGTGCTCATGCTTGCCTCGTTTCGAAAATCGTGTCGATCTGGCCTGCACAGGCAGGGCAGACGTTCTTCATACGGCAGAATCCGATATGGGTGTCTTGCGGATGGGCCTCGATGATGGCTGATCTGCTGGCCGCCGCGGCATAGAATACGCGGGCGATCATGGTCAGCGACCATAACGTCTGCGTACCGGCGAGCGCGGCAAATTGCTCCCACGCTTCGGCACTCACACCTTCGGGAGGAGTAGCCGGATCTATGGCGGGTATGTCGAAGAAACGGTTGGGGTCCTTATACCAGTATCGTGGCGTGAACGGTTCGGCATTCAACGAACCATCAGTGAACAGCGGCGGCTGGAAGGCACCTTCCGGAGCATAGCTTCTGGCTGGTGCCGTATTCTGCCCGACATGGAACAGCGCGCTTTGGCTGATATGCGGCATTGCGGCAAGTGCCTTGGCACCGCGCGGCCCGTCTTCGGGGAATACGAGGCCAAGCTGATAGCATACGAGCTGCAAATCATTGAAAATCTGTTTGACCGTGGGCGTTCTGCCTGTTTTGTAGTCAATGAGGCGAATGCATTCGCCGCCGTCTGCGAGTACGCGGGTTTCCATACGGTCGATGCGCCCGGACAGTCTCACGGTCAGATGCTCGTCCATGCCTTCCGGCCATCCTCCGACCAGTGCTCCCATCAGACGGACCAGCGTGTTCCGATCAATCGGGTGCATGCCGGGCACGGCATTGTATGCGTCGAGTATGTCACGCACATCGAATCGTGCGGCAAACTCCCGTTCGCATTCGGCACCGGCCAATACGCCAATGCTGAAGTTGCTGGAGTTCTTGCCAAGATACGTTTCCGGATCGGCGTCGCTGCGCACAAAGTAATCGGCGATGTTGCGCAGGGCATCCGTCGCGGACTCGTCCTTACGGGTGGCCTCATAGCGGTTCCGGGTGTCGGCTATGGCATTCGGATCAGGACGTTTGCTCTGATAGATGGCATTAAGCCGTGCCGTGACAGCCTCGATGCGGCGTTCCGTGCCGGCCGTGGAGTCCAAGCCCAGTGTGGCCAACACCGGGGCATTGTGGGAAAGATGGTCCAGCCCTTCCTCGCTGCCTTGCTGCGCAACCGCATGGATGAGGGTTCCGAAACTGGTGGCCACGGAGCTGGGGCGAGGACCGGCGAACCGGTTCTCCAGCATCCAGCACACCGGGCACGCCCATAGGCTGTCAACCGCCGATGGAGACAGGGTGACCATGGGTGCGGCCTGCGCATCCGTCTTGCCCTTCCCTGTTTGGATACCGTCAGACTGTACACCGCCAGATGACGCGCTGTCGGATGAGGCACTGTCAGATGAGGCATCGCCAGATGATGTGCTATCCGATTGGGCCGGCGATTCCACGAATGCCCAGCTCTGCGGATTTGCGGCGCGCACACCATGCTCTAACAGGAGTGTCAACGCAACCGCGGCGTCCTTTGCGGCAGCCTGCTGCGGTTGAGCAGTGGCCAGAACCGCGCGGGCGGCGCTGACCAACCCACGTGGGTCGGCGTCCAATCCGGCCAGATCATATTCGGCGAATCCCGCATGTGCCCCTACTGTGGTGAAAGGCGCCTGTTGCCGGTTGCGCGGATAGTATTCCGGCAGATACCCGAAAAGAAAGTCCGATGGGCTCATGCTGTCGTTCCATACCGCGCTGATCATGATTCGCCGTGCACGGGTCAGCGCGACCAGGAAGCTCTTCTTCTCGCCCGACAGCACAGCCGCGAACCGCGGATCATGACCGGTTTTGTCGCTTTCTTCAAGCGCTCCCCTCAGCACGAGCTCGGCAAGGTCTTCACCACCGAACATGGTGTTGCGCCCGGCGAGGTTCGGCCACACGTCTTGCTGGACCACCGGTATCCACGCATATTCCCAGTGGCGTCCGGCCGCGCCTGCCGGCGTGGTCAATGTCACCGCGTCTTCCACCGGCCCTATTTGGGCCAAGGAATCGGCCTGCACTTCCATGCCCCGAACCTGTGCCATGAATGACGTGACGTCTCGGCTGGCGGTGGAATCATCGGCGAACTGGAACAGGCGCATTGCCGCGTCCAGCCGGTCATTGGCCGTACGCCCTTCTGCCGTGTTGAATAATGCCGCACGCTGCCAGACCGGCGCCAGACCGGTGGCGTTCCACGCAACAGACAGCGCATAGCGCGGCTGTACGCGCTGGCTTGCCGGCAGCCGCTCCAAGCCGGAAGCAACGCTGCCCACCAGATGCCACAGGTTCGCAAAAGCGCGGGCCTGAGAGTCGTTGCCGAGCACCGCGTGGATGGATGCGAGCGCAGCCTGCGCCGGCGCGGCGGCATCATCAACGGCAAGCATCACGTATAGCGCGTCAACGCCAAAGGCCAAGTCATCGTCGGAGGGCTCACCGAGTATTTCGACAGACACTGGCGACGAAACCGCTGACGTCGAAACCACTGACGAGGATGTGTCACGACCTGTTTCATGCCGTGTTTCACGGTATGTTTCACGCAATGTTTCCCATGCCGTCGTCAGAGAGGTCAGCATGGCATCATCCGTGGCGAGATGCGCCAGCGACTCCAACGACCCCATGGCCGATTCGATCGGCGCAAGTCTTGCGGGACGCCCCTGACCGGGTCTGGCCCCGGCACTCACCAACGGGCCGTCCATCAACGTGGCCACTCTAGTCCTTACATATGCCGCGCAGGAAGCCAACGTCATCTGGCATTCCGCCATTCCCTCGGCACGCAATCGGGCAAGCTCCACAAGCGCGAACAATCCCTGCACGAAAGTCTCGTCCTTCAAAGGACGGGTGACCGACGAATACCGCACCGGCACACCATCTCGGCGCAGTCGTTCGCCGAACAGCCGCACGGCGGCATTGTCGTGGGCGATGACCGCCATGTCGTTCCACCGAATACGCCGGTCAAGATGCGCCCGCTTGATGCGCCAGACCACATCATCCAGCTCCTCACGTGAGGATCGGTACAGGCCGGCGGTCACTGTGCCGTCCGACTGATAATTCGCTGCATCGACTCCGCCCAGTATGGCGGTCAGCTTGCCCGGACGCTCGGCCGGAGGCAGCGGCTCGTCTTCCGGCGAGGGAATCGACAGCGAAATACGAGACGCGATCACATCAGCCATAGTCATGTGCGACTGATCAGCGCCGGTACTGCCGCCAACCAGCTGTGCTTCCTTGGCTTTCAGCCGCCCTTCCACGGCACGGCGCATCAGATATTCCGGATACGATCCACGGAAGGTCTGCACCGATTCATCCGGGTTGCCGACCAGCACCAACTTGACGCCGGCATTCCCCAACTCCTCCAAGAAGCGCATGCCGGCCAGCGTGGTGTCTTGAACATCATCCACAACCAGCAGCCGGGGCAAGCCCAACGCCTCCATACGCATAGGCCGGCCGGAATCATCCGCGTGATCGGCGGCGAATGCCTCATGCACCACACGAGCGCCTGCCACCAGCAAATACGAGGCATCCAAACGGTATTGCCCCGGATATGCCGCGCTTTGGGCTGCAATATATTCACGGCGCAACGCGAAAGCCACACGCCATTGCACAGACAATCGCGCGTCCTCCGTCACGGCGTCCAAGAGACGTGGCTCTTCGCGAACGCCTACACCGAGCTCATCCAATCGGGCCAGCATATCGCGCAACTGGCTGATAAACGCATCTGAAATACCTCGAGTGAACCTATCCGCGCTGGTCGAGCCGCCTGCCGACGTCGGAGACGGCGAATCCGACCTTTGTTGCGAGAGGCTTGATTGTGCGGAAGCGGCCGAGCCGGGCATCTCGCCGGCACCGGCATCGCGTATGAGTTTCGCCCAGTCATCCTGGGCAAAGTAGACGCGCAGCAGATCACAGGTGCCGCAATCATCTCCCGCTACGGCATGGCGCAGATGCACGGCCATGACTTGACGCAGCAAAGCATCCTGTTCCGCACCGTTCAACAATCGAGGCGACGGCAATCCAGTTCCCTCGCGCGAAGCTGATATGGCCCGGAATGCCACGGCACCCAGCGTGGTGACCGGCCTGGCCTGCACGGAAAACCCGAGCTCACGAATCACCCGATTGCCCAATGCGTCGGCGGCCACACGGCCGGATACGGCCATCACCGCCTGCGTGCCACCGTAGCGGCGCAGCCCCGCCATCAACACCGATAAGGCGAATTCAGTTTTGCCGCTTCCAGGCGTGCCGACAATCAGCCTCGCCGCTCCATCACGGTCGATGCCGTCCAGCACTGTTCCAGGTTCAAGTCTCGTCATCATGGCTCCAGCCTAAACCCGACCGTCACAGAGGGAAAAATTTTACCGAACCCAACGAAGAATCGTACCCTTGACGGTATCCTGTAGAACGAATGCAGGGAGAGTGCATTTTCCAAGGAGGGAGGGAACAGATGGCCAATATTCCGATGAGGCCGCCGAAACTGCCCGGATATGATTTCGTCCAGATGTTGGGAAGCGGTGCCACCGCCACGGTGTACCTATATAACCAGCGTATGCCCGCACGCCCGGTGGCGGTAAAGGTCAGCGCCAAAACCCTTGACCCACGGGCCGCTGCCCTGTTCAACCGCGAGGCCAACTTCATGGCCAAGCTGTCATCCCACCCGTACATTCTGCCGGTATATGGTGCCGGCGTCACCTCCGATGGCCATGGCTACATCGTCATCGAATATGCGCCGGGCGGCACCTACAACAGCATCATGAAGGCCCGGTCCATGACCTGCGAGCAAGTACTCGACCTCGGCATCAAGCTGTCAAGCGCGCTGTTCACCGCGCATCGCAGCAATATCATCCATCACGACATCAAGCCCAGCAACATTCTCATCACCTCGAAGGGCTTGCCTGTTCTGGGTGATTTCGGTATCTCCACCGATGTGTATGACCGTACCGAAACCGGATTCTCGCCGCCGTGGGCACCGCCTGAAGTGCTTCAGCATCTGACCAATGGTTCGGAAGCCGCCGACATCTATTCACTGGCGGCCACCCTGTACGCCATGTTCGTCGGCTGCTCGCCATTCCAGCACGAATATCATCCGCGTTCGCAATCGGAACTGATTTCGCTGATCGTCAACCAGCCATTGCCTCGCCTCAACCGCCCCGATGTGCCGGCCGATGTGGAAGCGGTGCTGCGCCGGGCCCTGAACAAGGACCCCGACCAGCGGTACTACTCCGCGTTGGAGTTCGCACGTGCCATGCAGCGTGCGCAATTCGCATATTTCGGGCATGCCACTCCCGTTACCGTGGAAGGGATGCCGGCCTACCCCAAAGACATCGAGCGTCGTCGCCGAGCCACGGACCAGCGAGATCAGATCACCCATTCGTCACGGCGATGGGTCAAACCGGTGGGCATTACCGTCGGTATACTTGCGGCGATCACCGCGGCGGCACTGATATTCGCCTTCGTGGTCGTTCCCCGCATGGACAGCGCCACCGGATCAGATACCAAACAGGTGGCGACGCCCGGCACCAAGGACGATGACAACAACCGCAATAATCAGGATGACATGATCACCGATACCGCGAACGCCCAGATTCCTTCCCCGGAGAATCTGAACGGCACCTATGCGGCGGATGGGTCATCCGTGACGTTCACCTGGACGAATCCAGACCCGCAAAGCGGCGATACCTATGCGTGGGCCATAGTGCAGGGCAGCAATACCGACCAGAGCGCGCAAACCGTCACAACGTCAGATCCCACGGTGACCGTCAACGCGCAGGAAGGCTCGCAGACCTGCATTCAGGTGTCCATTGTGCGCAAGAACCGCCAGATGTCCGTCAGCCCCGCCATCGCCTGTGCGGCCAAGCCGCAAGAGTGATCCGCTCGCCACTGCCGGACATGCCACCTTGGCATTGCGTATCGCATCAGGCAGCGCCCGGCAGTGGCGAATTCACCAAATGGGCAACAGGAACGGCAGGTATTGGAACCGTAAAGCGTTGTCATTACACCAGCAACCAGAGAAACCAGGATTCAGGGAGTTCAGATGGCCACATCATCCCAGTCATACGGTCGTCGCCGACGCATCAGCGCGGCTCTGCGCCGCCTTATGCCCTCCGGAGGGCATACGTGGACGGTTCCCGCAATCACGCTCCTGCTGCTTCTGGGACTTGTTGCCGGCGCGGTGATCATGAGCACCGTCACACGCCGCCATGTGCAACTGGACGATGGCACCGTATGGGTCACTTCGCTGAAGAACCAGAAGGCCGCACGATTCAACGTAAAGAACAAGGAGGCCGACGCCGGCGTCTCCTCCTCCGCCCCACGATTCGACATCGCACAGCATAATGGCGACACCATCCTGACCGAAACGACCAAAGCCTCCACCATCAAGGCATCCACGGTCAGCACCGGTGTCAAGACCGACATCAAAGCCAACACCACCACTGTGGTCGGCGGGGATACCGTAGCCCTGATCAACGAGAAGACCGGCAATGTGTGGACCGGCTTGTCGGAAAACCTTGATTCCGTGACCCCCACCACTTCCGATCCGAAAATGAAGCTGGGCGAGGGCGGGCGCATCGTAGTAACCCACGATGGCAAGATCTACGGATACCGTCCATCCGACGGTATGGTGCTGCGTCTTGACAATCCCAGCAGCGCCAAGGCCAAGACCCTCGAATCGCTGACCGACGGCAAGCAGCAGACCGTTGAAAGCTTTACCGTCATCGGGAGCACGCCGGTAATCGCAACCGGCAAAACCGTCATATTCAAGGGCGGCCGCGTCGATGTCGACACGACCGGCACCCTCACCCTTCAGGAGCCTCCCACCGATGACGTACAGTCCGATTGGGTGGCCGCGGCATCACCGAGAGGCCTTGCGCTTATCCCGTTGAAATCCAATGCCAAGGCGAATTTCATAGCCAACGGGGGCAAGGCGAATCCGGCACGACCGGTATCGTCCAAGGGCTGCGTGTACTCGGCTTGGAGCCAGAAGGCCAGCAACTACATTCGCGCCTGCTCCCCCACGGATACCAGCGTCAAGCCGCAAACCCTCGAATCCGTCAATGCCACTTCCGAATTGGTGTTCCGCACCAACCATCGCCTTGTGGTGCTCAACGACACGGTTAACGGCAATGTGTGGAACCCTGAGGATTCCACCAAAGTCATCAAAATACAGTGGAACAAAATACAGACCGAGCAGACCGGGAAAGAACAGCAGAACAACGACTCGGCCAACAACCACCACGACTTCTCCAAGACCTGTTCCGCGCAATCCGGCCAAATCAAAGCCGAGGATGATGAAATCGGCGCGCGAGCCGGTTCGGAACAGATTCTCGACGTGCTGCGCAATGACGAGCAGACCGATTGTTCCGTACTGAAAATCACCAAGGTTGGCGCACCAAACGACAAAGACGTCACCATTTCGCCGATTTACGATGGCCGGTATCTGCAACTCGATGCCTCCGCCGCATCCGCAGGCACCGTTACCTTTACTTACGATATTTCCGATGGCCGCGGCCAGACCTCTTCCGCCACGGTGACCGTAACCCTGAATGATGGCGGCAACCACGCTCCCGTACAGTTCGACACTCCTCCCGAGATCGATGTGGAGCAGGGAGCCAGTTATACCGCCAATGCGCTGAGCAGCTTCAACGATCCGGATGGAGACCCGCTCACTCTGGTCTCCGCTGTGGCCCAGAACACCGACCAGGTGCAGGTGTCCACCCGAGCCGACGGCCAGCTTACGTTCAACACCGGTGCGCTGGCGTCGGGACGTGTGGGCGTCGAGGTCACCGTCTCCGACGGCACGGCGACCGGCACCGGCATGGTGTATTTCTCGGTCAAGCCCGCGAACACCTTGGCCGCGGTCATCGACCCGGTAGCGAAAACCACCGTTCCCAACACGGATACCGTCGTCAAGCTGTCCTCTTACGTGCATGGCACTTCCTTGCAGCCGGCACAACTGACTCAGGTGGATACGCCCAACGGCGCTTCGACGACCACCAATGCGGCGGATATGTCGTTGACGTTCAAGGCAACCAATCCCGGCACCTATTATGTGCCCTACACCATTACTCAAGGCTCGATTCCGGCCACCGGATTGGCTCGCGTCGAGGTGCAGCCCGCCACCGGCGAGGCCGCCAAACCGGTTGCCGCCAACGACGTCGCCCTGCTTGGCGCGGATAATACCGCCATTGTGGAGCCGCTCACCAATGATGTCGATCCGATGGGCGGCGTGCTATCCGTCACCACGGTGAGCGCACCGGCCGACTCCGGCATCAAGGTTGGTCTCGTCAGCCATAAGCGCGTGTATATCACCGCGCGTCAGGTGCCCACGAAACCCGTCGCCCTTACCTACACCGTGGCCAACGCCTCCGGAACCGCCAAGGGCACCATCGTGCTGCAGCCACCGGCTCTGACCACCTCGAATTCAGTGCCCAAGGCCAGCAATATCAATGCCCAGGTGCGTACCGGCGGCATCGTGTCCGTGGATGTGCTTGACCATGTGTCCTACTCGGATGGCACCACGGTCAAACTCAAGAACAACCTGCAATACGACAAGGAGACGTTCAAGGGCCTGGCTTTCGTCTCTGGAGACACGGTCCGCTACCAAGCATCCAGCGAGACCGGCAACTTCCCCATCACCTATACGGTTGAAGACAATCTGGGCAATGTGGCTTCCGCCAATATCACCATTACCGTACATAAGAGCGACGCAGCGAGCAAGGCCGTGCCAACCCCGCATGACGCCGAAGCGCAGGTTGCCGCCGGGCAGAAGGTCCGCATCCCCATCATGCTGACCGGCATAGACACGGATGGCGACGACGATCAGCTGTTGGGTCTGGGCAACAAGGCACCCACGCTGGGCCGCATATCCGAAGTCGGTTCCGACTACTTGGTCTATGAAGCGTATCCGGATTCGTCCGGCACCGACACCTTTTCCTATGCCGTGGAGGATTGGACCGGTCAGCGCGCACAGGCGCAGATCCGCGTGGGCGTATTCCAAGGATCGTCCGACTCCGGCGTATACGCCAGGGATGACGAAATCACGTTGAGGCCCAATACGGCCGCAACCGTGCCGGTCGCGCAGAACGACATCTCCGGCGACAACACCAATCTGACCGTCGACAAGCATGTCGAGGTCCAAGGTCTCGACGGGGTGAGCGTGAAAGACAATATGATCTCCTTCACCACGCCCGGCAGCGCCACCACCGCCTATATCGCCTACACGGTCAAAGACAAGGCCGGCTTGTCCGATACGGCCACCCTCACGGTAAACGTGGATCCGAATGCCGCCATCGAGCCGCCTACCGCCTACGACTATCGTGTGCCGTCCGCCGCCACCATCGATAAGAAGTCCGTGGATGTGGATGTTTCCCAGTGGATCGCCAATCCTTCCGGCACAGCCAATGAGCTCAAGGTCGGCGTTCATCCCTCCGCCAGCGCTCACGCTCACGTCAAGGGCGGCGAGCATTCGACCACCATCACCGTCGACCTGACGTCACAGGCGCGAGCCGTGCCTTACACGGTGACCAATACGAAATACAACATCACCTCCACCGCGTTCATCCAGGTACCGGCCTATGGTGTCTTTCCGCCCACGTTGCGTCCCAAGGCACCGGAATTGAAGGTCAATTCGCGCGAAACCATTGAAATCAACATCAATGACTATGTTCGCGTCGGCGCCGGCAAGGAACCGTATATCGAAAGCGCCGATTCCATCAGCGCCACCAAGGCTTCCAACTCCGATTTCTACGTGAACGACAAGACCCTGAAGTTCACTGCTGCAAAAGACTACGCAGGCCCCGCCTCCATTACCTTTACCGCTGTGGATGGCAAGCAGGGATCGGATAAGACCAAGATCATCAATTCCGCAGTGATCACTCTCCAGATCACGGTGATAGGCCGCGATGTGCCGCCGCCCACGTTCTCGTCCTCCACTATTGATGTCGAGGCGGGCGCGGACCCCAAGACCGTTGATCTGGCGGCGCTCACCCATGCACCGTCCGGCGTGTATGACGACGAAAAGCAATACACGTATTCCGGCGGAAGCTCATCGTCCAGGCAAATCACCGCAAACCTGTCCCGTTCCGGTAGCTTGCAGGTTTCCGCCACCAAGGATGCCGCTCCTGGCACCACCGCGTCCATTCCCGTGCAAATCGCATACGGCGCGGGCACCGTGAATGCCGGTGTGACCGTGCGCGTAGTGTCTTCGACCCGTCCGCTGGCACACGTCGGCGACAAGACGTTGAAGATCATGGCCGGTGCCAGCGATGTCGTGAACGCGCTTACCGGCGCGTACAATCCGTTCCCCGATTCCTCGCTGACCGTCATCAGCTGCAAGGCGGATGACGCCGCCAAACTCACCATCGCCGGATGCGATGCCTCCGGAAACGTCACCATCGCCGTCGCATCCGATGTGGGTGCTTCCACGAATACCGTGCTCGTCACCGTGCAAGACGGCACCAAGTCCAAGGATCGTGAAGTCACCGCATCGATTACCGTGTCCGTGATCGACAAGCCCGAGCCGCCACTGCTCTCCCCCGTAGCCGGGGAACCGCAGGACAGCGCGGTCAGCCTCACATGGACGCCCGGTGCCGCCAATGGCAGCCCGATCACCAACTACAAGGTCAGTTGGACCGGTGCCGCCACCGGAGAGAAGGATTGCGGTGCCGTCACCTCATGCCAGGTCACTGGTCTGAAGAACGGCAAAACCTATTCCTTCACCGTCGCCGCGCGAAATGACGTCGGCTGGTCCAAGCCGTCCACCGCCGTCGAAGCCACACCGGACAAGGTGCCGTCCGCTCCCACCGATGTTACGGTCACGGGTGGCAATAAAACCGCCAAGGTGACATGGAAGGCACCGAGCGGTGATTTCAGCGCCGTCGACAACTATTCGGTGACCGTCACCGGTGCAGGTGCTCCGCAGACCAAAGAAACCGGCAATACGGCCACCGAGCTGTCGTTTACATTCAACAACAACGACATTTCCGATGGCACCGCCATCACGGCGACCGTCAAAGCCCATAACAAAATCAATTGGAGTGCCGAGTCCGCCGCATCGCCGTCAGAGAAGATCTGGGGAGACCCGGATGCGCCGAACATTGCGTTGTCGAACAACGACACCACAGTAACGGCGAAAGTCACTCTCGGCAACAACCGCAATGCCGGCTGCCGGAAGATATCCTTTGGTGGCGACGCTGGCGGCGAAGCCTCTTGCGAGTCACCGAGCTCCCAGTCGTTCTCCATCGATGAGTCGTTGCTCAACACCACAACAATCACCGTAACGGCCACCGTGGTGCCGCAGCGCGATGCTTCCGCCGGCACGGGCGAGAGCAGCTTTGTCCCGCAGTACAAGGTCCAGCCGCCCACTGACGTCTACACCACCGGATCCGGCAGTACATGCACCGTGCATTGGACCAAGCATGGGCATGCGCAGTCCTACAGCGTGACTGCCGATGGCATCGATTCCGGTACAGCTACTAACCGGAACTCACTCGACTTCCGAATGAGTCCTTGGGCCAGATGCAACACCGCATCGGTGCAACAGGTGTTCAACGGCGCTACCAGCGATGCCGCCACCGGAGGCCCGCGCAATGGCGCTCCCTACACCTATGAGAAGAAGGCTGTAATCAACAAACCGCAGGGGCTGCGCTGGTCAGACAACGCTCACGTCATTAACGTCACCGGCGGTTCGGTTGATGTCTATGGCAAGCCGGCCACTGTACAAATCATCATCAATGGTCAACCGTTCACGTGGAACTCCGGCCAGCCATTGGACGTCACCGACTTGGCCGTGGCCGCCGATGGCAACTACGCGTGGAGCGTCAAAGTCACCGGCGGGCCGGGATACTCCGGTCTCGACAACACTGCGGACGGAGGCAGCGTCGCGGGCACACGTCCCTCTGACTCCTCGGAGGGGACCAAGTCGCTCAAATCCGGTACCGATGTCATCACTTTGGCCAAGAACCCCT
>OAZZ01000482.1_pt1 | contig 27371 bp, 20 predicted proteins | sample 1495051 | NCBI WGS metagenome assembly OAZZ01 (sample SAMEA2579977, study PRJEB22360) | human gut metagenome
TCGACCATCCTGAAATGGTAGAAAAAGCACGGGAACTGATGAAACAGAAAGCATCTGTAGAGCCCATCGGTTTCAATCTATTGCCGAAGCTATTTACATTATCCCAATTACAAAGTTTATATGAAGCCATTTACGGTGAAACAATGGATAAACGGAATTTCCGTAAAAGAGTAGCTGAAATGGATTATATAGAAAAGACTGATAAAATTGATAAACTGGGTTCGAAACGTGGTGCTGCCTTGTATAAGTTCAATAGCAAGGCTTACCGCAAAGACCCGAAATTTAAAATCTAATCATTATGCTGGAAGAACTAAAAGAAAAAGTATTTCATGCCAATCTCGAATTGGTAAAGCATGGATTAGTCATCTTTACATGGGGAAATGTTTCTGCCATCGACCGTGAAACGGAACTGGTAGTCATCAAACCCAGTGGAGTCAGTTATGATGATATGAAAGCGGAAGATATGGTAGTAGTGGACCTGGATGGCAAAGTCGTCGAAGGACGGCTGAAGCCATCCTCAGATACTCCTACTCACGTGGTACTCTACAAAGCATTCCCCGAAATCGGCGGAGTGGTGCATACCCACTCTACTTATGCTACCGCATGGGCGCAGGCCGGTTGTGATATTCCCAATATCGGGACAACTCACGCTGACTATTTCCATGATGCAATCCCCTGCACAGCGGATATGACGGAAGCTGAAGTAAAAGGTGCCTATGAACTGGAAACCGGAAACGTGATCGTAAAACGTTTCGAAGGCCTGAACCCTGTACATACACCGGGAGTATTGGTCAAGAATCATGGTCCTTTCTCTTGGGGAAAAGACGCACACGATGCCGTACACAATGCAGTAGTGATGGAACAAGTTGCCAAAATGGCAAGCATTGCTTATGCCGTGAATCCCAATTTAACAATGAACCCGCTGCTGGTAGAGAAACACTTCAGCCGCAAGCATGGTCCGAACGCTTACTACGGACAATAAAACAAGTAAAGATTATAAATTAAAAATTAAAACATTATGAATAACGTATTTGATCAGTATGAAGTATGGTTCGTAACAGGAGCACAGCTCTTGTACGGAGGTGATGCAGTAATCGCAGTAGACGCACACTCTAACGAAATGGTTAACGGTCTGAATGAATCAGGCAAACTTCCTGTAAAAGTAGTGTACAAAGGAACGGCCAACTCTTCTAAAGAGGTGGAAGCTGTATTCAAAGCTGCCAACAACGATGACAAATGTGTAGGCGTCATCACTTGGATGCATACTTTCTCTCCTGCTAAAATGTGGATTCATGGTCTGCAACAATTAAAGAAACCATTACTGCACCTGCATACTCAATTCAACAAGGAAATTCCTTGGGATACAATGGATATGGACTTTATGAATCTGAACCAGTCTGCTCACGGCGACCGCGAGTTCGGACATATCTGTACCCGTATGCGCATCCGTCGCAAAGTAGTGGTAGGCTACTGGAAAGAAGAAGAAACATTGCATAAGATTGCTGTCTGGATGCGTGTTTGCGCAGGTTGGGCTGACTCTCAGGATATGCTGATCATCCGTTTCGGCGATCAGATGAATAATGTAGCCGTAACCGATGGCGACAAAGTAGAAGCAGAACAACGCATGGGCTATCATGTAGATTATTGTCCGGCAAGCGAGCTGATGGAATATCACAAAGATATCAAAAATGCTGATGTAGATGCTTTGGTAGCTACTTACTTCAATGACTACGATCACGACGCTTCTCTGGAAGACAAATCAACCGAAGCTTATCAGAAAGTATGGAATGCAGCTAAAGCCGAGCTTGCTCTCCGTGCTATCCTCAAAGCGAAAGGCGCCAAAGGATTCACTACCAACTTTGACGATCTGGGTCAGACTGACGGCAGCTATTTCGATCAGATTCCGGGACTGGCTTCTCAACGTCTGATGGCAGAAGGCTACGGATTCGGTGCTGAAGGTGACTGGAAATCAGCTGCTCTTTATCGTACTGTATGGGTAATGAATCAGGGACTTCCGAAAGGATGTTCATTCCTCGAAGACTATACACTGAACTTTGATGGTGCCAACAGTTCTATCCTACAGTCACATATGTTGGAGATCTGTCCGCTTATCGCAGCTAACAAGCCTCGTTTGGAAGTACACTTCCTCGGCATAGGTATCCGTAAGAGCCAGACTGCCCGTCTTGTGTTCACTTCAAAGACAGGAACAGGCTGCACCGCAACTGTAGTGGATATGGGTAACCGTTTCCGTCTGATCGTAAACGACGTAGAATGTATCGAACCAAAACCACTTCCGAAATTGCCGGTTGCTTCCGCACTCTGGATTCCGATGCCTAACCTCGAAGTAGGCGCAGGCGCATGGATTCTGGCCGGTGGAACTCACCACTCCTGCTTCTCATACGACCTGACAGCCGAATACTGGGAAGATTATGCGGAAATCGCAGGCATCGAAATGGTACATATCAATAAAGATACGACTATCAGCTGCTTCAAGAAAGAACTGCGCATGAATGAAGTATATTATATGCTGAACAAAGCGCTTTGCTAAAAACCAATCACTGAGTTCACTTTTAAAAGTCGGTACCATCTCCATTCTCCTCCTTCGGGAAGGAGGAGTGGTCGAAGACCGAGGTGGTAGGAAAAAGGATGTGTATTCCTATTTTACTGTAAATAACAGAGTTATGTATTCACCTACCACCTCCCCCTACAGGTACTCCTCCTTCCCGAAGGAGGAGATTGGAGATAGAATCGACTTTTTAGTTACATACAATATAGATACTGGTGACTTTTAATTCAACCCGAATTAAAGACACTTCCGGCTTTTGAAAGTAGACTCAGTTTTTGTTCTCCACACTTATTGTTATACCTTAAAATATCGGTTTCAACATGAAATTAGATGCAAAATCAACCATCGAGACAGGTAAAGCCATCCTTGGCATAGAACTCGGTTCTACACGAATAAAAGCTGTTCTGATTGACCAGGAAAACAAACCTATCGCTCAAGGCAGCCACACTTGGGAAAATCAACTGGTCAACGGGCTTTGGACTTATAGCATTGATGCCATCTGGTCCGGACTGCAAGATTGCTATGCCGACCTCCGCTCCAACGTGAAGAAATTATACGATACAGAGATCGAAACTCTGGCAGCCATCGGTGTCAGTGCCATGATGCATGGTTATATGCCTTTCAATGAAAAAGAAGAAATCCTCGTGCCTTTCCGCACTTGGAGAAATACCAATACAGGCCGTGCAGCGGCAGAATTATCCGAATTATTTGTCTATAACATCCCGTTGAGATGGAGCATTTCTCATTTGTACCAGGCTATTCTGGACAACGAAGCGCACGTCAAAGACATCAAGTTCCTGACAACTCTTGCAGGTTATGTACATTGGCAGATAACAGGCGAAAAGGTGTTGGGCATTGGTGACGCATCGGGTATGCTCCCCATAGATCCGACTACCAACAACTATTCCGCCGAAATGGTGGCCAAATTCAACAATCTGATTGCTTCGAAAGAATACAGTTGGAAACTGGAAGACATTCTGCCCAAAGTATTGTCGGCTGGTGAAAATGCCGGTGTCCTCACACCGGAAGGCTGTAAAAAACTCGATGCATCCGGTCATCTGAAGGCAGGAATACCGGTCTGCCCACCGGAAGGAGACGCAGGCACCGGCATGGTAGCAACCAACGCCGTCAAGCAACGCACCGGCAACGTATCGGCAGGTACTTCTTCTTTCTCTATGATCGTATTGGAAAAAGAATTGTCGAAGCCATACGAAATGATCGACATGGTCACCACTCCCGACGGAAGCCTCGTAGCCATGGTACATTGCAACAACTGTACTTCGGATCTTAACGCATGGGTCAACCTGTTCAAAGAATACCAAGAACTTCTGGGTATACCTGTAGATATGGATGAACTCTATGGCAAACTTTATAACATTGCCCTTACCGGTGATACCGATTGCGGTGGTCTCCTCTCCTACAACTACATTTCAGGCGAACCTGTTACGGGACTTGCCGAGGGAAGACCTTTGTTCGTACGTTCGGCCAATGACAAGTTCAACCTTGCAAACTTTATGCGGGCTCATTTGTACGCCTCAGTCGGAGTTCTCAAGATTGGCAACGACATCTTGTTCAACGAAGAAAAGATCAAAGTCGACAGAATCACAGGTCACGGAGGATTGTTCAGAACCAAAGGAGTCGGTCAAAGAGTACTTGCAGCAGCCATCAACTCGCCCATATCTGTTATGGAAACAGCCGGTGAAGGCGGTGCATGGGGAATTGCCCTGCTGGGTTCTTACCTGGTAAACAATAAAAAGGGTCAATCTCTTGCCGATTTCCTGGATGAAAGTGTATTTGTCAGCGATGCTGGTGTCGAGGTATCACCCACACCCGAAGATGTAGCCGGCTTCAACACATACATCGAAAGCTACAAGGCAGGTTTGCCTATAGAAGAAGCAGCCGTCAAATTCAAATAAGCGGCTTCACGGAGACCTTTCTCCCCCTTTCCCTGAATTTAGTATTAACATAAATATCCTCATTCCCTCTCCTTTTTGGAGGGGGTCAGGGGGAAGCTATTATCATGAAAACCACCTCGTTCATACTTGCCCTTATTATATCCATCTCCATCGGAAAAGCCCAGACGAACCATCAGGTCTCTTACTTTTCCCTTCAAGATGTGAAGTTATTAAGCAGTCCTTTTCTGCAAGCTCAACAGACTGATTTACATTATATCTTAGCTCTCGACCCGGACAGATTATCAGCTCCTTTCCTTCGCGAAGCCGGACTGACACCCAAAGCCCCAAGCTATACCAACTGGGAGAATACAGGACTGGACGGTCACATCGGCGGACATTACCTTTCCGCACTTTCCATGATGTATGCCGCCACCGGAGATACGGCGATATACCACCGCCTCAACTATATGCTCAACGAACTACACCGTGCACAGCAAGCTGTCGGCACAGGATTTATCGGAGGAACACCCGGTAGCCTCCAACTTTGGAAAGAAATCAAAGCAGGTGACATTCGTGCCGGAGGCTTCAGCTTAAACGGCAAATGGGTACCCCTCTATAATATACACAAAACGTATGCCGGACTGCGGGACGCTTACCTGTATGCTCACAGCGATCTGGCACGTCAGATGCTGATTGATCTTACCGACTGGATGATTGATATTACTTCCGGTCTTAGCGACAACCAAATGCAGGATATGCTCCGCAGTGAACACGGCGGCTTAAATGAAACGTTTGCGGATGTAGCGGAAATAACAGGCGATAAGAAATACCTGAAACTGGCACGCCGTTTCTTTCATAAAGTCATTCTCGACCCGCTTATCAAAAACGAAGACAGGTTAAACGGAATGCATGCCAACACACAAATTCCTAAAGTAATCGGATACAAACGGGTAGCCGAAGTTTCAAAGGATGACAAAGACTGGAATCATGCAGCAGAATGGGATCATGCAGCCCGTTTTTTCTGGAATACCGTAGTCAATCACCGTTCCGTGTGTATCGGCGGGAACAGCGTACGCGAACATTTTCATCCATCGGACAACTTTACGTCTATGCTGAATGACGTTCAGGGACCGGAGACTTGCAATACTTACAACATGCTCCGGCTGACCAAAATGCTTTATCAGAACTCCGGAGACGTTGACAACTCCAACAAACCGGACCCACGTTATGTAGATTATTATGAACGTGCACTCTACAATCATATCCTGTCATCACAAGAACCGGATAAAGGCGGATTCGTCTACTTTACTCCGATGCGTCCCGGACATTATCGGGTATACTCGCAACCGGAAACATCGATGTGGTGCTGTGTCGGTTCAGGCTTGGAAAATCATACCAAGTATGGTGAATTTATTTATGCGCATCAACAAGATACGCTTTACGTCAATCTTTTTATTCCTTCACAACTGAACTGGAAAGAACAAGGCGTTACATTAACGCAGGAAACTCTCTTCCCCGATGATGAAAAAGTTACCTTACGAATAGACAAAGCCGCTAAGAAGAACCTGACATTAATGATTCGTATACCGGAATGGGCAGGAAACTCAAAAGGGTATGAAATCACCATCAACGGTAAGAAACACCTATCTGACATACAGACGGGAGCCAGTACGTACCTCCCAATCCGGCGTAAGTGGAAAAAAGGAGATATGATCACCTTCCATCTGCCTATGAAGGTCAGCCTGGAGCAGATTCCCGACAAGAAAGATTACTATGCTTTCTTATACGGTCCCATCGTTCTTGCAACTTCTACAGGAACAGAAAACCTTGACGGAATCTATGCAGACGACAGCCGCGGCGGTCACATTGCCCACGGTCGGCAAACACCTTTGCAGGAGATCCCGATGCTGATCGGGAATCCCGATTCTATCCGCCATTCTCTTCACAAACTGAGCGGAAGCAAACTAGCTTTTAGTTATGATGGAAACGTTTATCCGACACAAAAGAGTAAATCACTGGAGCTTATTCCGTTCTTCCGCCTGCATAATTCCCGTTATGCCGTTTATTTCCGCCAAGCCAGTGAAGAACAGTTCAAAACGATTCAGGAAGAAATGGCTACAGCCGAACAGAAAGCGACCGACCTGGCGAACCGGACAGTTGACTTGGTCTTCCCCGGTGAACAACAACCGGAATCCGATCATGGCATTCTATATGAAGCATCCGAAACCGGAACCCACAAAGACCGTCATTTCCGCCGGGCTAAAGGCTGGTTCAGCTATAACCTGAAAGTAAAAGAAGAAGCAAGCCAGCTTATGATCACCGTACGGCAAGAAGACCGTAACAAAGCAGTGATCCTGCTGAATAACGAAAAACTGACCGTTCATCCCACTGTGAGCAAAGCCGACAAAGACGGTTTTATCAGACTCTGTTATCTCCTGCCCCGTAAGTTAAAAGCAGGAAGCTGCGAGATTCTTTTTAAGCCGGACGGAACAGAATGGACCTCTGCCGTTTATGAAGTACGCTTACTGAAGTAACCGTAAGAACAAGAGAATGATCATCGTAAAAATCAAACTTCTATATAATCATTTAAACAAATTCCATTTATGAAAGCAAAACTATTAGTCAGCACGGCCTTTCTGGCAGCCTCGGTATCTCTTTCTGCACAAAAAAGTGCTACCATCACTGTACATGCCGACCAAGGCAAAGAAATTATCCCGAAGGAAATCTACGGTCAATTTGCCGAACACCTGGGTTCATGTATCTACGGTGGTCTTTGGGTAGGCGAAAATTCGGATATTCCTAATATCAAAGGATACCGCACGGACGTATTTAATGCATTAAAAGACTTGTCTGTTCCTGTTCTCCGCTGGCCGGGCGGCTGCTTTGCAGACGAATATCACTGGATGGACGGTATCGGTCCCAAAGAAAACCGCCCGAAGATGGTGAACAACAACTGGGGAGGAACGATTGAAGACAACAGTTTCGGAACACACGAATTTCTGAACCTTTGCGAAATGCTGGGCTGCGAACCATATATAAGTGGAAACGTAGGCAGCGGCACGGTAGAAGAACTCGCCAAATGGGTGGAGTACATGACTTCCGACGGTGATTCTCCAATGGCAAATCTGCGTCGCAAGAATGGCCGAGACAAGGCATGGAAAGTAAAATATCTCGGTGTAGGAAATGAAAGCTGGGGATGCGGCGGCAGCATGCGTCCTGAATATTATGCCGATCTGTATCGCCGTTATTCTACTTATTGCCGTAACTATGACGGTAATCATCTGTTTAAGATAGCCAGTGGTGCCAGTGATTACGACTATAACTGGACGGATGTACTGATGAATCGTGTCGGTCACCGGATGCAAGGTCTATCCTTACACTACTATACAGTTACAGGATGGAGCGGCAGCAAAGGCGCGGCAACCCAATTCAACAAAGACGATTATTACTGGACGATGGGCAAATGTCTTGAAATGGAAGATGTCATCAAAAAACATTGCGCCATCATGGACAAATATGATAAAGACAAGAAGATTGCCCTTTTGCTTGACGAATGGGGCACTTGGTGGGACGAAGAACCAGGAACGGTCAGAGGTCATCTGTATCAGCAAAACACATTGCGTGATGCCTTCGTTGCTTCTTTAAGCCTCGATGTATTCCACAAATATACCGACCGTCTGAAAATGGCGAACATTGCTCAGATAGTCAACGTTCTGCAATCTATGATCCTGACTAAAGACAAAGATATGGTACTTACTCCTACTTATTATGTATTTAAGATGTACAAAGTGCATCAGGATGCAACCTATCTTCCACTCGACCTGACTTGCGAGAAAATGAACGTACGCGATAACCGTACAGTTCCCATGGTCAGCGCAACAGCTTCTAAGAACAAGAACGGAGTGATCCATATTTCTCTCTCCAACGTAGATGCAGACAACGCACAGGAAATCACAGTCAATCTTCCGGACGTAAATGCCAAAAAGGCGATTGGAGAAATCCTGACTTCTGCTAATCTGACTGATTACAATTCTTTCGAAAAACCTAATATTGTAAAACCGGCTTCCTTCAAAGAGGTAAAAATCAATAAAGGAATTATGAAGGTAAAACTACCGGCTAAGTCAATTGTTACTTTAGAGTTACAGTAATCTAATAGTAAATACTTACTGTATTGTAAACAAGAAGGCTGTTAAAAAGCCTACAAAAAAGATAGCTCTTTTGGATGGTTAATTACACATAAAGAGCTATCTTTGCCAACATTATGAGAAATATGCCAAGTAATTGGCACATTGACAGACTAGCAAATCTATTAATTATTAAAGATATGAACGATAATAAACTTATGAATCGTGCAGCGGATAACATCCGTATTCTTGCTGCTTCAATGGTTGAGAAAGCCAATTCCGGTCACCCGGGTGGCGCCATGGGTGGTGCTGACTTTGTAAATGTACTCTTCTCTGAGTTTCTAGTATACGATCCTGAAAATCCGCGTTGGGAAGGTCGTGACCGTTTCTTCCTTGATCCGGGTCATATGTCTCCGATGCTCTATTCTACATTGGCATTGACAGGTAAGTTCACTTTGGACGAACTAAAAGAATTTCGCCAATGGGGAAGCCCTACTCCGGGACATCCGGAAGTAGACATCATGCGTGGTATCGAAAATACTTCCGGTCCGCTGGGACAGGGACATACTTTCGCTGTAGGTGCCGCTATCGCAGCTAAATTCCTGAAAGCACGCTTCAATGAAGTAATGAATCAGACTATTTACGCATACATTTCCGATGGTGGTATTCAGGAAGAAATCTCTCAGGGTGCCGGACGCATTGCCGGTGCATTGGGACTGGACAACCTGATCATGTTCTACGACTCCAACGATATTCAGCTTTCTACAGAAACGAAAGATGTAACCGTTGAAGACACTGCCATGAAATATGAAGCATGGGGATGGAACGTACTCAGCATCAATGGTAATGATCCTGACGAAATCCGTGCAGCTATCAAAGAAGCTCAGACAGAAAAAGAGCGCCCGACTCTGATTATCGGTAAAACCGTTATGGGTAAAGGCGCACGCAAAGCAGACGGTAGCAGCTACGAAGCCAACTGTGCTACACACGGCGCTCCACTCGGTGGCGACGCCTATGTAAATACAATCAAGAATTTGGGTGGCGATCCTGTCAATCCGTTCGTGATTTTCCCGGAAGTAGCCGAACTGTATGCAAAGAGAGCAGCAGAATTAAAGAAAATCGTAGCTGAAAGATATGCAAAGAAGGCCAAATGGACCAAAGCCAATCCGGAACTGGCAGCTAAACTGGAAGCATTCTTCTCCGGCAAAGCTCCTAAAGTAGACTGGGCTGCCATCGAACAAAAAGCAGGTACTGCCACTCGTGCCGCTTCTGCAACTGTTCTGGGTGCTCTTGCAATGCAGGTAGAAAATATGATCGTTGCTTCTGCCGACCTTTCTAACTCTGACAAGACTGACGGTTTCCTGAAGAAAACTCATTCTTTCAAGAAGGGCGATTTCAGCGGTGCATTCTTCCAGGCCGGTGTATCTGAATTATCAATGGCTTGTATCTGTATCGGTATGTCACTTCACGGTGGTGTGATCGCTGCTTGCGGTACCTTCTTCGTATTCTCCGACTATATGAAACCTGCCGTACGTATGGCTGCTCTGATGGAACAGCCTGTGAAGTTCATCTGGACTCATGATGCATTCCGCGTAGGTGAAGACGGTCCTACTCATGAACCGGTAGAACAGGAAGCTCAAATCCGCCTGATGGAGAAACTGAAAAACCACAAGGGACACAACTCTATGTTGGTACTTCGTCCGGCTGATGCGGAAGAAACGACTATCGCATGGAAACTTGCCATGGAAAATATGTCTACTCCGACAGGTCTGATCTTCTCCCGTCAGAATATCGCTAACCTGCCTGCCGGAACTGATTACGAACAAGCAGCCAAGGGTGCTTATATCGTAGCCGGTTCAGACGAAAATCCGGATGTAATCCTGGTAGCTTCAGGTTCCGAAGTGTCTACTTTGGTAGCCGGTACAGAGTTGCTTCGCAAGGATGGCGTAAAAGTTCGTATCGTATCTGCACCATCAGAAGGTCTGTTCCGCAGCCAGTCTAAGGAATATCAGGAATCAGTTCTTCCGGCTGATGCCAAGATATTCGGTCTTACTGCCGGTTTGCCTGTCACTCTTCAAGGTCTGGTAGGTTGCCACGGCAAAGTATGGGGATTGGAATCTTTCGGTTTCTCTGCTCCTTACACAGTATTGGATGAAAAACTTGGATTTACTGCCGAGAACGTATATAATCAGGTAAAAGCAATGATTTAATGAAAACAATTGGATTAGCATGCGACCACGCCGGTTTTGAACTAAAAGAATATGTTCGCGGCTGGCTGGAAGTAAAAGGCTGGGCTTACAAAGATTTCGGAACCAACTCTGCCGCAAGCGTAGATTATCCGGACTATGCCCATCCGCTGGCCCTAGCAGTAGAATCGGGTGAATGTTATCCCGGTATTGCGATCTGCGGCAGCGGAAACGGAATCAACATGACTCTGAACAAGCATCAGGGAATACGTGCTGCTCTTTGCTGGAATGCAGAGATCGCACATCTGGCCCGTCAACATAATGACGCTAATATTCTCGTGATGCCGGGACGCTTCATCAGCACTGAGGAGGCGGACATGATATTGACAGAGTTCTTCTCAACACAGTTTGAGGGGGGACGCCATCAAAATCGTATTGATAAGATTCCGGTAAAATAATGCCTGAAAATCTATAAAAATAAGGTGGAATATTTAATAAATATCCCACCTTATTTTTAAAACATGAGGCTCAAGGAATATATAACCATAGTCTTTGTCTTCATTTTCCTTCTATATCTTTCTCAAGTTAAAGCCATCTACTATAACACATCTGTTGAAGAAGATTGCTATATACACTTATGACTAAGTTTACCATTGAACAATGTAATAAGACAATCCTATTTCCAAAGAGGGAACAATTAAATGAAATTTTTCACGAGGGCGTATAGACAATTCACCTATACTGGTATTTTTGTGAAGTCCTTTAATTTTAGCATACAAACAATTCACACCCAACCTAATTCCCAAGCGGGAGTCAAAAGCATATTCATAAGCAATCCCCATATTGCCTCCCACTGTCGAACATGTTGTATTATAATTCTCCAACTGCGATATTGTTCCCTTACTTCTATAATTAACATATCCAATACCAGCACTCACATACATAATCCCATCCAAAAATCCAGCCTGCCGTTTAATAAAAGAAATCTGCGGAGCTACATAATAGAACGATTTTTTTTCATTGATTCCCGATGATAGCACTCCATCATGTTTCTTTGTACCATTACTATAGTCATAATAAAACAATCCACATCCTATATTACTGTAAGGGGTATAAGTCATCAATTGTATTGAAGAAACAAAAGGAACATCATTTTTATTATTTCCTATATACCAAGAGCTGCTTCCATTTTTTTGTATACCAGTAAAACCAATCCCTAACCCGACATCCAAGATATATACTCGTTTATATGACTCGTTATTAGTTGAAACATTCAGTGAATCTTTCTGAGCATACAAAGAGTTGATACTGAACATCAAAGATATTAATCCCACTAGCAGGCATTTGTTTTGTTTCATAATAAGTGTGTTTAATAAAAAGAGAAAAAACGAAAGCTCCCTTAATCAATCATCATTTTGTTTCAACCCACAAAAATTTGCTATTTTCAGCAATAGCTATCATAGTTTTTAATCGAGAAACAGCTGATACATCTAAAGATGAAGCATCAATTTGGGCATATACTTGTTTAGTATAATCACGAACAGTTGATTTATCATCCATATTCACTAAACCATTAATATAACTCTCTACAAGCTGAAATTCAGATACTCGCTGAGGAAATTCTTGCTTCATTAAATTCATCAGTTGATCAACAGAAGTACTTTTCTTAACCAGATCCATTATTTCCAGCAATCTTGTCTGAAGCAACAGGGGCATTTCTTCTGTATATCCATAACTTTTCAATTTTTTGTTAGTAGAATTATATAAATAATAATTAGAAAAAGTACCATTAGCTATTACGGGATCTTCCCTCATCATATTATATATTGTCTTATTATGATCATTTCCAATTATTTCATAAGGTCTTAACGGAGCATCGTATACCTTCCAATTTGAACTCAAATGCCACCAATTTCTAGGAAGATCATCATCTGAAGCCGCACAAATAAGTGAGAATACAACAGCCGTAATCAAGCCACCTCTAGGTGTTAAACCTTTATTTACTCCCCAACCATAACCCCAAGCATCTCCTACAAGAAAACGCTTTATTCGATTCCAAAAGGGACCACGAGTCTGTATTTTATTAGCATTCAAGGTTTCTATAAAGTCTATTAACTCTTGAATTTCAACATCTTGTGTTTTTTCTTGATTTTGTTGTGTATTTATAACAACATCATTTGAGTTTGAACAAGAATAAAAACAATTCATTACAAGTAGTAATGAGACACAAAATACAATTTGCTTAATCGTCTTCATAATTTCAATTTTTAAAGTAGGTACTATTAAAGAATTACATTGCATCATTTTTCTATTTGCCATTATACCAAAAGAGAACTATATGATACTAATTTAACACCAAATATATTCGTTATTTTTGTAACGTCCAACTTATTATCGCATAAAGTGTAATAATTTCATCCTCTCCAGTACATTATCCGCCGAGATATTTTATATAATATGCCATTAAGATCAATGAAATGTTCAGTCTAAAATCCTTCACTTACGTTGATTCTAGTGCGTAAAATATCATAGATACAATTATGACACATAGTTTTTTATAATAATCATCTATTTTTTATGCAAACTTCAAGATTACAAAAGAACAATAATATCGTCTTACTATATGACGAAGTTAAAAAACAGAAGTTATGGGTAAACTGAATATGAAAGACTGGATCGGTCAGACGATCCTAAATAAAAAGGTCATTTCCATTCCTATCATGACACATCCGGGCATCGAGCTTATCGGAAAGACGGTTCATGATGCAGTAACGAACGGACAGGTGCATTATGAAGCAATCAAAGCGCTCTGCGACAAATATCCTGCTGCTGCCGCAACGGTTATCATGGATTTAACGGTAGAGGCGGAAGCATTCGGAGCCGAAATTATATTTCCGGAGAATGAAGTACCAAGCGTATCCGGTCGTTTGCTTGCAGACGAAGCTGCCATTGATGCCTTGGAAATACTTATATAGTATTTAGAAGCGTATAACAACCAAAACCAACCAGAAATATCCAAATATAAACCTTTAATTGTCAGTACATTCTAAGATTTAACACTTTTCGGCTGCTTTTTGAAGCTTCCCAAATTTCCACATATTTTTAAGACATATTTCTGACGTGGAGAATTTGCGGAGCTTATTTTTTGTCACATCGTGCAGACAGTTGACAAGGGTTTACAACCGTTTACGACGAGCGACAAATTCCGCCCCGATATGCGGCGATAGTCACACCGTGTAGAAATGCGACAACGGTTGACAGCTGTTTACATCCGTTTACCACTTCAGGGATATATAGATAAGGAAACGAACAGGTAAACGATAAAGCAGTATGAAAACAACGAAGAAATGCCAATTTTGCGGCAAGCCGTTTGTAACCCGGAGCGGAATGCAAAGGTATTGCAGCGAGGCTTGTCAGGCGGAAGCCAAACGAGCCAAAGTAACACAGAAGAACAACCTCTTCAAAGTAGCCCTGCCACTCATGGAGATACAGCATCAGGAGTATCTCACCTTTTCCAAAGCAGCCACGCTCATGGGCTGTTCCCGTCAGTACATCTATAAACTGGTAGCCACCGGCAAGCTGAAAGCCTCACGCATCAGCAACCGCATGGCGTTTATCCGCAAAGCTGACATCGAGCGGATGCTGGAGGGCAATCCCTACCATCGCATCCTGCCCGGTAGCACCTCCACACCGAAAAAGTCCGCATCATCTTCCAAGCCAGCCAAAAAAGAAATAAGGGAAAATAAGAACGATGAAGTGTTGGACTTTTATTCGGGTGAGGAAGTGATGTCCCTTTATAAGGTCAAGCAATCATGGCTCTATACCTCCGCCAAGCGCAACCATATCCCCATCTGCCGCATCGCAGGAAAGAATTATTACAGCAAGAGGCATATTGACGAGTTCTTCGGCGTGTCTGTCGATATAAGCGAAATCACCGACTGGCTCCTGACCGAAGAAGCGGAAGCGGTGTTCGGCATGAAGCCCTCCGCACTCCGGGCATATGCCTACCGCCACAAGATACCCACCAAAAGAGAATACGGGCGTACCTACTACTCCAAATCCCATCTGGACGGACTCCGCAGAACCGACCTTATGAACGATGAACGCTACTACACCGTGGAGCAGGTTCAGCAAATCTACGGGCTGTCTTCCGCCAACATCTGCCATATCGTCAAGGTAAAGCACATTGAGAAGGTGAAAGTAGGTGTAAAGAACCTGCTTCTGCGTTCCGATGTGGAGCGTGTCATGGCGGAGAGGAACAAGCAACCGTGAATAATCTCCATTATCGGGGAATTATTTCAAAATGATTGCCGTGAGGATACTCACGATTGTTTCACGTTATTCCTTTGCCCTCGAAAACACGGAGATACCTCCGAAAATGTACAACCAATTAAAACATCATCCATATGAGTAAATGCAAGACAGTGACCTTGCGCAAGCGCAAGATTAAGAACGGGACACAGTATTCGCTATGTCTGGACTATTATCCCGGCTACCGTGACAACGCCACCATGAAGGTGATTACACGGGAAGCCTTGGGTATTTACATCTTCGCCAAACCTGCCAACCAGCAGGAGCGTGACTTCAACACACGCATGATGAAGAAAGCTGAGATACTGCGTAACCAACGCTATGAAGCCATCTTCAACGAGAACCACGGCTTCTTTGACAAAGCCAAGATGAAAGGCGATTTCCTTGCCTACTTCAAAGGCTTGGCAGAGCGGAAAAACATCAAGTGGCAGCACGTCTATAAACACTTCGAGCGGTTTGTGAACGGCAAATGCACCTTTGAGGAGGTCGATGTGGACTTGTGCCGCAAGTTCATGGAGTATCTGCTTGATGCCCCTCAGACCATACACGCCAACCAAAAGCTGCATATCAACTCTGCGGCAGGGTACTGGTCCACTTTCCGTGCCGTACTCCACACCGCCTATCGGGACAGGAAACTAAAGGAGAATCCCAACGGGTTCTTGGACCGTATCGAAAGCATTCCTACCATGAGGGAGCACCTGAGCCAAGAGGAACTGATACGGCTTGCCGAAACGCCTTGCGAGGAGGAAGTCTTGAAAAGGGCATTCCTCTTCGGCTGCCTGACCGGACTGAGAAAGAGCGACATCAAGCAGCTGACTTGGCAACAGATACAGCCTTACACCAACGGCAAGATGTTCGTGACCACCCGTATGCAGAAAACAAAGCAGATAGTCCATAATCCTATCAGTGATGAAGCATACGGATTGCTTGGGGAACGGTGCGAGGGGCTTATCTTTGACGGTTTCAAGGACAAGATGCTGCAAGGCCCGTTGAAACGGTGGCTCTCGGCGGCAGGTATAACCAAGAAGATAACCTTTCACTGCACGAGGCACTCGTTCGGAAGCCTGCACGTGGAAATGGGTACGGACATGGCTGTCATACAAGCCTATTTAGGACACAAGAACATTACCACCACGCAGATTTATTCCAAGATGGCGGCGCAGCAGATGTGTGAGGTAGTTGACAAGATAACATTGAAGCGCAAGGAAGCGTAAGTCGGTTTCAAGATACAGGGTATTCAGGGGGGATGGTTAAGGCATACACGCAATGACCGTCCCCTCTATTTTTGCCCATAATGGACTCTTAATAAACCCTAATAGTATGATTATATAGTATGATTTCGGACTTTTGGTGAAAAACACTGAAAAAGAATCCACTAACCACAGGTAATGAATGATAATTGGCGGAAGACTGTTAATTTTGTAGTTAAAACGAGTAATAACCGGATAAAACATGGAATATGGAACCAACCATCAAAGACAAACATATCATTTTAGGCTTCATCTTCGTAGCCATCTGCCTAATTTCCTTTTTTATAACACTCATCGTTGCGGAGGGTTTCAAGCAGGACAATTTTGTAAGGCTGATAGTCTTCTTATGTAGTAACCTGCTTGGGTGGTTACTGTATTTCTCCTTTCAGACTGTTATCTTTGATACCTACGAAATCTATAAAATCAAGTTCGGCAAGAAAGAAACTCCTGCCGAGGTCGTAGCCGTGCAGGAAGAACAGACCCAAAACACACTTGAACCTACTGTACCGACATCTATATTGACAAACGAAGAAAACCCTATCAACACGAAACCGATAGTAGTGAATATCGACCCGAAGCGCCACGAGGCAAACCGTGCTAGTTATGAGGACAAGCAGAAGCAGGAAGAGGAAGAACGTGTCCGCATGGTCATGGAATATATCCATTTCATCATGCCACGTATAGCGGACGAAGCGACCGTGAACCATATCTGCAACGAGGTGGGCAACTGGATGAACCTTAACACCTACAAGCCGAAGCCGATACCCGGACGGCTGACCAAAGAAATCACCAATATCCCGCTCCGCCATTTCATATGGAACATATCCGAGCGTTTCATGTATAAGAAGCTCTACACTGGGGATAACCGTGCCCGTTTCATCAAAGACCTTTTCCCACGGGAATTTGCCGATACGGATATAGCGACCATCAAGAACTTCAAGGTTGACCCGTTAAAGTCGCCGATTCCCATAGATGAACCTGAAAACGGCAGATTGGATTTCCATTATCCTGCGGATTACGTGCGGAAAGAATAAAAAACTCCCAATAACGGCAAGCAGCCAACAATACATAACCGCCTGTTTTACATCGTTTCCCGAATAACCTTGCCCGTCATTCACGGTTGGGTATCGTTATTCGGGAATTATTTTGCAATGACCTGCCGTGGAGATATTCACGACTGTATCATTGCAGTCCTTTGCGCCAAGTCTTACAAAAGAGACGGGCACAAATATGGACAAAATCAATCTTACATTCAATGACCTCCCGGAGGTCGTGGCCCAGCTTCGGGACGAAGTGATGAGCCTGAGAAGTCTGCTCACCGAGCAGAACAGTGTGAATAATGCAAAGGCAGTGGACACCCATGTCCCCATGTCGGTGGACGAGGCGGCGGAGTATTTGGGTATTCCCAAAGGCACGCTCTACATGAAGCTGTCGGACGGAACCATTCCTGCCACCAAGCCCGGCAAACGCTATTGCCTTTACCGTGACGAACTGGACAAATGGCTGGAATCCTCCCGGAAGAATCCCGTACCGTTGTCCGATGAGGAACTGAACGCATCCATTTCCTCTTCCCATCGCCGCAAACCCAATCCGCGTAACTGGTAAATGCCATGGAAGAGGACAAGAATTATATCAACCTGATACATGGCGACCTCACGAGGGCAACCCAAGTAAGGGACGGTATGCCGGAGAGTATCGGCGTGATGAGTATCAAGACCGCCAACAGGACTGTACTCGAAGCATCGCTGCTGCCCACACCCCGTGTGCTGTGGGACAGCTTTTGGTACGAGGGGGAACTGTCCTGCCTCTTTGCCGATTCCAATGTGGGCAAGTCCATCCTTGCCGTGCAGATAGCCGACCGCATCGCCCGGACTGACAATGTGCTGTATCTGGACTTCGAGCTGTCTGACAAGCAATTCCAACTTCGCTACACCAACGAATATGGGAACCTCTACGCCTTTCCCGAAAGGCTGTACCGGGTATCGCTGGACTGCAACTCCTTGTTGGCAGCCGATTTTGAGGAGGCGATAATCGGCAGCATCGAGCAGATGGCACTGCAAACCGACTGCAAGATTTTTATCGTGGACAACCTTACCTACCTATGTTGCGCCATGGAGAAAGGCGATGCCGCAGGACGGCTGATGATACAGCTTAACAACCTCAAAAAGAGGTATGAGCTGTCCATCCTTGTATTGGCTCATACCCCTAAACGTTCTTTGGACTGTCCCATCACGTCCAATGACCTTGCAGGAAGCAAACGGCTTTACAACTTCTTCGACAGTGTATTTGCCATCGGCAAGAGTGCGCAGGATAACGGGCTTCGCTATGTAAAGCAGTTGAAAGTGCGCTACGGCACATACTCATACGATGCGGACAATGTAATCATCTATGAGATTGAGAAGGTGGATGCCTTCTTGCAATTCGTACATCGGGGCTACTCCACGGAAAAGGAGCATCTGAAGAAATTGGGTGACAACGAATCAAGCCAAAGGGATTGCCTGATTCTGCAACTCTCCCAATCGGGCAAGTCCGTAAGGGAGATAGCCTCTGAGGTGAATTGCGGTAAGTCCACCGTCAACCGGATTATCCAACGTAGCAAAGAGGGCGAAACTGCGGTTGTCCCAAGTGTCCCACCGTCCCAACCCACAGGAAGTGGGACAACGGGACAAGACGGGACAGGTGGGACAACTACGGTGGCTAAGCAAGCGGAACTGTTTGCCGGACAAGAGAAAGAGGAGGACAAGCCATGAAAAGGCAACATTCCCCGAAGTGTCCCAAGGTGTCCCACTGTCCCAGTCTATGAAGTGTGGGACAGTGGGACAGGACGGGACAGCAGAATAATCAACTAAAAAATAAAGGAGACGAACAATGAGCAACTATTCATTACAGAACTATAAAGGAATGGCTACACGGCATATCTGCCCGAATTGTGGCGACAGACACTCCTTTGCCTACTATGTGGACGAGCAGGACACACTCCTACATCCATCGGTCGGCAGATGCAACCATGAAAGCAGCTGTGGGTATCACTATACCCCCAAGCAATATTTTCACGACCATCCCGAATGTCGCACGACAAACGATTTCTCTTTTGACAGGCAAAGAGTAGAGCAAAAACCTAAGCAGCCATCGCAACCGACATCGGTATGTTATATTCCAATCAGCTATGTAGAGAAGTCGCAAAGCGTTCATAGCAACTTCTTCCATTTTCTTTCTACGCTCCTTACTACCTATTACGGCAGCAAGGCAAAAGAGGTGTTAAACCGATTGTTGGAGGAATACCGCTTGGGAGCTACCCGTGACGGGGCTGTCATCTTCTGGCAGATAGACCGTAATAACAAGGTGCGCACAGGCAAGATGATGCAGTACAATCCTAAAGACGGACACCGCATCAAGGGTGGGCAGACATCGGCAGTGAACTGGATACACAGCATACAGAAAAGGCAACGGGCATTACCGGGGGAGTGGCAACTCTCCCAATGTCTCTTTGGTGAACATCTGTTAAGCAGTAACCCCGACAAGGTGGTGGTCTTGGTGGAATCTGAAAAGAGTGCCGTTATCGGTTCTGCCATCTTTCCCGGTTATGTATGGCTGGCAACAGGCGGCAAGAGCCAGATGAAAGAGGAGAAACTCCGTGTGCTGAGCGGACGAACCGTCCTCCTCTTTCCCGATGCGGACGGATATGCCGAGTGGAAACGGCGTGCCGGAAGTATGAACTTCTGCAAGGTGATAGTGTCTGACCTCATAGAGAAAAACGCCACACCGGAGCAAAAAGCAGCCCATATAGACATAGCCGACTGGATTGTCTTCCAGATACGGGAAAGCAAAATAATGTGTACAGCCAACCACTTGGTCGAGGCAGAAAGAATCCTCCAACGGATGATAGAGAAGAATCCCGTCCTGCAAAAGCTGATAGATGATTTCGACCTTGTGCTGGTAGGTGCAAGTCCAATCGGTAAAGATGAATCAAACCCTCCCTGACGGCAGGAGAGCGGAAGCCGGAGGCTGTAGCGGAGAGACAAGGGCTTGCCCTTGATATAGCCCACTATAACTACACGCTTCGCTTTCGTAGTTGTGGGCTCTCCCGAGGGGCTGGGCGTTGCCCCGTCCCACTCAGGACGCTGCCCTGAGAACCCGGCAAGGGCTGTCAGCCCTATGCAACCCGACCAAAGAGTGACCCTCTCTTTGGAAACTCCGCTTATGGGTTACACCCCTAAGAATCCTTTGCAGTTATGAGCGGACAGCGATAATCAACATTATCCAACAACCCCAATAAATTTCAAGAAAAATGGCAACAAAATCAAGCATACATATCAAGCCTTGCAACACAAAATCAAGTGGGGCTCATAACCGAAGAACAGCCGAGTATATGCGTAATATCGGCAAGTCCAAAATTTACATCGTACCCGAACTCACTGCCAATAATGAGCAATGGATAAATCCCGGCTTCGGCAATCCGGATTTGCAAACACACTACGACAACATCAAGCGGGTGGTCAAGGAAAAGACAGGCCGTGCCATGCAGGAGAAGGAACGTGAGCGCAAAAGCAAGAACGGCAAAATCATCAAAGTGGCAGGATGCTCGCCCATCCGTGAGGGTGTGCTGCTCATCAGACCGGAAACGACACTGGCAGATGTACGCAAGTTTGGCGAGGAGTGCCAAAAACGCTGGGGCATCACGCCGCTCCAAATCTTCCTGCACAAGGACGAGGGGCATTGGCTGAGCGGACAACCTGCACCGGAGGATAAGGAGAGCTTCAAAGTAGGCGAAAAATGGTTCAATCCTAATTACCATGCACACATCGTATTCGACTGGATGAACCACGATACAGGCAAGAGCCAAAAGCTCAATGACGAGGATATGACCGAAATGCAGACCTTGGCATCCGACATCCTGCTGATGGAGCGTGGACAGTCAAAGGCTGTCACAGGCAAGAAACATTTGGAGAGGAACGACTACATCGTAGAGAAGCAGAAAGAGGAAATGAAGCGGCTTGATGCCACGAGACAATATCGGGAGCAACAACTGGAAAAGGCTAACCAGAAGATACACGAGGCTGAAATCATTACCAATACCCTGAGTGAAATAGCCATTCAAAAGGAGCGGCAGAGTGAAGACCTCGACAAGGCTATCAGCGAAAAACGCTCCAGACTGAACAAGGAAAAAGGCAGCGAACTCCTCAATGCAGCAGTTGGTTGGGCTACGGGAAAGTCTAAGGCTCTGAAAGGTAAAATAAAGGATTTGCGCAGCGAGATTTCCACGCACGAGGAAACCATTGAACAGCTACAGTGTAAAATCCAGACCATGCAGAACGACCATCACCGGGAACTGATGAAGCTGGAGGCGAAGCACCAGTCCGAACTTAACCGCAAGGAAGCTGCGCATACGGAGGAAACGACAAGGCTCAAAAAACATATTGCATGGCAGAGTCATATTATTGGCTGTCTTAGTTTCCTATTGCTCAAAACAAACGACATTTTCCGTAAGGCCGTTCACTGTGTCATCCGTTTGGCGAAAGATTATTATAAACCACGTTTTGATACGGAGCAAGTATCAGACATCAAGAGTGCCATTAACCTGTTCGGTGATGACAAACAATCAAATCGTGCAGCCGGGGATTTCCTGTATATCACCGCTAAGCAAAAAGGGAATTTGGATAATCGGGAGCAAATCAAAGCCAGACAGGAAGTCGATAACGTGGTGAAGGGGGATTACGAACAACAGCAAAAGAGAGGCTTTTCTATGAGAAGATAAAAGTCATAATCTATAAAAAATCAACTAAGTAATTAAAGGGGATACCCTTCCCTTTAATTACTTGAATAAAGACTGATATTCATTATCGTCTTGCATCTTTTTGACTAAAAATTCAACCCAACTTTCTGTATACAGATAACTATTATTCGGCTCATCATATAGACAGTATTCCGGCTTTGTTTTTTCAGGGTTATCCGAATTTCTTTCTGGGCGAACTTCATATTTTTTCCAACACCTCGTATGGGTATCAGAATTAAATTTGTCAACTTGTTTTTTCCCTCTTACAATCTTAGGGTTACCTAACCGTTCCTGAACTTGTTGTATTACGGAGGCAGGTTTTAATGTCCCCTTATTAACAACTGGAATATGTTTTTCCTTGATTAATCCTGCGATTCGCTCAACTTTCTTCTTTTCATCGTCTGTCAATTTATCATATGGGAAGAACTGGACAGGAAGAGCGTCTGCTGACTTATGGTTAGCGACTTGAATTAAAAAAGCTTTAAAAGAATACTCTCCACTCTGCATAATATCTGTACTTATTGACGCTCTATATTTATCAATAAATCGAGTAATTTTTTGAGCATCTTTGCTCATTTTTATCCCCATTGCAAGAGTTCTCGAAGAGGGAAATAGTTGCAATGCAAAGGACAAAGACTCTCTTAGGCAATAATCTTCACCAAACTCTTTCTCTACAATCTTATCAAAATTTAGCAATAGAGCTTGGCACTCTGCGAAAATATTAGCATCCAGTTCTGGCAAAAATTTATGTTCTAATTTATTTCTTAATGGAATAAAGAGTTCGATGTTTTTTCTTATTGCACAATCCTCTCCTTTGAAATATTCTTTTACACATGTGGCTAATTCCCAAAATTGAATCTCTCCATCAACTCTTTTAAATCGCACTTTATTTTTTTCTCGATAAAATGGTTTTATCCCTCTTTTGAAAAAAATTGCATGAAATAATGATGTCCATGCGATACACATTAAAACAATGTACCCGCCTGATTTAAATTTCACGGCAGGCTTATTATATGTTTCAACCGATAACAAGGCAGAATCCAACGCTTTATCCAAGCATAATTTAACTTTTGAAGGTAATCCTCTGCTCATAACGTATTTTTACTAAGACAATGCATAATCAAAAAAAATAACAAATGGATAGGATGTAAAAATCCTATAGCTAACTTTCATCATCCGAATCTGCATAAAGCTCACATTGACGAATAACAGTTTCAAGAGCCACCTCTTGTTCTTCAGGTGGATATTTGTACTTTTTGAGCAACCGTTTCACCATTGAGCGCATTTTGGCACGAGCCGATTCTTTTTGTCGCCAATCAATCGTTTTGCTACTGCGTAAGGTTTCGGTCAGTTCCTTTGCCATCGCAACAAGTTGGTCATTTTCGTAAAAATCCCTTACAGCTTGTGGTTTTGTCAAGGCATCGTAAAACGCTTGTTCTTCTTCAGTCAGCCCTAATTCAGACGCTTGTTCTGCATTCGCCTTCAGTTCCTGCGCCATTTTAAGCAATTCTTTAATGACTTCCTCGTTGGAAATCAAGCCGCGCAAGTATTCTGCAAGTCGGGCATCGAGCATTTCACTGAACTTTTCGGCTTCTACCATCCTCTTTTTTGCGTACTTCTTGATATGTTCTTCAAGTAAGCGTTTGAGCAATTCGAGTGCAAAGTTCTTCTCTTTCATCTCGGCAACTTCTTTCAAGAAATTTTCATCGAAAAGAGAAAATTCAGACCCTTTTGTGTTAAGTATTTCCACCACACCGTCTGCCTTGATTGCCACTTTGAGCAACTGCGTAATACGCTCGTCTATGATTTTACGGGTAATCTGTTTGTTTCCTGAAAGGCGCAAAAGCAGTGTTCTTACAGCTTCAAAGTAGGCTTCTTCGTAGCGTTCGGCAGGTGTTAGCAAACTACGGCAAAGTGAAGCTGCTTGTGTCAAGCGTTTACTTTCCTCCATAAAGACTTTCTGCGCTTCGCTTGAAACAGCATCCACCAATAGGATATTACCGTTTTCATCGGTTTGGGTGGTCGGTTCAGACGAAACCAGATTATTCTTGTCGAGTAATATGTTCACACCACCCCTAATAAGGGTGGCACGTTGCAGATTGGAACAATCGGAAAAAGCGGAATAATCATAGTTTCCCATACATTCACAGCAACGCTTGAGGGCTGCAACAAATTGTTGATAAGCGGTTGTTTTGATATTCGGATCTCCAAAGCGTTTCTTGTCGCGCCCAGTATAGTCGTGCATAGCCTTTTTTAGAGCCTTGGCAATGCCGATATAATCCACCACCAAACCTCCGCTTTTTTCAGGGAACACTCGGTTTACACGAGCGATAGCCTGCATAAGGTTATGTCCTTTCATCGGCTTGTAAACGTACATAGTGGCGAGTGAGGGCACATCAAAGCCCGTAAGCCACATATCTACTACAATAGCAATTTTTAGCGGTGAGTTGTTATCCTTGAACTGACGGGCCAATTCCTCTTTTCGCGCACTCGACCCGATAATGTCATTCCATTCCACGGGGTCTTGATTGCCTTGCGTCATTACTACACCGATAATATCTTTCCACCCGGGACGAAGTTCTATTAGCTTTTTGTAAATGTCTATTCCGGTAGCACGGTCAATCGCCACAATCATAGCCTTACCCGTAAGTAAGTCGGCACGGTTGTTTTCGTAGTGGTCTATGATGTCCACGCAAAGCGTATCAATAGTTTGCGGTGCTGAAAGCAAGGCATGAAGCCGTGCGTTTTCATCTTTGGAGCGTTTAATGTCTTGTTCCTCTGCTCCTTCTTCCGCAAGTTTGTCGTACTCGTTATCCAGCAATCGAAGCGTATCATCGTCTAAGTCCAATTTAAGCAATCGGCTCTCGTAATAAACAGGAACGGTTGCACCGTCTTCCACGGCTTGGGTCATATCGTAAATGTCGATATAGTTACCGAAGACCTCTCTTGTATCGTTGTCGTCCTGCTCAATGGGAGTGCCCGTGAAGCCAATGAATGCGGCATTTGGCAGAAGTTTACGCACGATAGCGGCAAAGCCGAGTTTTAACTCTCCAGTTTCCGTATCAACCTTGGTTTTAGTGTTTGATTGTGTACGGTGGGCTTCATCACTAATCACAATCACATCAGTACGGTTGGTGATAAGTTTCTCTCGGTCTTTGAACTTTTGGATATTGGCAAAGATGATACCGTGGCTTTTACGCTTTTCGAGTAATTCATAAAGGTGCTCTCCATCGGTAGCCTTAACTGGCTTCTGACGCAGGTAGTCACTGCAAGCCGCAAAAGTACTATGCAATTGGTCGTTCAAATCAAGACGGTCGGTGAGCACAAGCAAAGTTGCGCTAAGCAAGTTTTTCAGAAGTTGGTGGGCATAGAATACCATCGAAAGGCTCTTGCCCGAACCTTGTGTATGCCAAAACACACCGATTTTCCCGTCATTGCGCTGCAAGGCTTGCTTGGTACACTCAAGTGCTTTCTTTACGGCAAAATATTGATGGTAGCCGGCAAGAATGCGTGCTTTTTTATCCACTCCCATTATAAGAGTGAAATCAGTAATAATATCAATAAACCGGTGCTTTGTGAAGATGCCATTAAAGAAAGTTTCAAAGTCGGCAAATGCCGTACTTTCATAACTTCCGTCCGTGGTTTTCCACTCCATATATCGGTCGAGCGGTGCGGTAATTGTGCCTACCCGAGTGTCTGCCATGTCGCTTATCACAAGCATTTGGCAAGCGGTAAAGAGTTGCGGAACAATGCGCATATAATTCTGCAATTGTTGATGGGCTTCCTCCGAATTGGTTACTTCACGCGAAGGAGACTTCAATTCAATGACAGAGATAGGCAGACCGTTAATGAACACCACAATGTCGGCACGTTTGGTGGATTTGCCGTTTACAACCGTCCATTGGTTAGCAACCACAAAAGAGTTGTTGTCAATATTGGCAGTGTCTATTATCCTGATATGGTCACTACGCAGTGTGCCTTGGGCTGCCTTGAACGTAACATCCAAACCGTTTTGCAGCCACTCGGTAAAAGTAACGTTTGCACTAACCAAAGGTTGGTTGAACAGTTCGCGTATTTGGCGGATAGCTTCATCTACGGCAGGGGCTTTATCCGTTCCGTTAATAACCAACATTGCTTTGCGCAATGCTCCCGGTATGGTAGCATCTGTGAGTTCCCGACTGGTGTCAGCTTCGAGTTCCGGACCATAATGATATTCATAGCCCATCTCCTTGAACAAGGAGAGTATTGATTGCTCGTATGAATCTTCTGTGAAATGGAACGTATTAGGCATAATAGGTTGGAATTAAATTATCATTTATCCGGCGGTTCAGTTCGATTTTAGAATCAAGAGAAGAAAGAATGGAAACAATTTTTTCTTGTGTCTCGATGTTAGGAATGTCTATTTCAAATTTACTGAGAGCATCTATCGTTAATGCTTTTTGAGTTGAACCAATTGCTTTTGCATCTATTGCGTTTTTTGCCATAGGGGATAAAAACCAATAATATAAGAATTTACTATTAATCCCCTTAAAGTTACTAAACCACGTTAGATTTCCATCTTTGAAGTAAAATGTTTCATTTTTAACGACATATGGAATCCCTAAAGTTCCAACAGACGTTAGGAGCATATCACCTTCTTCAGGAACACCGAATTTATTTTTGATTTCATCATATCTTGATTTTGAAATATAAAGCTCGGTAGAAACAGTTTCTCCTTTCTGTTTTTCAATAACCTCTTTGCCTCTATAAAAAGGAATTCCTGAAGATTGATACTCTTTTGCGAAAATTCTTTTGCTTGATGAAATCGAGCAAAGGCTTCCTATTTTATATGTTTTCCACTCTTCCATAAATGACTCTACTTTACTTATGTATTAAAAAGATATTGTTCAACAGATTTGATATAGTCTTCAAACCGTTTTGCTTCGTTATTGTCTATAAACGATATTGTTCGATACTCTATATCTTGTAGGTTATTTAGAACATAATTTCGTTTATCTTCATTATTACGTGTTCCTGCGCCAAATGGCTTAGGCAGTAGCGATGTCATTCTACATGCAAGATGTTTACCTGTACCAAATAAGATATACTTATCAATTCTCTTATTTCTAAGCTGATAAACACCACTTCCTAATGGAGCATTTAAGTATTCTCCCTTTCTTGGGTCTGGAAAAGATTTCCAATCACTCCATCCTGTATTATATAATTTCTCAAACTCTTCCATAAATGAGAATTTAGCTGTTTGTTTGACCATCTAATTTAGCTTCTA
>OAZZ01000498.1_pt1 | contig 26328 bp, 25 predicted proteins | sample 1495051 | NCBI WGS metagenome assembly OAZZ01 (sample SAMEA2579977, study PRJEB22360) | human gut metagenome
GGCAGGCCAGTGATGTCAGCACACCGATGACGGCGGATAGTCGCTCGCGATGCTTGCCGTCGAGCCATTGATCGAGGAAGATCACCAGAAACAGCGCGGTCAGTACGAAATCAAGACCGTCGGTATTGAACGGCAGATGCGCGCCGATCAGCCCGCCCAGTGTGGCGCCGGTCACCCAATACAGCTGATTGCACAGCGTAACCCAGAAGTAGAACCAGCCACGGTCGATGCCGGCGGGGATTTTCGCGGTGGAGTTGATGGCAAAAGTCTCGTCGCACATACCGAAAATCAGGTATGGGCGCTTCCAGCCGAGCCCTTTGAATTTGCCGAGCATGGATAGTCCATAAAACAGGTGACGGGCGTTGACCATCAGGGCCAGCAGAAAGCCGGCGAGCGGGTTGAACGCGGAGAGCAGCAGATTCACCGTGACGAATTCCATTGAACCGGCGAAGATGAACGCGCTCATGCACATCGGCCATACGAAGGAGAAGCCTTTGGTGCCCATGAGAATGCCATACGAGGCGCCGAGAAACAGGAACCCCAGGCAAATCGGTATGGTCAGCGGAAACGCCGCTTTGAGCGCCGGCAGCCAGGCGTTGGTGTTGGTGTTGGCGGTGTCTGCCATGTGGATGATGTTCTCCTTGTACAACTGGTCTGCCGGCCGATGTTCGCCGATGATGCCATATGCGGTTATACACGCATGGTGTCGATAAACGGGGTGAGGGTGGCGTCGGGACCCTGTGCGCGAAGTCACAGTGTGGAGGATGTCACATCGTCTACGGTGGGATAGTCCTTGTGGCGGGCGCGAACACGTGCTGAGATGAAACCATGAGCGCATATCAAGCGGGCCGAATGCTTTCAGACCTGGTCCCGCGAATACGAAAAGACCTCGGTCGCTATGACCGGGGTCTTTAGTGAAGTACCCCCAGAGAGGGGGATACGGTCCCATGGAACATGGGCCGAAATCCATCGCTCCGAAAGCATGCCTGTACCTCTTTACCAATTGCGAAGTCAATAATACCAACGGTTTCCGGTTCTTGCCGGTAGATATGCGAGCAGTGTTGCTCCTTGTTGTCATCTTCATGCGACTGGCGGCCGAAACGGCCTGTAATGAGTGATTGAATCAGCCTAAAAACCAATGATTGCAAGGCCTCAGGTGGCATAGGTGCATTTTTAGGTGCAGCGGCCCGTAGAGAGCCTATTCAGGCTACTTGGTGGCATTTTTGATGGCATTTTTTGAAGCGGCTACATTGTGCCATCGATTTCGGATTTAGCAAGGAGTTTTACCATGCCTGTAAGGACGAAGAAAGGTAGTACAGGGCCGTCGTTGGAGCGCCGGAGCAAGTTCGGCACCGTGACGCCGCGTTATGATGCGTCGGGCGATCTTGTCGCTTGGCAGGTACGATACCCGGACCCGAAGCGTCCGGGCAAAAAGGTCCAGCGTCAGTTCAAACCGGATATGGAGCACGAAGCGCACCAGTGGCTCGAAGAGGAGCGACACCTGGTCGAACTGGACCGCAAGAACATCCAGGAATGGGTTCACCCGTCCGAACGCCGTCGCAGGAAGCGCACGAGCCTTATCTCGTTCGAGGATTACGTGACCCAGTGGGCGGAGGAATACCGTTTGCCGAACGGTGAGAGGATAGCCGGAGGTACGCTCCGCAATCTGAATCTCGATATTGCGCATTTCATGCCGGGCTTCAAGGGCAAAATTCTGGCCGAGATCACACCGAAGGACATCAAACGCTGGTATGACGCGCCGCACCCTGAGGGACAATGGGCATTCCGCCGATCATGCATGCGACTGAAAGCGGCGTTCACCAGCGCCACAAAGATGAGTATGGACGGCTCTCCGCCGTTGATCCGAGACAACCCGTTCATCCTGCCCATACCGCCAGCACCGCGTTCCGCCAGAGAGGACGTTCCGCCTGTTACACCTCTCGAACTCAGTCTGATAGCGGAGAATATGCCCGACTACACAAGACTGACAGTAGTACTCGCCACGCTCGTCGGAGGCCTCCGTTGCGGCGAGCTGTGCGGCTTGCAGGTCAAGGACATCGATCTGAAAGCCAAACGCCTGACCGTGCGCCACTCCGTCAACAGAGGATATTCGGATCGCGGCTCGACGCGCATCGCCAGGACCAAGACCGACTCCAGCCGGCGCACCGTGCCTATCCCCGACGAGCTCGGCCGCGTCGGCGAGAAGGTCGCCATCAAGCACTACCAGCGCATCGTTGCCCAGCATCGCAACCAGATCGTCAACCAACTCGCCGAAGACTTCATCAAAGCGGCTGTCGTATATGAAGAGCATAAATAAGACAACAGTGATACTGTTTAAAATACTATTAATAATCGAAATTCATTAACAAATATATGGATGCCGACGATGTGATGGGCATTTCGCGAATATTAAAATTACCTCACTAAATTCGAAGTCTTCATAACTACTTTTGTTTTGAATTTGCGGTTGGTCTTCTTTTGGAAGGTCAACCGCAAATTCTAATCATATTCAATTCAATTCGATAACAGTATCTATTGCTGGTCTTTTTATAAGATTCTCTTATTTATCTCCCTGTATTATCTCCTTATCTTGTAATTTATACACGCTTGCAATACTATATAAAACAAGTGCAACTAGTGCCATAAATCGAGTCCAGTTGGTATTGCAGATGATCAGCGCGAGAAGGATAAGAGCACAATATATTGTGGATCTAATCCAACGATAGTGATGCTTGTCGTTGATTTTAAGAGACTGTATTACCACCCAAATAAACGCACCGACTATAATTGCACCATTCAACCATAGGAGGAGTGATCTTCCTGTAGGGTCGGGGGTGTCTGAGACTGCAAAATTGCCGAACCAGCATATACATGCACCTGTAAACAGTGCTTCGGGTGCCATCAGCATTTTCTGCGAAAACATCTCACGATGTCCTTTCTACTGGACACTGACTCCGGGCGGAATGGCTATCGTTAGGCAGATTCCCTTTCCGGTGGCTACGGCACGGGTGATTTGCAGAGCGAGATTCGCAAGATATGCGGCTCCTACAGCGGAAACAAGTATGCCGGCAATTGTTCCAGCGGGTCCTCCGACCATGGTGCCCAACGCAGTCAAGGCCGCTGCCAGCGCCTCGGGGCCTATGCCGGCCGCGACGGTTACGGCGGTAGCAATGCCTACAGTAAGATCCGAGTGGGAAATATACCATCCATCGCATTTCGCCATCGCTCCGGATGGAGAGGCAGGAACCCTTGCAAACGAAGTGTTATCAGCATGAGTAGCTCCTAGGACGGTATCTTGCAAGAATGTATATTGAGATTCCGAAAAACCGTATGTATTCTTAAGCTCGCTCTCATTCAAGGTAATAATCAACTGATTGTCCACATATTTAAAATGTGTGCCAACAGATACGATTTTATTTAAAGTGTCTTGCTGCTCGTCAGTCAATTCAATAGGATTAGTTTGACATGTTGTCACGTCAATAGGGGGGTGAATTGTTCTCGACAGCTGTTGCGGTTCCTGTGAAAGCTGACATGCACAAAAAGATTGCAATAATGCTGCTCAGTATGCACCTAAAGTATTTCATGATAATCTCCTTTGATTATTGTTTGGGGAATCTTATCCCAATTTAATTAAAGCATTGATGTATATTCGAAGACTCTATCATTGGTGGTTTTGTCATCTAAAGATGACAAAACCACCACGGCTCCTGACATCTCTGACGCTGCCAATCTTTGTTCGTATGCCCTCTCTGTATGCGAACAGTGCTACATACCCAATGTCTAACATACCAGCAGAAGGCATGAGACGACTCATACTCATGCTTAAGGGCGACACTCTGAGGGAGGTCATGAACGAACTTGGCCGCGTCAGTGAGGAGGTCTCCATCAGGCACTATCAGCGCATCGTTGCCCGGCACCGCAACTAGGCCGTCAACCAACTCGCCGAAGACTTCATCAAAGCGGCACAGTGAATAAGGCATAACAGAATAAGCACATTACTGAAGGCTTCCGCACACTCAACTCAATAGGTCAATTATCAAAAAATGGCATTCAATGAAAATACACTCAAGATATGAATATATTGTCATCTCTAGATGACAAATGCGAACATAGTTCTTTAAGCGTATCCACTTACAGCGTCTTTCAGTTTCAATCTCCCCACACAAGGTGCACACAGGGTGCGCCTTGCGCCATCGAGGGAGATTATCATGCCGAGAATCAGTCATTCTCATGAAAGTTATCAGTCAAAGCCTCCACGGAGTAAATGGGGAACCGTGCTGGCTCGCTACGACAGAACCGGTGCACTAATAGCATGGCAGGTTCGATACCCAAATCCATTAGAACCCGGCAAACGCGTCCAACGCCAGTTCAAGCCGGATCAGGAACTCGAAGCCCGTAGGTGGCTGGAAGCCGAAAAGTACCTTGTCAGTCTCCATTATAGCGGCATCGCCGAATGGGTTCATCCAACGGAACGAAGCCGACGAAAAGCCGTCACAGAGAAGATCCAGACACAACGGAACATGCTGTTCCGCAACTATGTGATGCAATGGGCCGAGGAATACCGACTGCCCGATGGCAACGGTATCGCCGGTGGCACGCGTCGCAATCTTTATCTGGACATTGGCCATTTTCTGCCAAGTCTTGGAGACCTGCCACTCAACGACATCACTCCGTCCATCATCAAAGCTTGGTATGATGCGCCTCACCCGGAAGGTCGGTGGGCGTTCCGGCGCTCATGCATGCGGCTGAAGGCGGTACTTGAATCAGCCACCCGAGGCGGATTGGACGGTTCGGAGCCATTGCTGTCCTTCAATCCCTTCATATTCCATATTCCGCCAGCGCCACAGCCCGCCCGCATCAACGTGCCGCCGGTGACTCCCCATGAATTGATCCTGCTGGCGGATGCCATGCCCGATTACACCAGACTGTCCGTATTCCTCTCGACTTTAGTGGGTGGTCTGCGATGCGGTGAACTATGCGGTCTTCAGGTGCAAGACATCGATCTGAACAGGCAGATACTTCACGTCCGACGCTCCGTGAATCGCGGTGACACTGATAGAGGGGAACTCCACTTCGGCAAGACAAAAACGGAATCCAGCATCAGGAACGTACACATCCCGGATACGCTGATTCCTCTTATTCGACAGCACCTTTCTGATTACTGCGATCTGACCCGACCGGATTCGCCGGTGTTCGTGCCCAAGCGTGCAAAAATCATGTCCCAGACAACGCTGGACGGCCAGTTCGCCAAAGCCCGATTGAAAGCAGGACGCCCTGATCTGACGTTCCAAGCATTACGAGCCAGTCATGCAACATTACTCATGATTCAGGGTGGGACATTACGGGAAGTCATGAATCAATTGGGACACGTCAGCGAGAAGGTGGCTATCCGGTACTACCAGCTCACCGTCGCCTCGCATCAGAGCCAAGTGGTTGACAAGCTCGCTGAATCATTTATAAGCGATATGGCTAGTACTCGAAGTCGTGAATCCCAGACCGCATTGATGCACTGTCGCGATGCGTGATACATCTTCGTATAGGAAATGCCGTGAGGGATCTGAATTCTGGTCCTTCACGGCATATCGGTATCTGACAGATCGAAGTCTCACAATCGCAGCATCAGACGGATTGGAAGCGCAGATAGTCCGTTAACTCCCGCACCGTATCTTGCAGCCGACGGAGTCCGGAGCCTTGGCTGACCGTACTCCATTGCGCCGCATACGCCTCCATCCAGATTTCCAGCGCTTCGGCAAGACGCGCCGTATCGTCATGCTGAGATGCGGCACTCAACTGCAAGGAGTCGACGACTCCGGCATCGGAGCAAGTCGGAGACCGACCTGATTCAGAAGTCGCTGTCCCTCGATGGCTATGCGGAGTGCCGCGGCGTTCGCTGTGGCCTGTAGTCCTGTGGCGGCGACGATCGTGGCGATTTGTCGGGCGCAGACCCGAAGAAGATGGCCCGAGGTCTCGTCGAGCGTGATGTGGTGCTTTAGATAGCGGAGCAGCATCAGTCGGGATTCTGCAAGTGACGGTATCTGGCTTTCGTTCTGGAGGGTGCGGATCGCATCGTCCGGCCGTTCGTTTTCTGGTAGCAGTCCCGGAATGGTTTGCAGGATCTCGGTGCTGACTCCGCCTTGTCCGTCATCGAGCTCCAACCAGGTGATCAGCTGGTTCCATTGGAAGCAGGCCGAATGACTTGCGTGAGTGGGGATATCAAGCAGCTCTCCGCTGGCGTCGTGGTATTCGAGTCGGGAGATGCGGTGGAGCATCTCGGTTTCATCCGGGATGTGTTCGGGGTTCCATGTCTCCTGCGTGCCGATGATTATGCCGGGAATGGCCATGTGCAGGTCGTTGACGTGGTCAAGGTCGCCCCAGTCGGTGACCAGCATGCCTTGCGCATGGTATGCGCGCCGTAGCGGGCCATGTGGGTGATGTTGTTCCTGACGTCATCGATGCGCGGCAGGAGTGCGTTTCCAGCATCATACGGTCGGATAGATGATCTGCTTGGCCCGGCAACGGGCAGATTTTCCCGTCGTCAACCCGCGGGCCGAAATGCCAGTCGAGCAGAGTAACGGTTTCGGGAAGCCTGTCGAGAATATCCGGTTTTTTTTTGGGGGGGGGGCGTCCCGCATCATCGGCTGTTTACCCGAGCTTTCGAGGTGGCGGCACAGGCAGGTGACGTAGCCGGCGTACATGGTGACGCCGATGCGGTCGATGAATCCGAACGGCTCGTTGGCGGTTATTTATTACAGGTATATGATATATATACTAAATACGTTTAATCCACCTAATTTCATCGTTTTCGTGATTTGAAGCCTTGAAAACGGAATGGGATGCCCCTATTCTTAGCAATAAATCGACGCTTGCTCCAGTTTTCCTCAATTTGTCAATATATTCTCGAATTTGATAGTTGTTAACATTAACATCAAACTCATTTAAGGCAACAAGGGCGGGGGGATAATGTTTACCCTTAATATTTTCTAAGGGAGATAAATGTCGTAAAATCTGCACATCACGTTTGTTATCCGGATTCCCAAATTCCAACATATCCATTCTCCAACGTGGGTTTTTTACATCTTTGATAGCCGTCAGTGGCGAGATGAACGGAGCAGATATATAAATACCAGCAAAGCTCAATGGATTCTCATTTAGAGCGGAGGCGACAACAAATCCGCCCGCGCTTGCTCCCATCCCAATAACTTTGCATTTTGTTCTATGTACTAATCGGTTAATTCCATTTGCAACGTCTAAATAATCATGAATCGAATTAATTTTATTGATTCCCATACCAGCTTGATGCCATTTCTCTCCCTTCTCCCCTCCGCCTCTGACATGAGCATAAGCAAAATATATTCCATTATCAATTAAGGATTGAATCAGAGGGCTATAGTTGTAATTAAACTTGATTCCATATGATCCATAAACAGCTAGAACTATCTTGTTTTGTGGATTTCTAATTGGTGAAATGATTGTTACAGGTATCTCTGTCTCTCCATCTCTACTTAGGATGTTATATTGTTGAGTTACATGATTTAAGTTGCCTGATGATGAGTAGTCTATAGATGATTCTTCTTTTGAGAAATTGAGATAATGTATTGAGGGTCTGCAAGCCGGACATTCTATGCTGTAAGGAACGGATTGTTTGTTGACTTCAATCGGTCGGACAAACTTTAATAAACTCATATGCTTTTTCATTTGTATGGTGATATTTTTCCATTCCTGATTATGGTTAAAAACTAATGCTTTAATATCCAGAAATCGTATTTGTATTTTTTGATCAAATTTAACCTGAAGTACAATTTTGTTTTCAAGCAAAAAAAGATCCTCGATTTCATCGACCTTAATTTGCTTTCGTAGCCAAGTATCAGTCTTTTTAATATTATCTTCCCCGTTTATAATTATCAAAAACCAATTATTGAATTTGTCAACAAAGTATCCAAAGAAAAACTCGCGAGATTCAATTGTTTTATGCATGATTTTATGGACTGATCCTATTCCATTGCATGCATCAATAACTTTTTCAGCTGCGTTGTTTGATGCGAGTCTTATGATTGTAACCTGAGAACCATGATATACAAGTAAATATTTTCTGTCGTCCGTCGCGTGAACAGTAGGCCAAGCCGTGCTGTCAAATGAGGCAACACAACGGTTTTCTTTAATCGAAGTAAGTGACTGTTTGCGTATTTCCGAAATCGCCCCAGATGATTCATCTGTTTTTGCATAGTATATGCATGAATTATCAGATGAAATTATACTTCCCTTTCCTATGTAATTGAGTTTAATGAAATCAATACCTGTCCGCATATTTATGATCCTCAGATTTGAGTAGGGATATTTTCGATCTTGCACTATTATTGCCGCATATTTTGATTTGTTATCTATTTCAATTGACTGAAGAGACTTATAATCATTCTTATTGATTTTAAAGCATTTAGTCCATTTAAACGCTATGTTGGAATCACGGGAAGGAAAAATATCGCTTTCGGACGCTTTCTTTCCTGAACGACAACACCAGACATCATTTCCGTCATTTAACCAAAAGTATAAATATCCCTTGATTCGTCCTATTGCTTTAAACATTTCAAGCGCTCCTATTGGTGTAAATGAGGGGGTGACCCTAACGAGTCACCCCCTCATTTTTAACCTTTATGAATCAGCAGAAGAAACCGCTGGTGCTGCTCGGGCGACCGAAGCAGAACGAGTAGCTGTAGCCACTGTCATGCACCGCGTCGTCATTCACTTCCTCGATCGACTGCATGTCGATGATTTTATTCATTGTTGTTCCTTTCTACTATTTTGTTCCGCGGACCTTCCGCAGAACAAATCTTTTGCATTTGGGAGCGGGAATAAATCCCAAAGATTATGGGTAAGGACATTTAATGCTGTTAGTATCCCTGCTGATCCGGTTGAATAATCGCTTGAGAGGCGCAAGTATGAATCTCCCGGGAATTGTAGCGTATTTTCCCAAGACAAACTATAGTCGTTTAATTCATCTAAAAGTCTATTATTTGTTTGTGTTGTTTGCGGTGACCATGTTGAGGCAAAATGGTTTGCAACTAATATCCCAGCAATCCCATTGTTTAGTCCGGAAAAAGCATATTGAGATGATGAACATGCCGCAATGAGTGAGTCCCATTCTTTATGGAAAAGGGAATCATCATGTAGTGCAATTCGTGCAATGGAAATTGCCACTATTAGGCCGGCAGAACCATCTGCAAGGTAAGGAAGAGACCTATTGTGCTTATCCTTAATTCCTCGCATTCCATTTGGCTCAATAACGGTATTGTCTAAATCTCTGCATATGCAATTAAGCGCACGCCGAATATAAGCTGGGTTATGTTCGATGTCAATACGACTTAGAGCTAACCAAAACAGTGCGATACCACTCCATCCATGCAGGAGGCCACCTTGTTTTATGCTTGCGATTTGATTGGATTCCATCCATTGCGCTATACGATGTCCAAGTGCAATAGCCTCATGGAAATACCTCTTATCGTCTGTAGCCATTCCGTATGATATCAGGGCTAATCCTTGACCGGCTAGTCCGCCATTAAGGTCAAGATTTCGTGTCTCTTTCCAATGTTCATATGTGCTAAATAATAGTTCGTGAGCAGTTTCTAATTCTCCCAACTCAAAAGCGACTAATCCTATGCCGGATAGCCCTGTATATAATCCAAAGTCCGATTGATTGCTTTGCGCGAAACCGTGGATCATGTCTTTCATCCATTGGACGTCATCCGAATTGATAATTGAGTTGGCCCTATGCAGGCTCATTAGGATTCCCGCCGCGCCGGAGCTTACGTTACTTGCACCCCAAATGGAGCCCCGTGTTACATCACCAGGATATAGTTTTCCTGGCAATTTATGACGGGTATGAAAAATGCCATTAATAATTTCAGTTTTAACTAATGACAAGGAATCAGGGTGTGATAACAGATTAAAGGAAAAACGTGGTGTAAACTGTGTAAGATGTGCATCTGGAGTTAATGGAACATCTGAAACTCCAGATGCACATGGGCAACGTGATTCAACATCCTTTAACAGATTTATATATTCCATGCCAAATTTTTTCGAAATATTATTCTTAACTCTGATCCAATGATCTGGGCTAAGCATGCAAATCGAGGTATTTGCATAGCATAGACATGCGAGTACCCTTGAAACAGCAAACCAATCTGCTTCTTGAGCGGAGCAACCCAATGGGGGGATGGAATCCCATAGCATTATGTGCTGATATTTCCTTGGAGTCCAAGGTGCGTCCATCCTCAAAATCTATAAAGTGTATAGACATTGTTTTAGGATTAATCATTATGTTTCCTAAATGAATATCCCCGTGAACATAGCCTGTGCGATGAATAATTTTTACAGCATTGATAATCGATGTTGCGATTGTATTGATATCACTTCTATATTGCATCAACTGATTAGTATGATCATTCTCACATTGATAGGGATAGTTTTCCGACAACCAATGGTTCAGTGTGATTTCATTAAGCCATTCCATTTCAATGTAGCCATGTTCCCAAGCGTTAAACCTTCGATATGGTTTTGGTGCAATGCCGGTATTTTTAAGAAGATTGAGCATCTTCCATTCTATGGATAGTCTCTCAATGGCATCGCGTTGGCGTGCGTCTAGACCGGCATATGGTCTCGCTTCCTTTAAAAGGGCAATCTCATTCTTTTTATTGGTTGCACGATATACCCCACCGGAATTCGAGAAATGTACAGCTTTAATCTCATAGTTATCTAAATCGGTGGGAATATTTTTCATGTATTCATTCAGAGATATTTCTACACACTTTGGCTTGTCGATTCCCTCTGCTGGATGTATAAAATGTGGAAGCCTCTTATCGGCGACCAGTATTCCAGATTGGTCTGGGATCATAGAAATATAATCGTTATTTTCATCCTCGCGACGCAGGTCAATGAATCCTCCGTATCGAAAGAAGATTGGACTTTGCTTGTATCTAATGTCACTAAGAATATAAGGGCCTTTTTCATCTTTGATGAGGGGATATAAATCACCGACTATTTTTTCAAGTTCATCATTTGTTGATGGATATATGGTGATGAATTTCCCACTACCTGAACGATTTGCTGCCTTCCCGTTGCAGTTGAGAAAATCTCTATGTGAACTTTGAAATTTGAATGTTGTATTATATTTACAGCAAATTTGTATTACTTCTGCAAGAATCTTTTCTGCGTTCTCTTTTGTTGCGCTTAAATGATTCTTCCATCCGTTGACTCGCATTTTTCCATTCGGAGAGCTTACATACGTCCACGGTTCTCTTCTTGTTACATACCAAGTATCGGGAATAAGAGATTCCGCAATCCAATGGTCACGCTTCATGGATGGAAGCATAGAAGCGTGATCTACAAAAAATGGAGATTGTTTCGTAATTGATTCGAGGTAATCTTCTTCACCAATCATATTTTTCCTTTTTTCTTGTATGCTTTAATAATTATTCATTGTTGTATCCTTACTTATTGATTTCAATGTGTTTGGAGCGGATTGTCAGCTGAAGATGACACATATCTTCGTGTTCTTACCATTGACATTGCTTGCTGTGATGCGTGGGACTTGAGCCAGCTGACGGCGATTTGCGTGCGGTCATGCAGTTGCAAGGTGAAGAGGATTCGACTGATGGTTCGTCGTATCGTCGCGGGCTCCAGTACCAGTTTGCGGGCGATTTCCTCGTTGGTCATGCCTTCCGCGATCAGTGTGCATATCTCGCGTTGGCGCGGCGGCAGGGCTGCGAACGAATCCCGCAGCTTCTGTTGTTCGCGGCCTGCTGTGGGTCTGGGCATGCCGTGTTCGAGAATCTGCCGGGTGATGCGTGGCGTGACCACGGCGTCTCCGTTCGCCACCGCATGAATCGCATCCTTGACGGCTGCAGCACTGGCGTCTTTGAGCAGGAATCCGCTGGCTCCCGCATCCAGTCCACCGTATGCGTAGTCGTCCTCGTCGTACGTGGTGAGGATCAGCACGTGAATGGCGGGCCATCGGCGGGTGATTTCACGGGTGGCGGTGATGCCGTCCATCACGGGCATGCGCACGTCCATGAGCACCACGTCCGGCAGCGGGCCTCCTGCCGATTCCAGTCGCTCGATTTCAGCGATAGCCTGTCGGCCATCGCCCGCCTGAGCGACGATCGCGATGTCACTCGCCTTGCCAAGCATGAGTTTGTAGCCGAGCCTCGCGTATTGCAGGTCATCGACCAGCATGATGTTCGTCATCCCACGTCACGCCTTTCTCTTGTCGGACGGACGTCAGCATCGCGGTCACCCGCCAGACACCGGTTTCCGCCCTGTCCGGCCCGTAGCAGAGGAACCCTTCGGTTCGGGCGATGGCGTCCGCGATTCGCGCCAGACCGGTGCCGATGGCACCATCGGAAGGCTTGGGGAGGTTCGTTGATCCGTCGTTGGTGATGGTCGCGATCAGGCTCCCATCCGCCGCGTGATCCCATGTGACGTTCAGATGCGCGAGGCCGGGCGCATGGCGCACCGCGTTGGTGACGGCCTCACGGGTCACCCGGAAGCACAGATCCGCCTGGTCGGGGTCCTCGCTGCGTCGGCCGGTCTCGGTGAATGTGGCGATCACGCCGGAAGCCCGTACGTGTGCGAGCACCGGTCGGATGTCATCCCACATGTATCGCTGCGCCGACTCTTCGATCGCGGTGTCATTCATCTCGTGCGACTGCGTACCGCCTGTGGTCGGCGGAATACCGGGCAGGTTCGCATCGGTGGCGGTCAAGGCCCGCAGGGCGTGCCGGGTGTCCTGCAGGCCGCTTTTGGCGATGTCGCGGATCGCGTCGATGGCCTGTGCGACCTCTGGATCCACATCTTGTCCTTCCACCTGTTCGGCCAGTCCTTGGGCCAATGCGATGATGCTGGTCAGATCGTGGCCGACGCTGTCGTGCATCTCGCCGACGATGCTGCCGCGCCGAACGGCCGCATCCCGCTGTTGGGCGAGCAAGTCCGCGCGCAGACGCTCGTCGCGTTCGCGTTGGAGCGCCAGGGAGGATAGGCGCCGGTTGCGGACCGCATAACCCAGCACGCCGATGACCACTATCGGAAGCATGGCGGGCAGTATGTCAAGCCAGATCGACCATCCGGCCTGCCGCCAGCCGTCTCCGGCGAACGCCTGACTGCCCAGCACCATGCAGGAGGCAAGTCCGAAGCACAGGATCCGCAAATCACTGGAGACGGTCATGATCAACGCCCAATAGGCAATCATCGGCATGATCGGAGCCCATTCACCCACGCCGGCGAGATCCAGCAGCAACGCCAGAGCAAGCTCTCCGCCCATCACCCATTCGGGTCTCACGTACCGCCATGCCAGCGCGACGCCGCCGGCAAAAACGGCGGCCAGCATCAGCATAAACACGCTTGGCGTGTGCGTGGCCCAATACGAGTGATACGACGGGACGGCATCGCGCCTGGTGACCCATAGCATGCGCAGCATGAACAGCGTGGCCACGACCGGCAATCCATAGACCGGCAGGCCGCCCGGTTTCCTCAATCCCAGCGGAGCATCGCCCGTATCCCATATCCTCGACTCACAATCAGACATACTCGCATGCATATCCGCTTGGTGCTTATTCTCCTGCCGCACGAGCGATGACGACCGTCGGCGATGTGCGAATGCCACGTTGCGCGGTGAGCCACGAACCAAGCATCGCCATGGCGGCAAGCAAGAGCACGACCACGAGCCACAGGAGCCACGGCATGCCGAATACCAGCACGTCAAACGACAACCAGATGCCGATGGAGAACGAGACGGATACGAGCAGACTGGGAACGAACGCGATCAGGGACGAGGTGACGACAATCATAAGCCCATCCAAGGCGGCGATGGCGTTGAGCTGGCCTTGGGTTCCACCGCTGACGGCTACTAGCGCGAGGTCAAGCTCCCGTCCACGCTGGGCGATCAGATAGCCCGAGCACACCGCCGCCAGCACCAGGACCAGCGATGTGCCGATCAATGCCAGGATACGGGCGAAACCGGGCACCTCCACCGTCGGCGTCCCCGCGGGAAGCAGCCGCGTCCACGCGGTGATGGTCGAGGTGAGCGACTCATATGACATGAGCAGCGTCAATCCGGCGGCCAAGGGAATGATGGTGGACGAGGACGCGCACACCCTGGCCCGAGCCTGCTGGCATGCGATGCGCCACGCCGGCCAGGGAAGACGCACCACCGCCGTCCACATGCGCACCGTCGCCGACAGCACGGCCGGACCGGCAAGGCAGACGGACACGGTGAACAGCAGCATCGCGATCATGTTGCCGTACGCCAGCGGCGACATGGACGAAAACGTGACCTGCACCGACATCCGCGCCATCGATGTCTTCCGCACGTTCAGCAGACCGACCGCCAGCGAGACCAACGCCCCGGCGAACATGATCCAGGCAAGAACAAGACGGGGAACACCGACCGTTTTCGGAGGGTTCGCCGCCTCGCGCAACGCCTCGACCGGCGATATGCCGCCGACCACGCGCACCGTCAACAGCGAGCCGACCAAGGCCATCGCGAATCCGAAGACGATACCGCAACTCCACGCCCGCAGCATGCCCGTCACATCCTGCGGCAGAAACGGCAACCCGTTCGCCTCCAACTGCCGGGTCGCGAACGGATAGAGCCCCCGTGCCAGCGCCGGCGAGACGATAAGCGAGACGAGCGTGGCGGCGACATCCAACAGCAGCACCTGCGCGCAGACGCGCGACGTCAACTGTCCGGGCGTGGCACCCTGCAATGCGATCAAGGCGAGGGCGCGGCGGCGCTGACGGATGGCCGAGGAGACCACCAAAAGCACCATGAGCATGCCCACGACGATCATCGGCACCAGAGGAGGGCCGCTCAGCTCCATCGAGAACATCACCGCCCTGCCATGCAACCCCGGAACCGCCATGGCCATCCTCGCGTTCGACAACATGACCATCACCATGCCCGACACGCACTGCACCACTGCCAGCAGCAGCAATACCGCGCCCCACACGACAGGCGCATCCCTGAAATCACGCAACAGGCCACGCATCAAATCGCCTCCCGCCCATCAAGACCGGACGAATCGGAACCGACCTCGGCCAACACACCGTCACGCATCCGCGCGACGCGATCGCAGCGGACCGCGACCTCGGGACTGTGCGTGACCATGACCACCGCATGACCAGGACGATCCGCGAACGCGCGCAGCTCATCGACCACACGCCCGCCGGACTCGGTGTCCAACGCGCCGGTCGGCTCGTCGGCGAACACGATCTCGGGATCGGCGACGAGCACACGGGCCAACGCCACACGCTGCTGCTCCCCGCCCGACAGCAACGTCACGTTTTGCCTGCGCAACCCGAGAATCCCCAGACGGTCAAGCAGCCCGGCCGCGCGATCCCACGGATATTTCGCACCGCGCAGCGTGAACGGAAGCCTGAGGTTGTCCTCCACGCTCATCGAAGGTACCAGATTATACGACTGGAACACAAACCCCAGATGATCACGCCGGAACCGCGCCGACTGGGCACGGCTCATACGGGTCACCTCCTGTCCCAGCACCCGTACAGAGCCATCGGAGACGGACTCCAACCCCGCCAGACAATACATGAGCGTGGACTTGCCTGAACCAGACGGTCCCACGATCCCCGTCATCTGACCCCAGCCGGCTGTGAAATCCACATGCCTCAGCACCGGCACCGTCTCACCCCTACGCAGCTCGAAACTCTTCGACAGCCCCGCGGCCGCGACCGGAGCCGACGCCATTGCATCGCTCCCCGTTCCCCTCAAATGTCGAACCATTATCCACCTTCCTCACCTGCGTATTGGACTTCGATACCCCCACTATCCATCGAAGAGACAATGAGCAGCAAGAAGACGTGCGAAAATGTCATCTAGAGATGACACCCTCAATAGGGGAAAATAATGCCAAAGATGATGGCACCTATAGAGAATGTCTCTTTTTATTGTTTTTAAGGACGGCGCAAGCTGCTGTTTTTGGCAAGCATGTAGTACAAGGGAACGGTTTTGAGAAGGTGGTCGTGTTTCCCTTCTCCAATGACATGGCCATTACTCAGGACATATATCATTTCGGCATTGCGCACGGTAGTGAGTTGGTGGGTGACGATAATGAAAGTGCGGTCTTCGGCTTGTTCCAGTAGTTGGGTAACAAGCTGTTCGTTATCAGCGTCCAGGTTTGCGGTGGCTTCGTCGAGTAGGATGATTTTTGCCGTGGAAAGAAGAGCACGAGCTATGGCGAGTCTTTGGCGTTCTCCGCCTGATAGCATGATTCCGTTTTCTCCTACCTGCATATCAAGACCTTTGTCAGATCGGTCTAGTAGATGGGAGAGGTTCACGGACTCTAGTACTTGTCGGCATTCATCGTCGCTGCGATAGGTTGATCCGAGAAGTAGATTCTCGCGTAGGCTACCGGACAGTGCTGGTGAATCCTGTTCTACGTATGCAATATGGCTGCGTAAATCGTCTCGATCACAAGTTGTTATGTCGTTACCGAGTACATTGATGTTTCCGCTGGAGGGAACATAGAAACGTTCGATAAGTTGTAGGATGGTGCTTTTCTCTGCGCCCGAGGGCCCGACTAGTGCTGTAACGCTTCCCTGGGATATGGAGAGGTTCAGGTCGCGCAAAATTGGTTTGGAGCCATATGAGAAGTAGACGTGTTGGAATTCCACTGCCGGAGGACATGGGCTGCTGTGTACCAGCGGCATATGTTCATTGATTGTTGTGACGACGGTGTCATGGTCCTTTTCTTCGGGAATATCCAATATTTCCCGTATACGGTTCATCGCGGCCATTGAATTGCCAATTTGTGAGCCTGCGTAAATAATCTGGCTGAGCGGTGAGATGCTGATGAACAGCAACATGATGAACTGGGTAAGTTTTTCGACGGATAGCAGCCCTGTGGTTACGCGCCATAATCCCAGACCGAACACGATGATAGCCGCGAGCTGCAGGGCTATCGTGGCCAGTGGATTGATGACCGACTGGATTCTGGCGATCTTGAGTCCGGACAGGCGGACACGGTTGATTAAGGCGGCAATGACCTTATTCTCGTTCTCGAAGCCGTTTGAAGCGCGTATGGTGCGGATACCGGCGAGATCACGATTGAGTATGGAAGTAAGGTCGCCGAGCGTGTATTGGCTGTCATAGCTTGCTCGTTCAATGAATTTAGCGGACAGCAGCATGAGTGTGAATACGGTGAGAAGCAGGGTGATTGCTGTGCCGAATAGGATTGGGTCAAGCATTGCCATAAACACAGCGGAACCGATGACGGTGATGAAGCCTGATGCAAGGGCTGATGTGCACTGCATGAATGCATTACGCAGTTGTGAGGTGTCGTTGCTGACACGACTGAGCAGGTCGCCGGAGTCGCGTTGATCGTATTCGCGTATGGGCAGGCGTAGCAGGTGTTTGCTTAGTGTGAGACGAGCATCCCTTACGATATCCTCTCCTGTACTCTGCAGTTGGTAGTTCTGTAGGGCTGATATAGCTCCTGAGGCGATGACGAGTAACAGCATTCCGGCAATGACGGGCCACTGGGGAACCTGGAATACACCGTTCTGGAAGAAGTTGGTCATGTACTTAGGCAGGAGCAGCGTCATAGAGGCTCCTATGGTTCCAAGGCATAGGATGAGTGCCAGCCGTCCTCGGTATTTTCGGAGGGGAGAAATCAGATTGTACATGGAGACATGTTTCATGTGCATGGTGTCGTCCTGGTCGTTGACGGTCATTGCGTATCTTTCCGTTCGGAACTGGCTCTAGTAATGGTGTATTGTTTGACGGCATCAGGTTCGCCGATGGGTATACCGTTGGCTTCTACCCAAGCGTGTGCGCGGAAGGGACGATCGGTGAATCCGGTGCACCATGTGACGGATCGGTGAGAGATGCGGCATGCCGCCGCTGTGGAGAGCGACCGAAGCAGACAACCTTGCTGACTGCGGCATTTGCGGCTTACCACGCATACGGCATTGCGGTAACGCTCCGCCGTGCTGGTGTCGGCCGGCGGATATCGTTCGGACCACATTTCAAGCCGGTGACAGAACTCTCCGATTTGTTGTCGTTCCATCCGTCTTCCGATGATGATGGCAATCAGTGCTATCAGGCGGTCATGAAAGTTGACGTGTGTGACCGCTTCCGGCTGTAAAGGGATGCTCATAGACGCACGTGCTTCCCCATATCGGCGAGGAAACGATCCGCGTCCCGGGCGATGATTTGTCCGTCGGCCTGATATTCTTCGGCGATTTTATTCGTGCAATCCTCGATGGTTTTGCCGCACATCAGACCGTCGAGGATGATTCGGCCTATTTCGTTGACCTGCAGATATTCACCGGTGTCGTTGACGAAGACGATCGCCCCGCCCTCCTTGGGATACAGGGATATCTGATTCCTCAGACTGATGCTTGTCTGTGTGTCATCGGCTTGCATGTCTCAGCCACCTTTCCACTGCTGCTACTCGTTGCATTTCAAACAGGAATGTGATGTCGGGCATTGGCATCGAGGCGGAGCGTCTTATCGCAGGTACATCGATCAGTCCTTCCTCATCCAGTATTCCTCCGATGAGTGAGGTGAGAAGCTTATCCTTCGAACGATGCCACGCCAAATACAGCGAATATGAATGATCGCCTTTGGTGGATCGGCGGAATATTGCTTCGGGTGCAATACCCTTCAGTGCTTGGTAGAGTACCGCCTTATGCAGTCCTTTCTGATTGCGCGCACTAATCGGGGTATTGAGAGCACAGTCCACCATTACTTGATCGAGGTAAGGAGAACGGAACGTTATGTTTTCTGGCGCAAACATCCGGCTGGCCTCATTGAGCATCCGTGCTTGTATCGCGAGAGAGTAAAGGGCCTGATGACGGCTTCGGTCGGGATTCAATGGCTGGATGTCCTCATGTTCCAATTGATATATGACCGTGCTGTGTAGGAGTTCTCGCGCCTTGCTGGTCAAGAAATCGGGAATGTGGATGGCATCGTGCCATCCACAGGGCATGATGCGACGTGTCGATCTACATTCGGCGATTCGGAACGATGAACTCAGCTCATCGCCGAGACTAGTATCATCAATTAAGTCATGTATTGCTTGACACATCGACATGCGGTAATCCGCACTATATCGTTTCGCTGTGTCCCATATGCGAGTGGGATGCTCACGCAGACAGCTCCATGCGGAGGCCGGCAGCGACGCGAATAATTCATCTCCTCCGAAACCTGTGACATGAATATGGGGAGTACCGTCGCCCAGTTCGGCTATACGGCTGAAATAACCCTCGATGTCACTCCAATAGATTGGTTCTTCAGGCTTCATGCCATTGGGGTATTCATCACAGACCGTGAATGATTTATTGCCGTCGGCGACCATGCCGAGATTGGTAAGTGATAGTCGAATGTCTGTGGCGATCCCGACTGCCCATTCGGCATCGTGATTGTCCGGGTCATCAGGCATCTCATGGTATAGAGCCATGTGTGCTTCGGTGCGACTGAACACGTATGCGGTGGCGGCAGAATCCGTTCCGCCCGACACATCGACTGATATCGGCGCCTCGCGCGACCAGTGATTCGCCAGCACCGTAAATCGTGCTTTTAGTGCTGACACGAGCTCTTGTTCCGAATTATGAATGTTCTGCAGCGGATTTGATGATGTGTATCGAGGTTGTTGACACCCATCGATGTGCAGTGTCGTTGACACCGGCACGGAATGTATCCCCTTCCAGAAGGAAGCATCTCCTTGAAGGCTGTTGGGGAGGGAGGGTACCAGCTCCATTGCTATGCGTTCCCAGTTCAAGGATCGTTTTTTCGATTGAACGAGCCGGAGCGCGCTATCCGATATGACAGGTTTGTTTCCGTCATCAGTCCAAAACAGACGATTGCCGCTCAGCATAGGTATATTGACAATTGTCTTCGCGGTAGTCGCGCCATTGTCGCACCATTCATTTTGGGACTTCCTATGACGGTTGGCTGCGATCTGTTCCGAATGCTCATGCATAAGCGGCAATGCTCTTTCCTGACGGCTCATCATGCCATTTGATTGGAGCCGCGCCTGCATATCGAGCGCTCCTTATACGTGGCGTGAAATTGATGTCCAGTCCGATTAGTTCGATCCCCAAGGGAACGGTGCCTTGGCTCCGCCGATATCGACATACTTACCGAACCATAAGCCATTGGTGGCTTCGCGGAACGAAGCGATGGTCTCCACCGTAGGGGCTATATACTGCTTCATGATCAACTCCCTAGTTCATTGATAGGTTGGACTGCATGTGGGCACATGCAATTCCAGTTAATCCGTCATAGAGTGCATATCCAAGGAAGAGCTGGGTGTTTGTCATCTTCAGATGACAAACACCCAGCTCTCAAAAGTGAGTTAGTCGTGTAGAGACGGAAAAAACTGTCTCAACGTGTCGTGGTTATTTCGAAGTTGACCGAGAGAACCTTCTCGCGTCACCATGCCCCTATTTAGAATCACTACATCATCGGCGATTGATTCCACTCGCTCGTCCGGCTCGGATGAAATCAGCATCGCTACGCCACGGTTTGCCTGTTTCCGTATCTGCTCTTGCACCCATGCCGTGCTGCGCTGGTCAAGGCCTTGGAATGGCTCGTCCATTATCAGGGCCTTCGGGTTACTCAGTAGTGCTACTGCGAACCTGATTTTTACAGTATCGATCACTGTGAGAGCTTTGAGCTTGCATGAAAGAACGCTTTGTAATCCGGTCATCTGAACGACATGGTTCAAATGAGTATCCGGCGCACCGGACCAGAGGGCTTTCCATCGTAGATAGGTTCCTGCCGAACAGTAAGAGGAATGAGGAATCGTGGTGGGCACAGCAGCCACTGCAGTCTTTGGATCGTCAAGCCGGATATAGGGCTTTCCACAGATGAGGATCTGCCCTGAACTTGGCGTTTCAAGATTGAGCAGTATACGCAGGATGCTTGTTTTCCCGGCGTTTATGGGGCCTATCAGAGCTGTGACGCGACCGGCATAAGCGGCAAAAGAGACGCCTCGTAGTTCGCGGCCAGCATGGCTAAGGGAAACGTTCTCCAAAGCGAGAATAGGGGCAGCGGGATTCGGCAGCTTGTACATTGATTTCCTTTCCTTGCCTCACCCAAGCCGCAAAAATCGAAGTCCCCCCCCCCTAAGTGCATTTATGAAGTGCAATCTCGAATAGGGGATGGTAGAAGTGACATGATAGGTTGTGCCTCACATGCCTGAGTGACATATATATTCAGTTAAGCAGGATTAATTGTTTTCCCAAGAACAGAATCGTGGTGTTTGTCATCTGAAGATGACAAACACCACGATAGAAGTGAGCGAAACGTTTCATTCATTGCCAGTGGAAAACCTAGTGGCGCTTTCGTTTGTCATCTGATCCAGGCCTGCTTGATACCAAGCTATGACGATTTGAACTCGGTCTCGCATGTGCATTTTGGCCAGTACCCGACTCACTGTTCTTCGTACCGATGCCGTCTCGATGAACATGCGCTCGGATATTTCCTGATTGGACAGTCCTGTCGCGACGAGCTCCGCTACCTCATGCTCCCGTTTGGAAAGGCTGTTGAACAGCCCCCGAAGTAATTTGATACGGGCGTTATCCGATATGGTCCTGACACCACGGTTAATCACTTCGCCTGTGATACGCGGGGTCAGAATGGCATCGCCGTTATATACGGCATGAACAGCATCACGTAATTGCCTCGGCGTGGCATCCTTAAGCAGGAAACCCGAAGCTCCTCGCGCCAGACCGTCGAAAGCGTAGTCGTCTTCATCGTAAGTGGTCAGAATCAGTATTCTGATTTGGGGGAATTCCTCTTTGATGATGCCTGTCGCCTCGATGCCGTCCATGACCGGCATGCGCACGTCCATGAGAATTACATCGGGCAATTGATGAGGCGACTCTCGCAGATACCCGATTGCCTGGGCCCCATCCGCAGCCTGACAGCTGACGATGATGTCTGGAGCGTTGTTCAGCATCATCATGAATCCCGTTCTGGCTCCACGCATGTCATCGACCAGCATGACCCGAATGACGTCGCTTCTTGGATCCTTCATCCTTACCTCCGTCTTATGGAATCAGTGCTTTGACCGTCCAGCCGCTTTCGGATGGGCCATATGAGAGCGTGCCTCCTACTTTCGCGATCCTTTGCGCCAACCGGCTCAGCCCCGTCCCGCCCCTCGCATTGTTTTTCCTAGCGACCTCGTTCCTTTGTCGTCCATACGTGTGGCCATTATTCCGAATCGAGATCGATGTGCCGCCATTTTCGAGATGATCCCAAGCTACAGCAACACGAGTAAGTCCGCTGCCATGCCTGAGAGCATTGGTCAGAGCCTCACGGGTGATGGCGAAGCACAGGTCGGAACGGCGTGGATCGTCAACTCGACTTCCTGTTTCGGTGAATATGACAATGATGCCGGTCGAACGAATATGCTCAAGTACCGGTCTGATATCATCCCAATCCCGTAGACGTAGTACGTCATCCTGATTCACGGGCTCGGGCCCCACACGATTGATAGGTGTGTTTGCTTCTTCCTCGTTGAAGACCTTCAGAATACGTCGCGTGTTCCCCAGGCTTTCTTTCGCTATCGATGAGATTTCGGCGAAAGCGCCAGCCAGCTGCGGATTGGCGTCGTTGCCGGTTCTTGCGCAGTCCTCTCCTCCTTGGGACAGCGCAATGATCGAGGTGAGTCCATGGCCGACACTGTCATGCAATTCATTGGCCATACGAAGTCGCCGCTCAGTTTTGTTCTTTTCCTCCGCCAACACCGCGGCACGCCATTGCGCCTCAGACAGTCGCCGGTTTGCCGCATGACGATCACGTGCTATGGACAGCAACGAGGATATGATTCCGACAGCCGCGATAGCGTACAGGAGCAACAAGTAGTGCGGCTGCAGATAAGATGGATAAGAATATTGGGACATGATGATGATGATCATGCCCAAATCACACATGGCCTGACCATACAAGGGCAGTCGGATGCATAGGTAAATGACAACGAGAAACGCAACCTGCGTGTAGGAATGCAGTCCAATTCCGAATGACACCCCCAAAAATAACTCGACGAGCTCCAACGTCAGCAGCATCAAAGGGCTTTTTGCCCGAACCATCACGCTGACGGCACCCAACAAGAACAACAGAAGAAAATACCAAATGCCGGATCCTTCGTCCAGAAATCGGATGAGGGAATAGTCCGTGCCGACAGTCGCTCGGGATTGCGCATAATCACGAAATAGTATTCCCAGCGTTCCCAGGATACATAACGTCGTCGCGATAAAACGAAGCAGTTTTTCCCCTCTCAGCTGATGAGCCCATGCCGATAGCCGATCCCCGAACGTGATGGACAACGCACGAGAGCTGTCCGGCGACTGCTCCAAACCAGCTTGAGCGGTGAAATGATCTTCGGTGTCCTGCACATTTGCCTTCTTCGCCGCTTCCCCGATAATACAACTCTTCATTATCGCGGATTCAGGCTTTCCATGTCTACCAGAGAACTCATATTTGGCATCTCCAGATGACAGATCCATCAATTTTGATTTGTGCGCCAGCGCCGATTGCGGAGAGAATGCTCCAGGCGGGGCTGTTCGACATACTCTCCGCAATCGGCGTGGGAACGCGGCCCCGGGCCATGCGCTGCGCGCATGACGGTGTTGTCTGGCCGCTCGCATGCTCGCGGCGGGTGGGCCGCGTGGAATCTGACGAGGGGTTTGCGGCCACCACCAGCATGCCATGCGCTCCGTCTTCGCTTCCTGCGCCGTGTCCCGTGCCGCTCCCGGGCCTGCGCTGCGACGGCGGACCAGCATGCCGTCTTCGCTATGGCCCGGATCGTCGCGGTCCACGCCTCCGGTCGCTTCGCCTGCGCGCATGGCAGGCGGGTGGTGTCCGAAATGGAAACCACACGGAAAGGACCGATGGACATGAACGACATGGTGGACACCCGCACTACGGGAACAGGATTGGCGGAGCGCGTATGCGGCGGGTTCCGTAAGGACCGGCGGGAGCTTGGCCCCGAGAAGGCGGCCGACAAGTGGTTCGCGCCCCTGATGGACAGGTGGAACGGCCTGCTGTCGCGCGACGGTGGCGGCTTCTCCCATGAGGAGCGCGTCACGCTGGCGGTGCTGGCGACCGAGTGCCTGAGCATGCGGGACGCGCTGATACTCGCCGCGTTGCGCGAGATGGACGGCGGCGAACTGCACATGCTGTACGCCCGGCCGCATTCGATGGAGTCGGCGGCCGTGGTCACGCGCGAACTGTCACGGGCGTTCGAGGACGCGGAATACCGGCCGGACATGCGGCGCTGGGAGCGGGCGACGGCGTTGCTGGAATCGGTGACGGCCGACGCGCCGGACGGGTACGAGGCACAGCCGATGGCGGCGTGCGCGTACCTGATGTGGATGGCCGACCGTTCGACCGTGGCCGCGGTGCGCGCGCTCAAGGCCTTGGCCTTGGACGAGGACTGTTCGCTGGCGACCCTCGTGCTCGCGGCCGGCGAGCACGGCATCCGCCCCGCATGGACGGGACGCCGACGCTGAACGTCGGGCGTCCCCGCGGATTCAATCCGACCGGGGCCTCCCACGTCGGGAGCCCCGGCCAATCCCAATCATCTGATTTTTTCAAGGAGACAATCATGGAAACCGCAATTATCGAACGACCCGCCGCGACCGGCGAGGGCGCGAACGAATCGAGCATCGTCATGCTGGACGTGGGACTCATCGACCCGAACCCGGCGAACCCGCGCCGCGACGTGGGCGATGTGTCGGAACTCGCGGATTCGATACGCGTGCAGGGTATCCGGCAGAACCTGCTCGTCACGCCCGCCCCGCAGGGACGCTACCTGCTCGTCATCGGTCATCGCCGCCTCGCCGCCGCCAAGCTCGCCGGACTGGGCCGGGTGCCCGCCGTGGTGGCCGATTTGTCGGAACGGGAGCAACGCGAACTCATGCTCGTGGAGAACGGCCAACGCACCGACCTGACCGTCATCGAGGAGGCCGACGGCTATCAGGGACTTCTCGATTTGGGCGTGGGCGTGGACGAGGCGGCGCAACGCACCGGCCGTTCCGCGTCATTGGTGCGCCGACGCCTGAAGATAGCCGCCATCGGCGAGAACGTACGAGGCAAGACGGGAACCGCCCAGCTGAGCATCGACGACTGGGAGACCATCGCCGACTTCGACGGACATCCCGACCTTCAGGAACAACTCGCCGAGGCGGCGGGCGGCAGGAACTGGGACATGGCCGTCAAACACGCCCGTCAGGAGCAGACATGGTGCGAATGGCTCGACACGGCGCGCGCCGAGCTGAAACGCATGGGCATCGACGCCTCGGACGAACAGCCGAACGCGGACAACTGGTATGACTCGCCGAAGGGATTGCGGCGCACCACGATGCTGACCACTGGCGACATCGCCAAGGCCATTGACGCGTGGCGCGACTGCCATGACGGTGCCACGCCGGTCGTGGGGGTGCGGGCCGAGGGCGCGTCATGGGCGCGCGGCATAGCCCTGTACGAGACCGTGGACGAGGAGGCCGAGACCGCGGCCCGCGAGGCGAGGGAGGCGCGTTGGCGCGAGGAGCGGGAACGCGAGGAACGCGAGACGGCACCGGCCAAGGAGTTCGCGCGGGCAAGCCGTGATTTGCGCGTCGCGTTCGTGACGCATCTCATGGAACTGAAATCCCAGCCGAAGGGCATCGGCAAGGCCGTCGCCCTGCTGTCCGCATGGTTCGCGCTCGACGCGCTCACCGAGGGATTCGACCAATGGGACAGCCATGCCGAGGACGTGTGGGAGCGCATCACCGGCACCGGCGCGGCGGGCGACGACACCGGCGACGGGGAGTCGGAGGACGAGGTCGAAGACCCGTTGCGCGAGTCCGTCACCGCGATGATTTCCGGCGACCCGCACCGGGCCGCGTTCGGACTGCTCTACGCCTTGGCCGAGGAGCGCGTCAGCTGGACGACATGGCGTGACGCGGCGACCATCGCGGAACATGCCGCGCCGTTGTACGAGGTGTTGGAAACGCTCGGCTACCGCACGTCGGACACGGAGGGCGAAGCCCTCAACGGTTCCCTCATGCCAATCGATGACGACGACGATGGCGAGGATGCCGGCATGGGGCAGGACGGCGAACCGGACGACGATGAGGTGCCGCAAACCGACGACGCATCCAGCATGTCGGAAGTCGCCGAATAGGCGACGGGTGGGGCGGAACCGGAATGCGGGTTCCGCCCCACCCGGGCGCGGATGGCGAAACGTAACGGCGCGCATGCGCGCCCGCGCCTGCCGGAGCCAAGTGGCGACGGATGGTGTTCAGCCGTGGCTGGCGGAGCGTCGGCGGAGC
>OAZZ01000582.1_pt1 | contig 23004 bp, 16 predicted proteins | sample 1495051 | NCBI WGS metagenome assembly OAZZ01 (sample SAMEA2579977, study PRJEB22360) | human gut metagenome
CGGGCCACGCGGGCGGGGGCCCGACGTCGCCTTGGCCAGTGCCCCCAGCCATACGGCGGTTGACGGCGTGCTGGGCGTGGAAGGGCTTAATGCGCATCCGGCGCAAGCCGCTTGGATGTCTGCCGGTGCTGAGGCGAACGATGAGGTATCGCGCGCTCAGCATATTTACCAGGCGGCGGCAACATATTCGAATCAGGCCGGCAACGCGGTGATTGGCACCTTGGCCTCCGGCGTGAATTTCGACAAACAAGGTTCGGATAAGCACGGGAATACGGTCGGTGTGCTGGTGGCGGACGCGAACCGCGAGTCAATCATGAAGCATGTGTATGCCGGAAATCGTTTGCCGGTAATCGGATTTTCGAATAATGGCAGTCTGCGGACTCCACGGCTTGACATGAATGGCGATGGCAAAGTCACTGTGCGCGAGGTGGATAGTCTCATGGCCTTGCAGTTCAAGGCCGCGCATGAGACGCTCACCGGGCGCGATGTGAAGAGAGTGCTCGCCGAGCAATTCCACCGTGACGATGGGCGACTGGAGCGGCGCTGGCTCGGCATCTCCTCGAACGTGACGTATCGGTATGCCGAATGCGGCACGACCGGTGGGAGCGGCAATGCCGATGCCGCCGCTGATACTGATGCCGCCGCTGACGAGTGTGCTGCCGACGAACATGCGGCGGTTCGTATCGTGAACCTCACCGTTGACGGCCGACCGATTGCGGACGATGACTTGGTGATTATCGCGTCCAATTCATATCTGCTTCAGGGCGGCGACAGTTACCTCGCCTTCCGTGCCGGAACCAATTACGGCGAGCTGAATATGCCATACAGTCAGCCGTTGCATGAATATCTGGCCGCACATCAAGGGCTCAGGCAGTTGGTGCAGCACCGGTAGGAACTCAGGCGTAAGACACCAATTACTGGGTGGCTAAGGAACTATGGGTTGAAGCTATGAGTATAGGGCAGGAGAAAACGGCATAAATATGACGAAGCTCCCCTCGCTGAGGGGAGCTGTCGCCGTAGACGACTGAGGGGAGTTTACGGTATAACCGTAAACTCCCCTCAGCCAGCTTTGCTGCCAGCTTCCCTTAGAGGGGAACCTGGCACGAGATCCTTACTTGATGGCGTTCAGCCACTGCTCCTTGGTGGCCTTCTCGGCTTCGAGCTTGGCCTTCTTCTTCGGGTCGGACTCGGCCGCGATCTTGGCGTCGAGCTCGGCGAGCTGGGCGTTGAGCTGCTCCTCGAAGCTGGACTTGCGGGCGTCGGCCTCCGGATCGGTCTGCTTCCAAGCGGCATCCTCGATGGCCTTGATCTGCTTGTCAACGGCGTCGAGACGGTTCTCGATGCGGCGCATATCGTCACGCGGCACGTAACCGATCTGATCCCACTCTTCCTGAATCTTGGCCAGCTCCTGGCGGGCCTTCTTGGCCTCGGCGTCGGTCTTCACCGGCACCAGAGCCTCGGCCTTGACCAGCAGAGCCTCCTTGGCAGCCAGATTTTCCTTCTCGGAGGAGTTGATCTGATCGCGATCGGCCTGACGAGCGTTGAAGAAGGTGTCGGCGGCTTCACGGAACTTGGCCCACAGCTCGTCGTCCTCGTTACGGCCAGCGCGGCCGGCCTTCTTCCAACGGTCCATCAGATCGTTGAACTTGCGGGAAGTTTCACCCCAAGCGGTGGAATCCTTGAGCTCGTTGGCCTCGGCGATAATCGCTTCCTTGGCTTCCTTGGCGGCTGTACGCTCGTTGTCGCGAGCCTGAGCCCACTTGCGGCGAGCCTGGTTGAAGGTGGTGCGGGCGGCGGAGAAGCGCTTCCACAGCGCCTCGGCCTCCGGCTTGTCGATGCGCACGGTGGTGCGCTGGTGGTTCTGCCACTCGTCGAACAGGTTGCGGAACTTGTCGGCGGTGGAGCGCCAGTTGGTGTTGTCGCCCAGGGAGGCCGCCAGAGCTTCGGCCTTCTCGACGATGGTGGTGCGCTCGGCGACGGCCTTGGCCTGAGCGGCCTTGCGCGCTTCGGCGATCTCGGCCTTCTTGGCCTCGCCGGCGGCCTTCAGTTCCACGTAACGGGCCTTGAGGGCCGCGAGGTCGCCGACCACCGCCGGTTCGGCGGTTTCTTCGCCCAGCAGCTTCACGGACTCGTCGATTTCACGGGTCTTGATGTTGGGGGAGGTCAGGCGCGCGGCCAGCAGATCGAGCTTGGCCTTGAGATCCAGGAAGCGACGGGCGTACAGTGCCAGCGCCTCCTCCTTGGAGGCGTCCGGGAACTGTCCGACCTCACGTTCGCCGTCGCCGTCCTTGACGAAGACGGCACCGTTGTCATCGACCCGGCCGAAAGCTTCGGCGGCTTTGACGTCGGCCTCGGAATAGGCGGCGGGGGCGGCCGCGGGGGCGGCGGCATGCTGCTTGACCGTGGGAGTCTTCTTGGCGAAGGCGGCGGGGGAGGGCGCGTGCGGTTTCGGCATGGAAGCGGGGGACGGAGTCGGCGCCGGCGTGGCCGCGCTGGCCTCGGGTGCGGGTGTCGTTGCCTGCTCTTCGGGCGCAGCGGTGTTTACGGGTTCGGTGACAGTTTCGTCGGCCATGGCCAGCTCCTTAAAGCGTAGAATGCATAAGCGGGAGCGTCTCCCATCCCGGGCGAACCAGGAAGTTTTGACGCAACCCTCACCTATTATATTGATTTCGTGGCTAAAGGTGCATCAATATCAGGATTCCCGGAGTGGCTCCCCTCCGAACGTGTTGTGGAGCAGCGTGTTATCGATACGCTTCGTAAGGTTTTTGAGCTCAACGGCTTCATCGGCATTGAGACGCGAGCGGTAGAAACCGGCGCTTCTTTGCTGAAAAAGGGCGAGACCAGCAAGGAGATTTACCTGCTGAGCCGTTTGCAGGAGGTCGGTCATGAATCCGACACTCCGATTGAAGAGCGTTTGGGCCTGCATTTCGATCTGACCGTGCCGCTGAGCCGGTATGTGGTCGAGCACTCGGGTGCGTTGGCGTTCCCGTTCAAGCGCTGGCAGATTCAGAAGGTGTGGCGTGGCGAGCGTCCGCAGGAAGGCCGCTTCCGCGAGTTCGTGCAGGCCGACATCGACGTGATCGGCGCCGGCGACCTGCCCGACCACTATGAAGTGGAACTGCCACTGGTCATGGTCTCCGCGCTGGAAGAGCTGCGCGCGTATGGCCTCCCCAAGGCCACCGTGCACGCCAATAACCGCAAGCTGTCTGAAGGCTTCTACCGCGGCCTTGGTCTGACGGATGTCGAGGGCGTGCTGCGCGAGATCGACAAGCTCGACAAAATCGGTGCCGGTGAGGTGGCCCGATTGCTCACCGAGACCTGCGGCGCCACCGAAGCACAGGCACGCGCCTGCCTCGAATTGGCCGAGCTCAACGCCTCCGACGGTGCCGAGCTTGCCGCCAAGTTCGATGCGCTGTGCGAGGCTCACGGCATCGTCAAGGATTCCGAGGCCTACACGCTGGCTCGTCAGGGACTCGATACCCTGGCCATGATCGTCGACGAAGCCGCCGTCATCCGCCCCGGTTCCGTCATCGCCGACCTGAAGATCGCCCGCGGTCTCGACTACTACACCGGTTCCGTCTACGAGACCTTCCTCGACGGTGCCGCATCACTCGGCTCCATCTGCTCCGGTGGCCGTTACGACAATCTCGCCTCCCAGGGCAACCGCAAGTACCCGGGCGTGGGCCTGTCCATCGGCCTGAGCCGACTGGTCAGCTACATGCTGCACACCGCCGGCGCTCACGCCAACCGTGTCAGCCCGGCCGCCGTGCTGGTCGCTGTGTGGAATGAAGAGGACCGCCCGGCCGCCAATCGTATTGCGAACCAACTGCGTGCGCGCGGCATCGCTACTGACGTGGCGCCCACCGCGGCCAAGCTCGGCAAGCAGATCAAGTACGCAGACAAACTCGGCATTCCGTACGTGTGGTTCCCGTCCACCGCTGCCGAAGGTGCGGAAGGCGCAGAGCCCGCTGGCGACGAGGTCAAGAACATCGTCACGGGCGAGCAGGTTGCCGCCGATTGCACGTCGTGGGAGCCGGATACTGTGGTTGCCCAGCAAACCGTCGAAATCTGACGTATTCGCGCGAAAAATCGAGGAGAAACAAGATAATGAGCCAGACGGCTTACAGAACACATCATGCCACCGAAGTGACCGAGGCCCTGGTCGGCCAGAAGGTCACCCTCGCCGGTTGGGTTGACCGTCGCCGCGATCACGGTGGCGTGGCCTTCATCGACCTTCGTGATTCGACCGGCCTCGTGCAGGTCGTCATTTACGACGAGGATATGGCCCGCCCGCTGCGCAGCGAGTTCGTGATTCAGATTACCGGCGAGGTGCGCCTGCGCCCGGACGGCAACGAGAACACCCACCTGGCCACCGGCAAGATCGAAGTCGTGGCCGAGACCATTGAGATCCTCGCCAAGGCCGACGCCCTGCCGTTCCAGGTCTCCACCGCCCTCGAGAATGAGTCCGAGAACAAGCTGCCTGGCGAGGACGTGCGTCTGAAGTACCGTTACCTCGACCTACGCCGCCCGTCCATGCAGCACAATCTGAAGCTGCGTTCCGACATGGCTAAGGCCGCCCGCCACGCGCTGGAAGACATGGACTTCACCGAGGTCGAGACCCCGACCTTCATTAAGTCCACCCCGGAAGGCGCCCGCGACTTCGTGGTGCCGGCCCGTCTGGTGCCCGGTTCCTGGTACGCCCTGCCGCAGTCCCCGCAGCTCCTCAAGCAGCTGCTCATGGTCTCCGGTGTCGAGCGTTACTACCAGCTCGCCCGCTGCTACCGTGATGAGGACTTCCGCGCCGACCGTCAGCCCGAGTTCACTCAGCTCGATATGGAGATGGCCTACGTGGACCAGGAAGATGTGATGGCCATGACTGAGAAGGTCATCGCCGCCATCTGGAAGTCCGCCGGCTATGAGGTCCAGCTGCCGCTACCGCGCATCACCTGGAAGGATGCGATGGACAAGTACGGCTCCGACAAGCCAGACCTGCGCTTCGGCAACCCGTTGGTGGAGCTGACCGAGTACTTCAAGAACACGCCGTTCCGCGTGTTCCAGGCCCCGTACGTGGGTGCCGTGGTCTTCAAGGGCGGTGCCGCCACGCCGCGTCGTCAGTTCGACGCTTGGCAGGATTGGGCTCGTCAGCGTGGAGCCAAGGGCCTTGCCTACGTGGTCTTCGGCGAAAACGGCGAGCTCAAGGGCCCCGTCGCCAAGAACCTGTCCGATGAGGAGCGCAACGGCCTGCGCGAGGCCGTTGGTGCCGAGGAAGGCGACGCCGTGTTCTTCGCCGCCGGTTCTCGCGAGTCTGCCCAGCTGTTGCTGGGTGCCGTGCGTGTGGAGCTCGCCTCCCGTGAAGGCCTGCTGGATCCGAAGAAGTTCGCTTTCACTTGGGTCGTGGACTTCCCGCTGTTCAAGCCCACCGACGATCCGGATGATGACGATGTGGCCGTCGGACACTCCAAGTGGACCTCCATGCACCACCCGTTCACCATGCCCTCCAAGGATTGGATCGACAAGTTCGACAAGGACCCCGAGCACGCCATGTCCGATTCCTACGACATCGTCTGCAACGGTGAGGAGATGGGCGGCGGTTCCGTACGTATCCACCGCGACGACATCCAAGCCCGTGTGCTCGATGTGCTGGGCATCACCAAGGAAGAGGCCGACGAGAAGTTCGGCTTCCTGCTTGAGGCATTCAAGTATGGCGCTCCGCCTCACGCGGGTCTGGCCCTTGGTTGGGACCGCACCGTGTCCATCCTGGCCGGTGCCGACTCCATCCGCGACGTCATCGCCTTCCCGAAGGCCGGCGGCGGCCGCGACCCGCTGACCGGTGCTCCGGCCCCGATCTCCGACGAGCAGCGCGCCGAGACCGGCGTCGACTACGACCCGGACGCCGACGAAAACTAATCTACGGAGCGTATGCCGCCTTTCCTCAGCACTCGACGCACCTTAGTGCGCCTTCGGCTTCGAACGGCGGTATACGCACGCGTAGATTAATTTTCGAGGAGTAATGCTCCGGTGCTATTAGCCGCAAATGGCCCTTGGAATTATTCCAAGGGCCATTTGCTTTTTGCGGGTGGGGCCCAATGTGCCAAATACCTGCTAAGGTGTGCCAGATACTCCGCCCGATGGCACCTCCGCCATGCGGCAAACCTCGCACCATGCGGTGTCCTCCTTGGCGTTTGCCGATTATCCTTCCATGGGGCGGTAACTTCCTCATGGGGCGGTAAACAACCCATGGGGCGGTGAAAACCCCATGGGGCGGTAGGTCAAAATGGCTTAATTCCGCGGTTTTACAATTTCTTCAAACCGCCCCATGAGCAAATTGCCGCCCCATGAGGGAATTGCCGCCCCATGAGGAGCGATCGCAACTCCGTATTTGATTAATGTTGTGATGCTTTGTTGTGTTTTGCTTGTTTCCGCCTCCTGTATTCCCCTTTGCGCGCATTGATGGTAAGGCTGCCGTCTATTAATACCCGGCATGAAGGTTGAGGACGGCCAGGAAGCGGTATTTGCATCGCGGTGGCAACCTCTTGTGCGAAGGCACGTTGTTTGGCGGTGTTCCACAGGTCATCGGCGAACACCTCGATGACGGTCCAGCCCAATTGCCGCAGACGTCGACGTTTTTGCTGGTCCCGCACATATTGTTTGCGGAAGCGACGGTGATGATCGCCATCATATTCAATAGCGACTTTGTATTGTGGATAAGCCATGTCAACGGTATAGGTGTATCCGTTCTCTGAATCGGTAATGCCGTATTGTGTTTGCGGTATGGGCAGGCCGAAAAGCATAAGCGCCAAGCGTGTACGAGTTTCCTGAACGGAATCCGATGGTTTTACGAGCTTCAGCGCCGCCTCACAACGCGCACGGCCAATAACGCGGTGAAAGGCTGTTAGTCGTTGAGTGAATTGTTCAATGGCATATCCATAACGTCTGATGAGCGCTTCAGCCAGCACCACTAATTCAGTGAGGTTGAGATATTGGGCAAACTGTATCCACGCATCCATGGGATGCATGCAGATTACGCCGTTTGAGAAAGCGATACTGTTGAACTTTGCATTCCATATGCGATAGTCGACATTGTCCAATGAAGAGCGGGTCCCTTTGCTCCTCACCGTCACATAAAAGTCCTTCTGTGGCAACGTGCTGTGCCTCGGCAACTCCACGCCGCATAATTCCAATGCGGTATACAGTGAGAAACACAACGTGCGTTTCGTGCGCACTTTGCCCAGCAGATTCCAACAGGCCGTGTTCTTGGCCGTGGCTTTGGCGTCAAGATCTTTGCGCAGATAGTTGTTGATTTCGCCATTGTGCGGCGCTTCGCTGTATCCGTTCATGCGCCGAGCGTAGCGCATTCCACGGTGGCACAGGGGCAAAACTGGAAAATGGGGATAACTTAAGCGGCGCGAACCGGTTATCCACCGGCATATCGTGCGCTGCGTCCGGTTATCCACCGCGCTTCGGGAGTGTCATCCACCGTATAACACCTTCATCGCGTGCTAACAGCTAGCCACGCTCAAAATGCCTGGCGCATTTATACGAATACGACATGGGAAACGGCGAGACCAGCTCCACGCAATACAAAGTGACCGCCAGCCATGCGCCCGACTGCGGCATGAATGGCAACAACACCAACGACACCAAGGCCAAACATGGAATCAGCAGATAGGACAACACATGCCAGCTCTGCCATCGCAGCAACGTCTCGGCCACCACGCAGCAGGCAATCAGCGCACAGCAGACGCCGCGCGATGCGCGACTCAGCGCGAATGTATGCCGATGCCCAATGCCGTTTTCCCCAGTGAGACGCATGCCACCATCGTCCCACTGCTGGCCCCAACTCATCCTGGGGCAAAAGTCGGTCGGCCTCCCGCGATGTTTCCGGAAACGGGAGACATGCCGAAGTCGCTTATGCCGCCATCACGATGTCTGATGCGGAAATGAGACATCGACTGAGCAACTGTGTGGACATACTGTGTACACATTGGAAACGTCGGTGTGCTATCCTCCCACTCATGTCTGAAACGAACAATGAAACAGCAGTGCGTTCGCGCACGACAAGCACAACATCACCAAGCAAGGCCAAATTGACCCCGCTGGTTCCCGACAAAGAGGACCTGAACCGTCCGCTAGTCGAACTAACCCACGTCGAAAAGCACTTCGGTGCTTTGCACGTCCTCAAGGACATCAACCTGACTGTCACCAAGGGTGAGGTGCTGGTGGTCGTGGGCCCGTCCGGCTCAGGCAAGTCCACGATGTGCCGCACCATTAATCGCCTCGAGACCATCGATTCCGGCGACATCCGCATCGACGGCAAGCCCCTGCCACAGGAAGGCAAGGAGCTCGCGAACCTCAGGGCCGAAGTTGGCATGGTGTTCCAGTCGTTCAACCTGTTTGCCAACAAAACCATTCTTGAAAACGTGACGCTGGCCCTCATCAAGGTGCGTCACATGGACAAGAAGGAAGCCGAGCAACTGGCCATGGACCTGCTCGCCCGCGTGGGCGTCGACTCCCAGGCCAGCAAGATGCCCTCCCAACTCTCCGGCGGCCAGCAGCAGCGTGTGGCCATCGCCCGCGCGCTCGCCATGCGCCCCAAGGTCATGCTGTTCGACGAGCCCACCTCCGCACTCGACCCGGAAATGGTCAACGAAGTGCTCGACGTGATGGTCGAACTCGCGCATGAAGGCATGACGATGATCTGCGTGACCCACGAGATGGGCTTCGCGCGCAAGGCCGCCGACCGCATCGTCTTCATGGCGGACGGCCAGATTCTCGAAGAGAACACGCCCGACGAGTTCTTCGAGCATCCGCAGACCGACCGTGCCAAGGACTTCCTCTCGAAGATCCTCACCCACTGAAAGACGGGTACGCAATCCAATGACATTCACCAATACGTTCAAACGGAAGGCTTGCCGCGTGATCGCCGCGCTCGCCGCCGTGGCCTGCACAATGTCGCTGGCCGCCTGCGGCGCGGACGAAACCGGCAAGATCCGCATCGGCATCAAATTCGACCAGCCCGGCCTGGGCTTCAAGAAGTCCGGCACCTACGTGGGCTTCGACGTGGACGTGGCCAAGTACATCGCCAAGAAACTCGGCTATTCCGAAGACCAGATCATCTGGAAGGAAGCCCCCTCCAAGCAGCGTGAGGCCATGATTCAGAACGGCGACGTGGACATGATCCTCGCCACCTACTCCATCACCGACGAGCGCAAGAAGGCAGTCTCCTTCGCCGGCCCGTACTTCGTGGCCGGACAGGATCTGCTCGTGCGCAAGGACGACAACTCCATCAACGGCCCCGAAGACCTGAACGGTAAGCGCCTATGCTCCGTCACCGGTTCGACCTCCGCCGCCACCGTCAAGGAGAAGTTCGCCTCCGAAGTCCAGCTTATGGAACAGCCCGGTTACGCCGAATGCGCCACCGCCCTGTTCTCCGGCATCGTGGACGCGGTAACCACCGACGACATCATCCTGGCCGGCCTGGCCTCTGCCTCGCGCGGCAAGCTCAAGGTGGTCGGCAAACCGTTCACGCAGGAACATTACGGCGTGGGCATCAAGAAGGGCGACACGCAGCTGGCCACCAAAATCAACAACGCCATCGTGGACATGATTCAGGACGGCTCGTGGGAGAACGCCATCAGCGATAACACCAAGGGCGTCGACTACACGCCCGACGTACGCTACAACCCGCCAACCCCGAACGAAGGAGAGGACCGATGAACGGATTCATGGAACTTCTCGGCCACTATGACGTGTTCGGCGCCTTTCTGGTCAACCTCGAGCTGACCTTGTGGTCGGCCTTGTTCTCCACGGTCATCGGCGTGGTTCTCGTGGTCATGCGCATCTCGCCGATCTCCTCGTTGCGCGCCGTCGCCGGTGCGTATGTGGAACTGTTCAAGAACCTGCCGCTGACCATCATCATGGTGTTCATGGTGCTGGGTGCCTACGCGCAGCTGAAGCTCAGCTTCTCCGACACCTTCGCCACGAACTTCTTCTGGCTCGCGGTCACCGGCCTGAGCCTGTACACGGCGGCGTTCGTGTGCGAATCTCTGCGTTCGGGCATCAACACCGTGCCGATTGGCCAGGCCGAGGCCGCACGAGCGCTGGGCTTGGGCTTCATGCAGTCCGCCACCGAGATCATTCTGCCGCAGGCCTTCCGAGGCTCCGTGGCACCGCTCGGCAACACGCTGATCGCCCTGCTCAAGAACTCCACCGTGGCCGCCGCCGCATCCGTGGCCACCGAAACATCCTCGCTGATGAGCGAGATGATCGAATTCCGTCCCGACGTGATCATCCAAATCTTCCTGATCTTCGCGCTCGGCTACGTGATCCTGATCATCCCCATCGGCATGCTCACCACGTACCTGTCCAACAAACTCGCCGTAAGGAGGTGACGGATATGGCCGATACTTCGAATTCCGTGCTGTTCGACGCGCCAGGTCCCAAGGGCCGGCGCACCATTCGCATCGTCAACTGGATCGCGGGCATTCTGTTCGCGGTGGTGCTCGTGTTTATCCTCATGCGCCTGCACAACCCGCCGGACGGCGAGAACCAGCTCAGCTGGGAGCTGTGGAAGCCCGCCGTCGAACGAGAGGCGTGGACCGACTTCTACCTGCCCGGACTGTGGATGACCATCAAGGCCACCGTCCTGGCCGTGGTGGGTGCTGTGGTGTTCGGCCTGGTGTTCGGCGTGGGCCGACTGCTGCCGAACCCGCTGGTACGTGGCGTTTCCGCCGTGATCGTCGAGTTCTGCCGTGCGGTGCCGGTGCTGCTGCTCATGATCTTCTTCTGGCGATGGTTCGCGTTCGCGGGCCTGCCCAGCCCGTCCTATTGGGCCGTGGTGCTGGCCTTGGTGCTGTACAACGGTTCGGTGGTCGCCGAACTGGTGCGCTCCGGCGTCGGCAATCTGCCGGGCGGCCAGCGCGAGGCCTCGCTCGCTTTGGGCCTGACCGAAACACAGTCGCTCATGGAGATCGAGGTGCCGCAGGCCGTCTACGCCATGCTGCCGGCCGCCGTCACCCAGCTGGTCGTGGTGTTGAAGGACACCGCTCTGGGCTCGATCATCATGTACACCGATCTGCTGCAGGAATCGCGCCGACTCGGCTCGATGTACTTCAACATCCTGCAGACGCTGGTCATGGCTGCGGTGATCTACTTCGTCGCCTGCTGGCTGCTGTCGAGGCTCGCCGAATGGCTGCCCTCGCGCATGCAGCAGCGTACGGCCGCACCCGCCGAGCCCGAGCCGCTGGCGCCGATCGCCGCCGGCGACCCGTCCAATGTCAACCAGATCGCTGTGGCCAAGGAAGTCGAAGAGCTGCCGTTTGGTGGTGCGCCGCGCAAATACCATGTGCATCACCGCGGCACCAACGCCTCGATTCGCAACTGGCAGCGCACCCGCTACGAACAGGGATATGACGCCACCCAGCCCGAGTCACAGGTTGACCCGGAAACCGGCGAATTCCAGGAGTCTCAAAAGCCTGAGGACAAGCCAGAGGCCTGACGGTCAGCTCAATCGCCGCTAAGCCGGCACGAAGAATTTACTGAGTGTTTGACTGGGCTCCGGCTACGTAGCTTTCACGGAGGATAGGTTGGAACATATGAAGATGTTCCGGCACCTATCCTCCGTTTTTGCTATTGCGACCATTGCGCCGCTGGCGTTGGCGGCCACGCTAGCCGCGACGCCCGCAATCGCACAGGCCGACCAGCTGCCCAACCCGGATTGGGTGGCATTGCTCTCCGACTACGAAAAGAACTATTGGCAGGCCCCCACCGATGCCGAACACGGTGGCAAGGTGCTCCACGCCGATACCATGAAACTCGACGAAGATTTGGCCGTGGCCATTAACCACAAAGCCGCCGAAAATCTCGATAAGGATGGCCTGAACGCCCAACGCAAGCGTGCACTCGTCGACTCCGATCTGCAAGCCGAGGAAACCATGCCGGACGCGCTCGGTCCGGTGCTTGGCAAATATATGAGCGAAGGGCTCAAATCCGGGAAACTCAACGCCGTCGCCGATATCTTCTCCTTTAACGTGGCCTCCACCTACGCCTCAAAACGTGCGGCCATGCATCCGCGCCCTTATCTGAACCGTGCGGAAAGCAGCTACGGCGGCACTAACGATCTCGCCGGACTGCCCGCCACGCTCGATATCAAACAATCGCCCTCATGGCTCGAACACATGCCCGGCTACTCGAACTTGCAGAAAAACAGTTCCTACCCCTCCGGCCACACTACCGGCGCCTATTCGTGGGGTATCGCGCTGGCCGGAATGATTCCCGAACTTGCGCCGCAAATCATGGCCCGCACTTCGGAGGCCGGCAACAACCGCATCGTGCTCGGCGTGCATTATCCGCTTGACATCATGGGTGGGCGCATTGGCGCATCCGCCCAGAACGGGCAGTACTGGCATAACGAATTCGCTTCGTCCATCGTGCCCGCGTCCCGGCAGCTGCGCGACTATCTGGTGTCCCGCTGCGCCGCGGACGGCCACGGCACTACGCTCGCCGCCTGCATCGCCAACACCAAGGCCTCCGGTTCGGGCGGCTACACCAACGATTTTCTGGACCCAGTGGCCACCGAGCCGGTCGTGGACCAAGCCTCGGCCGTGCGCGTCTACACCGCACGCCTGACCTACACCTTCCCGCAAGACACCGCCCAGTCCGGCGCTGATCTCGTGGCCCCGCGCGGGGCGGCGGACGTGCTGCGACTGGCCTATCCCGAACTGCACGCCGATCAGCGCAACGCGATTTTGAAAGCCACTGCCTTGGATTCCGGATACCCCCTATGGCAATCGAGCGACGGCTGGCAGCGTATCAACTGGGCCAAAGCCCTGTGCGCCCGCGTCACCTTGGATAAGCACGGCGATGTGGCCAAGGTCGAGACCGCCGACCAGGTGGCGCTTACCGGCCCGAGTGTGGTCAATGCCCAGTACGCCGACGCGGGTAATCATCCGGCGTCTGATAGCTCGGCGGGTGAAAACAGCGCCATTGCGGCCGGGCCGGATCTCGCCACCCTCCATGCCGCGCAACGACCGGCGTTGATCAGCGTAGCCATCGGTACTGCTGTAATCGCGATTGTCGGCGGAATACGGACGGTTCGACGCAAATCCAAGAACCAGCTTCAGCGGTAATTCAGCCAAAGTTCAGTTTGGAGATCTGCCGAGTTTGCCTTCATACGGTGTCGGCTTCATCTCCCTCCCATACCCTCGGGGGGTGTCATCCGCCGAAGAGCATCATGCTGCGGCGGCACAACCCGAGGAAGGAACGGGAGTAATGTTCCACACCAACAATTTCACCGCGATGTCGCGGCGCGCCATCGCGCTGCTCACCGCTGCGGTGACACTGAGCAGCATCGCCCTGATCGGCGTGCCCGCTGCGGCTGCGGACGAGCAGCAGGCCGCTGCCGAACAGAACACGGCTGCCAGATCATCCGTAATCATCAACGAGGTCTATGCCGGCAATACGAAAGCTGCCGGAGACCCGGATAGCAAGCGTTGCGATTGGGTCGAGCTCAAGAACTGCACCTACTTCGACATTGCCGGCGGTGCCAGGTAATTGGTGCAAAGCCAACAATCACGGTCCGAACGACTGCATGCCTATAGATTTGCAGTAACAAGTGAAATGTGAATGTCGCTACGTTGCTAGGTCTCCTGAGTTACAAGACGTACAATCGGGAGCATGGCCAAGGACGACGACAGAACCAACAAGCCTGAAGAGGCCGGCAAGTGGGGTACAGCCGGAAAATCCTCAGGAAAAAACAACAAGAACGGCAAGGGAAAGGAATCCAAAACCGATCGACGGATCGACAAGGTATTACAGCTCGCGGCGGATCGCATAGACACCATCGACTCCAGTGCCAGCGTGCCTGAACGACTGGCACGTGCGGCGAAATCCAGTGAACTGCTCAGCGCCGTATGGTCGTTGCCGCCCGCTCAACGTCTTATGTTCCACCACGGCATGCAGGTCACTGATGTCGAAGGCGATTCCACTCCCGGATTCGACGGCAATAAAGAGGACGCCGAGAAGTTCATTTCGATCAGCTCCTCCGAAATCGCCCGATACCAGCGGCTCATGTACGCGAATGGCGTCAAAGGCTCGACACGGCGGCTGCTCATCGTGCTGCAAGGCATGGATGCCTCCGGCAAGGGCGGCATCGTGCGTCACGTGTTCAGCCAAGGTGATCCGATGGGCATCCATTACCATGGCTTCGGCAAGCCTGCGGCCGAGGAGCTTGACCACGACTTCCTCTGGCGCGTGAAGCGTGAATTGCCCAAGCCGGGGTGGATTGCCGTATTCGACCGCTCCCATTATGAAGATGTGGTCATGCCGCACGTCTATGGCACCTATCCCGAAGACGTATGGCGTGCCCGCTACGACCAGATCAACGATTTCGAACGTGAACTGGCCGCCAGCGGATGCGCCATCCTCAAGATCTTCCTCGTGGTAAGCCAGGAAGAACAGAAAAAACACTTCCTCGGGAGACTGGACGATCCCACCAAGTTCTGGAAATTCGACATCTCCGATCTCGAGGCCCGCGACCGCTGGGATGAGTATATGGCCGCATGGCAGGAGGTGTTCGAGAAAACCAGCACGGCCGCCGCACCTTGGTACCTCGTACCGGCCGATAACCGCTGGTATTCGCGAGCAGCGGTCTCCGAACTGCTGCGCACCACCTTGAAGAACATGAACATGACCTGGCCGCCCCTCGAACCCGAGGTGGACCCCGACGAGGTACGCCGCCGGTTGGCGTGAGCGATCCTCCCACTGACGGAGCCAAGCGCATGGCACGGCTCTTCGCATGGCTCCGCCCGCTGGCGGGAGGCGCCGCATAGCGACGGAGGGTGGCTCGTGCCGCCGGAATAGGCCACTAGGTAGACTGAGCATTATGACTGACGAGAAGGAATACGGATCCCTGGGGCGGCTGGCCCCCGAATGGGACGGTAACGAGCGCGAACGGAATCTTACGGCCGATGACATCTACGAACGATTCTTCGGCTGGGTGGAAGACGTCAAAGGCATCGAACCATGGCCGCATCAGGAAGAGGCCATTATGGACCTCTTGGCCGGCGACCATGTGATTTTGAACACCCCGACCGGTTCGGGCAAATCGCTGGTGGCGCTTGGCATGCACTTCGCCGCCCTGTGCACTGGCCGCCGCTCCTATTACACCGCTCCGATCAAGGCGCTGGTGTCGGAGAAATTCTTCGACTTGGTCGAAGTGTTCGGCCGCGACAACGTCGGCATGATCACCGGCGACAGCCACATCAACGCGGACGCGCCGATCATCTGCTGCACCGCCGAAATCCTCGCCAATCAGGCTTTGCGCGAAGGCATGCACGCGGACGTGGGACTCGTGGCGATGGACGAGTTCCATTATTACGGCGATCCGGAGCGCGGATGGGCGTGGCAGGTGCCGTTGCTCACATTGCCGCAGACCCAATTCCTGCTGATGAGCGCCACGCTCGGCAACGTGGACGCCATTGCCGACAAGCTCTCGGATCTGAACGACACCCCGGACGTGGATGTAATCGCCGACGCGCCGCGACCGGTGCCGTTGAGCTACGAATACACGCTCGATCCGATGGAAAAAACCGTGGAACTCGCCTTCCGCAACGGCGAAACCCCGATTTATGTGGTCCATTTCTCACAGGACGCCGCGCTGGAGACCGCGCAGGCGCTCGCCTCCACTGGCGTGTCCAGCAAGGAACAGCGCCAAGCCATCGCAGAAGCCATCAAAGGCGTCAAATTCACCACAGCCTTCGGCAAGATTCTGCAGCGACTGCTGCGCACCGGTGTCGGCATCCATCATGCCGGAATGCTGCCTCGCTACCGCCGCCTGGTCGAACAGCTCGCCCAGCAGGGTCTGCTGCCCGTGATCTGCGGCACCGATACATTGGGCGTCGGCATCAATGTGCCGATTCACTCCGTGGTGCTCACGGCCCTGACCAAGTTCGACGGCACCAAGATGCGCCGCCTGCGCGCCCGCGAGTTCCACCAGATCGCCGGACGCGCAGGACGTATGGGATTCGATACCGAGGGACTGGTGATCGCCGAGGCTCCCGAATACGAAATCGAAAACCAGAAGGCCATCGCCAAGGCCGGGGGAGACCCGAAGAAGCTCAAGAAGGTCAAGCGCAAGAAGGCTCCGGAAGGTTTTGTGACCTGGAACCAGAGCACGTTTGACAAGCTCATCGACGCCGAACCGGAAACCCTGGTCCCGCACCTGAAAATCACGCATTCGATGGTGCTCAACGAAGTGGCGCAGGGCGGCGACGCCCGTGCCCGTATCGACGATCTCATCGACGATTCCGCGCAGACCCCCGACCAAAAGGAGCATCTGCACCAGCGGGCCGACGAGATTTTCCAAACCCTGTTCGATACCGAAGTCATCGAAACCGAGGACCGCAAGGACGGCGGCAAGGACTACTACATGACCCTTGATATGCCGGACGACTTCGCCCTCGACCAGCCGCTCTCCCCGTTCCTGCTGGCCGCGCTCGAACTGCTGGACCCCGAGTCCGACACCTATGCGCTGGACGTGATCTCCATGGCCGAGGCCACGCTCGAAGACCCCAAGCAGGTGCTGCGTGCCCAGGAGCGTCAGGCCCGAGACAAGGCGATGGCCGATATGAAGGCCGACGGACTCGACTATGACGAGCGTATGGATAAGCTGCAGGAGATTACGTATCCGAAGCCACTGGAAGACATGCTCGAAGCCGCGTTCGACCAGTACCGCCACGATGTGCCGTGGGCCAACGACTACTGGCTATCGCCGAAATCCGTGGTGCGCGACATGGTGGAAACCGCCTCCGACTTCACCGGATACATCACCCGATACAACATCGCCCGCTCCGAAGGTACCCTGTTGCGCTACCTCTCGGACGCCTACCGCACGCTGGCGCGTACCGTGCCGCCCGAAAAACGTGACGAGCAACTCGAAGACATCATCTCCTGGCTGCGCGTGCTCGTGCGCTCCATCGACTCCTCGCTGGTGGATGAATGGGAGAACGCCGGCGATTCCGCCGACCAGTCCGAGGCGGCGTCCTCCTTGGCGGCGCCGGGCAAGAAGAACGCGGTGGTCGAGGACCGACGAGGCCTTATCGTGCTGATCAGAAACGCCATGTTCCGCCGTGTGCAGCTTATGGACCTCGACCAGCCGGACAAGCTCGGCGCGCTCGACAAAGACTGGGGCTACGGCGTGCACGAATGGGAAGATGTGCTCGACGACTACTACGACGAGCACGAGTACGTGGGCATCGGCGCCGAAGCGCGCTCGCCCGAACTGTTCATGTTGGATGACAAGCATGAGAACGACGAGCATACGTGGAAGGTGCGTCAGATTATCGATGATTCCGATGGCGATCACGACTGGGCCATCGAAGGCATCGTGGACCTCGACGCCACCCAAGACACCGGCGAAGTAGTCTTCCACGACTACAAGGTGAGTAACTGATTCCTTTCTTGGCTCCCCTCTCTGAGGGAAGCCAAGGTGTAGCTCGAACGTCTGTTCGAACACTGGGGTACTATAGGACGTTATGAGTGAGAACGATTTGTTTGGGGCGGCTGATGCGCCGGAGTCGATGACACGGCCGTTGGCGGTGCGCATGCGTCCACGCACTTTGGACGAGGTGATTGGCCAAACGCAGGTGTTGGGCCAGGGCTCGCCGCTGCGCCGCCTCGCCAATCCGGCCAGCAAAGGCAGTCTCACCGCGCCGAGCTCCGTAATCCTGTTCGGCCCTCCAGGCGTCGGCAAAACCACGCTCGCCACCATCGTGGCCGGCCAATCCGGCCGCGTGTTTGAGGAACTCTCCGCCGTGACATCCGGCGTCAAAGACGTGCGCGACGTACTCACCCGCGCTCACGAACGGCTCGTGTCACGCGGCCAGGAAACCGTACTGTTCATCGACGAGGTGCATCGCTTCTCCAAATCCCAGCAGGATGCGCTGCTTCCCGCCGTCGAAAACCGCGACGTGACCTTTATCGGCGCCACCACCGAGAACCCGAGCTTTTCCATCATCAAACCGTTGCTCTCCCGTTCGGTGGTCGTCAAGCTTGAGTCATTGGAGCCTGATCAGCTCACCGAACTGGTGCAGCGCGCGCTGACTGATGACCGCGGTCTCAAGGGCGAGGTCAAAGCCACGGACGAAGCCATCGCCGATATCGTGCGCATGGCCGGTGGCGACGCACGCAAGAGTCTCACGATTCTGGAGGCCGCGGCTGGCGCGGTCACCGGCGACGAAGCCCGCAAAAAGGGCGCACGCCGACCCATCATCACCCCCGAAATCGTGGCTACGGTAATGGACACCGCCACCGTGCGCTACGACAAAGACGGCGATGACCATTACGACGTGATTTCCGCATTCATCAAATCCATGCGGGGCTCCGATCCGGATGCCGCCATCCATTATCTGGCGCGCATGCTGAAAGCGGGTGAAGATCCGCGCTTCATCGCCCGTCGCATCATGATTGCCGCCAGCGAGGAAGTCGGCATGGCCGCCCCGCAGATTTTGCAGGTCACCGTGGCCGCGGCGCAGGCCGTGGCGCTGGTCGGCATGCCTGAGGCACGTATTATTTTGGCCGAAGCCACGATTGCCGTGGCCACCGCGCCCAAATCAAACGCCAGCTATAACGCCATCAACCAGGCGCTCGCGGACGTGGATGCCGGCAAGATCGGCGCTGTTCCGCTGTATTTGAGGAACGCCCCCACCAAGCTTATGAAAGAGTGGGGCAACCACGAGGGCTACAAGTATGCGCACGATTGGCCCGGTGCCGTGGCACCGCAGGAATATATGCCCGAAGAGCTGCGTGGCACCGAGTACTACCATCCCAACGATCGCGGCTACGAACACGAAGTCAGCCAGCGTCTCGTCCGAATCCGCACGATACTGCACGGTGACGAATCCGGGCGGGAGGCGTCGCGGGCCGCGGACTGACGGTCTTAGGCGCGCCGGCGTGAGGCGCGAATGCGGAACGCGGTGGCCAGACAGCACCAGCCAATCAGGCAGATAACCGTCATCGTGGCAAACGTCCATGTGCCGCCGACGGCAGTGGCATGAGCAAACTCAGCGGTGCCTTCTTCTCCTGCGCCGGCCTGAGCCACGGAAAGAATCGTGGAGAACAGTGCGGTACCGGCAGCGCCGCCAAACTGAAGACACGTGTTGAAAATGGCGTTGCCGTCCGGCTTGAACCCGGGAGAGACCTCCGACAGGCCACTGGTCATCACATTCGCATTGCCGATGGAATAGAACAGACCGAAAATGAAATAGAATCCGGCGAGCAGCACGGGCGTAAGCTGCATCGAGAACACCAGCATAAGCACTGGGCCCAAAATAGCGATGCCGATCGGAATCAGAATCGGCTTGACCGCGCCGAACTTATCGTAGAACCAGCCGCCAAGCGGGGCACAGACAGCGCCGACCAGTGCGCCGGGCAGCACCAGAGAGCCGGCCACAAATGCCGTGGTGCCGAGCGAAAGCTGTGCCACATTGGTGATGACATAGCCGTAGCCGATGGCGACCAATGGCAGCAGCAGATATGCGCAGGCGTGTAACAGTACGGCGGGATCCTTGAGAATGCCAAGGCGCAGCAGCGGGGAGAAGGCACGCTTGGAACTCATGGCGAACACGATCAACAAGGCGAGGCCCACAATCAGACTGACAATGGCGATAATGCCGGAGCGTGTGGCTGACTTGCCGGACACCGCCGCACTGATGGCCACGCCACCTTGGTTCAGCGCCAGCACCAGGCCGACCAGCGCGACAACAATGGACCAAAGCTGAATCGGGTCAAGATAGGCAGCCTCGGTCGGTGTCTTCTGCTCAATGCACTTCATGCCGATGAATGCTGCGATTAGCACCAGCGGAATGGCGATGACGAAGATCGCGCGCCACGGCAGCACTGTGGTCACCGCGCCGCCGACGGTCGGGCCGATGGCCGGAGCCACGGTAATGACCAGCGATCCTACGCCCATCAATCGGCCGATCTTCGAACGAGGAGACTGCTCCAGAATGATGTTGATCATCAACGGCGTGGCCACGCCTGAGCCAATGCCCTGAATAATGCGGGCGACAATCAGCAGCGGGAAGGCTTGGGCGACGATCATGATCAGCGAGCCAACGATGGCCAGAATCACAGCCGCAAGAAAAATGGTTTTCAGTGCGAACCGGCGCTTCAAAAACGAGCTGATGGGCATGGTGGCGGCCACCGCCAACAGATAAATCGTGGTAATCCATTGCACAGTGGCCGTGTCGACATGGAATTCGCGCATCAGTGCGGGGAAAAGCACGGTCATCACGGTTTCGGTCAGAATGCCAATGAAGGCAAGTGAGCCGACAGCCACAATCGCGCCGATAAGACGTGTGGGAATCTTCTCGTTATCAATATGCTGCTCAGGCATACATGCTCCTAAACGTTCGGTTGCAATGTATGGAATGTAAGGTTTACCAACCGGCGTAGGTACCTGTGCGTGCGGATAAAACGGCAATCGTACTGCCTTGGCTGCACGCTATGGAATCACAAAACCACCTGTGAGTGTACGGTTCGGGGCGGACGCTACGGTCGATGCGCAACGGGCTGTCCCTTGGTTGGGTGGGGTTTGATGGGGCGGGTTCGGCATTGGTCCGGCGGGGCGGGTTCGGCATTGGTTCAGCATGAGGAAACACGCGATAATATCCGCCCTGCCTCCTAGTTTGGTGAACCATGGGTATTGAGAACACGCATAAGCTGATTGTCAACTGCCTGCCACTCAACGAAGGAGAACGGCGCGCTTTCGCCAAGGCGGCCCGCGATGTGCCGCAGGAATTCGTGGGCGACGAAGCGCACCGCGGCGACATGGTCTGGTCGGCCGCTGTTCCCGAGGAGCTTCGCTCCCGAGCCACCGCAGTCATCGGCAACTTTCCGGTCTCGCAGGCTTCCCAATACACCCGTCTTGAATGGTTGCAGACCTTCAGCGCCGGTGTGGATGCGTACATCTGCCCGGGTGTGCTGCCTCGCGGCACCATGGTCACCAATGCGAGCGGCGCGTATGGCCAAAGCGTGTCGGAACACATGTTCGCCACCATGTGGGCATTGATGAAGAACCTCAACCGGTATGCCTCCAATCAGCGTGATCATCAGTGGCAGGATGAAGGCCCGGTATTGAGCCCGGAAGGTGGCATCGCGCTGATTATCGGCGTCGGCGACATCGGGTCGCATTTCGCTCAGCTTGCCCAATCCGTAGGTATGCGTACCTTCGGCGTGCGCCGTCATGCGGACGTGCCGGCCAAGGGCATTGAAAAGATGTATGGCTTCGAGCGGCTGGAAGCACTGCTGCCATTGGCGGACGTGGTGGCGATGGCGGTGCCGCGCTCGCCGCAGACCCATCATCTGCTGAATGCGGATCGTCTGGGTCGTCTGAAATCCACGGCCATCGTGATCAACGCCGGGCGTGGCGACGCCATCGATCACGAGGCCTTGGCCGACGCCTTGCACAATAGACGGCTCCACGGTGCCGGGTTGGACGTCACCGAGCCTGAGCCGTTGCCGGCGGAAAGTCCGTTGTGGGATGAGCCGCATTGCCTAATCACCCCGCATGTGGCCGGCGGCAATCATTTGGAAAAGACTTCCGAACACATCATCCGCATCGCCCTCACCAACGTTTCCCGCTATGCCAAACAGCAGGAACTGTTGAATCTCGTGCGATACTGATTCGCCTGTATCAGGTGTACATGAACTCATGTACACGGCCGGCGTGTCGCATCCCACGGCGGCTGCGGCATCGAGATAATACCTGCGGAGGCGTGGTTGATCAGAGGCCCAATGAACGTGGCCCGAGGTCACTCTCAGTCTGATAGTTCGTAGCCGTTGGCGTCTTTATGCCACGGCGAGCCGGGCTTGCTGCACAGGATGATGATGCCTTCAACAAAGCCCCAGATGGCGGCTGCGATTGGGCCAAGTCCGAGCAGAATCCAGCCGACAAGCGTCAGCAACAGCTGGGCCACGGCCTTGCCGGTGTTGCCGAGATAGAAGTTGTGCACACCAAGTCCGCCGAGGAAGATGCCCAACAGGCCGGCAGCCGACTTGGACTTGGATGATTGCCACACCGGGGCGGCGGCATACGGAGCGGCGGTGTATTGCGGCTGTGCGTAGGCATTCGGCTGCTGGTAGGCCTGTCCATAGCCGGGCTGCTGGCCGTAGCCCGCTACGGGCTGTGCGGGCTGGCCGTACTGAGGCTGGCCGTACTGAGGCTGAGCGTACTGAGGCTGAGCGTACTGAGGCTGAGCGTATGCGCCGGCGGGCTGGCCGTATTGCGGCTGCTGCTGGCCGTAGCTTCCGGCGGCGGGTTGAGCGTATGCGGCGGGCTGTGGGGCGCCATAGCCCTGCGGCTGCTGTGCGGCATCTTGGCAGTACGACGGCTGTGCGGGCTGTGCGGGCTGTGGAACACTGTCCGAACCGTACGGTTGTTGTTGATCATCAGTCATGTGGATCGGTCCCTTCTCAATCGGGAACGGCAGTACCTTCTTACCGTTTCTGCACAACATCATCTCACGTTTTGCACAATAGTAGAACCTGCCGCGCTACGATTGGGCCATGAAAAGTTTCCTGACCAGCTGGTTGATTATGACTATCGCCGCCGCCGTCATGGTCGCGGTGACTCCCGGCATGACCCCGGTGGGGGAGCCTCCGATTCTCGGCATCGCCGCGTTCGCTTTGTTCATGGCGCTGATTAATGCGTCAATCAAGCCGATTGTGCATCTGATCGCACTGCCGTTTGCGATTCTGTCTCTCGGGCTGGTCACCTTGATTATCAATTGGCTGTTCATGCGACTCGCCAGCTGGCTGGCGGTCAGTTTGTTCGGCGTGGGCGTCTTCGTACACGGTTTCTGGTGGTCGGTACTGGGGTCCTTGGTTCTGACCATTGTTGCGGGAATCGTCGGGTCCATCTTGGATCAGTGACGGTGCTCGCTGGGCGAATATGAGTAATGGCGGTTGGAATCGGGGGGGTTTCCAACCCCCCCTCTGCCGTCAATC